>Ga0126376_10000213_pt1 | contig 27173 bp, 17 predicted proteins | sample PanSoiMetPlot_15_FD_92760 | JGI IMG/M metagenome (GOLD analysis project Ga0126376, IMG submission 92760) | Tropical forest soil microbial communities from Panama - MetaG Plot_15 | ecosystem: Environmental > Terrestrial > Soil > Tropical forest > Bulk soil | place: Panama | collected 2016-02-17 | reverse complement strand
GGCGCTTGCCCCTGGCTTTCATATTCCGCGCCTTTGGCACTGGCAGACTCTTTGTGCAAAGCCGGTTGGTAGTTTAAAGCGTGGACCTCGATTTGCTCAATGTTGTTTTTGAGTATTACTCCCTGCGAAGGAATTCCCAACGAATGAGACAAACGGTAACCATCGACGGCAACGAAGCAGCAGCCCACGTTGCTTACAAGACAAACGAAGTCATCGCGATTTATCCGATCACTCCTTCCTCTCCAATGGGCGAGTCGGCCGATGCCTGGTCGGCTGCTGATGAGAAAAACATCTGGGGCATGAAACCTCTCGTGCGCGAGATGCAATCGGAAGGCGGCGCGGCGGGGGTGGTCCATGGAAGTTTGCAGACAGGATCGTTAACTACCACGTTTACGGCCAGTCAGGGATTGTTGTTGATGATCCCCAACATGTTCAAGATCGCCGGCGAACTGACCAGCACGGTATTCCACATTGCAGCGCGAACAATCGCCACTCACGGCCTCTCGATCTTCGGCGATCACAGTGATGTCATGGCGGCCAGATCGACGGGGTGGGCCATGTTGTTTGCCAATTCCGTTCAGGAAGTAATGGACTTCGCCTTGATTTCGCACGCGAGCACACTGGAAGCGCGTGTTCCCTTCCTTCATGTCTTCGACGGTTTTCGCACTTCACACGAAGTGATGAAGATCACGAAGCTCTCGGAGGAAGAGATTGTCGCCATGATGGACCAGGAGCTCGTGCGCCAGCATCGTGCGAGGGCGCTGACTCCGGATCGACCGGTCATGCGAGGAACTGCACAAAATCCGGATGTCTTCTTTCAGTCGCGCGAACGGTCCAATTCCTTCTATCTGAAAACTCCCGCGATTGTTGAGAAGGCGATGGAAAAGTTCGCTGCACTCACGGGGCGCCGCTACAAATTGTTTGAGTTTGTCGGTGATCCACAAGCCGAGCGTGTGCTTGTAATGATGGGTTCCGGATGCGAGACCGCGGAAGAGACGGTTGAATCACTCTGCAACGCTGGTGAAAAGGTGGGACTCCTGAAAGTCAGGCTTTACCGGCCCTTCTCAATTTCTCACTTCATCGACGCTCTCCCCGCTGCGACGAAAACGATCGCGGTACTCGATCGCACCAAAGAGCCTGGGAGCACCGGCGAACCGCTGTACCAGGACATCGTGACGGCACTCGCCGAAGCGAAACACAATGTACGCGTTGTTGGCGGACGTTATGGGCTGTCGTCGAAAGAGTTCACGCCAGCAATGGTCAAAGGCGTTTTCGACGAGCTGAACAAACGTGAGCCGAAGAACCATTTCTCAATTGGAATTGAGGACGACGTCACGTTCACCAGCATTCCGTTTGACCCATCATTCGGCACCGAGCCCGATGATCAGATTCGCGCGATGTTTTGGGGATTGGGTGCGGATGGAACCGTCAGTGCTAATAAGAACTCAATTAAGATCATCGGTGAAGAAACTCCAAACTACGCGCAGGGTTATTTTGTTTACGATTCAAAAAAAGCCGGCGCCATGACTGTGTCGCACCTGCGCTTTGGTCCTCGACCTATCAGGAGCACCTACCTCATTCAGCGCTCAAATTTCATCGCCGTGCATCAGTTCTCTTTCTTCACTCAGTACGATGTACTTCAAACAGCCATCGAATGCGCAACCCTGCTAATCAACAGTCCATATGAAGAGGTCTGGGACCATCTGCCAGCGACAGTTCAGAGAACAATTATCAACAAGCGGCTAAAGGTCTATGCAATTGATGCGAGCGGTGTCGCGCGGAAAAGTCAGCTCGGCAATCGTATCAATACGATCATGCAGACCTGTTTCTTTGCACTCAGCGGCGTATTACCACGCGATGAAGCCATCAACAAGATCAAGGAGTTCATACGAAAGACCTATGGCAAACGAGGTGAGCCAGTCGTGCGGCAAAACTTCGCCGCCGTCGATGCGGCTCTTGCTCATCTGCGCGAGATTGCTGTTCCCGAGACGTCGAGCGGCACCATTGAGCTCACGTCCAAAGTGCCTGTTGACGCACCCGAATTTGTGCGCAACGTGACTGCCGAAATGATCGCGGGCCGCGGTGATCTGCTTCCGGTGAGTGCTTTTCCTGAAGACGGGACTTATCCGGTTGGCACCACGCGTTGGGAAAAACGGAACATCGCGCAAGACGTACCTGTCTGGGAACCCGATTTATGTATCGAGTGTGGCAAATGCGTGATGGTTTGTCCGCATTCGACGATTCGCGCAAAAGTTTGCTCTGCAAGTGATCTCGTTGACGCACCGTCTGGATTTAAGTCCATGCCGGCGAAATGGCGGGAGTTTCCGGAAAAGTTGTACACGATCCAGGTGGCAGTTGAAGATTGCACTGGCTGCCAGCTTTGCGTTGAAGTCTGTCCAGCTAAAGACAAGAGCAACGTGTCTCGTAAAGCGCTGAATATGCAGCCACAGTTGCCGCTGCGAGATAGTGAAAGAGTCAATTGGGATTACTTCTTAAAACTTCCGGACTTGCACAAGAATGGTCTGATTGCATTTAACTCAGTCAAGAATGTGCAGTTGTTACACCCATTATTTGAGTTCTCAGGCGCCTGCGCAGGTTGTGGGGAAACTCCTTATATCAAACTGCTGACTCAACTGTTTGGCGATCGCGCAATAATCGCAAATGCCACCGGTTGTTCGAGCATCTACGGCGGCAACCTGCCTTCGACTCCTTACACCACGAATGATGATGGCCGTGGCCCGGCGTGGAGTAATTCTCTCTTCGAAGACAACGCCGAATTCGGACTAGGCATGCGACTCGCACTGGATCATCAGAAGGCATATGCAAAAAATCTTGTGCGTGGCCTCCGTGACCTCATCGGAGAATCCCTGGCCAACGGCCTGCTTAACACTGACCAGTCAAATAACGAAGGCATCAACATCCAGCGTGAATTGGTTGCGGCATTGAAGGCTAAGATAAGTTCCATCGACAAACCAGGAACAAGTGATCTTCTTAGTCTGGCTGATTCACTGGTCGAGAAAAGTGTTTGGATAGTCGGTGGTGACGGGTGGGCTTATGACATTGGTTATGGTGGCTTGGACCACGTCCTCGCAAGTGGTCATAACGTCAATATTCTGGTGCTGGATACAGAAGTTTACTCAAACACAGGGGGCCAGGCCTCGAAGGCAACACCGCTCGGCGCCGTGGCGAAGTTTGCGACTGGTGGAAAGACGAGCGCAAAGAAGGATTTGGGAATGACAGCCATTAGATATGGCAACGTGTACATCGCACAGGTGGCGATGGGTGCAAACGATACGCATACGATCAAAGCGTTTCTCGAGGCAGAAGCGCATCCCGGACCTTCACTGATTATTGCTTACAGTCAATGCATCGCTCATGGAATCGACATGGCCAAAGGCATGCGCCAACAGAAGCTCGCAGTTGATTCGGGCTACTGGCCACTCTACCGCTACGACCCGAGCTTGATTGAGGAGAACAAGAATCCGTTCCAACTCGATTCGAGTGATCCAAAGATTCCGCTTCAGGAGTACATCTACACCGAAGGGCGCTATCGCATGTTGCAGCAGAGCGAACCTGCCGTAGCCAAGTTTCTCCTGGGCGAAGCACAAAAAGCAGTAACACGACGATGGCAACAGTACAAACAATTGGCGCAACCTCCTGCTGCGCAGTCTATGTAATCTGTGGATGAGGACCGCGATGAATCTAACAACAAACTATCTCGGCATGGTTTTAAAGAACCCCATAGTCGCTTCTTCATCGCCACTCTCGCACACGGTCGATGGCATTCGTCGACTAGAAGACGCGGGCGTCGCGGCAGTCGTCATGTATTCACTGTTTGAAGAGCAGATTGGTTTCGACAGTTATTACATCGACTATCATTTAACTCAGCACATCGACAGCTACGCAGAGTCGATCAGCTATTTTCCTGACATGCAGAGCTATAACGTCGGTCCGGATGAATACGTGAACCTGATTCGCCGCGCCAAGGAAACGGTCGATATTCCTGTAATCGGCAGTTTGAACGGGGCGTCTGTTGGTGGCTGGACGGACTACGCCAGGCTAATTGAAGAAGCAGGCGCCGATGCTGTCGAGCTGAATATTTATTACCTTCCGACGAACACGCGAATCTCGGGGATCGAAGTGGAAACACTTTATCTCGATATTCTTTCGTCAGTCAGACAGGCGGTAACTATTCCAGTGGCAGTGAAGATCGGTCCTTTCTTCAGTTCCATTCCGAACATGGCAAGTCGTTTGAGTGACGCCGGTGCTGATGGCCTGGTACTCTTCAATCGCTTTTACCAACCTGACTTTGATTTGGAAAATCTCGAAGTAGCCCCACGCCTGGTCCTGAGTAATTCCGATGATCTGCGTTTGCCGTTGCGTTGGGTGGCAATCTTGTACGGGAGGTTAGCCGCTGATTTTGCCATCACGAGCGGCATCCATACGGCGCACGACGTTATTAAAGGCTTGATGGCCGGTGCACAAGTTACGATGATGGCGTCGGAGCTATTGCAGAAAGGCGTTCGCCGAGTAGGACAAGTTTTGCATGAACTTGTGACCTGGATGAACGAGCACGAATACGAGAGTGTGATGCAGATGATTGGGGCGATGAGTCAAAAGCACTGCGCCGAACCTGCCGCCTTTGAAAGAGCAAACTACATGAAGATGCTGGATTCGTATCGGCCGTTGAATTGAGTCAGCGGACAACCCGGCTCGCACTGCTTCAGTTCCAATCTCCAGCGCCACCTCTCCGCGTTCGCTGCGTTGATGGCCCAAACTCAGAGTCTGGGGTACCCTGTGAAAACCGGATGGTTTCTGAATTGCCTGCTCGCCGCTTAGCGTAACTTTTCCTATGGCAGAGAATTCGGTTGCTTTAGAAACAAGTCCAACGGGCCTGACACAAGTTGAGGCAAAACAGCGGCTGACGCAATTCGGCCCCAACGAGCCTGCGCCTACAAAACGGACTGCGCCACTCTTTCAACTGGTAATTCTCCTGGCAAATCCGCTCGCAATTATTTTGCTTGTGGCCAGTGGCATATCCGCTGCGCTTGGCGAGGTTCTCAACGCCTCAATCATCATCACGATGGTCCTGTTCAGCGTCGCGCTGAATTTCATTCAAACGTATCGCTCACAGAAGGCAGTTGACAGTATTCGCAAAGAAGTGGCGCCGACTGCAAAGGTGCTGCGAGATAGCAAATGGATCGAGATACCCCGGCGCGAGATAGTTCCCGGGGATGTAATAAAGCTCGCGGCCGGGGACATGGTTCCAGCCGATGCGGAACTACTGGAAACGCGCGATCTGCACGTCCAGCAAGCGGCGCTCACCGGCGAATCATTGCCAGTCGAAAAAACGGCAAGTTCTGATCACAGCTCCGATTCCGAAAAGGATTCACACAAAGTATTTCTCGGCACCTCAGTCGTGAGTGGAACTGCGACCGCCGCCGTAACCGCGACCGGCAAGAACACCGTCTTCGGAGACATTGCCACGCGTCTCGCGAAGCGAGCGCCGGAAACCGAATTCGAAAGAGGTACGAGACGGTTTGGCTTCTTGATAATGAGGACCACGTTATTGCTCGTGCTGTTCGTGATCCTGATCAGCATTCTTTTTCATCGGCCCTTTCTTGAATCACTGTTATTCGCCGTGGCCCTCGCTGTCGGCTTGACTCCGGAGTTTCTACCGATGATCACGACTGTCACACTCGGCCGCGGAGCCGTACACATGGCCCGCAAGAATGTGATCGTCAAACACCTCGATGCTATGCAGAACTTCGGTAGCATTGACGTTCTGTGCAGTGACAAGACCGGCACGCTCACGAGTGGAGAGATGTCGTTGGAACAACATCTCGATCCCTTCGGCGCGCCCTGCGAGCGGGTGTTTCTGCTCGCGTTCCTCAACAGCCTGCACGAAACCGGCATCACCAACCCGCTCGACGAGGCTATCAAGGAACGTCATAGCAGCGATCCTCTGGATACCGCGGTTCTCAAGCACGATCATCCCGATATCCACGATTATGAGAAAGTGGATGAGATACCGTTTGATTTTGAGCGACGCCGCGTCTCAATCGTCGTCAAGCATAACGACGAAAGATTACTGATCACGAAGGGCGCACCCGAAAGTGTGCTCTCCACCTGTACTTCTTATGAAGTGGATAATCAACAACACCCCTTAGATGACTCACGGGCACGTATCGAAAATACTTACCGCGATCTCTGCGCCAAGGGGTATCGCTCACTGGGTGTCGCGTATGCGAGGGTTCCGGCTAAAGACGTGTACACAGCCAGTGATGAAACCGGACTGGTTCTTGCAGGATTCTTAAGCTTTTCTGATCCTCCGCTCCCCACCGCTAAATCAACTCTCGACGCGCTGCGACAAGATGGAATTCAGGTAAAGATTCTTACCGGTGATAATGAATTGGTCACACAGCACATCTGTTCACAGGTGGAGCTGGACTCAGGACGAATTGTACTCGGCACGGAGCTCGACAAGATTTCAGATCCCGCTCTGGCGCATATCGTCGAACAGACGTCCGTTTTCGCGCGTGTCTCACCCGCGCAAAAGAACCGGATCATTCTGGCGCTGAAAAACCGAAGTCATGTTGTCGGCTATTTGGGTGACGGAATAAACGACGCCCCTTCACTGCACGCAGCGGATGTCGGTATTTCAGTTTCAAGCGCAGTGGACGTGGCCAAAGACGCCGCCGATTTCATCCTGCTCGAGCGAGGATTGGACGTTCTGCACGCCGGTATTATCGAGGGCCGAAAATCCTTTGGAAACGTGATGAAGTATCTGTTGATGGGGACGAGTTCAAACTTCGGCAACATGTTCAGCATGGCTGCCGCTGTGCTCTTTCTACCGTTTCTCCCAATGCTTCCGACACAGATCCTTTTGAACAATTTTCTTTATGACCTGGCGCAGGTGACCATTCCGACTGATGCGGTCGACGAGACGTTCATTCGCAAGCCGCAGCGCTGGAACATCAAACTAATCCGCGACTTCATGATCTATATCGGCCCATTGAGCTCGATCTACGACTTTCTGACGTTCTTCGTATTGCTCAAGGTCTTCCTTGCTTCAGAACAATTCTTTCATACGGGTTGGTTTGTAGAATCGCTGGCGACACAAACACTCGTCATCTTTGTGATTCGTACTGCGCGCAATCCTCTACGCAGTAGGCCGAGTCTCGCATTAACGATCACAACAGTAGCGATCGTGCTCTTTGGGATATTGCTGCCCTACACGCGTTTGGGTTCATTGATCGGATTTACTCCTCTCCCGCTCACCTTTTTACTGTTCATCGCTCTAGCCACGGCTACTTACTTATTGTTGGTTGAAGTAGTGAAGCGAAGATTGATGAGACACCTCGTGATCTAGTAAGGCCACTTCCAATCACGGATTTCGGGCATGTCCTCGCCATGCTCCGTGATGTAACGTTTGTGCTCGTAACGTTTGTCACGCATCTGCTGCAAAAGATGGGCGCCGATAGATTCCAGCTTTGGCACACGTTCAATTACATCCATGACGAGGTGAAACCGGTCGAGGTCATTCAAGACGACCATATCGAAAGGCGTGGTCGTCGTGCCTTCCTCTTTATAACCACGCACGTGCAAATTCGAGTGGTTGTTTCGCCGATAGGTCAATCGGTGGATCAACCACGGGTAACCATGAAACGCAAAGATAATTGGCCTGTTAGTAGTGAAGAGTGAGTCAAACTCCTTGTCGGATAATCCATGAGGATGTTCGCTCGGCGGCTGCAACGTCATAAGATCAACGACATTCACGACTCGAACCTTTAATTCAGGCAAACGCTGCCGCAGAATATCAACTGCGGCCAAAGTCTCCAGCGCCGGCACATCGCCCGCGCAAGCCATTACCACATCAGGTTCCGCGCGGTCGTCATTGCTGGCCCACTCCCATATGCCAATCCCCTCGGCACAATGCGTCATAGCTGCATCGATATTCATAAACTGAAGTGCAGCTTGTTTACCCGCAACGATGACATTGACGTAGTTGCGACTGCGCAAGCAGTGGTCCGCGACTGACAACAAACTATTTGCGTCAGGCGGAAGATAGACACGAACGACGTCAGCTTTCTTGTTCACGACATGATCGATAAAACCCGGATCCTGATGACTGAAGCCGTTATGATCTTGTCGCCAGACGTGCGACGTCAGCAGGTAATTCAGCGAAGCGATCGGTCGTCGCCACGTAATCTGTCGCGTCACCTTCAACCATTTGGCGTGCTGGTTCACCATCGAATCCACGATGTGAACAAAAGCCTCATAGCACGAGAAAAATCCGTGACGGCCCGTTAGTAAGTATCCTTCGAGCCATCCCTGGCAAAGATGTTCACTGAGGATTTCCATAACGCGTCCATCCGGCGCCTCGTATTCATCAGTAGGAAGCGCTTTGGCAATCCAGACTCGATCGGTAACTTCAAACAGGGCATCAAGCCGGTTCGACGCAGTCTCATCTGGTCCAACGACGCGGAAATTGCCTCGATCCAGGTTCAGCTTCATTACGTCACGGAGGAACCGCCCGAGCACCCGCGTTGATTCCACTTCGACTGTTCCTGGACGAGGCACGTTCACCGCGTATTCGCGATAGTCTGGCAGACGCAAATCCTTGAGCAACAAGCCACCGTTTGCATGCGGATTTGCGCCCATCCGTTGCTCGCCTTTGGGAGCGAGTTCAGCAAGCTCGGCTCTTAACTTCCCTTTCTCGTCGAACAATTCTTCTGGTTTGTAGCTTCTCATCCACTCTTCGAGCAGACGCAGGTGCTCGGGATTATCTGCTGGTTGAGACAACGGCACCTGGTGAGACCGCCAGGTTCCTTCAACTGGTTTACCATCGACGAACTTGGGTCCGGTCCAACCCTTTGGCGTGCGCAAGACGATCATGGGCCATTGCGGACGTTCTGTAAGCCCGTCCTGTCGCGCGTTCGTTTGAATCGTTTGAATGTCGTCGAGAACCGCATCGAGAGTTGCGGCCATCAGTTGGTGCATCGCTTCCGGCTCGTCACCTTCGACGAAGTAAGGTCGATGCCCGTAGCCAATGAGCAGGCTGGTGAGTTCTTCCTTGCTGATGCGGGCAAGCACGGTTGGATTAGCAATCTTGTAACCATTCAGATGAAGAATCGGCAGCACTGCGCCATCCCGAGTGGGATTTAGGAACTTGTTCGAATGCCAGCTTGTCGCCAGTGGACCGGTTTCGGCTTCGCCATCGCCGACAACACAAACTGCCAGCAGATCAGGATTGTCAAACACTGCACCATACGCGTGCGACAGCGAATAACCGAGTTCGCCACCTTCGTTGATCGATCCGGGAGTCTCGGGCGCGACGTGACTGGGAATTCCGCCGGGAAAGGAAAACTGCTTGAACAACTTCTTCATTCCCGCTTCGTCTTGAGAAATGTTCGGATAGAACTCGCTGTAAGTGCCTTCGAGGTATGTGTTAGCAACCAAACCGGGACCACCGTGACCCGGACCGGTTACATAGATCACATTCAAGTCACGCAGCTTGATCGCTCGATTCAGATGAACGTAGAGGAAATTCAAGCCAGGCGTCGTTCCCCAATGACCCAACAGCCTTGGCTTGATGTGTTCGAGCTTTAACGGCTCGCGCAACAGTGGGTTGTCGAAAAGATAGATCTGTCCAACCGAAAGATAGTTGGCTGCGCGCCAAAATGCGTTAAGCAGCCGAACCTCATCACTTGATAATCGTGCGTCCTTTTGGTTCCCGTTCACGTTCTTCTCTCTTTCTATGAAACAACATGTGTGGATTGTCCGGCTGAGGATCGCTCAACCGCGACTGCCTTGTACAAGCTAATTCTGTGCTGCGTTCTATACAACCTGCAACGCCTTAACGATCTTCACGACTGCGAATTTTCTCGCTGACTCGCACGCAAAAACCCGCATCAGGATCGAGCAGAGGCCGATATTTTCCCCGTTTTCCGCGGGCACAATGCTTGCACAATGGAGAAATCTCCGGAATTCGTGCGCTTAGCGGCGCGGAATTTTGATGACAGATTTAGGAGCGACAGAGTGACGACACCAACAATCACTGCCGAGAGTTCCCTTCCCAAATCAGCTTGTACTGCCGCTGAATTCTCAACTTCAATTGCCGACACCATTTATCGGCCTTTCTTTCTGGCGGGCATCGCCACTGTCCTGACGCTTGGTTGTATGTGGGGCGCAATCAATCTTCTCACGATCGGACTGAAGGAGAGTTTTAGCGCGGTGAACTATTCATGGGTGTTAGCGCACGCGCACGCCATGGTTTTCGGTTTCGTCGGTTTCTTCGTCATGGGCTTTGCTTACCAGGCCGTGCCCAGATTCAAACACACAGCTTTATGGCGACCGCGACTCGCGTTCTCGAGCTTACCGTTGATGATTGCCGGCCTGGTTCTGCAGACAGTTGCACATCTCTTGTCACCGCCATCCTTATCTCTTGAAGTACTTGCATCAGTTATCCAAACAACTGCCGTAATCATTTTCGCCGGAGTAATGGTCCAAACTATTCGGCAAGCCGGCAAGCACGAGATATACGACCGCTTTCTTTATGCGGCGTTAGCGTGGTTTCTAATTGCAGCGATCGCCAACCCCGTTATCTTCAAACTATTCGAGCTGGCCGGCACACGGGAGCAACTGCTCTTCAACCTGGCAACATTCAATATTCCTTACCGCGACGTGCAGTTACTCGGATTTGCAGTGGTAATGATCCTGGGTATCTCGCTTCGCCTGTTACCGCATGCATACGGCCTTTGCGAACCGTCAAGGCGGTGGGTGTCGTTCTTATTCTGGGGAGTGAACGGATCAATTCTTGGTGGAGCCGTGCTTTTCATTGCGGGAATGACGTCCGGCAATCACTGGTTGTTAGCGCTGCAATGGCTCGCTTCCATCGTCCTGCTGGTGATCGCGATCGTGACGCCGTTTCAGTATCGACTATTCGGCGCAGTTGCCACGAATGAGACTGATCGTGGTCTGAAGTTCATCCGTGCAGCTCACGTCTGGTTTATTGCCGCGACGGCGATGCTCGTCTTTACTCCAATCTACAACTTGGGAATCTACATGCCGATCACGGGCTCGCATGTACCTTTCTCGCATGCGTTCTTTGGGGCATATCGTCACGCTTTAACTGTCGGTTTTATCATGATGATGATCGTGGGAGTGTCGAGCAAAGTTGTGCCTACGCTATCGGGCATCGATGTGAGACGCGCTAACTCACTCTGGCCCACGTTCGTGTTGTTGAATTTAGGCAATCTGACTCGCGTCTCTTTTCAAATCGCAACTGACTTCTCGCCAGCCGCCTATCCAGTGATGGGAGTGTCGGGTTTTCTTGAAGTTGTCGGGCTGGCATTGTGGGGGTACGAACTGTTCGCAAATATACGGGTTGGGAAGAAACTGGAACGCGTCAAGTCAGCTCGCCTGCACCAAATCCAAATCTTGAGGAGTGAGACGTAATGAAGAAACTGTGGATAGTCTATTTCTTCGTCGCGGTTGCCTTTTGGAATCTTGTTGGCGTCGGAATCGTTAAGCGGGACTTTTCTATTTGAGCATCATGGCAGCGTCATCGCGCCCACGTTTCAAGATGAGTTTGCGGGCTTCGCGTTGCAGCGTAGGCAAAAGAAAACCAAACGCCATAGCTCCCATTACGCAAGCCATGCCGCCGGCAGCAAAAGTTCTCCGGGCGGTAAAGCGTTGGGCCAACAGGCCGACCAGGATCGATCCGAATGGAGCCAGGCCGGAAAGCATCATTGTCCAGATCGCCATCACACGCCCTCGCATCTCGTCAGGCACGATTCGTTGAACGAGAGTGTTCGAGGCGTCCAACTGCGTCACCATGGTGAAACCAATAACCAGCATCACCAGAATCGAAACCCGGAACGAATGAGAGAACGACAACAGCACGAGACTGCCGCCGAAACCAGCAGCGGCAAGTCCCACCCAGTCCCCGAGAGTGCGCAAGTTACCGAGCGTCGCCAGTACCAACGAACCAAGAATCGCACCTACGCCAGACGCGCCCATCAAGAATCCAAATTCTTTCGGTCCGCCGTGCAGCATCTCGCGAGTATAAACTGGCATTAAGATTTCATACCTCAAACCCATAAAACTGATCAGTCCCAATAACAGCAACAGGGCCCCGACTGGTCCAGTGCGTCGCACAAAATTGAAGGCTTCGGCAATGCCGGCGCGGAAATGCTGCGCTGGGTGAGGCGGTTTCGATTCGCTTCGAATCAGCAACAGACTGACGATGACTGCCAGAAAACTGATCGAGTTACCGAGAAAGCACCATCCTTCGCCAACACTCGCCACTAAAACGCCGCCGATGCCGGGACCGATGGTTCGCGCGCTATTGATCATCGATGAGTTCAACGTCACCGCGCTCATCAAATCTTCTCTGCTCACCAACTCAGCGACGAACGCTTGCCGTACTGGATATTCGAACGCGTTTACGACGCCGAGCAACCCAGCGACGGCGAATACATGCCACACTTGTACTTTTCCCGTGAGCGTCAGCACAGCCAGTACGAAACTAAAAACAGTTGACGCGATTGAGGTGGCAAAAAGCACGGCGCGACGCGACTTGGCGTCGGCGACAAAGCCGCTGATTGGCGCCAGCACAAAGATTGAAATTTGGCCGGAGAAAGCGACCAGTCCAAGCAGTGTCGCCGATCCAGTGAGGCGATAGACCAGCCATGCTTGCGCGACTGTTTGAATGTAGTTGCCCGTGATGGAGATGAACTGGCCACCAAAGAAGAGTTTGAAGTTGCGATAATGAAAGGCATGTAAGGCCGAGACAAGCTTTTGTTCGACCTTTCTCGCTTCGGATGTTCTCAAATCAGTTGGGGGCTCGAATCGAAGGTTAGGAAAGACTTCGTCAGGATAAGCTCGGTTCCTCGTTCATTCAAGGATTAATTGTAACTAGAACTTCCAGCCGATGCCGGTGCGAACCATTGTGTCAGGAGTAAAGTTAACGTGCGGATCAAAATAGACTTTCCAGAACCAGTGGGGACGATCATAGTAAACACCGATTCCAGCCGTGCGAATGAACTCTCCTGAATCTTCGTGGCCGGTTTTGAAGACGGCGTCGAAGGTAATGCCGTTATTGCGATTTAGCTTTCGCCGATAGAGTACGTGAGTGTTCTGCTGGCCAGTGTGCAAACGCACGTCGAAAATGGTAAACGCCTGAATCCGATCATAGCTGCTGATCTTATGAGCTACTCCTAGAGTCACAGAATCACCCGGATCCCAAAACAGATCGAAAAATGCTTTGAGGTTTGTACGTGAGTAGCCCACGAGAGCGGTTGTCCTGCCTTTGCCGAGTTCTGAACCGAGTGAAGCCGAGATTGCCTTGGTAGTGGCCACTTCAACGCTGGGCGACACATGAAACCAACCCTTGCGGTAATCGTATTGCGCCCCGACGCGGATAAGCTGGTTGCCGCCAGATCGATCATAAAACCCAGCAATCCACGCGGTTAGTGGGCCCCATTGGTGGCGCAGATTGAGATCAGTCAATGCTGATCCATCAGTGAAGTAGACGCCAAACGTAAGCTTAGATGACTTTCCGTCAGAATTTTCGATGGGGTCGACTTCCCCTTTCGTCGGTTCTGACTGACTGCTCGAAATCTCAGGAGTCGGTGACGGTGCTGGTGTGGTTTGAGCGCGAACCGTGTGAGCGACGACGGTGACCGAGATCATCAGAACGAACAAGCGAACAACCGCTATGAGCCGTCGTCGTGTTGGTCGATAAGCCATAAAAGCTTTCTCGTTCGTTTAATCCCAAGTTAGAACCAGCGCCACTGCAGCGGCAAACATTATCACGGTGGTGATCCATCCGAGCAAATTAATCCACGGCCCGTTGACTCGGTTCTTCATTACTCGTGGGTTGTTAGCGACCAGCATGATGATTACCAGTAGCGGCGGTGCCAAAAAACCGTTGATCACGGCAGCAAGGAACAATGAACGAATAGGGCTGATCCCTATAAAATTAACCAGCAAGCCTATGAAGGTTGAGCCGATAATTACGGCATAAAACAGTCTGGCGTCACGGAAGTGCTCGCTGAATCCGAAGCGGCCGCGAAATGCTTCGCTCACGGCGTACGCACTCGAACCTGTCAATATTGGTACTGCCAGGAAACCGGAGCCGATCAGCCCGACTGCTAACAAGAACGAGGCACCCTTACCGGCAATCGGTTTAAGTGCTTCTGCCGCCTCTGCAGCGGACGCGATATGCGTGTTGCCTACTTTGAAAAGAGTCGCGGCAGTCGCCAAGATGATGAAATACATCACGAGATTTGACAGAAACATTCCAACATAGACATCCCAGCGCGCGTATTTCATCTCAGCATCTGTTGCGCCCCGGCGCTGGGCGGGCGTGACGCGACCGAAGCCAATCTCTTCTTCTACTTCCTGCGAGGCTTGCCAGAAAAAAAGATAAGGAGAGATCGTCGTGCCCAATAATGCTACGAGCATAGAAAGGAAATTTGGATCGAGGCTGAGCTGTGGGATGAATGTAGCTTTAATTACCTCAAGTGCGTCCGGTTTGGCAAAAAGCGCGGAACCGATGTAGGCCAGCAGCGCCAGCGTCAGCCATTTGAAGGTGTGCGCTAACAAACGGTAAGAACCCCAGATTTGCAGCACGACAATAATTGCCGCGATTGGCAGAATCATCAGTTTGATAGGAATGGGAACCAGGATGTTGATGGCCTCGGCGATAGCTCCAATATCAGCGCCGGCGTTGATTGAATTGGCAATCACTAATCCCGCTACGGCTAGATACAACAAGTTTCGCGAATAGTGTCTTCTGAGTACTGCGGTAAGGCCCATGCCACTCACCATGCCGATTCGCGCACAGGTGAGCAGCACTGAAATCATCAACGGCAAAGTAAAGAGAGCGGTCCAGAGTGTGCTAAACCCCAGCGTTGCGCCGGCGATGGCGTAGGTGCCGATACCTGATGGATCATCGTCAGAAGCCCCTGTGGTCAGTCCAGGTCCCAGCATTTTGAAGAACCGCTTGACAGGATTCCTCTCTGCCAGCATTGCGGATTCGAGTGAGCGAGACTCAGGCTGCTTGGTCTGAGCAAGTTTATGGGCCATTGAGTTTCCGGCAAGAAGCGCGTCGGAAGGAGACTATAGAGATTTTAGTGGCAGCGCGGAAGAGCAAAATATCATGATCTGCTACGGATCGATAACTTTTTTGGCGCGGTTTGGCGAGGTGACTTCAAAGCAACACAAATGCCCACCGAAGCAGGCGGTACTCGAACGATTTTTCTAAGCGGCTTGACTAGCCACACTGCCGCTCAGCGCCTCAAGCGCGAGCTGTAACCGCATAATGCCCGCGCCTAATGCAGCGCTAACTGTTGCCTCAAAAATTTGATCGTCCGAGTAGGCTTCGGAGTGCAAGTCAGCAATGCACTTGTCAATGCCTCTGTAATCTCGCTGCGCAACCTTGTTAGCATACTGTCCCAACGTGCCGTCGAGCGGAGCACCGAGGCCGATCTTCTGTCTCACCACAGCATCCAAAGTGCCCGGCCCAGCGAAGACAGCATGGCACAAACGCTTCATCATACTGTCATACAGATCCGCAGGAGATTGACCGTCAGGCGACGCCTCTTTCCTGGACCAGGACCCGCTCATCAGCCGGTAGCCGAATTTCCTCATGAACCATGCGCCACTAACAAATATCGCGGGCTCGGGCATGTCAAAGTCCATCGCGTCCGCGATCCGGTTGATGATGTTGAAGCCCACGCAGATGTAGGTAGCATCGATAATGGCGCCATCAGTAACACCTGCCTGTCGCAGCGAAGCAATGTCACTGTAATCGATGCCATCGGGTGTGTTCGTCAACTTCACGACAAACCCGAGCGCTGCGCGCAACTTCTCGCTAATCGAAGCTGTGTGCCAGTCAGCCAGAATTTCGCACGTTAATTTATCTCCCAGCAATGACGACGCGACCGCGCCGTGGGCGTCAAGTCAAAAGGTGCAGTCGTTTAGTTGTGAAGTGAAAGCGCCGAAGAGTTCGCGTTCGCCAATGGTCCAGTCTGAGGGTCCTCGCAGCACGATGTGTCCTAAATCACAGAACGGTTTACCAAAGAACTCAGGCCGATACATGAATACTTTGACAACGTCGACGGGTTCGGAATTAGTGACGAGACGGACAAGTCGAAGCAGAAGTTTCTGTGGCAGGCGGTGTCCGTTGTCTAATGCAGGTAATCGCACGTCCGAAGCATAACTCATAATCCCAGCCACAAAAAGGCACATGAGTCACCGAAAGACCTGGACTGTCTTCTGTTTTGTGACTTAGGTGCCTTCTGTGGCTATAGTCTAGGCGCTTAGTGCAAGTGGCACGCCGCGCTTCAGATACGTCTCGGCCTGCCGGATGGCGCGAGCAGCGACGTCCGTGCGTTCATTCCGTACCAGCGGACACCGGCAGCCGAATTCGGACACATAAGTCTGTGGTAACGGAGTGAAGCCGAGTTGTCGCGCTAAGAACGAATTTGCAGCTTTCTCAACATCAAACAACAACCACGTGTAAGCGAATTGACCTGGAACAATCACACTGCGATGTGCTTCAAGCATCATAGTCAGTGGAATGTTCATGCCCCGGTAAGGCTTCAGCACTGCGAGATGTGTATAGCGCGCAACGCGGGCTTGTGACTCGAATGGGAGACCGAGGCTATCGTGCAAATCACGTTGTCCACTGGTATCCACCACAGTCAGAGTACCAACTGCCTCCCTACTCCGCTTCAATCGCGCAAGCCAGTGAGAAATGTTACCAGGCGCGTCGCTTTGAGGAAGCACGATGCTCATCTCCCGTTCGAACACCTGTTGCCATACTTCCATCATCGCGGCGAGATCTTCAGTGTTTCGAGTTTTTTCGATAACGATGTCCATAAAATAACCTCCTTTATGGCTCCTCCACGTCAGTAGATGAGAATTTTATTCGGCGGCGACTGCTACGGTTTGAAGCCTCGATCTTGTTCGGCTCAATAATTCGGCCAGCGAGAGGAGTGGACCTGTCATGAACGTCGTCACGAGCGCCATCAGGACCATCATGGCGAAAAGTTTTGGCGGGAGAATCCCTAACTCATAACCGAGGTTCAGTACGATCAGCTCCACCAGGCCACGCGTGTTCATCAGTGCGCCTACTGAAAATGACTCTCGCCACGTCATGCCAGTCCAACGGGCAGCCATCATGCTGCCACCCAGCTTGCCCGCGATCGCGACGGCAATGATCGCAATACACATGAGCCAGCTCTGCCAGTCATTGAGCAGTCCGATCTGTGTTCGCAAGCCTGTGAACGCAAAGAAGAGCGGCAATAAGAGAGTCGCGCTGAATGGTTCGAGTCGCTCCCGCAAAAAGTTACGCAGGCCTTCATGAGAAGGCATTGCAACACCGCCCAAAAAGGCGCCAAAGAGGGCATGGATGCCAATAACCTCGGTGAATAATGCGGAGGCGAATAAGACCACGAAAACCAGAGCCACCGCGCCTTTGCTAATCGTTCCTGCCTGAAACCTCTCAACCAGCACACGCTCCATCAGTGGTTTAAGCAGAAGCAACATCGAGCTGATGAAGAGTAGTGTTAAGAAGATTGTTATCAGCGAGCTGCCTAAACCATGTGCTTTTGCAATCGCAACCACCATGGCCAGAATGCACCAGGCGGTGACATCGTCGACCGCTGCGCAGGCGATGGCGGTAGTGCCAAGGAAAGTTTTGGTCAACCCGCGTTCCTCAGTGATGCGAGCCAGCACCGGGAATGCAGTGATACTCATCGCCACACCGATGAACAATGCGAAGGCAGTGAAAGATACGAGGGGTGAAGCAACCGCAGGATACACGAACAATGACAGGGTAATACCAAGCAACATCGGAACCATGATGCCAGCATGACTAACCAGCAGCGCGGTGTGTGCCTTCAGACGAAGATGCTGCACATTCAAGTCGAGACCTACCAGAAACATGAACAGGATGACGCCAAACTGACTCAGCATGTTCAGAGACAACATCGAGGATGTGGGGAACAGGAACGACTGCACTGCAGGCCACAAGGCGCCAAGCAGCGAGGGCCCAAGGATGATCCCAGCCACCATTTCACCGATGACGGCCGGCTGGCCCATTCTGAGGAAGATCATTCCAACTACTCGCGCCGCGACGAGTATGACGATCACCTGTAGAACCAGAATACTCAGAGGATGTCGGAGGTTATCAACCAGCGGTTTGCTCAGGCTCCGCGTTGGAGTTTCGGATTGAGACTGCTCGCGTGTGCTGACAGCTCCTGCAACTATTCCATTCTCTCTCGCGGTTGCTTGCAGATGCCTACCGGAACCGAGCAGAAAGTAAACGCCAGTTACAAACACAGAGAGCACGGCGACGTAAAACAAAATATTTCTACGCATAAGAGCCTCCGCAACAACCGGCCGCCGCGGGAAATTGTGGCGCTCTTTGAATGTCAGCTATTTGTGACTGATGGCGCTGCTCGTGCGCTGACATGAAGCGCAAAAGACCGGGTACGTCGTAACGACCAAGCAGCGGATGCTGAACCACCATCTCGTCATAATCGAGATCGGGATTGTCTTGAAAAAGTCTTTCTGTTTCCTGCAACGATGAGATGAGATCGCCGCGAAGTTCGGCGCCCGGCCTGCCTCGGCGCGGTGCAGCCACATCCGGATTACGAAAAGGGACCAGGCGTTTGCGCGTGAGGTAATTGCGCAACGCATCGGGAACGAACATGTTCATCAAAGTTAGCGGACCTTCCAGCAAGGTCAAGAGGGAGCGTGGGACACCAACGACAGAAATGTTCAGATCAGAAAAAGTAAGAACTAACTCAGGCCTTTGCCCTGCCCTCTGCAAATGGATGAGTTTCGCAATTTGCTCACGGTTAAGGCGCTCAGCCAAAAGCATGTGATCCAAAACTTCGCCGATAGACCAGCGATTCGGCGCCGCCGAGTAATCAAAGTCTTTCTGCGACAGCGCTTTCGTCATCGCCAGCGTGCTTTCCCGCGTCGCACGAAACTCATCGAGATTTTGCTCGACGGCAGAAAGACTTGTCGCTATCGCTACCATTGCATACCCGCTCCTAAGGCAGGGCGTCCTGTATATTTTTCGGCTTAGTGTTGACGTTTGAAACAATGCCCGAGTCAACCTGGATCCCGACGTAGGGTCGTTCCGGCGAGGTCGAGAATTGAGCCGCAGCTTGAAAAAGTGTTTCCACTCCGTCCTTGGTCCAGATACCGAAGCCGGTGAAGGATACGGTGTCGTATTCGACCGATTTGCGTGACGTTGACTTTGCTTTCGATCCGCTCGAGTTGTTGAACCCGACCCACGCAAGGGCGTGCATGCGAAACGTCCCCTGCTGCGTGTGGTTCTCATATTCGAACATGGGGCTGTGCTTCTTCGGGTCATTGGGAATCGAATAGCGATACGAAAACAGTTCGCCCGCTGAGGACAAAATGTCTCGTCCTTCACCCGCCTTGACGTAATCACCAGCCTGTTGATCCGGAAGCGCGTGAAACCAAAGAAAAGGATCGAGTCTCGAGTTGGGGCCGATTGGGAATCCCATCGTAAGGTTGGGTGACGGAAAGAAGAAGCCTTCAGGGTAAGGAACAAACACCTCGCCTTTGAATCGGAAAGTTGGACCATTGCCTGAGCCCTGCTCCAGTACTGCCGGACCACGAAAGAGAAAAGAACTACCTGGAGTACGCGGTTCAACGCGAAGCAACGCGAAGATTAGGTCCTGATTGATGAACCCACGATGGAGCAGTTCATTGATGAAACGCCCGGTGCGCAAGTCGACAGCGCCTACCGAAATGTCAAACGGGTCGTCAATGATCGCGAGATCATCGAGAGAGTAGGTGCGTAATGGGAAGCGCAGGAATTCGTCAAAACCGATCGGACCAGGATAAAGGCGTCCAGGAAAGACCTGCGTAATAGGCGACGACTCCATCTCCTCCATTACTCCCCCGGGGTTCACCGAGAAGACCGCCACGGGGACGGAGTTACCGGTAGGAACACCAAACTGAAGCAACACACGACCAAGAAGGTGCGAACGCCCCGTGGCCTTCCCGCCGAGTTGTGGTGCATGCAGCGTGAAGGCATCGCCGAAGCTGCTGTTGTGCGTGAAAAGAGTTAGTTCCTGGAAGGTGTTGAACGGAATTTCGGGACACTCGCCGCCGGGTGCCGGTGCTTTGGAGCTGAGATGCAGGTGCGGGTGCATGACGGTTCCCGCAGCCGGAATAGTGGCGAATTTTCCGGATGGACCAACGAAGTTAAGCGGCCACACTATTGGACCAACCGGCGCAAACATCGAACCGTAGAAAGTGAAGTCGAGCAGGCCATCGTCTCGCTGCTCGAAGCGCGCCCATGCTGAACCGTAGTACTGCTGGGACGATTCGTTCTTAAACGTGATCGGTACGCGCGGCCAGTTTGGATTGGAGCCGACGAGCGCAAAAAGCGCCGTGCTGCTGTAGTTCGCGTAAACCTGGAGATCCGAGATGAGGCCAGTGGCGAGGTCGAGATTCCCCGAGGATACGAGACCGGGCACTTCATCGACGCGTGCCTGTTGAAACCACATTTTGAAAAACTGAGGTGTCGTCAATACAGCGTCCTCACCCACGAATCCGCCTTCGAACGAAATCTCGAAATGCGTGACATTATTTTGTGGCGTCGTAAAGCGGATTCTGAGGTTGCCGCTGAGATGGCTATCCACCATCGCCAACCCACCAAAAAGCCAATTCCCGCAACTACCGAACGGAATGGTCCGTGGATCGCGGCAGTGGACCGCACCAATGCCATCACCGAAGTAGCTTGCGTCTTTGTTGAGCGGCAGAGTCTGTTCGAGATTGGGTGGAAGACGAAGCACTGCCGGAGCCTTGCCTTCGGCTGCTCCCAGGACTTCCCAAGTCGACGGTTGTCTCTCGCCAGCGTCTCGTAGTGCGAATGTCGAAGGATCTTCAGCAGCCACCGAGACTGCCGGTCCGGACTTGCCTTTAGGCAGAGTGTCCAGGGTCCAACATGGTCCTTCCGCTTGCTTGTACGTCGCGACGGGATCTGTTTGCATCACGACGTCAATATTGATTTGTGGAAAATCAGAGTTGTAGGTGGAATCGAGGTAACGAAGTACTTCGTTAGCAATGAGCGCGTGACCGGTGGCTCCCGGGTAGTAGCCGTTCAAAGAGTAAAAGCCACCGAGATACTCAGCCGTTAAGTTTCTTGAAGCAGTTTTGATTCCTTCATTCCTGAGGCGCCGCAGAAAAGCACAGAGATCGTAGACCCTCACTCCGTGTGTCTGCGCCACTGAAAAGAGAGCGCCGTTTAGCTCAGAGATGCGACGGCTAATCTCTTCACCGGTTGCGACACTCAGGGTCGCGTTTTCGGGCAGTGGTCCAACAGTCCTGCCAAAGAGCTGAAAGCCAATTTCATTCAAGCCATGAACGGTCAGATAACGATCGTCATTGATACCGTAGAGTGTCTGGATGATCGAAGGGTCGACCATCAGAATTCTTGCGGCCGTGTTGAGTGTCGAGAAACATGCCGTGTCGAATGGGTCCGGGATTGTCAACACCAAAACTTCAGCACCGGCTTCACGAAGCGGCGCGAGAAGCCGGGTGTAGTCGGCACAGAAGGCTTCAGCCCGAGGCAGCACATCGGCCTTCCCACTTACAGCCGCTTCAAGCACCTCAGAATACCCAAGGCAGACAAGAGCCAGGGTTGGACAACACTCCAGAGCATATTCGAGTTGTGTTGGCGTCTTTTTCTCTCCACGTGCAATCTGGAGCACGCCGATCGCGAGGTTGAGGGCTGTCAGTTTGTGACTATCGCGACGTATCAATGGCTGAACCGGTCGCAATTCAAACGCTTCTTTAATTTTGAGACTGGGCACGGAGAGATTTCGCACCGGCACCGGTGGCACGCGATCCAGCACTGTCGACTGTACCGGCTGCGGAACAAGCACCGGCGGTCTGGCAAATCCGATGGGATAACAAATTCCTGGTGCTTGAATGTATGGCTGAGGAAAGTCCGTCTGCATCTGGCGCGCCATTTGAGCCGGAAAGCTCTCACGCTGTGTTTCCTCACTCAGCGTGAAGTCACCCATGCCCGCGGCGAGGCCTTCACCCAGCACAACAAAAGAGCTCGTGTTCAAGCTACCACTGTTAACTCGCCGAGAAGGCGTGGCCGGCTGCTGCCCAGGGGTCTGAACAGGTGCGGCATTGCCGGAAGCACTCAGCGAAGAACTGCTGGACAAAACGTCGACAGTTTGTCGTTGTACCCGATCACCCATGCGGAAGAAGTTCCTCACGGATTCGCTTAATTCGGCTTCAGCAGCCTTTGCTACCTTGTCGCATCTTTGCATTGCTTGATCTGACCCCCACAATCCACCCAATTGTTGGAGTCCAAATAGTGACTGCGCCCATGAAAACCTAAACATCGACTTGATTAGCTCCGGGGCGCCAGCACTACTCAATGCGCGGTCAGCTTGCTTTTGCATTCCTCTTCGAGGCTTTCAAATTCGCCTCGCCTCAAAAACTATTAACTTCGCGCTTCGAACGAAGCGTGAAAGCCAAGATGAATAGGTCTCTTCAGCCGCAGCGATGCCACCGGGCCTCGATCAACTCGCATTGCGTCGAACACCGCGAAGGTGCTTGATTCATTTTCCGCATCGAATACGTGACAGATGATGGCGCCGCCGCCGCTGGGATTGCGGATGAAGATCGGTTCACTTCCGAGATAGTGTCGTGCCGGCACTTTGTAGACGTCGCACACGCACTTTCCCGGCCACCTGACATGAGTGAGTTGATCGAAAAATTTGCGGCCGTGCTTTCCAGTCGCAGAGATCCCGAGCAACCAGAAGTCGTCATACGGTTGTGTCGTCAGTGACGGATCGATCGTCGGGAAATCAGGTGCAAGGCGGTAATGAACTTCAGAGGTCTCAATCAGCTCACAATTCACCGGGTCAACAACGAAGCGTGTGGGCCAGCCCTCGCAAACTTCTGTGAACAGGTTTGGCACTTCTCGATACTGATCGTAGATGGGCCGCTCAAGCTCAAGCACGTCCACGTTCAACCGCCCCTTCTCTTCGAAGCAGTTAATGAAGTGCAGGCAGGCGCGGGATCCGATCTGAAGCTCCGCCACTTTGTCGCCAGTATCGCGCAAGACAATCAACAACCGGCTGCCAAGCTCCGGTTTCCAACGGAGCGAATCCAATAGAGTTCGGCCCTCACGAACAAGAGCCTTCATCTCGAGCAGGTAAGGACTGAGATAGAAAACCGCATAGTTTGAACTCAAGCCAAAATCGTGAATCGAGCAAGCATATTCGAGCGGTAGACGCTTACGGAAAATTGGATTGGCGCCGGCGTCGAACCGATAAAGGTTGAGATAAGGTTCGCTCGCACCGAAAGCGACGCCAAAGTTGAACATCTCTCCCGTTGCACGGTCCAACTTTGGATGGGCGGCGAATGGACTAACATCATTGAGGGCGCCATGGAAGTTGAACTCTCCGCGCGTCTCGAGCGTAACCGAGTCGAGCTCGATCGGTAGTCCTTGTTCACCAAATGCCAGAAGCTTCCCTGCGTAAGGAAATACGCTGACGTTGACAGGCGATTCGAGCATCACTCCGCGCTTCAAACGGTCAGACTCAAATGCAGTTCCGAAGGTGCGAAACAACGGACGTCCAGCTTCCTCCTCGGCTGCGAACTTCGCGCTGTGAATGAAGCGACTGTTAAACTCGACCCGGCCGTCCTCAAAGCGCAACGCACAAACCATCCCATCGCCATCGAGCCAATGCTTATAACGGAAGTCTCCGCGCGAGAAGCGTGCTGGGCCATTCATGTAATAAGTGCCACGGATGAATTCGGGAATTTCGCCTTCGATGTTTTCGACGACGTACGAGTGTTCGTCTGGTATGAACGAGAACGCGCGTTCGATGAAAGGTGCGTAGTCTGGCATCAGTCACCCTGCCGCTTCCACGAGTTCTTCAACCTCGTCTTCAATGAAACACTGGCCGTCTATGAGACGCCGGAGCACTTGTGAGTCGAGCCTCCACTGGTATTCTTCAGGCGAGTTCTCAGTTGCCTGGTAGTGCTCCCGTATCGCGTCGGGATCGAAGTCGAGACGTGTAATATCGAGGCCCTCGACAAAGCGCCGATTCGTTAGTACGCGCGCGTCGCCGAGCACTGATGCACAGATGTGTGCAGCGATGAAGTGCGCCATTTCTTTGAGGTTGGCAAGTTGCTGGTCGAGAACTTCTCGCGCCTCTTCCAGCGAGACGCCGACGCGATAAAAGGTCTTCTCCGCATCCGCGAGCGGTTTAATATCGGTAAAGTCGAAGTGGAAAACTTCGCGTGGCGGTATTCGTCTTGTCTTTTTCCACTGGAAGAAGTCGCTGATGAACGACTGTAAACTTCGGTTAATTCGTCCGAGCTGCGAGAAGCGGTTGATGAAAACAGTCAGAAAACGCTTGTCTGTAAATAGATCGTTGATAAACGGGAAGACGTAGTAGGCGAAGTAGATCGCTAGCTCCCACGTGTACTTCAGTGTGAAAGCCTCTTGGTCTCCCAGCGCGTCATAACTGATAGCGTAGGTCGGAACGTACGCCTCGTACACCGCCTCCATCATCTTCTCATAGAGGCGGCATTTGTCGGCCAACTCCTCATCGTCTTCCGTCTTTACCGCGTCAGTGATGAAGGTGTTGTAGAGTGAAATAAGATCGCCACCGGGACTGTAGAGTGGATCTGTGAAGCGGCCCGCCTCTCCGGCGATGGCCCAGCGCGCCGGACTGATCGTTCGCCCGCAATCATGCGCGAAATCTTTCAGCGCGGTGTGATGTAACACACGCCGGTAAGGCAGGTCGCGAGCGAAGAGTGGAAACTCTTCGCACACCCATTGAATTAACTTTTCCAAAGTGTCAATGCGCTGGCGCGGAATCAGTCGATTGTCGTAGACGAGGCCAAGGCTCGTCTTGCCGTGAAGCGGGATGGTCCAAAACCAGAGACCCTCAGCACAGAAATGATTCGTGGCCTGCCACGCCGGCGTATGGCCCAGCGCGCAGCGATCGGGTCTGGTGCGAATCTGCTGAGGCGAGAGGTTTGTAAGCTTCTCGATATCGACGAGCCCTTCAACCCAAAAGAAGTGTGCGCCGTGGCGAATCTTGCCCTCACTTGCTAATCCCAACTGACGTGCAAGAAACCTGCCGCGGCCTGATGTGTCGACAACCCACCGCGTCGTGCCTGAGAATTCTTCTCCCGCTACTTTAAAGGAGAATGAATGCGAGCCTCCGTTCGTAGCAAGGTTCACTTTCAGATCAGTACAGCCTGGACAGAACTCGAAGTCTCGGTTCTCCAGGTTCACGCGCAGCATCTCGCCTTCAAACTTGTTGCGATCGAGTTGATAGGTGTTGATGTTGGAAAGCTTGCGGATGTACGACTGGCTATAGTGCTCGTAACAATCATTCGCGTGACCCGGCGTTTTCCAATAAAAGCGCAGGTTGTATTTGAGATAGTGCTGTTGCAGCAGGTGTTCTTCGAGATCGAGTACTCGGGCGTAATAGTAGGCGGAGAGTTGTACGGTTGCCTCGCCCACCTTCTGCTTGGCAGGCGGAAATTCAGTGCGGCGATCGACCAGGAGAATTCGCTTGTCCGTGTAGAGAAGAAGTTGGCGGGCGAGCGCTAGACCGGCAAGGCCGGCGCCAATAATTAGCACGTCGCAATGTTTCACGTTCGCCACTTGAACTCACTCCCACAATGCTCCGTGTGCAAGACCTGGTTTTAACTCAATCCGCCACGAACAGGCCAAACACCCATCAACACATTCTTGTGATCCCAGACACAGGAACCAATACCCACAAAGAGAAACCGCGCGAGGTTTGGAGCCGAAGCGACCGTCGTTGACGACCAGCAGAGCGAGTTGCGAATGTTTACGAACGGATGTCCCTCGGCTATTGCGGGAGTGTGGCGATCGTAATCCTCGAGACTGCGCAGCTCGTTGACGTTGGGTAATCGCCAGTCGCCGGGCTTGCTGCCGTCCTTCAGCCCATACTGGCCGCTGCAAAGAGAGTTGCAGAGATCGAGTGCCTTCTGCCACGGCTGGGTGCCGAAGGGATTGCCGTCGCGGGTCCAGATTAGCCCGGTCAGATGGTCGGTCACCGTGCCATCGAGGTTGTCTGTAAAGCGCGGGTCTGGCCAGACTATGCCGGCACGAATATCGCCATCCTGTCCTGTGCCTCCGCACGGGACTTCACTGGCGCCGCTCGCGTCCAAAACCCAACACCTTTTCTGTCCCGTTCTGGCAACACGAGAATGTTTGCCGCGGACAGGCCACATTCGCATGCGATTGAATTTCAGATCGAACACCGGTGGACCAACTGCCATAGCAACGTACCAACCCAGCGCTGGAAAGGCCGCGACGGAAGTGGATGACCAGTAGTTGGCGACTTGCAAATTCTCGAACGGATTAGGACGAGCAACCGCGGCGCCGGACGAGTTGTCGAACTCCAAAAGACTTTCGAGTTCATTGACGTTTGGCAACCGCCAGTCACCAGGTTTGCTGTCGTCGCTCAGGCCGCAACTCCCGCTTGCTATGCTCTTGACTCTCTCGATCGCCTCGTCGCGCAATACCTCGCCATAGAGGTTGGCGTTCTTGAGCCAGGTCAATCCCGTCATATTGTCGGTAACAGTTCCATTGTTGTTGTCCGTGAAGCGAGGTTCAGGTGCGGGCACACCCGCCTTATATTCACCGTCTTGTCCTGTGCCGGAGCACGAGACGATTTCTCCTTCAACATCGTAACAATGCTCCTGCCCTGTCTTCGGTAAAGGTGCTGCCTCACCATCGGCTGGCGAGGAAGGACGACCGAACTTCAAATCGGGCAGGCCGGTCACCAGGTCGAAGACGCTGTCCTGAAATTTCTTCAGATGATCGGAATCCCACTGCTTCCTAAACTGCCTGACGGTCTCCCACTCCTCTTCGATGAAATATTTCAGGGCGTCAGGATCAGGTTCACCCTCATACGGCAGGTGCCTGTAAAAATCGAAGTGTTTGCAACCATCGAGTTTGCGTGTCGCCGCTGTCAGCTCGTCGGCGTTCCTTTTGAAAGGCGCGTGCGGATCTTTATTCACGCTGAAAACAACGGTGCTCGAAATGGGCGATTCCGGACCGAGACTATCAAGCATTTTCGTAACGTTTT
>Ga0126376_10000212_pt1 | contig 27222 bp, 27 predicted proteins | sample PanSoiMetPlot_15_FD_92760 | JGI IMG/M metagenome (GOLD analysis project Ga0126376, IMG submission 92760) | Tropical forest soil microbial communities from Panama - MetaG Plot_15 | ecosystem: Environmental > Terrestrial > Soil > Tropical forest > Bulk soil | place: Panama | collected 2016-02-17 | reverse complement strand
CAACAAAGTGTGGGGAGATTGGCCCGCGACGAGTTGCGCTTTGGCTCGGCGCTCGTAGCAGATGCCAGTGTAGTAGAAGCGTTCGTACGTGTCGGTGAGTTTCAGAAAGATTTCTTCCGCGTCGCGGTAGCGGTCGTTGCCGCCGCCGCTGAATTGGTCAGTGATGGAAAGGCCGAGCATGCGGAGGGCGAGTTGTTGTTCTGGCTCAATGGCGAGAATGTCGCGGCAGATCGATTCCGATTCTTCAGGCTCGTTGAGATAGCGGTAGAGTTCGGCTTTGGTGAGGGCTTCGGCGATCCCCGCGTGGGAGATGGATTTGAGTTTGTAGTCCATGACGGCCTCCAGAAAGAACCGATCTAACGATCGGCCGCTACAAAATCGGGACGTGCGCGACTTGTTAAGCTCAACGGGGCTGAAGCCCCTCGGCTACAAAATCAAGATACTTCAGGAGCCGCGAAGCTTGCGAAAGAGCATGGTGACCGGGTCGTAAAATTCGTCCACCACCCGCTCCTTGAGCGGAATGATGGCGTTGTCGGTGATGTGAATCTCCTCAGGGCAGACTTCCGTGCAGCATTTGGTGATGTTGCAATAGCCGATGCCGAGCTCTCTTTTTAGCATCGGAACGCGCGAAGTGCCGTCAAGCGGATGCATTTCGAGGCCAGCGGCTCGGACGAAAAAGCGCGGGCCGCCAAACAATTCATGCTTTCCGTGGTCGCGGAGGACATGGCAAACGTTCTGGCAAAGGAAACATTCAATGCATTTGCGAAATTCCTGCACGCGGTCAACGTCGCGCTGATCCATTTTCCATGCAACGTTCTTGCGCGGTCGGAAAGCAGGAATCTTCCCGTTGACCTTGTAATTCCACGAAACGTCGGTAACGAGATCTTTAATGATGGGAAAAGCCTTGAGTGGCGAAACCGTGACCGGCTGATCGAGCGGAAGCGAATCCATGCGCGTCTTGCAGGTAAGGCGCGGGCGGCCATTTACTTCGGCCGAACACGAGCCGCATTTGGCGGCTTTGCAATTCCAGCGGACAGCGAGATCCGGCGACTGATGCGCTTGGATGGAATGGAGTGCGTCTAGAACCACCATGCCGGGCGCAAGCGGGATTTTGTAGTCGACAGACTGGCCGCCATCCTTGTTGCCGCGGAAGACGCGAAGAAGAACTTCGGCCATGAAGGCTCCTTATCAGAATCAGACCAAAACCGGCGATCTAAAGATCGGCCACTACACGAACATAACCAAAGACCTACAGCCTTGCCAAGATCAACGGGGCTGACGCCCCTCGACTACAAAAGCCCGAGCCTGCTGCGGCAGGCACGTCGCCGCTACGCGCTACTTCTTTTCCTCCAACAGCTGCTTTAATTCCGCGGGCATTTCGGGAACGGGGCGTTGGTGCAACGTCATTGTGCCGTCTTCGTTCGAAATGATGTTGTTCTTCTTTTCCCACTCGGAATCGTAATTCGGGAAATCGATGCGGCTGTGCGCGCCGCGGCTTTCGCTGCGAGCGAGAGCGGAACGCGTCACGGCTTCGGAAATAAGCAGCATGTTCTTGAGGTCACGGGTGAGATGCCAGCCGGGATTGAACATGCGTGAACCATCAATGCGGACTTTAGCGAGGCGCGGCTTGAACTCCTCGAGCTTACCCAGTGCTTTCTTCAGATCTTCTTCGTTGCGGAAGATACCCACAAGGCTCTGCATTGTTTCCTGAAGATCGTGGTGAATCGGATATGGGAATTCGCCGTCGGCGCGTTCGAACGGCGCGAGCATGTCGCGTTCGGCGTCTTCAAGCTGCGCCGGGTCGAGATTCGCTGCGGAAGTGTGGCTCGCGAATTCCGCGGCGGCCTTTCCTGCGCGGCGACCGAAGACGAGAAGATCGGAGAGCGAGTTTCCGCCGAGACGATTTGCTCCGTGAAGACCTGCCGCCGCTTCGCCGGCAGCAAACAAACCAGGCACGGTGGACGTCGCCGTTTCGGGTTCGACGCGAATGCCGCCCATCATGTAGTGGCACGTCGGGCCGACTTCCATCGGGCCTTTCGTGATGTCCACATCCGCGAGCTCTTTGAACTGGTGGTACATGCTGGGAAGTTTTTTCTTCACGTATTCGGCGGGCTTGTGGGAAATGTCGAGATACGCGCCGCCGTGCTCTGTGCCACGACCCTCGCGGACTTCTGTGTAAATCGAGCGTGCAACGACGTCACGTGTCGAGAGTTCCATGCGCTTCGGGTCGTATTTTTCCATGAAGCGTTCGCCGAGTTTGTTGCGAAGGATGCCGCCTTCGCCGCGTACAGCTTCGGTGACGAGAATTCCCTGCACTCCCGGCGGCCAGACCATTCCGGTCGGATGAAATTGGACGAATTCCATGTCCATCAATTCGGCACCGGCTTCGTAGGCGAGGGCCATTCCGTCCGCTGTGTACTCCCAAGAATTGGAGGTGACGCGCCAAGCTTTTCCGATCCCGCCAGTAGCGATGACGATGGATTTCGCTTTGAATGCGACGAAGCGGCCTTGTTCGCGCCAGTAGCCGAAAGCTCCGCTGACGCGATCGCCGTCTTTAAGCAAGCGCGTGACGGTACATTCCATGAAAACATCAATGCCGAGTTCGACGCCGCGATCCTGTAGCGTGCGAATGAGTTCCAGGCCAGTGCGGTCGCCGACGTGGCAGAGGCGCTTGAAGGTATGGCCGCCGAAGGCGCGTTGAAGGATGTCGCCTGTGGGCGTGCGGTCGAAAAGCGCGCCCCATTGCTCCAGCTCCCGCACGCGGTCCGGCGCTTCCTGCGCGTGCAGCTGTGCCATGCGCCAATTGTTGACGAATTTTCCGCCGCGCATGGTATCGCAAAAGTGCGTGCGCCAATCGTCGGTTTTGTCCACGTTGGCCATGGCGGCGGCGATGCCGCCTTCGGCCATCACGGTGTGCGCTTTACCGAGGAGTGATTTGCAGACGAGCGCGACGCGCGTGCCTTGCGCGATGGCTTCGATCGCGGCGCGAAGCCCGGCGCCGCCCGCGCCAATGATGAGAACGTCGTGTTCGTAGGTCTCGTAGGAAGTGGTCACAGGAATCGGAAGTCCTTGAAGGCGCCGGAAGCCAGCATCCGGATGTAAAAATCGGTGAAGCCGACGGTCACGAGACTCGACCACGCGAAGATCATGTGGCGTTCATTCAGATAACTGACGAGACTCCACGCGGAATGGCGCGGCGGTCCGAAGGTGGAACAGGTGAAGCAATCGAGCTTTCCGCCGACGAGGTGACGCAGAGAGTGGCAAGAAAACGTATAGAGCGTGAGCAAGCAGACGTTGATGAGCATGATCAATGTACCGAGGCCGATGCCGAATTTTCCGTTGAAGTTAAAAGCGCAGAAGGAGTCGTACCAAAGAAAGACCAGAAACAGAATCGCGCCATAGAGGAAGTAGCGATGGACGTTCTGCAGAATGAATGGAAAACGGGTTTCCCCCCGATAGTTGCTCCGGAGGCTCGGCTCGCCTACGGCGCAAGCCGGCGGATCAAGAAAGAACGCGCGATAGTAGGCCTTGCGGTAGTAGTAGCACGTCGTACGGAAGCCGAGTGGCGCGCCGAGAATCAGCAAGGCTGGCGAAAAGAATTTAGGGAGCCAGTGATGGTTCGGATCAATCAGAGGTGAATAAAATGGCGAGAGGTACGGTCCCCACTGATAGAGCTTACCCTCCAAGGCGCGGAGGGTGGCGTAAATGCCGAAGCCGCCGAAGAGAATAATGATAGGAACAAGTTCAACCCACCAGGCATCGCGGCGTTGGGTCTGGCCGAGGCGAGCCGCGGGGCCTTGAACGGGAGCAGAAGCCATGGAGTCACCAGCCTGTCCGGGCATTTAGGTTATTCAGGAAAGTCTAATTTGCAAGCAGGAAATTTTCGCAACTGTGGTGATGCAAATGCTCGGGTGGTCCGGCTCGAAAGCAACATGTAACCTCGGCTACTTGCGGGCGGTGATATACTCGCGCGGCAAGCGAGGGAAGGCTAGAAAGCAGCGCACAGAAAGCACTGATGGAAACCTACGACCTTCTCGTGATTGGCTCCGGTCCTGCGGGACAGCGGGCAGCGATCCAGGCAGCAAAATTCGGAAAGCACGTAGCGCTCGTCGAAAAGATGGAAGTGGTGGGGGGCGTTGCCATTAATACCGGCACGATTCCCAGCAAAACGATGCGGGAAGCGGTGCTGCACCTTTCGGGATTTTATTGGCAGAGCATTTATGGCGTGAACTACCGGGTGAAAGAACAGATCACCATGGCGGATTTGTCGTTCCGCGCGCAGCACGTGATCAAAACCGAGATTGATGTCACGCGCGCACAGCTTTCGCGGAACGGGATCGAAGTGCTCAACGGCGTGGCGAGCTTCATCGATCCCAACAAGATCAAAGTGGTCAGCTTGCGCGGGCAATCGGAATACCAAGCGGAAAACATTGTGATTGCGACTGGCACGAAGCCCGCAATTTCGCCGCTCGTACCGTTCAACAACCGGAACATCATCAACAGCGATCAAGTGTTGCAGATGCCGGCCATACCCAAGACGCTGATTGTTGTTGGTGGCGGCGTGATCGGTGTCGAATATACGTGCATGTTTGCGACGCTCGGTGTGCGCGTGACGCTGATCGAAAAGCGGCCGCGCCTTTTAGAATTCGCGGATGCGGAGATGGTCGAGGCGCTTTCGTATCACCTGCGCGACCGGCGTGTTACGATGCGGCTGAATGAGGAAGTGGAGAGCGTGGAAGAGCTCGCCGACCACACGGTCGTGGCGAATTTAAGGAGCAAGAAGAAAGTGAATGGGGATGCGCTGCTTTACGCCGTAGGACGGCAAGGCAACGTAGATGAATTGAACCTCGTCGCTGCGGGCCTCGAAGCGGATTCGCGTGGAAGAATCAAGGTTGACGAGTGCTACCGGACGGCGCAGCCACACATTTATGCCGTCGGCGACGTGATCGGATTCCCCAGCTTGGGTTCCGTGTCGATGGAACAAGGGAGAATTGCGGCGGCGAACGCTGCGGGGATCAAGATTCACTCGAATCCGGCCCACTATCCATACGGGATTTACACAATTCCGGAGATTTCGTTTATTGGACAGACGGAAGATCAACTTACCGACGCGGGAGTGCCGTATGAAATCGGTGTTGCCTATTTCCGGGAGATCGCGCGCGGGCAAATTCGCGGCGACACGACGGGACGGTTGAAACTGATCTTCAGCCCGGATACGAAATTGCTGCTCGGTATCCATATTATCGGCGAAGGCGCGTCGGAGCTTTTGCACATTGGCCAGGCGGTTCTCGCTCTGAAAGGCACCGTGGAATATTTCGTGGATACGGTTTTCAACTATCCGACGCTGGCGGAGTGTTACAAGGCGGCGGCGTTCAACGGTTTGAATAAGCTGGCGAAGGGTTAGCAGCGCCGAGGGGCGCTGCGGGGAAATGGAAGGCAAGCCATGGGAAAGCTAGCCGGAGTCCATGTTGTTCAACACATTGCGACCGGTTTAGTGGAGAACAACCGGGTAGCGGGAGGCGTGCGTTCGTTTCCGGAGAAGAGCGCGTCGCACGATGCTCTGCTTTCGATGCCGGCGGATGACATCGCGGCGGCGATTGCGGAGCAGGTCAAGGCTGTTGCCAAGGGCGAAAAGCTGGATGCGGTTGGAATCGGATTTCCGGGAATTATCGGGAACGGAGTTGTGGAGGAATCGCCAAACCTGCAGCAGGTGAAAGGGCTCCATCTACAGAAGGCAGTGGAAGCGGCATTGGTGAAAGCTGGAATCAAAGTTCCGGTCGGCGTGTTCAATGATGCCGACGCGACGGCGGCGGGCATTGCCGCGACGCGGGGCGTGCTGCACAAACTCAATCGCGTGTGGGCGATCGGAAACGGCGTGGGCTACGGAAGATTTCCTTGGACCGATGGAGTTTGGGAAGGCGGGCACTCGGTAGTGTCGATCGATCCGAAAGAAAGATTTTGCGGATGCGGAGGTGTAGGTCATCTCGAAGGATTCCTGGGGTACCGCGCGATGCGCATGCGGTTCCTGGACATGGAACCGGAAGAAGTGTTTGCAAGCGCGAAGGCGGGCGACGCGCGTTGCGCGGAGTTCGTGATGCAGTGCCACCGCGCTCTGGCGGCGGCATCAGCCACCAGTATTCACATGGCGGGACCTGGGCCGTTCTATCTGACGGGGCCGAATGCGGGATTCATCGACGTGGGCCTGCTGGATCGGCTGGTGCACGAAATGGTGAAAATGAGCCCGCTGCAAGGAAGCCGGTTTGAGTTGATTCCGGAGAATGACGAACACGGCGTAATCGGCGCCGCAGTCAATGCGGAGCGTGCTACCCGCAGTTAGCGATTCACACCTTCCTGTTGTTCTTGGCAAATGACTTAGCGAGATGAAGAAGGCAGCTGCGTTTCTTGCTGCGCTACCACATGCCAGGCTCGATTCGCGTTTACGTAAACGCGAAGGACTCGGAACTGCCGAGCGATTGGTTTTCCGTCCAAAGTGCCGCGCTCGGAGCGCAAACTCGAAACGGCGGCGACGTTCTGGTACGCCTTAATGTTGATGTTGGATTCTGTGACCTGGATGTAATGGACCGGGGAGGTCTGAATTTGGCGAATCAAAGCTTGCTTGGTCAGCACTTCCCCATACCAGGTCACGCCAGTGTAATCGTCGGAGTAAGCGGCGTTCACGAAAGTGCTGTTCCCCAGTTGAATTGCACGAGCGTTCTCGCGCTCGAGGTTGTACAGTTCTTCGGTGTGAAGCTCGGCCCGCAGCGCTTCGCGTTCCTCCTGGATTTGTTGGTAAGTCTTCTGAGCGAGGAGGGCATCGGAACCGCTCAAGCCGGAAATGACGAGAGCAAGACCAAGGCACGCAGCGATGAAGCAGACCAAGCGTTTCATGAGGGACCTCCGGGACCCAAGCGGATCGAGCGAGAACAGGACTTCGCTTTTTAGTACCGAAGAAAGTATAACGGCGCTAAGGAGCAAGCGGACGAGCGAAAGCGAGCCGTTTTCCAAAAATGAAGAGTGCGCATAAAATATCGGGACAGAACGGGGTTTGAGGCCGACTCGATAACAGGCCAGCGAAGAGCAACTTCTGGCTGCGCAAGACATCGAAACACCGGTCGTTACCGAGAGGAGCATCCAAGTGAATTCGACGCAATATTCGAGAAGGCAATTTCTAGCCGGAAGCACGACGGTAGGAGCACTACTAGCGGCGGGATATTGGGGGATGCCAGTGGGCGCGCTGGCGGAATCGCTCTCGCAAGACTCACGGGTTTCCGCTACTCCGGTGGTGGACAAAGGATTTGCGTCGGTGCGAAAGATCGGGAATGGCCTTTACGCGACGATTTCGGACACATCGAAGGGTCTGCAGACGATGTGCAACGGCGGCTTCGTCGTCGGAAAAGATGGAGCGATCTTGATTGAAGGATTTGTCAGCGCCGCTGGAGCAGCGTTTCAGCTGGAGGCGTTGCGTTCGATTTCGCAAGTGCCGGTGAAGGGCGCTCTGGACACGCACTACCACTTCGATCATTCGCTGGGGAATGCGACGTATGGAGCGAACGGAATCGGACTTTGGGCGCATGCGACAGCGGCAAAAAGGATTTACGAGAATTATGCGGTGATGCAGACGATGGAAAAATCCGCCGTGACTGCGCCGCTCGAAGCACAGTTGGCTCGTGCGAAGTCGGATGCGGAAAAAGCGCACCTGCAAAGCGACATCAACACGCTCGGCAACGTGTACGGGCTTGTGAGTGCGGCGCAAATCGCGTTGCCAAATCATGGTTTCGACCCGGCGCACTTGCCGCACAGATTGGACCTCGGCGGAATCACCGCGGTGATTGAACACTATCCCGGACACTCCGGCACGGACATGATCGTGCGGGTGCCCGAACAAAACGTTGTGTACACAGGCGATTTGTTGTTCAACGGGTACTTCCCCATTGCTTTCGACGAGCAAGCTACGATTCCTGGATGGCGAGCGACGTTGAAGACTTTTGCCTCGTGGGACAAAGACACGATTTTTGTGCCAGGGCATGGGCAAGTCTGCGGCCAGGAGACGATTGCGATGTTCCGCTCGACGTTCGACGACATCGAAGAGCAGGCGATGAAAGCGTACAAGGCCGGTGTACCAGCAGAGGAAGCACAGCACCAATATGTCGTGCCAGAGAAGTTTTCGAAGCTGGCCACGTTCTCCTGGGGATTTTCGATCGGACCGACGATCCGGAAGATGTACGCGGAGTGGGGCAAGAAGTGAATTAGAAAATAGAAAAATTGGTGGGTGGAAAAGGGCCGGAAGAAATTCCGACCTTTTTTTTAGAACTTTACAAGGATTGCCAAGTTCAGGCGGTTTTCGATTTTGCGGAGGTCGGGAAGCCAGGTATTCGATGGAGAGCCGTCGCAAGTCGTGAATCCTTGAAGGCAGATGAAAGAGCCAGCAGCGCCTTCGTTGCCGTGAGGCGGCGTAACGCCGCCGGAGCCGGAAAAGTATGGAACGTTCGCGGCGCGGTGATTAAATTCCCAGCGGAACGTGATGTACTGGCTAGGCATCCAGTCGAAGGTGGCGGAAGCGTCCCACGCTTTGTAGGGATCGCCGGGGTTTTCGGTGAAATATGGCGTACCGCTCGCAGCCGTGGCACCGTTGATGGGCGGAAGAAGGACAAGATAGCGACCGGGATTGTTGATTTTCCCGCCGCCAAGAGTGAGCGCGTACTTGTCGTTGTCGAACCACAAGCGGTTGTAAATCATGTAGCCGAGAAAACTTTGCTTGGGACCTTTCGCGGAATTGCCGGCACAACTGACGCCGCCCCCATGTTCGCAGCCCATGTCGCCGGTAAGTGAGAAAGCCGCCTTATCGAGAAAGGTTTCCTTGTTGTCGTAGTACTTCACCTGAATGCTGTCGTCGGTGTGATAGCGAATGCGGCTTGGCGTGTTCAGCGCTTCTGCACCAAGAGCGTATTGGTTGCCGAGAATGCTCAGCCAGTTGGTCGGGCGCCAGAGAAATTGCATGCCGAGGCCGGGGCGATTGTTGAATCGGCCATAGGATTGCCAGCCGTTCACCAACCAGCCTTCGAGTTTGAGTTTTTCGGTGGGGAAAACCTGGACACGCACGCCGTTAAAAAACCACGGCGTATTGGAGGAAACGTAGGAAGGCTGATAAGCCCAGTTGTCGAAATTGTAGTAGCTGAATAGGCCGACGTAGGACATGAAGATGCCGGCGTCGACATTGATGCCATGGAGCGCGTTGAAGTGATAGCCGCCGTAAGCTTCCGAGATGTAGCGATAGGCGTTGTCGAGATTCCACTGGCCACGCGAGGGGCTTGCGTCATTGCGTGGCGTAGTTTGCGAGTACATACCGAATTGCGTCATAAGGCGGGCGCGGACGTTGTCGAAATGAAAGTCGCCGCCGACGCCGAGTTGTGTGAGCTGGATTTCTCCGGCGCGGAAAACTTCGCTCGAGCCGCCGATGGTGTCGTCTTTCGGATGATGAAAGTCGTAGATGTAATCCGCATCCACGCGAATTTCCGGAGTGAAGAATTTTGTGTCGAAGGCGAGGTCTTTGGTGCGGGCGTTGCCGTTGAGCCAGGTGAAATCGGCGAAGGCGAAGGGTTCGGCTTTCGATTGCCGTCGATCTTGTGCGGTGGCCGGGCGCGTTGCCGGTAGGGGGGCAGCCACAGGACCAGCTTCGGGCTGAATTGCGGTGACGCTTAGGGCCGTTAAAGCGCCGGGATTCGAGGCGGGCGTGGTGACGGTTGTCGCAGCGAGCGCGGTTTCTTCCGGAGCGGCGGGCGCGCTGCGCTTCCCTTCCAGTTCGGCGACACGCTTTTCGAGTTTTTCGACGCGATCAAGGAGCCAGCGTTCGCGCTCTGTGAGTTCGGGAGGAGGCGATGTTCTAGAAGGGACTGGGGGCGAGTCACTCTTGGATTTCTCATCTTCAGCGAATGCAGTCTGACAAAGCAGACCGACAACAAGAGTGGCAGCAAATGCCAGTAGCAAGTGCCAACACAGAAATTTGCGGACGAGCGCGTGCATTTGATTCTCCTGGAAGATCGGGCAACGAATTTGCGGTGTCGGGAATGCAGCCGAAGAAGACAGGCTCAGGACAGAGCTCTGTTGCCAAGCGAGAGTAGCGAAGGGGCCGTAAGGAACTTATAAGGCGGATGTGAGGAAGGGATAACGCTTGTAAGTGATTAGAAAGTGGGATTTTGCGGCGGCGAAGCGGGGTCGCGACGCGAGAGATCCAGTGCGACGAGCCGCATCTCCTCGTGGATGACGCCGTTGGTGGCGAGAACGACGCGCCCGCCCAGTTGATACGGCGCGCCGTGAAAATCGGAGACTCTTCCGCCGGCTTCTTCGACGAGAAGAACGCCGCCAGCGGTATCCCAGCGATTCAGACCGAACTCCCAGAAACCGTCGAAGCGGCCAGCAGCGACACAGGCCAGATCGAGCGCGGCTGAGCCATCGCGGCGAACGCCGTGAGAGCGAAGCGTGAAATCGTAGTAGTAGTGAATGTTGGGACTGGCTTTGCGCTTGTGGACGGGAAAGCCGGTACAGAGAAGGCTGGTCGAGAGAGTTGAGACTTTTGAGACGGAGATCTTGTCGCCGTTGAAAGTGGCGCCTTCGCCGCGAGCGGCGGCGAAGAGTTCTTCGTAGATGGGATTGTAGACGACACCCACGATGACCTGGTCGCGATGAGCAAGCGCGATGGAAACGCTGAAACAGGGATAACCGTGGGCGAAGTTTGTGGTGCCGTCGAGCGGATCGACGTGCCAGCGGTATTCAGCGTCGTGATCTTTACCAAGACCCTCCTCGGCGGCAATCGCATGCGAGGGGAAATATTTTGAGAGGCGATCGACGATGGCTTGTTCGCTGCGCTTGTCGGCTTGCGTGACGAGGTCGACGTCGCCTTTGTATTTGATTTCGGGAGGGCGCGAAAATTCTTCGCGCAGGATTTTGCCGGCTTCGCGAGCGGTTTCGAGTGCGGCTTCGAGAAATGGATTGGACATGCGAAGAACATTTTATCATTCGACGAGAGGCAGATGGCCGGATTGGGTATGGTGCCAGTTGACCGGGAGGGGGCGTGGCACCCCCGCCGGGACTTACGCCGAGGGTATCCCGTAGTACGGGTACCCGGCCAGTTCTGATCGAGCCCCCCTTCGAGGCGGCAGACTAGAGCAGCTGGGTTACCAGACTTTTTCTGCAAACTGTGAATCGGAAGCAGAACGGTGGATAAGAAGTAGTGGGACGAAAATAGCGCGGAAAGCGACTGGCAGGAATGCGGGAAACGGTACAGGTGAACTTTGGAATTTGTTTGCGATGAAGCGGAGCGATGAGAGCGGGATAGCATGGCCCGCTGGCGATTTGTTCTGATCTAACTATTTCGCTGGCCAAATGACGGGAAAGATCTTGGCGGCAGCTTCCGGCGTAAGTTTTCCCCCCGCCATTTCGACGGCGTGAGCAAGAACGGTGTCCCGACCGGCAGCAACGTCGGCCGGCGCGGGAAGCATCGGTTCGTCCGGCACGACTCCTACTTTTTCGAGGCTTTTACCATCCGTCATGATGAGGTCGGCGTCCGTAATCGAAGCGCCGTACGGGATAATCGTGTCCAGACCAATTTGATACGGATAGCGGCGCGCTTCCATTACCGCACCGGCCGTCCTGTCGCCGATAACTACGCCGCGCTTTTCAATCTGCGCAATGCGCGCGAGCACTTCTGACGCGGAGGCAGAGCGGCTATCGACCAAAATAAAAAGCTTCCCGGAAAAAGCACCTCCTCCAACGGTCTTTGCGACTTGCGGCTTTGTGTTATCGCGAGTCACGCGATCGCACACTTTGACGTCATGGTCGAAGAGGTTGCTAACGAGTTCGTTCAAAGTGATGACGGCACCGCCGGGGTTGCCGCGCAGATCGAGAATCAAGGCTTTCTTGTGACGGGCCCTTTTCATCATGCTGTCAACGCCCATCTCGGACTGAGCGAATTCGGGCAATTTCAATATGAGGATGTCGTCTTCGAGCTCGACTGAGCGGATTTTGCTAAGGTCCTCATCGAGTTCCAGCTCGCGAATATATTCGAAGATGCGGCCACCGGTGAGATCGCGGACTCTCGGCAATTCGCGCATTGCAGCTACGATTTCCAGATCGCGTTTCTGGCCGTCCGGAGAGCCCACGGAGAGGCTCAACGTCTGTTGTGGACGGAGCGTACGAAAAACGTAATTCATTTTCCACAAGTTATCCCGCTGAGGAGTGTACCCGTTGATCATAAGTACCTGATCCCCCGGTTTTAGGCCTTTGGCAGCCGCATCGCTTTGTGGCCGGACTGCCAGCACCAAGCACTTGTCTCCAACCATAGCGATCTGCCAGCCGTAGTCATGCTTATAGGGCCGGGGCGGCGCGACAAAGAAGGTATGGGAATCATTGAGGACGTCCAAAGCGGCAGCGACTTCGGAAAGCCCTCGATTCAAGGAGGGAGCGTTTTCGATAAGGCCGCGATACTTCTGGACGTTTGCGTCCCAATCGATGCCATGAAGCTTCGGGTCGTAATAATGCTTCTTGATGTCCTTTGAGATCGAATCGAGCATTTGGAGGACTTCCTGCTTTTCATCTTTGGAGATTTTGGTTTGCGGTTGCTGAGTGCGGGCCGAGGGCGTTAAGCAGGCTGAGTGCACGAGCATTCCCAAGAGAATAAATGTACGAAAAGTAGCGCGATTCACGGCGTTCACAGGGCCCTCCACTAAAGCTGTTTAGCAAACGGAGACAACCGAAAGGGACTCCGAATCGCCACGATTGGAAAGTTATATAGCCGATATAGTTGTGCGCGTCAATCAGTTCCGCGGATAAGCCGCTCGAAAATAGGTTCAGCATTTCGCGGCGATATTGCCTTGCGAGCGAATGATATAGTACGCGGGCGATTCATGCGTGAATAATCGGCCGGGAGGAAACGAATGTTGGAGCGGCGGGATTTTTTACGGAAGTGCGCGGGGATGGGATTTGCAGGGACGCTGCTGCCGGGAGTGCTGTGGGCACAGGCGGCAGGCGCGAAGAAGATTACGAAGGAGATGATCGACAACGCGGCGGCGATTGCAGACGTGCCAATCTCCGAGGAATACAAGGAGATGCTGCTGGAGAACTTGAACGATCAAGCCAAGGGGTATGAAGAGATTTACAAGCTGAAGATGGTGAATTCTGTTGCACCGGCGTTGATTTTCAATCCGGTCACTTCACGAACGAAGATTGAAACGGAAAAGCGGCCACTGCGGATTTCGGCGCTGCCGAAAACCTTTGTGAGTTCGGCGCCAAAGAGCGTGGAGGATTTGGCGTTTGCGAGCGTGAGAGAGCTGGCGGAGCTGGTGCGGACGAAGAAGGTTTCATCGCTGGCGCTGACAAAGATGTATTTGGCGAGACTAAAGAAGTATGACTCGACGCTGAAATGCGTGGTGACACTGACGGAAGAGCGAGCGCTGGCGCAGGCGAAGAAGGCGGATGAAGAGATTGCCGCTGGAAAATATCGCGGTCCGCTGCATGGAATTGCGTGGGGCGCAAAGGATTTGCTGGCGACGAAGGGTTATCGAACGACGTGGGGCGCAGGCGGGTTTGAGAATCAGATAATCGAGGAAGACGCTTCGGTGGTGCAGCGGCTTGATAGGGCCGGCGCGGTGCTGGTGGCGAAATTGACATTAGGCGCACTGGCGCAAGGCGATGTGTGGTTTGGCGGAGTGACACGAAACCCGTGGAATACGAAACAGGGGTCGAGCGGGTCGTCGGCTGGGCCGGCTTCGGCGACGGCAGCGGGGTTAGTTGCGTTCAGCATTGGGTCAGAGACACTGGGATCGATTTCGTCTCCTTCGACACGGTGCGGGTGTACGGGACTGCGGCCCACGTTCGGACTCGTGCCGCGAACGGGCGCGATGGCGCTTTCCTGGAGCATGGACAAGCTGGGGCCGATTTGCCGGACGGTGGAAGACTGCGCGCTGGTGCTGAATGCGATTTACGGAAAGGACGGCAAAGACAAATCGGTGCAGCCGGCGGTATTCAATTGGGATGCGAATCTTGATTGCAAGGGATTCCGCGTGGGCTATGTGAAAGCGGCATTCGAGCCCGCAAAGGAGAACGCAGAAGAGGCAGAGAAAGAAGAGCCAGCGAAAACTCCAGAAGAACAGAAAAAGCGCGAAGAGCAAAAGAAACGGCGGGAGGCGGCACAAACGCGAGCGAAGTACGACCGGAAGTTCTTGGATGGAACGCTCGTGAAGCTGAAAGAGATGGGCGTGAAGTTGATTCCCGTGGAAATGCCGAAGTTTCCCTATGACGCCATGACGGCTATGTTGATTGCAGAGTCGGCCGCAGCGTTTGATGAATTGACGCGCAGCGGACGAGACAAGTTGCTGACTTCACAGAAAGACTACGACTGGCCGAACACGTTTAGATCGGCCAGGTTCATTCCGGCGGTGGAATACATTCAGGCGGCACGGGCGCGGACGCTATTGATGGAAGAGATGGCGAAGTTGTTCGAGGACCTGGACGTGATTGTGACGCCGTCGGGCGGGCCGCAATTGACGTGTACGAATCTGACGGGACATCCAGCGTTGATTTTGCCGAATGGGTTTCGCGGAGACGACGCGCCGAAGCCGCCGACCGATGATCCAGCGGATTTCACGAATGCAGGTGGGCCGGGAACGCCAACGAGTTTAACGTTTCTGGGAAAGCTGTTCGGGGAAGCGGAGTTGTTAGTGTTTGCGCGGGCGTATCAAGAAGCAACGGGATTTCATTTGCAGCATCCGAAGGTAGACACTGCGTGAACCGCACATTGCAAAACAAAAACAGATTCATCGGACAAGGATTTACTCACAACACCAAAAAAAAAGCAGATTCCTCGCATCACAGATAACTTAGCCCCTTCGCAGCTCGGGGCAGGCAAGAGTGGATGAGCTACTCGGCGCCCGTGTAGTAGTTTTTGCGGTGGCGAACTTTGTAGTCGCCAAGAACGTTGACATCGATGTTACGAAGCGAGTCGGCCGGGCCGCGCGGGCTGGGATAATAGGCAAGGCGATACTGAGTGCGCAGTTCGCGATCGATTTGATCGAAGATGATTCCGAGCTCTCCGGGATTGTCAGGGAAGAACATAGCGCCGCCGGTCGTTTCCGTAATGGTTTGCAGGGCGTGCTCGCCAGCGGTGTTGCGCCCGTTCTCATTCTTAACTGGGCGCATCAAGATGGTGTAGAGCAGAGTGTCGGAGCGAACGGCAGCTTTGCGTGCAGCATCGAAGTCTGAGCGGCTGGTGGTTTCGCCGCCGTCGGTGACGAGGATGATGACGTGTCGGCGCTCCCCTTTTTGTGCGGAGAGGCTGCGCGAACCGAGAACAATCGCGTCGTAGATGGAGGTGCCCGCGCCGGGCGGAATTCTTCGAACGGCATCCTGTAGCGCGGAAACGCGATCCGAAAAATCAGCGATGCGCGTGACGTTTTCATCGAAGCCGAAGACAGCGAGGCGGTCACCAGGACGAACGACTTGCTGGATGAAGTGCGCCGCGGCGGCGCGTTCTTCGGGCATGCCGATTTGCGCGCTGAGGCTGGCGTCGATCATGAGCGCGAGGTCGAGCGGCTGCTGCGTTTCTTTTTCGAAGACTTCTATCTTCTGTGAATTGCCTTCTTCGGAAAGTTGAAACGCTTCGATGGGTAGATCCGGAGCGGGGCGATTGTTCTGGTCGAGGACGCTGACGAGGACATTAACCAGGTTTACTTTGACCTTGATGGTGGTGCGGCCTTGCTCGGTGTCATCGTTTGGCGCGACCGTGTCGGCGGGCTGCGAAGTCTTTCCGGAGGCAGGTTTGTTCTTCTGCGCCCAAGGGGGGCGATTGGGATTGTCTTGCGGATACCCGACAAGTGGAAACGCGACGCCAAACACGCATAGGCAGGCGACGGCATGGAGGGGTGTGGGCTTCATTGCAGTTTAAGATGCGGGTTTGGCCGCAGGTGTCGCCGCAGGAACGGGAGGAAGCTCGCCGTCGGCCCAAACGGCGCCGTCTTCGAAGAATTCCTTCTTCCAGATGGGGACGTTTTTTTTGAGAGTGTCGATGGCGTGGCGGCACGCTTCGAAGGCGGCTTTGCGGTGCGGCGCACTGACAGCGATAAATACGCTGGTTTCGCCGATTTCGAGGCGGCCAAGACGGTGCGCGATGGCAACGCTGTCTATAGCGTAAAGCGTATGCAGCGAAGCGGCGATTTCTTTCATTTTTTCGAGGGCCATCGATTCATAGGCTTCGTATTCGAGATACAAGGTAGCGCGGCCGTGAGAGTGATTGCGGACGCAACCGTCAAAAGTAACGACGGCGCCGTCGTGAGCGTGGCGCACGTGGCGGGCCAGAGCGTCCGCGAAAATAGGGTCGCGGACAAGCAGGACCAGGTCCGGAATGGGATTGGAGGTCATAAATTGTTAGCCGCCACTTACGGGAGGGAGAAAGGCAACTTCGTCGCCCGGTTCGAGGACAGTATTCCAAGCGACGAATTCGCGATTCCTGGAAGCCACGACAGAGGAGCGGAACTCGGCAAATTCAGGATGGGAAGCAGCACAGGTTCGAAAAAGATCCTCGACCATCGACTTTGCGGGCAGTTCGAGCGATGCCTGCGAGGCATGGAAGATCTCGCGCAGCTTGCCGAAGAAAAGGACCTGAATCTGCATTGGTGACGTTCCAGCACTCGTTGCCGGAGCTCTTATTGTACCGCGAGCGAGGCTGTGCGGTGAGAAGTGCGAAACAGCAGGCGGTCCCACGGAGGGCCGGCTTACCGCGCCCGATAATGCCGGCCCACAGGGACCGAACCGTGGAGATGGTTCGCTTCCATTGAAATCGCTCGAGCAGAGTGCGGCAATCCAGATTCCGCAATTGGAATAAACTCTTGTGAAATCGCAGATTTCTGACGCATATCACTCCTCCGACGATCGCGGAAAGGAATTTGCTGCAAGCCAATCCTGCAAGTACTGCAAGGACTGTGCCGAATCGAATGCGAAGAATTCCAATTGAAGTGAACGATCAGGGCTTGCCCGGCGAACGATTGCCGAGATCTCGATAGGGCGACCGGATAGCAGAAACTTCAGTAGCAAAATGGTGCCGATCGAAAACAAGTGGGGGCTCTGGAAGAGACAGCCATCGAGGTTCAGACCGGACACGATGCCTTGTGCCAACTGACCGGTGATGTTGTCCGCGGCCTTTGCGTCGAAAGTGAAGAAGGGTTCGCGCGGAAAGTCGCCAGATTGGGGCGATTCTGTTTTCATAGCAGACGGCGATCCACTTCCAATAACAGAGCTCGGATTTCAAGTGAGTCACAAGGAATCTTCGACTCGCAGGCCGCGAAACAGTGCGGCGTCGAAAGAAAATCCGAAAGGTAGATTGGCTTTAAATCCGGGTGCTTGCGACGTAGGTGGTCGACCAGGTGCCGTTCCATAGGATCGAACCGATCAGCGTCCGTTATTAGGATTTTGAAATGCGAATCCTCTTTGGCGGAAACGAGCATGGCTTCGAGAAGATCACGGACGACTGTAATACGGCGATCGGGTCCGCGAAGGCAGGTCTCCAGACTGCGGCAATGATCGAGATCCTTGATTTTTAACAGAATGTTGTTTCTGTACATGGCTTGGTTCGTCCCTGGCACGATTAACCAAGACTCGAAGAGTCTTACTCAAAAGGCTTTGGTAAATCGATTTTTCCAGTTTAGAATTATGTCAATCGAGCACGGAGTCCGCTATCCAGAAAACGCAATCAAGAGAGGGTTGGTTGGGGAGAGGAAATCGCGCACAACCCCGGCGTGGCTCGAATACGACGGTTGCCAAAACGGGATTTGCGACTGTGACGGACCTATGATGAATACTCGAATCACCATGCGTTCGCCGGCCAATTTCTCCACCGAAGACGCGGAGTACGCCGCATTTGTGCTGGGGAGTTCGGCGATCCCCTACAAGTACGAGAGGGTTGGCCACAACGAGCCATTCCACACAGCGATTTCCGTACGGACCGGTCTGGAGACCAGCGTGGTGCAGGTACGAACGCGGGGACGACTCCGAGTGCGCACGGCGATGCCGGAAAATTCCTTTGCGATTGCGCTGAGCCGAAGGGGAACACTGCCCCACCTAGTCGAAAATGAGCAAGTGGCGGTGGGGGAAGACTTTGGAGTTATTCAGTCGGCGAGCGCCGAAGCTGAAGCCCTCACGCCACACCAATATGAGGTTTTCTTTCTGCGAGCCGATCAAGAGGCCGCGACGGGCGAGCTAGAGCGGTTGCTGGACCGTCCGGTGACAAGTCGTTTGAAATTTGAGCCGCGGTTGTCGGTCACCAGCTCCGCGGGAAAAGAAATAGCGAGAGGCGTACTGCACCTTTACAGCGAACTTCAGGAGGCGCGCTGCCTTGGCGCCTCGCAATACCTCCATATTCGGGAGATAGAGCGACGGTTGCTGGCGTTATTGCTTGAAAACCAGAAACACAACTACACACGGATTCTAAACAGACGGACGGCGATCAATCCCGGACAAGTGCGTCACGCCATGGAATTTATCGAAGCGAACGCGCAATCCTGCCCGACGCTTGGCGAGATCTCGCATGCCGCGGGGACCAACGCGAGGACACTCCAATTCAGCTTTCGACAAAAGGTGGGATGTTCTCCGATGCAGTATTTGAAGGAATACCGGTTGGCGCAGGCGCGAGCGGAATTTGAAAAATCCGATGGCAGCGAAACGGTCACGGAGATCGCTGCGCGATGGGGCTTCTTTCACTTTGGCCGGTTCGCGATAAACTATGGCGAAACATTCGGTGAGAGGCCATCGGAAACGCTGGGAAGGCGCAAGCGCGTCGTTCGCGTGGCCTGAGATTTCCAGTAACCCAGTAGGATCCCGCCGCTGGTAAGATTGAGTTGTGAATCGAGTCTGGCTTAACCGTCACACTCGAACTTCCTGAACGTGATTCCATGAAAATTCTTGTGACTGGTTCTACAGGACTTGTGGGACGGGCGTTGGTTGCAGCGCTGGTGAAGCAACGACATTCGGTTTGCCGGCTGGTACGCCCGGGGACGAATTCGAATGACGATGCGGGCGGATTCAATGTGGCGTGGAATCCTGCTACCGGGGAATTGGGCGGTGCAGCTGTGGGGCCGGATGCGGTGGTGAATCTTGCCGGGGCATCGATTGCGGGCGGGCGATGGACGGAAAAACGCAAAGAAGAGTTGTGGACGAGCCGAGTGGATACGACGCGGGCGTTGATTGAGGCGATAGGACGGATGAGCACGAAACCGTCGGTGTTTGTTTCGGCGTCGGGAATTGGGATTTATGGAATTCGCGGGGACGTAGTGTTGACGGAAGAAAGTGCGGAAGGAGCGGATTTTGTCGCCGGCCTTGCGAAAAAGTGGGAAGGCGAGGCGGTTAAAGCGGAGGCGTGGGGAACGCGCGTCGTGTCTGCGCGATTTGGATTGATCTTGGCGAGGCACGGCGGGGCGCTGGCGAAGATGTTGACGCCATTCCGATTGGGACTGGGCGGGAGATTGGGAAGCGGGAGGCAGTGGATGTCCTGGATCGCACTGGAGGATGTGGTTGGAATTTTGCAGATGTGTCTCGAGCAGACGCCGATTCAGGGAGCGGTGGAATTTGCGCCAATTTCGGGGCCGTTGAACGTGGTGGCGCCGGAGCCTGTGACGAATGCGGAGTTTACCAAGGCGCTCGCGAGGGTGCTGCACAGGCCGGCGATCTTGCCTGCTCCTGCATTTGCGCTGCGCACCGCACTTGGCCGCGAAATGGCAGAAGCGCTGCTTTTGTCGAGTCAGCGCGTCGTGCCAAAAAAGTTGATCGAGTCGAAGTACAAGTTTCAATGCCCGACACTGAACGAGGGGTTGCGGCGTGTCTTGGCGTGACCTGCTTGGACCGTATTATTTCAGGACGGTCAGAGTGACGCTGACGCGATAAACGTGGCCGGTGAGTGGGTCGGTTGAGACAATGCTTTCGATTGTCTGGCCATCTTTCAGCACAGGATTTATTTCGGCGCGGAACTGACGAATGATGGGTGTGCTGAAGGCTGAGGTGTTAGAATCCGGTGAAATAGCACTTCGTTCGATGTTCATAGTTAATTTGTACTTGCCATCGTCTTGCTGAAGCGCCGAGCAATCGATATTGGTGCCGACATCTATATAGGTGATCTTGTCTTTGTCGAAGGCCACGGGAACGCGGGCGCCGTTGCGGACCTGGGAACTCGGCCTGGTACGGCGTTCGTCGGCGTTAACGGAGAACGTATATGGCAAGCTCGAAATTTTCTTTTCGCCATCGAATTCGGTAAACACGACCTGCACGCGCAACGGCGTTACCGCGACAGTAAGATCGTCTTTCTTGGGGGACTGCTGGGGCTTAGGTGCGTCCTGCGCGAATGTATAGCTGGAACCGAGCAGAATAGCCAACGAGCAGAATGTTATCACCGAGCGTTTCATGAGCATCGCCTCATTTCTGTAGATTCAATTCCCTGCCACGTCTCAATTACTTCATATCCTCTTCCGACTCGGTCTTCACAAGAGCCGGAATCCGCAAGTCGCGCATTTCGAGTTCTCCGATTTCGAGCGGTTGAATGCCTGGTGGCAACTCAATCGTCCGAGCCAGCAAGAACTGAGACTTAGAAGCCGACCGTTCCCGAAGAAAGGCTTCGTAACGAAGCAAAGCGGCCGTTTCTTCTGGCTCAACGATGACTTCAATCAACTTGGCACGGGGCGAGTGAATCCGTACTGTGGTCGCTCTGCCATCGTGTCGTTCTCTACTGACGGCGTGCGGATACGAATTGTTCACTGCCGCCGGAACGCCCTGTTTTGTCGGACCCGGTTGATTCGCAGCTTTTTGCTCCCGCCCTGCAGTTCCGCGCTGATTATGGGAAGGCCAGTAAACAAACGCCAGCACCATCGCGGCCAGGACCGGTATGGCAGCAACGATCCAGAGTCGAGGCGTTCTCCCGAAAACCGGTTCGTTGTTGAGCGCAACATGGACGCGGGGGACAAGCGTCGAGGGGACTTCCACATTTGCGACGGCACCCACAGCGGAATCGATCGCAGCGTAAAGAGATTGTTCTTCGGCAAAGGCGGCGCGGCAGGAGGCACACGCGGCAAGGTGCTCCTGTAGCCTTGCGGTGAGTTCACCGCCGAGTGCCGCGTAGGTCAGAGGCTGTTTGTAGGGTTCACAAAACATCTGAGTTTCTCCGCGAGTTGCTTCTTGGCAAAAAAGACTCTCGATTTGACGGTCCCGATTGGAAGCGCGAGCAGTGCAGCGACTTCCTCGAACGTATGGCCCTGCATCGCGGAAAGCAGCAAGGCTAGGCGAAGCTTTTCGGGCAATTCGTCCATGGCGCGTTCCAGGTGTTGCTGGAATTCCCGCGAAACGTCCGGCAGAGCTGATTGGGTGCGTTCGTGCTCTCGCAACCAGGCTGCTTCGCGAACGCCGCGCCGCCTGACAGAGCGAATTCTGTCAAGGGCAAGGCGGAAGCTGATGCGAACGATCCAGGCACGAAACCGCGCGCGGTCGCGCAGGTGGGCAAATTTCTGGAACGCACGAAGCAGTGCTTCCTGAGCGACATCTTCGGCGTCGGCATCGTTGCGAAGGACGCCTCGCGCGACACGGAAGGCGAGAGCGCTTGAGTCACTCAAGCGCTCTTCAAATTCCCGCCGGAAGGCGACACGCTCCGCTTCGCGCGTCCACTCTGCCTTCGCCGTGCTGTCCGGCTCGACCAGAATTGACTCCTGCATGCTTTGCCTTCTGCGGGCGTCATTTTCCTGTAGAGCTGGAAGACGGCCACCCGCGAATCGTTGTACACCTGATGGACGCCGCGAAGCCGCGCCAAGTTCAAACGAATTGGAAGAAGTAATGAAGCAAGGACGTGACGAAGTAAAGAGAAAACGAGATCACAGTAATTCCAGATTGTTATGAGAGCCCTCGGACCGACAAGGTGACAACAAGTCCAGTTAAATCAATGTCTTGATGGATTCGGCGACCTTCGCCCGTTTTTCGCCGAGTATGCGACCGCTTCGGCAAATTCGTAGTTCGCTCTTCAGTCGCCCTTGCGGTCGCGTTTTCATTCACGGCAGGCGCGTGCTTCGAGCGCTGCGGAGGGGGGAGGCGCAGCTTCGGTTCCGCCTCCGCTGCAACTCCACCAACACGAACATTACTTGGAGCGTGATCGGCGGAAACGCGGCGGTGGGGACGATTTCGGCAAATGGGGTATATGTGGCGCCCGCGGACAACGAGCGTGGCCATTCAAGTGACGGCGAATGTGGAACTTGGCGCAACACAGAATCCAGTCAAACATGAGCTTCACGCTTCGAATGCGGCCATCGCCGTAGAAGGCGATGAGATGGGAGCGAAGATCGCTCTAGGTCGCGCGCGTTCGAGTGATCCAGCCACCGCCATAAAGAAGGCCTGGCCCGAGAGAAGCGAGAAAGATGGTGCTCTGGCCAGGTCCCTGAGCTTCTTGGGCGGAAGTGATCAGCTGACGGAGCGCGGCGGCGCACGTGGATGAACCCAGGTTGCCGCGGTGTTCCGCAATCGTGGGAAAGCGATCCGGCGGAACGCCGAGCTGTTTTGCAAGGAGCGCGACGAGCCGGGGGTTTGGTTGGTGCGTTGCGAATCCCAGGACTTTGTCGCGCGAGATTCCGCTTTTGCTTTCCAAATCCGCGATGACTTGCGCCAGCTTGGAAATTGCCGCCCGTGAAAGCGCTTCTCCTTCGAAGACAACATCCAAGCGCCCGTCCGGCTGGTCCTCGACACGAATCGCGTGTGCGAACTGCGAGGCGCAACCAAAATGCATTTCTCCGACAGCAAAAGCGTTTCTCGGCGTTAAATCGGAAGTTTGTTCCACCAAAAATGCCGTAGCTCCGTCGCCGAAGAGACCACCGAATTCTCCGCGAACCTTGCCCGAGGTGAGAAGGCGGCTATGGACGTCCGCGGTGACAATCAGGACGCGTCTTGCCTGGCCGCTTCGCACGAATGCCTGCGCGGTTGCCAGAGCGTGCAAAAACCCCAGGCAGGCTCCGCCAATATCCATCGCGCCGCAGGAATCCCGCAAACAAAGTTGGGCGTGAAGCTCGCCGGCAAGAGACGGATAGGTGTGGTGTGTTTCGCTGGTGGCGATCAACCAATCGCAGGAGGTTGGAGCGGCTCCAACCATTTCTAGCGCGGTCTGGCCCGCGCGAGCACCCAGGCTGATTTCCGTTTCATCGTCCGAGACGCGTGAGACACTGAGAATTCCGGCGCGGTTTCGCAGCTTTCCGATCTCCATACCAAATTCGTGGTCGACTTTTTCCGAGGGAATGGAGCGGGAGCCAAAGCAAATCGCGGAAGAAATAAGAACAGCAGGGATGGAAGAATCAGCGAGGTTTTGCAAGTGCAACCTGAGCATTCACATCGGGACGCCGACAGAAACTTGGTACCGCTAACGGGAATCGAACCCGTATTTTAGCCTTGAAAGGGCTACGTGCTAACCGTTGCACCATAGCGGCACGGAGATGCGAGGAACAACCTATCTAGAATACGGGAAATCTCGCGAAGCGACAAGCCACACAGAACTGCACTTTGGAGGAGTCAAACTGCCGTAAATCATGGTCGGTGTGCGATGCGCAAGAACAATTCTGAGCGTTTTCATCGCCGATCAGCTCTTGCGATCCTGGTATTCCTCCTGCCAGGCCATTTGGATGGCTTCGAGCTTTGCTTCGTTGGATTTAGCGGGATCGCCGGAGAAGCCGTCGAGTTCGGTAATCCATTTGTGCATGTCTGTAAAACGGACGGTCAGCGGATCCGTGTCCGGAAATTTGTCGGCTAGAGCAATTGCTATGTCCTCAAAATTGTCCCAATCGAATGTGTGCGGCATAAGTCTTTAGTGTGCTTCAGTGATCTGCTTCCTTAGCGTAATTCTTGTTCCAATCGGGGATTTCGACGACGATGTCCGTTGTGCCGTTAGGTACAGTCTGGCAGCCAAGACGCGATTTCGGCGTGATGCCCGGCGCTTCGTCGAGTTCGTCCAATTCCGCATCCGTGGCTTCGTTGCAGGATTCGAGGCCCTCACGCACGATCACATGGCACGTCGAGCAAGCGCAGACTCCACCGCAAGCGTGATCGAGTCCGGCTTTGATGCCTTCGGAAATATCGAGAATACTGCCGGGAAGCCCGTTGTGGCCGTACGGGATCTGCGCTGGATCGACTTCAATCGTTTTACCGCTCGGCAAGAAAGTAACTTTGAATTTCTTTGTCGCCGGCGCGTACTTTGTCTCTTCGATGTAAGGATTTGTTCCACCCATACCTTGCTCCCCTAATTGCCGGGATTAACCGGCTTTATACTTCTCCGACGCTCTTCCCTTTTAGTGCCGTGGAAATCGCGGTGTTCATCACCAGTTCCGCCAGATGCATGGTGGCTTGATTCAATTCGTCGATTCGCTTGCGGATCAGTTTGTAATCCCGGCCGGCTACTGCTTCCCGTAGTGCCGCCACGGATCTATCGATTCTCGAACGCTCATCTGGAGGAATTGCGTTTGACTGGTCCCCGACGAGCGCCTTGTTTGTCGCCGCGAGGATGCCCTCCGCTTCCGTGCGCGCTTCGATCACCTGACGTTCGGCGAAGTCCTGCTCGGCATACTCGATGGACTCTTCGAGCATGCGTTCGATTTCTGCGTCGTTTAGGCCATAGCTCGGACGAACTTCGATTTGTTGCTGCTCGCCGGTTCGGACATCTTTGGCAGCGACTTGCAGAATGCCGTTGGCGTCGATCAGAAACTTTACTTCGACGCGAGGCAAGCCCGCCGGTGCGGGTGGAACTTTGAGCGTGAAGCGCGCAAGCGAGCGGCAATCCTTCGCCAGTTCACGCTCGCCCTGCAAGACATGAATGTCGATGCCCGTCTGATTGTCGACGCCTGTTGTGTACATTTCTTGCGCGCTCGCCGGAATCGGGGAGTTGCGCGGAATGATTTTACCGACCGCACCGCCGTACGTCTCGATGCCGAGCGAGAGGGGCGTTACGTCTAGAAGGAGCACATTGCTCACGCCGCGGTCGAGGATATTCGCCTGCACAGCCGCCCCCAACGCAACGACCTCGTCGGGATTCAGTTCCGTATGCGGCTGGCGCCCGAAAAAGTCGTGCACGGTGCGGCGAATCAGTGGCGTGCGAGTCGTGCCGCCCACGAGCACAACTTCGTCCATTTGTTCCGGCTTCAATTGCGCGTCCGCGAGCGCACGCTTCACGGGAGTCATCGTGCGATCAACTACGGGACGGATCAACGCGTCGAGCATTCCGCGCGTAAACTCAAATTCGAAGGTCTTACCATCCGGCAAAGGGAACTTCAGCGTTGCGGACTCTCTTTCCGAAAGGCAGTGTTTCAGCGCAATCAATTCCTTTCGCAATTCTTGGGCAATTTCTTCGTGTGGCGAAAAATCAATCTCGTCGCTCTGCAGAATCTGCTCGTGGACGAAAGCCTGCAGCAAATTGTCGATATCATCGCCACCGAGGTGGGTGTCACCGCTGGCGGAACGCACTTGGTAGATGTCGCCCTCGTCCGTGGGAATCAGCTTAAGAACAGAAATATCAAACGTCCCTCCACCCAGGTCGTAAACCGCAACGAGTCCACGCTTCTTCTCATGCAGACCATACGCGAGTGATGCCGCTGTCGGTTCGTTTACGAGCCGTAGGACGTCCAACCCCGCCAGCTTGCCGGCATCTTTTGTTGCTTGGCGCTGCGCATCATCGAAGTAGGCGGGAACGGTGATGACTGCGCGGTCCACTGTTTCACCCAAGTGCGCTTCCGCCCAGTTTCTTAATTCGCGCAAAATAAACGAGGAAATTTCCGGTGCGGTAAAACTCTTTTCGCCGAGCTGCACGCGAATAACCTTGCCGCTTTCGGCATCCACGCGAAATGGAAAAAGTTTCAATTCTTCCTGCACGTCTGCCAAGCCGCGACCCATTAGCCGCTTCACGGAATAGATTGTTCGTTCGGGCTGTGTGAGCAACCGCTTCCTCGCGGGCTCGCCCACGATGATGTTCCCGCCCGGATCGAGGCTCACAACCGAGGGACAGAGCGTGCTCCCGTACGGCCCGGGAATACACTTCGGCTTGCCCGTTTGCGCATCGACGTACGCTACCAGGCTGTTCGTCGTGCCGAGATCGATTCCGACTGTGCGCCCCATGCTCCCTTATGCCTCGGCCAATTCTTTCGCTACGCTAACGACTAAATTCCGAATGTAGGACCGGCGATTCAGATGTTCGTTCAGCCGCGCCATGATTTTCTTGCGCGACGCCTCTTCGCCCGCATCCAGCGCTTTATCCCAATCCCTCGCGGTCGCTTGCATCTCGGCATCCACTTCAGCGAGTTTCACGCTGAAACTCTTTTCCGCGGCGTGCAGTTTTTCCTTCAGTGTCGCCACGTCCGAACGCGCCGCCTTGGCCTCCCGCAAGTCATCGAGTGACTCATTCAGTTCAAACACTTCTTCGAGGAGTTCCGGCGGCGCTTGTTGCTTCTTTTCGCCTTCTTTGCGTTCGCCTTCGATGGCCAGCAGGTACTCGACGCGCGCAAAGGGGTCCTTCAGGGTGCGATAGGCGTCGTTCAGTTCCGAACTACGCTTCAGGGAAAGTTCACGCTCTTGTTCCGTCGCATTCACGAAATTGTCCGGGTGCAGTTTCCAGCTCAGCCGCAAAAACTTCCGCTCGAGTCCAGCCATTTCAATCAACAACTTTCGCGGTAGACCAAACAACGCAAAATAGTCCGTGCCTTCCGTCGGTTGCAATTTTCCGCAGGTACCGCAAATGAATGGTCCCTGCAGCCGCTCATGGCAGCTCGTGCAGACCAGCGGAACGTGGGAATTTGCCGACAGTGGACTCATCGCACCTTCTAGATATTGGCCCAAACAAAAATGGCTGGCGCACTTCGCGGCCAGCCATTTCCATCTACAATCTCGTCATTTATGCCGTGAACGAGCTGCCGCAGCCGCAGTTCCGCGCCGCATTCGGGTTCTGGAACACGAATCCCTGCCGCATCAGAGTCTCTTCGTACTCGAGAGTGGTTCCATTCAAGTACAAGAAACTCTTCGGATCGACAAAGATTCGCGCGCCAAACTCTTCGAAAACCTTGTCGCGATCCCGCGCCTGCGTATCGAGCCGCATCGCGTAGGACAACCCCGAACAGCCGCCCCCCTGTACGCCGACGCGCAGCCCGCCAACTTCCGGAGACACCCCTTCCTTTTCTAGCAGCTGGCGAATCT
>Ga0126376_10000211_pt1 | contig 27270 bp, 29 predicted proteins | sample PanSoiMetPlot_15_FD_92760 | JGI IMG/M metagenome (GOLD analysis project Ga0126376, IMG submission 92760) | Tropical forest soil microbial communities from Panama - MetaG Plot_15 | ecosystem: Environmental > Terrestrial > Soil > Tropical forest > Bulk soil | place: Panama | collected 2016-02-17 | reverse complement strand
TCGAACGCTGATCATCATCGAACGCTTCGGGCGGGTGTACGTCTCGTCGTTCCGCGACCCGAACACCGCACCGTCGATCCCCGAGCAGGTGGCCTACGTGGACGCGCACCCCGAGGTCCGCGAGGGGGTGCTGCTGGCCACACGGATCCACAACGCCGGCTTCATCGGCGGCACGGGTCTGTGGGCCACGGCGATGACGCTGCTCTTCCGTACGGATCCCCAGGCCGCCGCCATCTTTGTGGAGCATCTCGTGGAGGGCGACAACCTGCCCAGGGGCAGCGCCATCCTGCGGCTGCGGAACACCTTCATGAGCCAGTACACGGCGTGGGACAACAGCGCCAGGGGGCGCGAGCTACTAGTCGCCCTGGTCATCAAAGCCTGGAACTTCTGGCGCCGCCAGGAGACGATCCAGAATCTGGTCTGGCGCAGCGACGGGCGCGGCGCCGAGGCATTCCCCGTACCGGAGTGAGATGGACACTGAGGTGCAACGCGAACATGAACCCTGAAGAGCAACGCCGTGTCATCGATCGAGTGCGCGAGCTACAGGAAGAACTTGATGCCATGGGCGTTGGCCGCCAGCGCCCGACGATCAAGTACCACGAGTTGCGCGTCGTCATGGCGGAGGTGAGTCAGGACATCCGCCGCTGGCGGCATGACACCGTCGGCCGCCCGATCCCGTACGAGATCATCGATAACTGGGCGGACCGCCTGGAGGCAAAGCTGGATGAGTAGCGCACCGGCGCCGCTGCACTGCGCCTTCCCGATGGAGGCCGGCCGGGAGAACGACGTGCCGGTCTGGCGGTGCCAGGTGTGCCCCAGGGTGGAACCGCGCTCCACCAACCCCATCTGCGACTTCTGCTCGGCGACGCCCGTGGTGGCCAACGAGGTCGCTCGAGACTTCCTCGTCAACCCTGGGCCGATGGGCCAGTCGTGGGGCGCCTGGGGGGCCTGCCAGACGTGCCATGATCTGGTCGAGAAGCAGGACTGGATGGGCCTGGAGGATCGAGCCTACGAGGCGATGCGGCGCAAGTTTCCTGGCTCGTCCAAGAAGACCGTCCGCCATGCGGTGCAGCAGATCCAGCGCCAGTTCCGCATCCACGCTGGCGCGTGAGCGACCAGCCGCGCCGCCCATACATCCGTGGGCGGCACAACCGGCCCAGGCCAACGAGCGAGGTACCCCCGGAAACAGTGACCGACGACGACATCACGTTCACCACCAAGTCCGTGCCGCGCAACCAGGCGCGTAACCCCGGGCGTAAGAAGCCGGGCGGCATCTGGATCAGCCTGGCTAAGAAGATGGTCGCGGACTATCGGAACGGGCTGGTCACCGTCGCCAGCTTCAGCACCCGCAAGGAGATGGAACGCGCCCGGACCGGGGTCCGCCTGCCGCTCAAGCACATCGATCCAAAGCTCAAGCTGGAGACCTGGGTCGAACTGAACGGCCAGCGGTGGGACTTGTTTCTCAATCTGGTGGAGCGCTGATGGTCAAGTGCCCCGAGGATCCAGTCGCCCTGAAGGGGGCGCCGCTCGGCATGTATCACTGCCCCGTCTGCGGCTGCATGCAGGTGGCCGGCCTCAGCCATATGTGCGACCCGGATGAGTGCCTGCTCGAAGACTGCGACTGCTTGCCTGAGGGTGAGCACGAGTCGCCCAACCTGACTGCCTGGAGGCTCCGTGACACAGACTCCGACCCGAGCAACTGAAGCCCTGCTGAAAGAGATCTTCGACACACCGCTGCCCAAGGGGTGGGTCTACGTGGTGTGCGCGGACATCAAGGACGGGTGGTTTGACGTGATCACCGCCTACACCAACCGTGCCGCCGCCGAGGCGTACATCGCCTGGCATCGCGAGCACAGTGGCGACGCGATGTTCCTGTGCGTAGTGCCGCTGGAGGAGACCTGGGTGGCGCCGCCTGGCATGCCGCAGCCGACCAGGGCGATCAAGCTGGTGCCGCTGGATGAGTGAGTACCCCAACCCGCTCTACATGCTCGCGATGGACGACGCTGGAAACCCCATGGTGGTGCGGGGGCACATTGACGAGGACGGGATTTTGCGCGGCGACCGGGTCGTCTCTTTGTCAATCGCCGGCGCAGAATTCGGCCTCAGCGAGGAGACTGTTGAGCGGTTCATGAGGGTGTACCGGGATGGCTGACGGTACCTGGGGATTTTTGAGTACTAATCCGAAGTACCAAGGGGCCGAAAAGGCCCCATTCTGATCTCAGACGAGATGGAGGTGCGTGTTCAGCCGTGAAGAACACACCCCCGTTTGAGGCCCCTCACAAGGCACGATCCAATCTCAAGAGCGTCGCTGAGCGTCGGTGAGTGCGGGTGAGCACGGGCCTCGCAGAGTACCATTCTGGAGTACCAAGCAGGGAGTCAGGAGTACGATGGCCACCCAGGAATACGTGCAGCACCACGAGCTAGAGCTAGTCCTCGCCCACACCGAGGCACGGATCGTTGACCGCATCGATGCCGCCTCGTGGCGCCTGGTCGGGCTGATTCTGCCGATCTACGCCCTGGTCATCGGCACCATCGTCGCCGTGGTGCTCTTCGGGCTCAACATCCTGTCGCGGATCCCGTGAGGCTCTAATGGGGCCTAGAGTGACCAAGCGAATCTCGCGGCGCCCCGCCCATATCTGGCAGGGCAATCCCGACAACCCCGATCAGCCACCACGCTGGGATTCAGTGTGCATCAAGTGTGGCGTACAACTTGGAAGCGCTGCTTCCTGGCAGCCATGTCCACGCCGCAAGCCACTTGGTAGCTCTCATGGGGCTTAGATCTAACAAGCCGCCGACGGGAGAGTGCGTCATCGAAACGATGCGGCTGGACTTGGACAAACCCCACGGTTCTTTGCGGGTCCTTCGAGCCGACGAGCGAATCCGTATCGCCGACGCATTACTGGAAAACATCGACCACCCGGACGTGAGCTACGGCGATGGCATCCTGACAATCCGCGCCATCAACGGCACGGTCAGCTACGGCGTCGGCCCTCTCGATCTGGTCAGCATGACCCACGAGGGGGTCCGCTCGCCGCTTGGTAGCCCTAAAGATGGCTAGGTCTACCAAACCATGAGCATCGAATGCGCTGAGTGCGAGTGGGATGCTCGCGCCGGTCACGATCCTGATTGCTCTCGCAATCCGATTCGGAAGGTCGAACGCGAGCGTGACGAACTCCGCGCCCAGGCCAACAGCGTGGCGACCATCTACGAGCGAGAGATCGACATGCTCCGCACCCGTCTGATCGAGTCCGAAGCCGAGAACGATCAATGGCAGCAGAAGCTGGCCGACACGTGGGCTGAAGTCGCACGTCTGCGAATAGCCCTAGTGAAGATCGCGCACGGCCAGACACCGATGATAGGCATCGCCCGAGAAGCGCTAGAGCAGCCGCGACAGGGCGACACCCGCGATCAGCAGGCCGATGATGAGCGGCACCTGACTGACGACGATCAGCACAATCGCCAGGATCAACACCAGTAGCGCGATCACCCAGCCGACGGTGATGGTGGGCATAGCAATCTGCATGTCACTTCCCTCCGATGACGCGGCCACCCAGGTACACCGCCAGGGCGCCGATGAGGCCTGAGAAGGCGGCGATGAGCACCTGGGTAGAGTTCTCGCTCAAGCCCCTGACGCTGGAGATAGCTTCGTAGAGCACATAGCCCTCGAAGACCAGTAGCGACACCCCGACGGCGATGGCCAGGATGATCGCCACCGTGCCGCGTGGATCACGCGGCGGCTCAGACGAGGTAGACGACTGAGAAGGGGCCGAGTCGGTTGAAGTCGGATCTGCTGAGGACATCCCACACGCCCTTGTAGCCAGGGGCTGAATTGGCGATCCACAGGTTCTGGCCCTGGACGCCGCGCAAGGCGACCCAGTGGTACCAGGCGCCGCCCGACATCATGCCCGTGGTGTCCTGGGCCAGGGCGTACACGGTGTCGTAGTCCAGCCAGCCGTGCTCGGAGTCCATGCCGTACTCGCCGAGCACCCGCTGAAGCTGCGCCCCGCTGCCGTCCATGAGGCCGTACTGGGGGTTGATGTTCTGCGGGTAGCCAATGGCATAGATGGTGTCCTCGCGGCCGGCGTAGATGTCGGCGTTGCCGCCCATGTGCGTCGCTCGCAGCACCCAGTCCGTGGCGCAGGCCGAGCACGTCCACGAGTACACCTGCGGTGGCTGGTCGGTGTACGGATCCCACGTGACGGGCGGCTCGGGCCAGCTTCCACCTGCCTCAAAAGGGAGCGCGGCGAACCGCGTTGTCCTCCTCGAGCCAGTAGTAGAGCGCATCGCGGCCGAAGGTCTGCGAGATCTTGTGCCCCTCGGCGAGGATCACGTACTGCTCGTCGGACCTCGGCTCATCGCCGGCGTCGGCCATCGCCTGGAGCACCCCAGGGCCGATGGAGTACTCGCTCACTGCTGTTTCACCGTGAAGCGCACCGCGCCGCTGGCCCAGTCGATGTCCACGTCGTGCGGTCCCGGCGGGACGAAGATCTGCGCGTCCTCACAGGCCGCCAAGAAGGCCTCCTCATACGCCTGCCGTGCGGCGGTGTGTGCGTTGATCGCGGCCTGGGCGACGTCCGTAGCCCCCTCCACACGCTGCTGGAGCCGGCTCAAGCGCCGCAGGGCGCCAGCGCCCAGGTGTGCTTCCGTATCGAACAGCGGCGGCAGGGCGTCCGCCACCCCGTTCTCTACGATCTCGAGTCCTTCCATGCGTCCCTCCTCAGTTGGGGTAGTCGGAGACCGGGATGAACGCCACAAGCAGTTCGCCCTGGCCGTTGATCGCGTCGAAACTGGTCTGGAAGTTGATCCGCAGCGTCTCGCCGGCGTTCAGAAATCCCGACCACGAGAAGTACGCGCCCCAGTAGCTGCTGATCTTGATGGGGGTGTCGGCATTGTCCAGTTCGCCGTGGTCCCTGGAGATCAGGCGGATCCGCAGCGTCTCGCTGTTGCCTGTCAGGTTGCTGCCCTGGCAACCGCCGGCAATCGAGTAGTAGCCGGCGTACGGGACGCTGAAGGTGCTGCCTGGTAGCCCACCCGCCCCCAGCGAGTTGGACCACGCCGAGATGTAGGCGTCGGTGTTGCCACCGCCTGGACCAAGGCCAGGGACGCCGATGCTGCCTTGCATAAAGCGTGTCACTGCTGGGGGGCCGATAGCGTTCGCTGGCCACCATCGCATCCACCCGTCGCCGGTCTGGCCCACGACGTAGGTCGGGCGTCCGCCCTGGGCGCCCGATGGCATGTACACGCCCTGGGCCTGGACCTGGCCCGAGCCGTCACGCTGGACCAGGGTGCTGGCCGCGATCCCCACACCATAGGCGAAGTCGGCATTGTCGTAGCAGCGGTAGCTGGTGGAGCCACGCTGGTACCAGTAGCCAGAGGCGACGCCGCTGCCGTTGATACTCATCACCTGACCGGTGTCGTAGCCAGTCGTGCAGTAGCGTGCGGCGATGACGACGCCGCTCGCAATCAGGTTGCCGCCCACGTTCAGGCCACCCCCGCCGGTGGTGATGGCACCGACAGTGAGCGTGCCGGTGATGCTGGCGTTCCGTGCCACCGCCAGGTCGCGATTGACCTGTAAATCGGTGCCGATGGTGACCGTGCCCGTGGAGTTGATGGCGCCAGTGATGGTGAGGCCGGCGTCCATCGTCACCGCACCCCGCAGGTGGCTGGTGGTCGTGACGTCGAGGCTATTGGGCGTCGCGATGCCGTTCACCGTCAGGTTGGCGTAGCAATGCACCGAGCCGTGGAGGTCCGAGGCGCCCGTGACCGTCAGATTCCCGCCGACGCTCAGGTCCAGAAACTGAAGCTGGCCACCCTGATGTGAGCCGTTATGGGCGTGGCCAGTCGCCTGGTTGAACAGCCCATCGATGATCGTGAGGCTGTCTCGCAGGGACTGAGCCAGGTAGTCGCGAGTGTCGTCGTCGTCAACGGCAAGCGAGAGGTTCAGTTCGCTGGTGAGGTCGCTCATAAGTACTGCAAGCTCGCAATCGTGTAGCCCTTGAGATCCCCGATGCGGGTGCCCCGCAGGCGACGGATGATCCCGTAGATGGTCAGGATCCGGAACTGAGTGATGTCGATGTCGATCGCCCAGGAGTGGCCGCCACCTGCCTGCATCGGCAGCATTCGCTCGGAGTACCCGAACAGGGCAATCTCGTTGACGGTCTCGTCGGGTAGCTCGATTGCCCACGACCCTGGCGCGGCGGCGACGTCCATCATCGTCTTGTGGGCCTTGTCGGCGTCGAAGCGCACGACGGCGCCGTCCAGGCGCGAGTGGAAGCCGTTGCCATCGACGGTCAGGTGCAAGTCGCGTTTGAACGCTGGGACCACTCGCTCGTGGACCGCGACCAGTTCAAGGATCGGTGTGTCGGCCTGGTTGGTGTTGAACAACTGCGCCTTCAGCGAGAGTGCGTTGCCAGCCAGGTTCGCCGGGGCCGGGATGCGCTGCCCGTTCTTGATGAACTCGCCGATGTAGATCCACTGCGCCGTCGGATCGACCGGCGGGGCGCCGGCGCTGGCCATCAGGCGGTAGTAAAGCTGGACCTCGTCGCCCTGTTGCATCACCGGGCCGAAGATCGAGAAGCCCAGCCAGTGCTTGATGTCGGCGGCGAACATCGCGTGGTGCAGCGGGAAAACGATCTCGCTGACGTCGGTCGTGAACTCGGGCGGCGGCTCCACGGGACTATCCGCGCCGATCGCGAACACCGAGCGATTCAGGCGAAACCAGTCCCACCGGCCATCGGCAAAGCCGATGTACATCCGATCAAAACCGCTGGCGTTCGAGATGCCCATCGCCGTCGCGTGACGGCCCGGCCACTCGGCCATGCTGCCGTCCCACTGGTCATCGAAGGCGACCTTCTGCGCTTGCCCCTCGTTGGTGTCCCTGGACTCCCAGTTGCCATAGCTCAGCAGGTAGCTGGTCGAGGTGTCCGCGTTGTAGAGCGTCATGTACGCCCGATAGCCACCCCAGCCGACGAAGGCGCATGAGTCACCCCGAACGGGTGAGGCGTTATCGAGCAGGCGCCCTGGGCCGATCGGCTGAAGCTCGGCCGATGGCATTGAGAGGAAGTACGTAGTACGGCCAACCTTGAACCAGATGCGATCGAGCCACGCCGTGGCCCTGAAGCCGTTGTCTGCTGAACTCGGGCCGGCGAGACCAGGCAGCAGATCATTCGCCGAGCCGTCGGAGTTCAGCGTGAACACCGAGCCATCCTCTTTGAAGATGCAAAGCTGGTTGTTGGTCTGGCGCAGCGCTGAGATGTTGGACGACGGGTCGCCGATGAAGAACGGACCCGACCAGTTGGCAGCGACCTTGGGGTCCGAGGTCACCTTTCGAATGACCGAGGTCTGGACGTACGCAGCCCATAGCTCGGTGCCGACCACTTCCAGCTTGTGCGCCGCGAACCCACTCGGCAGGAGGCACTGCGTCCACGTCCCGCCGGGGGTGCGCTCCCATAGCTCGCCGGCCTGGTTGGTGACGTACAGGCTGGCCTGGGCACCCGAGAAGCCGCCCTGGAATACCACGCCGTCCATCACGCCTTTCGTAGAGCCGAAGTCGCGATCGACAATCTGCCCGACGTCGGTGTCATCAGTCCGTCGGAAGACCTTGGTCCCTGAGAGGATGAACTGCGCCACAGTGAGACCTGGCTGCGGCGCGTCAATGAACTTCACCACGCCGTAGTTGCCGGGGATGGCGGCGGCAGGGGCCACCTTGTGCAGCAGCGGCCCCTTGCCGAACAGGCCACCTTCCACCTGAATGTTGTGCCCCCAGTAGTAGCGGCGATCGCCGTAGCTGGACTGGACACGCTCGCCATAGCCAGCCGTCGGCCGCAGCACCGAGGTCCGCTCGCGGTACACCGGTGCCGAGCCGTACTCCTGCTCGCTGGGCACCACCTGATCGAGCATCTGCTGTTTCTTCCCGACCATCAGGCCCTGGTCGTTGGGCACCAGCATGAAGCCCTGGCGCGACACTGCGTCACCCAGGATCGAGCCGATGCGCATGTGGTACGGCCAGGGGCGGCGACGCGAACTGAGCAGGCTCATCGTTCAGGCTGTCTCGTACACCAGATGAATCGAGACGAAGTCGCCATTGACGGCGCCGAACGCGGGTGTCGCACCAAGGAAATTATTCTGGCCAGAGTCCATTAGCTGGAGGGTTCGGCCACCGGCCATGGTGACCGCGCCGGTGTAAAAAGCGACCCCGGAGCGCACATACAGGAAGACCCCGTTGGTGAAATACCCGCCAACGTTCAGCGGCGGTGGAACCGAGTTGTCCAGAATGATCTGAATCACCTGGCCCGACACCCCGGCGCTCGTCATCTGCCCATAGAGGTTGACGATGACCGTCTTGCCGTGCTGAGTCCAGCGGCTGGAGTTCATCGTTGCGCCGACGGCACCGCCCTGGTTGGCAGTGAACGGCGCCGCAGTCCAGGCACCGGCCGGATAGTTGGCCGCCGAGAGATTGCCACCGATAGTGACCAGGCCGCTGGCGGCATCCACCGTCACCCGGTTAGCCCACGGGATCGGGTTTGCGCCGGCTGGCGCGGTGTAAAAATAAATGGCTGCCGGCGCGGGATTGACGAGTGTGGCCGGCTGGCCAGTGTCGTAGCGTTGCCAGTTGGTGCCATCAAAGTACGCGTTGCCTGTGACTGCCGTACCACTCAGGCCAGTCACGTACGTACTAGCGCGTGAATCGATGCTCAGCGAGGCGCCAAACGCCTTGATCGTCGGCGGCGTGGCGTTACTCCCAACATTCAGCGTGCCAATCAGTTGCGTGGCGCCCACGTTGTACAGACCAAGGTTGGTGGTAGCACCGCTGGGCGCCCCGATGTACAGGCCGTAGTTGAAGGCGTACCCCGCCGGCACGGTGATGGCACCGATATAGAACGAGCGGTAATCGACGCTGGTGTAGCTGCCGGTGTTGGTCGGCACCCCATCCACACGCACGGCGTCGATCTGCCAGCCGTTGCCAGCCGGGTTGACCGCACACGTGCTCCACAACCCGTGGCCGTAGTTCGAGCCACCCACCGTGAGCGCCACCCCGCCCTGTGGGCCGGCACCGATGCCGAAGAGACCGGTGATGTAGCCGTCGCCGCCGACCTGAAAGCGCGTGTTGCCGGTGGGCAGCGTGGCGTTGACCGCAAGCTTGTCCGCCACGTACACGTCGCGCGGACGGTTCGCCCCGCTCGCGCCGATGTCGTACGCGTTGTCGGCAGCCGCGACCAGGTGTCCGGTGGGCTGGACCGTCCAGCGATCCGTGCCGCTGGTCCGCAGCGCCAGGTAGCCGCCGTTGGTGCCGATGGTCAGCGGTCGCTGGGTGGCGGTGCCCAGGGCGCTGGAGAGCAGATACGCGACGTTCCCCGACCAGTTGATCTCCAACCGCTCGTAGTTCGAGGCGTTGGTGTACATGTTGTAGAGGTAATTGCTCGGCGCCTCCACACTCGTCGCGGCGTAGATCGAGCGGGGCCGCGTGCTGTTGACAGTGCCGATGTCGTACGTGTTGTCCGTCTGCGCCCTGAAGTGACCGCTGAAGTCGATGTACCACCGCGAGACGTTGTTGGTCTTGAACGTCATCTGAGACGTGGTCGCGCTGAGCGTCAGGCTGCTCGACGACGCCAACGTGTCGGCGGTCAACTGCATGTCGTTGTTGCCGAGCGTTAGATCGCTCATGGCGAAGATGCGGTAGGGCCGACCAGCGCTGATACTGGTGCCGATGTTCCACGTCGCGTCAGGGCTGAACGTCAGGTTCTGCGTCAGTGGCAGGGTGATTCCGCCGCCACCGCTCAGCGCCTGCCAGTACGTGTCGAAGTCAGCCGCAGACTGCTTCGTCAACACCTGACCAGCCGTACCACCGGGCTTCACCCCAGGCCCTATCGGACCTTGTGGACCCGGAGGCCCACCGGGGCCTGATGGGCCGACGTTGCCCTGGGCGCCCTGTGGCCCCTGGACACCACCCGGCCCTTGCGGCCCTTGCGAGCCTGTGGGGCCAGCCGGGCCTACCGGCCCCTGGGTACCGGTGGCGCCTGGCGGACCCTGGTCGCCAGCGATGCCGGTCGCGCCATCCTTGCCTGGCGGACCGACCGGGCCAATTGGCCCCTGTGGCCCAGGGGGGCCAGGTGGCCCCTGCGACCACGTCGGCGGCAACGGCTCGCCACCAACCGGGTTGTAGTTGACCCTGGGGTCGCTGGCGTTGGGCGTCTCGAGCGTCACCCCATGCCCACCAGCCGGTTGATGAAGGTCATGTCGAGCGCATCGAGCGCCGTATCGAGCGAGCTAAACGCGGACTTGATGAGCGTCTCCTGCTCAGTGGTGAAGTAGTACGGTGCGACCTTGAGGTCGGTCGGTAGGAACCAATCCTGATCCTGATTGATGACGGCCTTGATGCGCAGGAACTCCCGCAGATGTAAGCCGACCAGGCCGTTCACCTCGGCAGCGTTGTGCGGCTGACCACCGACGGTCTCGGGGGGCGAGGGTTGCTCGATAGGAATCGTCATAGCACCACCGTGGAATGTGAGCCGACCACACTGGGGAACCCGACACGCCGCGCCGGCTCAGGCCCCCAAATGAGCGACTGACGGGTGAACTCTCGCGCCGCCGTCTCCTGCGTCGCCTGGAGGTTGCCTGCGGCTGCGGCAAACATATGCGACGGGAACAGATGCCAGGCCTCGATGTGGCCGGCGGCGGCGGCGTAGTCGAGATCGACGTTGAGCACGTCGGTGTCGGCGCTCGGCCCAGCGGTGGAGTCGGCGCCGTTGACCCACGACCACGCGGGGCGCATAGCGGTCACCCATATGTTGGCCGGAGCGTACGAGCCGCTGGTGCCGCGCAGCATGACGTGGCCCGACTGCATGGTCGCCTCGAATGGCGCGTCCGCCCAGGGCTTTGTCCAGCCATACTGCGCCCTGGTCACCTGGGTCGGGTTGGTGATCCACGGTGCCTGGTACGTCAGGTCGATGTCGCCATAGGCGCTGGTAATTACCGCCGCGATCATGTCCTCAAGGAAGCAGCGGCGCAGCCCGGCGAGCACTGCCACTCGAAGCTCCTGCTCGGGGTGCAGGTGGGTGAAGTCGGCGAGTTCATTGGGGTACATCGGGTCGCGCCAGTTGCGGTCCACCACGACGCGCCCCGCTGAGGCGTCAAACGTCTGCACCATGCGGATTCGATCCGCTGAGGTGATGGGCTGCGGCGTGGTGGCACCTCCGACAAGCACCCCACGCCGCAGCAGCCAGAGGTTCTCAGGCCCACCCAGGAGGGCGTTGCTCTTGAGTGTGGGCATGTACGCCGCCGCCGTGGTGGACGTGGTCGGCGTACTCGGATCCTGGCCAGCCTGGAAGAACGGCCCCGTCCGCCGGGCCACCTCTTGCTCAAGCTGCGCGAGCGTGATCATGCCGTCCTGAAGGTGTAGGTCGGTGACTGCGTCACGAAGCTGCCATAGGTCACCGTGACGGCGTAGTAGTAGAGCGTCCCGGTGGTCAGGCCGGTCAGGGCAGCAGTGACGGCGCCCTGACCAGAGGCTGGCGTCGCGGCCTGGCTGCTACCGATCGCCGTGGTCGTGCCGTACTTCACTGCCATCGCCGTGCATGGCTGGTCCACGACAAAGTTGACCGTGGCGGTGGTGGTGCCGATCGGCGCCACGTAGATGCCACGTGGCGTGGCGCCCTGGTACGAGGCCTTGCCGCTGGCAATCAGGCTGGCGACGAACGCCTCGTCGGCGATGTTGCCCGAGTGCCCCTTGCCGTACACGGTGGTGGGTGTCACCGAGTCCACGGCGTCCGCATTGAAGACAACGCTGCTCATGGCGCAGGTGCCGCGAAGAGCGCTGGCGGCGGCGGTCCGTCGAGAAGCTCGGCCTTGCCTTCCAGTAGCAGCGACTTGATGTACTCGTAGTCCTCGGCCACGTAGTCCGTCTCGTGCCCTGGGCCGTACGTGGTGGCTGGATGATCGGGGCGTGGATCGACCGACGGCGCCAGGAAACGCAGGCGTGGCATCAGGTCTTCCTCTTCGGCGCCGGCTCGTCCGACTTGGTGCTCGCGATCTCCTCGCGACCAGTCCTGGCCGAGAAGTTGCCTTCGCTGGCGGCCTTGACGGCGGCATCGACGTCGGCGGCGTACGCGATCTTGCCGTCGGCCTTCCAGTCGGCGGCGACCTCCTGGGCGACGTCCACCTCGGTACCCGCCGCGAACTGCTCACCCGTGGTCGGATGGGTGAGCGGGACAAGCGTGTGGATCTTGACCATTACTTCCTCTTCTTTTTCCGCTCGGGCAGCTTCGACTCCTTGACGCCGCGCAGCTTGTTCTGCGCCTCGGTGGGGTCGAAGCCGGGAACCTGGCCCCCGGCTGCGGCCCCGAAGAATCGCATCTGTGCTTTCGAGACGGGCTTCTTGTAGGGGCGCCCACCCGGCATGGTCTAACCCTCGCCGCCGGTGCTGGCCTTCTGCTGCACGACCGCAAACGGGTACCGCGAAGCTTTGGTCTGCTGTTGGCGGTTGATCGGGTTGGGGATCGCCCAGGCGAACCGCGCCGTCACACGCAACGCGACCATGTCCTGTTGCATCAGGTTGTATTGGATCACCGGGGGCGAGCCGTTGTCGGTGATGACGCCCGTGTCGAACATCTCCATCGAGATGTCGTCGCGGACTGCCAGCATCGACTGGTCCCACTGGCCCATGATCATGGAGTAGAACGCGGCGCCCGTGGCGAAGCCTGACAGACCAGCGTTCGAAAACACGATCGTCTCACCGTAGAGCGAGCCGGTGTTGATCGACGCGCTGAGCGGCGCGTCCGGGTTGAACAGCAGCCCCTTGGTGGTGTCGCGCAAGCCGCGCAGCTTGGCCTTGACCTGGCGCCGTGCCCAAAAGCCGGTGACGTCGAAACCGTCCGCCTCAACCAGCCCCATCGCATTGTTGACGTCATCGACGTAGTCCACCGTGGAGGTACCAGCGACCACGAGGTTGCCAGCGCTGTTGGCGCCCGTGACGATCGCCGGCGGGAAGGTGGTTGGCGCGTTCACGCCAAAGAAGATCGCCTCGTCCAGGGCGACGCCGAAGGCCTCGGTGACCTTGGGCTTCACCTGTGCCCAAAAGTCGTAGTCCATGTCGTCAAGCAGGTTCTTGGCGATCGGCACGATCACGGCCATCTCTTCGGCGTTGAGGTAGACGTTGTCCCAGGCGAGGGTGGTCGTCTGCTTCATGCCGATGTCTCGAGCGTCCAGGGAGGCGCCGGTGATCCAGTACGCCACGGGTAGCTGCGACATCACCGGGATGCGCTGCTGCGCCCTCTTCATCCGGACGTGCGGCATGAGTTGGAGTGCCGCGCTCTTCTGTTCGATGGACTGGACGATGTCCCGCTGAACGTCCTCGGGGATAAGCGGACCGCTGCCAGGTGTGGCGCGGGTGGCGATCGAGTTGTACGGCACCTCTAGCTCCCTCAGGGCCGAGGTGCGCGATTAGCTCAACGTCGCTCAGCCCAGGTTGTTGTGTCTCATGCCGATGGAGGCCCGGAGAATGTCCGAGACCTTCTCGTCTGCCGAACTGCCACTGAACGCGGGGAGCAGTTCGGGTTCGACCACCTGGCCGCGCATCTCCGCGAGTACCTGCTTGCGGAACGCGGGGTTTGATCGAAGCCGCCGCTCGGCGTCCTTGGCGCCTTCGGCCTTCCAGTGCTTCTCGAGTGCCTTCATGGCTTCCTTGACAACCAGCTTGCGGCCTTCGAGTCCTGCGCCTGCACCCTCAAGTCCCATGATCCGCTGGAGTTCTGCCCTGGGCAGTTGCTCCATGACGGGGTCGATTGACGCCCGATCGTGTTCGGATCCGATCCTCGCGAAGAACTGCTCCACGTTGGCATTGCCGATCGCGGTCTGCTCTTGCTGGCGATCCTGCTCCGCGTACGCCCAGGGATCCTCGTCCCGCAGTCGCCTGCGTTCGTTGGCCTGCGCTTGCGCGGCGCGGCGTGACTCTCGACGGTCAGTCTCGGCCTGGACTCGTCGGTCTAACTCCTCCTGGGTCAGGCTCAGCTTTGACGACGCGCCGCCTGGTTGTCCGGACTCCCCGCCTTCGGATTCGGTCTCCCCTGCCGGTCGGCGGTTGAACAGTCGCTGCCACCAACTGGGCGATTCGGAAGACCCCTCCTCGGGCTGGCCAGAAGTCTGGTCCTGGGCCGCTGCATCGGGCGCCTGAGCGTCCGCTGAAGGGGTGCTTGGTTGTTCGGGCTGCATCGTACTACCTCTCAGGCGCCGCCGTAACGGTCAGTCAGTTGGTATTTCAAATAGTCGAAGGGGTTCGGCAGGTTGGCGTTCTGCCAGGTCGTGCCTGGCGGTGGTGTGCCATTCGCCCAGGGATTGCCAGGCCCCTGGGTGCCGCTCGAGACCATGGGTGGTGGTGGTGGTCCCTGGGAGGGCATCGGCTGCGGCGGCCCTGGTGGCGGTCCCTGGGAGGGCATCGGCTGCCCTGGCGGCCCCTGCGGCGGCATCGCGCCTGGCATGTACTGGGTGCGGTTCAGCAGGCCTGGAATGTCCACGCCCTGGAACTGCGGCAGGGCGTCGGCGCCCATCGTCTTGAGTGAGTTCTGCACCGCCTGGTTGGCGGTGTCCTGCACGGACGGCCCCTTGTAGGTGAAGGCGCCGGTCATGTCGATGTTCTTGATGTCCTTGCCCGAGCGGATCTGATTGATGACGTTCTCGTAGTTCGGCCCGACCCGGTTGGCTGCCTCGGCGTTGAAGGCATTGATCGCCTGGGTGCCTGCGCCCAGGGCGGTCTGGTAACCCTGTTGCCGCGCCTGCGCCGCGTCCTTGGCTCGAGTAAAGGCGTTCTCCTCCTGGGCGGACTGGAGTGCCTGGGTCTGCGGCGCGACGTTCTGGTCCCACCACTTGTTGTAGTCCGCCAGCGCCTGGTCGGCGGTGTAGCCGTTCTGGCCGACCTTGGCCTGGATCTCCTGCCCTTTGGCCTGCGCCAGGGACTGGATCTGCCCGACCCTGGCGGCGATCTCGCCCTGGGTCTTGGGCAGGTAGGCCTTGTTCATCTGGCTCTGGTCAACCTGGCCAGTGAGCGGGTTGACCGTGGTCAGGTATGGAGTGGTCAGGCCACCCTGGAGCGTGGGCGCGGCGGCGATCTTCTGCGCCTGCTCCTCGGCAGCAGTTCGCGCCTTGATGCCAGCCGTGGTGGCCTGCGTCTGCTCCTTCGTCAGGGGGAACAGTTCGGCGGACTGCTCGATCTCCTGCTGCGTCTTGCTGGTGCTGGTGGTGATCTGGCCGGTCTGCGCGTTGATCTGGCCGACGGTCGCCTTGGACTGGAGGATGTCCTGGGCGTCTTTCTTGTCCTGAGCGGCCTGCTTGATGTCGAACTGGCGGATCTTCTCGGCCTGGTCGGCGTTGAACTGGCGGATGTTCTCTGCCAGTTGGCCTGCACTGATACCGGTCCTGGCGGCGTCGTCCGCCATCTTGTGGTAGTCGGCGTCGGTCTGGTAGCCGCGCCCCGCCTGGTAGTTGGCTTCCTTCTCGTTGCGCAGCGCCTCGCGGTCCTGCCGCTCCACCGCCTTCGAGATCTCCTCGTCGGCGTTCGGGATGTCGGACGGCATCAGGTACGTGGTGGTCTGCGTCTTCGGGTCGTACGAGTACACACCCTGGTTGGTCTTGACCGTGGTCCTGCCGGCGACGGCGGGATCCGTCGGCAGTGACTTCGGAGCGTCGGTGATGCCCCACGGCATCCGCCCACCAGGCGAGTAGCTCAGACCGACCTTCTCGTTGGTGCCCGTCTTCGGGTCGGTGATCACCATCGACCAGCCCTTGACGACGGGCGTCGGGTTGCCGCCCGGATCCTGGGTGAACTGGATCTCAGGCGTGGGCTGCGACGCGTTCCACCCGGAGCGCTGGATCTGCGCCAGGATGTTGGCCTGGGTGGTCGGATCCATCTGCATGTTCGGCAGGTTCGGCACCTGCGTCGCTCGAGCGGCGCCGCCACCGGTCGGGAGCGGAGGCGTTGGTTGTCCCATGGGATCCTCCTAGTAGGGCCGCGCCTCGGCGGCGGTGCGTTGACGGTTCATCTCCTGGCGCCGCAGGCGTTCCTCGGGTGACCACGAGTTGTACAGGTCGGCGAACGCCTGGGCACGAGCCTGCTCAATCACCCGTGCCATGATTGTCTGCTGCGTATCGCGGTCCCTGGCCTGGTAGTCAGGGCGCGAGGCCATGTCCTGCACCGCCTGCTGGATGTAGTAGCCGGCCTGGGCGGGGAAGACCCGTTGCCGCTCCTCGGGCGTCAGGTCGAAACCGCGCATCGACGTCGGCGCGGCGCCGATGCCCTGGTCCGCCGCCGCCAGGGCGCGGAGGGTCGGGTCGTCCTGCTCGATGCCGTACCGCGCCGGCGAGATGATCGCTGGCAGGCCGGTCTGCGTCTCGCGCACCTCGCGGCCGAGGGCGTCGCGACGGGGCTGCACCAGGCCGCTCAGGCCTGGGTACGCCGCTTCCAGGGCGTCAAGGATGCCGTGCGGGTCGCGAGGACCGGTGCCCAGGGCGCGATCGAGTGAGCGGGTCATCGCCGCGTACGGGGCGAACTGACCAGCCATCGACTCGAGGAAGTTCTCGCCCTTCCGCTCGGGTTCGTTGACGGCGTCATACACCGCGCCCAGGCCCTGCATCATCGTCTGATCGAGCATGTACTTGCCGAAGCTGCCGGCCATCCGCCCGGTGTAGTTCGACATGCGCTGCACGACGTTGCCTGGCTCCACGTAGCGGTTGTCCCTCTCGGCGTCCACCATCGCCGACGCCAGCGCCAGCGGCACCCCGATCGGACCAGCCAGGTTCGAGTACTTGACGTACGTTGGCTGATCCTGGCCGGGCAGGTTCAGCTTGAGGGCGTACGGCTGCCAGCCGGGCGGCAGTGTGGAGCGCTCGCTCGGATCGGTCGGCATCGCCCCCGTCAGGTGGTCGTTCTTGGCCAGGGCGTACGCGCCGCCCAGGATGCCTGTGCCGAGTGTGGCCCTGGCGGCGCGATCGGCGAACTCACCCGTGTCGCCCTTCGCCAGGGCAGTCAGCGCACCCGCATAGCCGAGTGGCGTCAAGCCGGCGCCCTGGGCGGCGATGTTGTACGGGGTCCGCACAAACGGCGCGATCAGAGAGAAGGCGTTGCCAGCGATGCCTTTGCTGCGGATCTGCGCCAGCGGCGAGATCTCGCCACGTCCCTCTTGCAGCACCACCCGCTTGGCCATGTTGTCGGCCTGCTGGACAAGCTCGGGGAACTCGTGCAGGTTGCGCACGATCTCCTCTACGCGATCGTTGCGCCTGGAGCCTGCGGCGAAGCCTTCGCGGATCGCCTGGCGCTCGGCAAGCTGGTAGGCGAACGCGCCGCGCATCGTGCCTCGGATCAGGGCATCGCCTGCGCCCAGGGCGCGGAGCGGACCCTCAACGGCAGCGTTCACAGCCTTGCTGCCCGTATCTCCGAGCGCCTTGCCCAGGGCAGTCTGCTCGATCGCGAAGCCAGGGCTGCCCAGGGCCTCCCAGTTCCGCGACGCCTCGGCGGGGTTGATGCCGGTCTTGAGGATCGACAGCGCGTCCTCGCGGCCCGAGTGCCAGCCGCCCTTCATGCCGCGCATCATCGCCGGCAGTTCGGACATGTAGCGCTGGCGCTCCACGTCCTGGCCCAGGGCGCGGCCGACGCCGTACCTGGCGATGTCGGCACCGACGGCGAGCGGGTGGGCACCCATGGCGAGGCCACCCATCACCGTGTTGCCGAGAAGCTGCGCCTCGTGCGTCGCCAGGCCGGAGAGCATGCTGGCGTAGCGCAGGGTGCCGATGCGGTCCCACCAGCCGACCTTCTTGAGACCCTGGAGGTACTTGGCCATCTGCATCGTGTCGCCGCTGCCCATCGCCTCGATCATGCCCTTGAGCATCTCGTCGGTGACCTTCTCGCCACCAAGACGGCCGAGGATGCGGTTGGCGATGTTCCGCTGCGTCTCGGCGTCGCGTAGCTGGCGGTTCCAGGCGGCGATGGCGCGATTGTTCTCCGCCTTGGCGTCCTCGCGAGCGTTGTTCGCCATGCCCTGCAACCAGGCCGTCTGCCCCTCGGGCGTGGTGACGTCGCGGCGGTTCCACATCGACCCGCGTTCCTGCATGCTCTGGTGTTGCTTGTCCAGCTTGGCCAGCGTTGCGTCCCAGGTCTTCTGGTCGAAGTTGTCCTGCGCCTGAAGCTCGGCCTTCACGGCGTCGATGTAGTTGTCGTAGCTGCCGTTCACCCTGGCGCGTTCGGCCTGGACCGCCTGCTTCATCCCGGCGTCTCGAGAGATGTTCGCCTTGTCTTCCAGTTCCGCCAGGCGAGCGTTCCAGTTCTTCTCGTCGTAGCGGCCCTGGGCGCGAAGGTCAGCCCTGGCGGCGTCCAGCCGCGCCTGGTACGCCTCGGCGGCGGTCTTGGCCTGGCCACGGATCGCATCCCCCGCCGGCGACGGACCGACCCGCGCCTCGAGGCCCTGGCGCGGCTTGATGCCCAACTTGGCGCTGGCCCAGGCTTCACGTGCCCGAGCCTCGGTGAGCGCCGCAGTGGCGGACTTCAGTTCGGTGCCCTTGGTCAACTGCTCCATCAGCATGCGGGTGACGTTGATGCGCTGCTGGTTCAGTGTTCGCGCAGCGGTGCTGGCGCCGCCGACACCCACCGCCTGAAGCTGCGCCGCGTCCAGCATCTGGCGCATCGCGTTGACCTTCTGCTCGGGACTCAGCTTCTCGACGCCGCCCTGCTGTTGGATCTCGCGAGCGGTGCGCAGCCAGTCGTCGGTGGACTTCGCCACCGCACCCCGCAGGGCGAGCAGTTCCTCGGGACGGAAGGCCTTGCCGACCTCGGTCTTGCGGAAGTCGTCAGCGGTCATGCCGACACTCTCGGCGGCCATCTGGATCAGGTCGTCGTGGGTGATGGTGCCCTGGCGGTACTTCTGCATCAGGGCCTTCGACTCCTCGCTCGTCCGTGCCAGGGAAGCCTGCACGTCGGGCATGCCGTTGGCCATGTGCATCAGGTTGGGCAGCGACTTGGTGACGTCCTCGGGCGGCGTGTACGTCCACGGCTCCGCGCCGAGCAGGGTCCGAGCGATACCCGTCGCCTCGGTGCCAGCCTCGGTGGTGCCGGTACCGACGGTGCTCAGCAGGTTGCCGGCCGGGCTAACCAGCTTGGCCAGGTCGGCGCCAGGCTCGGGCCGACCGGGGATCCACAGCTTTTCGTCCAGCGGCGTGGGCTTGCCGAGGAGCTTGCCGTCCTCGTTCGTAAGCTGCCGACCGTCCCGACCGATGATGTTGGCCAGGTGCCCAAGACGGGCGGTGTCCAGGCTCGGGATGGCGCTGGTAAGGCCGCCGCGTACGGCGCCAGCGGAGGCGCCGGTCAGGGCGCCGAGGGCGATGTCCTCAGGGCTGGCGCCAGGCTGTTGGGCGGCGGCATACCCGCCCGAGATACCACCAGTGATGGCACCTCGGGCGAGGTCGGATCTCAGGCCTTCGCCTGCTCCTCGAGCGATGACGGAGGCGAGGTTCCCTCCGAGGTCGGCACCTGATACTGCCCCGCCTGATAGGTCGGGAGCGGCGATGCGGCTGGTGTCTCCGGCGTAGCTGCCTGGTCGGCCGGCGCCGAGTTCCCGAAGCCGACTAATAGCCCGTTGCTGTAGATCGGATCGCTCGGCGGTAGCGGGTCCAAAGGTAGGCCCAAGCTCGCCAAGCGTTGACGTGTACTCTCCGGATACGGCATTGACGGTTGCTCCCGCGTAGTGATTCAGCGACTCCAGCGGCAAACCGGCTCGCTGCGCCGCCTGAACTATACCCTCTTCGGTGCCGTCCAACCCCGCTTTCAGGGGGATCTGTACGGAGGCTCCTGTAGTCCCACGGAGGTACGGGACGCCCTGTGCGTCAAGCTCCGTGCGAAAGGCGGCGATGGCCTCCGGGTCCGCCACGACGCTGAAACCGCCGATGTCCGGAGCGCGGAAATTCGGAATGTGGATCGGCACCGAGTCAGCACCGGTGGCGTCGCCAATCAGCGAGGCGACGTACCGCGCCGTCTGACTGTTGCCGGAGGGGAGGTGGATCGCGAACTGACCGGGCGCCACTTCCTCCACGCGGTGCGCGGCGCCGAGCCACGGGATGATGCCTTCGGGTGTGGTGCCCAGGGCGCGGACCACGTCACCACTCAAGCCCTGCACGACCGGCGCACCGGCCTCCGCAACAGCGCGTTCGGCGGTGCGGAACGCGGCACCTGACGGACGCGCCGGTCGGGCCTTGGGCTTGCCAGCGCCGAAGCCGGGGTACTCCCGCGTCATGCCGAAGCCCTGGAGCGGCGGCGGGTCTTTCAGCAGGTGGCCGTACCGCGCGAGCGCTTTCTGGACGCCTGGCGCCTGCATGGCGACCTCGATCTCACCCGCGCCTGGCAGGTTGAACAGGCTCCGCTCGCGGCCCATCCGCACGGCGTCTGAGAACTTGCCGGCCTTCCATAAGGCGTACGCCTCCGGGTCGCTTTGCAGACCGCGCATGCCGCTCCATAGGGCGGACTGGACCTGATGCCCCTCCAGGCCCTTCTCACGCGCGAGGTCATTGAGTGAGGCCTCCACAAACCGGTACGCGGTGTCGTTATTGGCGGCGTTCTTTTCCCAGGGCCGTTCGATGATTTCCTTACCTTTGCGAACCACCCGTTTGGTGTCATCAGAAACGTTGAACAGGCGCCAGTTATGTACGTCGCTGGTGATGCGCGGATCGAACACCCGCTCACCAGCGGAGGTGTAGTTGCCTGCGAACGAGGACGTCTTCGGCGCCCCCGTCACCTCTGAGCGTCCCGTCAGATACGACTCTTCGATATCGGCGCGTTTGTTCGGCGCAGTCGTGCTGGCAAGGCTGAGGCGGTCCTTGTCGCGGACCGCGTTGAGGATCGCCTGCTGCTCGTCCTGCCCAGCGGCACGAGCCTTCGCCGCCTCCTCGCGCACCAGACCCATCGCGTTGATCGACTCCTCCAGTTGACGCTCCACCTTCGTCAGCGGGGAGTTGATCGCGTTCAGGCTGAACCACTCCGCCTTGTTGTCGCCGACCAGCCGCTCGGCGTCGTCGGCCTGGTCCACGTAGAAGTCCTTGTTGTGCAGGTTGGCGTCGAGAAGCTCGCGCAGCGCATCCTGCGTCGGGGCGCCGCCGGGGTTCGTCTTGAGTGTGCCCTTGCCGCCGGTCAGGGTGAAGGGCGAGCCGGGCATGTTGTGGAGATCGAGATGCGTCAGCCCGTCGGCGGCGGCATCGCGCGAGGCCTGGGCGGCCTGCTCGAAGTTGAACTCCGGCGTCCCTGGCAGGTAGTTCGCCCCGCGCTCCACCAGACGCGCCGCCTCACCCGCTTGGGGCGCAGCACCACGAACTATTCGCAGCGCATCGGGGATCGCGCCCAGGGCGGCGAAGGGGGCGCTGCCAGGGTCCACCGCCAGGCTGGCAGCGAAGCGGCCGGCGCCGCTGGCCAGGCCTTCGGGGGCGATGCCCATCGACGCCAGGCCGAGCAGCGTGTTGTACTGGTTCTCGTACTCCTCGCGGCGGGTGCCTTCGCCGAACGCCGCCGACGACACCGCCTCTGGCCCCTGGGCGCGGATGTCGGCCCTGGCCTGACCGAGGATGGCGCGATCGGTCGGCGACATGCTGATCTGCGCTCGCGCCGACTCCCCCATCGACATATCCGGCGACATCCCGTTGGCGAGCATCACGGCTCGAGCCGAGGGGTCGGACCAGAGCAGCGCTTCCTCACCCGCCTGCATGCGGCCCAGGGCGGTGCCAGGGCTGATCTCCTGGGTGACGTCGGTGAGTGCCTTCACGCCCGTGCCCAGGGCGCTGAACCCGCGTCCGAGCGCTGCCAGGCCCGGCCCCTCGGCGACGGCGCCCGTGGGTTCCTCTGCGCGGGTCCACAGGTCCGTCGGCGTGGTCGGCAGGTTCAGGTCGCGGAGCCGCCCCTCGATGCCCCGGAGAGCTGTCTCCAGCGGCTGGCCGGGCGGGGTGGCCATGATCGTGTCGTTGAGCCGCCGCACGGCGTCGGCGTCGGAGGCGAACTGGTCGCCCTGCGTCTTGGCCATGCCGCCCAGGGCGTCGGCGATGCCCCGCGCTCCCAGGCCCAGGTCGCTGGCGGTCTGGCCCACATTGCTGCCGATGAAGCTGCCGACGCCGGACGCGGCACCGCCGATGCCACTGGTGATGGAGTCCTTGAGGCGGCCCAGGTAGCCGAGCGGGTTGGTGTCCTGATCGGCGATCGACGGCTGCGGCACCTGCGGGTTGTCGGCGAGCAGGCCGCCCTGGACTGGCCCCATCACCGCAGTCATCTGTGCGGGGGTCATCCACTCGCTGCCCTGGCGCAGGTCCGAGCCGCTGCGGCCGACGTGGAACGCGCCGCTCTGCGGGTCGTAGCCGTCGGCAAAGAAGTAGTGGCCAGGCGTCGAGATGGTGACGGGGTTGCCGCTCTGCGCCTCCTTGGCGAACAGATCCCAGTTGCCGCCGCTGACCATCTTGGTGGCGACGCCGAGCTTGTCCATCAAGTTCTTCTCGGAGGCGAGACCGGCCATGCCGTTGGCGGCCGTCCAGCCCACCTGCTTGGCCAGGTCCACCGCCTCGCGCAGGCTCGGGTTGCGGCCGTACATGGAAGCGAAGCGCACCGCTGCGGCGGGTCCACACGCGGCGTACGCCTCGTCGTTGTTCAACTGTTTATCGCCGAACTGGGAGATGTCCGTGACGGCCTGGCGGCCGGCGGAGACGGCGCCCGAAACCGCCCCGCCGATCGCCCCACCAGCGGCGGAGGCGGCGCTGCCAATGGCGCCTCCTGCGCCGCCCAGGATGTTCTGGACGTAGCGCTGGGTCTCTTCGAACGGCGGCACCCCGCCGTACTTGTCCACGTTGCCGCCGCCGGCGTTGTACGCCGCGAGGGCCGAGCGGTAGTCGCCGTACTTCTCGAGATTCTGGCGATCCAGCTTCGCCGCCGCGTCCAGGGCGGCGTACGGATCGGACGGGTCGATGCCCATGCCCTGGGCGGTGCCCGGCATGAACTGGGCGATGCCCGTGGCCCCGGCCGGCGACTTGGCGTTCGGGTTGAAACCCGACTCCTGCTGGATTTGACGGGTGAAGATGTCGGGGTCAATGCCGACCCGCTGCGCGGCCTGGCGAGCGTAGTCCTGAAGGCTGCCACCACCCGCCGCGCCGTCAGATTGGAGTGCAACAGGAGGTGGTGACGGCGTGGGCACCCTTGGGGTCGGTGGCGGCGGAGGTGGCGCTGGTAGGGTAGGTAAATTCGCTGCGAATTGCTGCACGTCCGCGCCGGCCTTGCCGGCAGCGCTGATCGCACCAGCAACCATGTCGCCGGTGCCGCTGCCCAGGTTGGACGCGAACTGCTGCACGTCGCCCCCGGCGCGGCCCACGGCACTTATCGCCTGGGCCATCCAGTCCTGCTGGTTGTTCACGGGCGCGGGAGGTGCAGGCGGAGGTGGCGGCGGGGGAGGTGCCGGAGCCGGCTCGGGAGGCGCCTGGGAAACGGACGGTTCGGGAGCCGGCTCGGGCGCGGGGGGAGGTGGTGGAGCGACGGCCTGTTGTTCCGCACCAGCGCCGCCGCCCACCAGGCTCTGGAGACCGGCGACCTTCTCACCGATCATGCTTTGCAGGGTGAAGCCCTGCTGCTTCTGCTCAAGCTGCCGCTGAAGCTCTTGCTTCTCGTACTCGTCCCACGACGTCTGGTCGATGTCCGGCAGCATCGTCATGGCTTACATTCGCCAGGTGCCAGCGGTCGGCGAGTTGGTGGCGTACTTCGGCAGGCTCTGGTTGTAGAGCGACTGCACGTCGCCCTTGTCCCAGCCCTGGGCCTCGTACATGCCGAGCAGCATCTGCTGCTGCGACGGCTGCATGTTCTTCCAGCCCTGGGCCGAGATCTGGTTCGGCGCTGGCAGGTTGGTGCCGTTGCCAAGGCCCTGCTGCTGCTGCTGCGGCGTGGGCTGCTGCTGCCCGACGCCGATGCCGCTGCCCCAGGTCTGGCCGCCCATGTTGCCCATCCCGAGGCCGCCAGTGCCGCCGCGATACGCGCCGCTGGCCCACTGCTCATTCTGATACTGGGCCGGCTGACCGCCCTGGTACTGCGACGGCTGCTGGCCGCTGAACATCTGCGCCGGTTGCGCGGCACCGAAGCTGCCCATGCCCAGGCCGCCGCTGGTCTGCGTCTGCATCTGCGGCATCTGCGCCTGGCGTTGCTGCTGGGCAGCGCTGTACTGGTCCCAGGCGGCACCACTCTTCGGGCCGCCCCACATGCCTTCCTGAGAGATCTGGCCGCCCGGCTGCGCCCACTGCTGCTGGGGCTGGTAGGCCTGAGTGGCAGCCTGCTGGTACCCCGCGATTGTCTGCTGGCTCGGCTGGTACTGCTGGGTGTACATGCCCTGCGAGTTCTGGCCGTACACGTTGGGCGTGAGCAACTGACCACCGCCCTGGCCGTAGTACGGGTTGCCACTGACGTCGCCCATCATGCTCTGAAGGCTGACGGCCTGCGGCGCCATGCCTGTGGTGGCGCCACCGCCAGGCACGTACTGGCCCATGGCGGCGCCAACCAGATCGCGCATGCCACCGGGCGTGGAGCCGAGCACCTGCTGGTACTTGGCCCAGTCGGCGGGTCCGCGCAGGTTCGACAGTAGCTGAAGGTACTGCATCGCCTGCGACTGCCCCTGCGCTTGCGCGGCGCGTTGCTCCTGCTGCGTCTGGAGGCCCTGCTGGAACTGCTGGTTCTGGCCCTGGAGTGTCTGCACACCCTGGGCACCCGCCGCGCTCCCCGGCGCCACGTAGTAGCCGGTCACCCCAGCGGCGCCGAGGGCATTCCGCATCGCCAGATCCTGGGCCGAGAGGGTCTGCTGGCCCTGGGAGGGTGCCGTGCCAGGCGCGTAGTACTGCCCGTAGAGCGAGCCGTAGCCCTGCTGCTGCTCGTACGTCTGCTGCTCGCGAGCCATCGTCTGCTGGCCAGCAGTGGGACCGTTGGGCATCCACTCCCCGAACTGGGAGGTGAACCACTGGTTGGCCGGGAAGGTCCAGTTGTCTTCGAACTTGCCGGTCAGCCCGGCGGTGTCCATGACCTTCTGCCAGGCGAACTTCGCCTGGTCCAGGGCCAGATTGCCACTCATGCCCTGCATCTGCGCCTGCTGGAAGGCCTGGTCGGCCATCTGCTTGGCCCACGCCCGTGCGTCGCCCGAAGCAGTGAAGTTCGCGTAGTCGTACGTCGTCATCTCAGGCACTCCTCGGTGGCAAACCCTGCCAGTTGCTTACGCCTGCGGGACGAGAGCCATACCACTGGCTCCAGCCACCCTTGAGCGCATTGTCCAGGGCGAAGTCCACCGACGCCTTCCACGCCGCAGGGTCGCCCGGCTGATAGCCCGTCTGGCGCGTGAACTCGTTGCCCAGGCCAGCGGCGGTACCGTACTGCTCGTAGCCTGGGCCGCCGTAGTGAAGCTGGAACGGCCACCACGACGAGCCAGTGTTGAAGCTGCCGCGCACGTTCGGGTCGGTGAACGCGGCTTGGTTGGGGTTGGCCGGGTCGCGACCACCCTCGAAGTACGCCACCGACATTGCTGTGGCGGGGTCGATGCCACGCGCCCTGGCGGCCTGGTCGATGTACGCCTGGATCTCGCCTTGCTCGGGTGGCTGCTGCCCCGGCGCGAAGCCGGTGCCAAGATTTCGCAATGACTGCTCCACCGTGGGCTGAGGCGGCTGATAGGGTGTCGGTTGGTAGTCGCGTAGTGGCACGACCGCCTCGGGACCAGCCTCGCCGATCAGGGCCAGCGTTGGCTCGGTGACGACGCCACCCGTTGCCATCGCCCGTACCGGTGGCATAGGAGGAGTGTTGGGTGGAAGTAGTGGTGGACCCGGACGTGAACCAGGCGGCCCTGGGGGGCCTGCCGGAGGTGGCGGACCGACTGGAGGGCCGGGTGGTGGCCCTGGAGGCGCTCCTGCTGGAGATGGGGGGCCAGGTGGCGGACCTCCAGGCGCTGGTCGAGGCCATTCGCTCGGAACTTCGATCGAAGGCGGCGCAGGGATCTTCAACTCGGGCCAACGCTTGATGATCGCCTTGTAGACCAGCCCGAATCCCTCAACGCCCAGGCGCTGAAGCTGCGCCGTGCGGCCCTGGACGTTGGGCGAGCCGTCGGGGTTGAAAAGCTGGCTGCGGTAGTACTGAAGCTTCTGGTCCTCGGTGATGTTCGCCGAGAACGGGGCGCGGCCGGGCGCGAACGCCAGCGCCACCTCGCTGGCGGTCTTGTCGATCCACGCGGCGAGGTCTGTCGCGACCTCGTCCATCATGTTGGCTGGTCCCGGCATCTAGCCTCCTGGCATCGGCATGGCGCCTGGCGGCGGCCCCGGTACGACGGGTGTACCGGGCGCCGCGCCTGGCGGACCCATAGGCAGCCCCTGCCCTGGAGACGGCACGGGGTTGCCGGGCATCCCGCCTGGACCGGGTGTCGGGGGAGCACCCGGAGTCCCACCGGGTACGCCCGTGGCACCCGGATTCAGCACCTCAGGTGGCACCCCGGCCGCCTGCGCGGCCTGCGAGCGGATCGTCGCCACCTTCTGGAGGATCGCGTTCTTGAGTTCGCCCTGGATCTCCTGGGAGTTCTTCAGGTCGTGCAGCAACCACGACTTCTCGACCTCGTCCGGGTTCGAACCCGCCCGTTCGACGGCGTCCTCGTAGCTGATCAGCTTCAACTGCATCTTCTCGCCGATGGCCCTGGTTTCGATGATCTCGTTGGACGGGGTGGACGGTGAGAGCTTGGCCTCGTAGCGATGTACCCCCTTGAGATCCTCGGGGCCGATGCCGAGCCAGGTCGCCTTGGTCTGGCCGCCGATCATCTTCTTCCCGCGTTTGGCCTCGATCTCACCCCAGGCGTAGACCTTCTCGCCGAGCCGCGACTCGATCAGCCAGGATTCGAAGCCGGTCCGATCGCCCAGGGCGACCTCGGCGTTCGAGACGATCGGATCCCAGCCCAGCCGCGCCAGATACGCCGCCTGGTTCAGCGCGTACCCCGACTGGTCCTGGCCGACCATGCCCTGGACCACGCTCGGCAGCGCCCACTCGAGCATCTCCCGGATCTGCCCGATCAGCTTGTCGGCGTCGGCGCCCGAACGGGGCTGGTCGATCGGATTGACGTCGAACGGAAACAACTTGCCTGGCTCGATCGTGGAGGCCTTCGCGTTCTGCTCTCTGCCGTCGGTGCCGTACGGCATGGCCGGTAGCCCCGGCAGCACCCCGGGTGGGGTGGTCTTCTTGAACGCGGGGTAGGCGGTCATGTACGCCGCCTGGCCCTG
>Ga0126376_10000210_pt1 | contig 27289 bp, 25 predicted proteins | sample PanSoiMetPlot_15_FD_92760 | JGI IMG/M metagenome (GOLD analysis project Ga0126376, IMG submission 92760) | Tropical forest soil microbial communities from Panama - MetaG Plot_15 | ecosystem: Environmental > Terrestrial > Soil > Tropical forest > Bulk soil | place: Panama | collected 2016-02-17 | reverse complement strand
CTTGTATGAGTTGGCTGCCAGGATAGTGTGAGGATATGCAAGAGAGTACCGCAACCGCCTTGCTGATCCATGGCTACCTTGGGGCCGGCAAAACGACGCTGGCGCGGCGGCTCGAGGTCGAACAGGCCGCCAGTCGGTTCACCCACGACGAATGGATGCGGTCGCTTTACGACGATGACCCGCCCGAAACCCGGTTTTTGGGATGCAGCTCAAGGGGGACACCATGCGCCAGCGTATCGTGATCTTAAGCATCATCGCGTTTCTGTGCGGCGTTGCCGGCACGGCGTTCGGCCAATCCGCCGACATCGTCGCCGTCAATGGCAAGGTCTTTACCGCCCGCGACAGTGGGGAATTGGCGCAAGGCTTCGCGGTGAAAGGTGAGAAATTCATTGCGGTCGGCAGCACCGAGGCGATGCGCACCCTCGTGACCGCGAACACCAAGGTCATCGATCTCGCCGGCCGATTTGTCACGCCCGGGCTCGCGGACGGACATTTCCACAACGAGGGCGGCGGCGAAGGTGTCGATCTTTCAATGACGCGTTCGATCGCCGACCTCCTGGCGGCGGTCGGGGCAGCCGCCGCGGCGAAGCCCGGCGAGCTCATCGTAAGCAACTCCGACTGGCATGAAGCCCAGCTCAAAGAACAGCGACTGCCGCTTGCCACGGAGCTTGACCGCGTTTCCCCCGACAATCCGGTGGTGCTGGTGCGGGGCGGCCACGACTACATCCTCAACTCGGCGGCGCTGCGCCGGTGGAGCATCGGCAAGAACACGCCGGTTCCCGCGGGCGGCGCCATTACACGCGGCGCCAACGGCGAGTTGACCGGCGAGCTCGTCGACAACGCCAAGCGCTTCGTCACCCTGCCGGCGCCCAAGGCCGTCACGGTGGCGGACGTGCTCACGACCCAGCGCAAGGTCAATGCTTTCGGGATCACCAGCGTACGGATTCCCGGCAGCTATAAGGGCGAGTTCTTCCAAGCGCTCGACGCCATCCTTACGGCGCGGCGCGAAGGCGCGCTCACCCTGCGCTACAACATCTATCTTCCGGGCTTCGGCGAGCGCGATCCGGCCCGCATCCGCGAAATCATCGAAAAATCGCCGCTCAAGCAGGACGAAGGCGACGAATGGGTGCGCGTCGGCGGCATCAAGCTTCTGGTCGACGGCGGCTTCGAAGGCGGGCACATGTCGCAGCCATTTGCCGGCGAATATGGCAAGGGAGGCACCTTCTACGGCCTCACCGTGGTGCCGCCGAAGGAGTACAACGCCGTCGTCAAGACCATCAACGATCTGGGCTGGCGCGCCACCACCCACGCGGTCGGCGACGCCGCCCTCGACCAGGTGCTCGATGCCTACGAGGCCGCCGATGCCGAACACCCGATCGCCGGTAAGCGCTGGGCGATCGAGCACCTATTCGTGTCGCGGCCGGAGCAGTTCGCCCGCATGAAGAAGCTCGATCTCATCCTGTCCGTGCAGGACCACCTCTACCTGGCGGCGCCGGCCCTGAAGAATTACCTCGGTGCCGCGCGGGCCAGCCAGATCACTCCCGTCAAAAGCTATCTCGACGCCGGCTTCCTGGTGGTAGGCGGGACAGACTCTCCGGTGGTGCCGTTCAATCCGTTCTTTGCCTACTACCACTTTCTCACCCGCGACACGATCACGGACGGCGTGTACGGCGCAAGCGAAGCCGTGACGTCACGGCAGGACCTGCTGCGCATGATCACCCTCAACTACGCCACGCTCACCGGCGAGGCTGGCATCAAGGGCTCGATCGAGCCTGGCAAGCTCGCGGACTTCGCTGTGTTGTCGGACGACCTGCTCACGATCCCGGCGGCGAAGATCCCAACCATGCGGGCATTGCTCACATATGTGGGCGGCCGCGAGGTGTTTCGCGATGAGTCGATGAGGTAGCGCGTCCGTGTTTCCTCCCTCCCGCACTGGCGGGGGAGGGTTGGGAGGGAGTGGGCCGCCAGCTCGCACCGGGGTGTTCGCCCCTCCTAACCCTCCCCCGCAAACAGACGAGGGGACGGTGGCGCCTGCTCCAACAGCTTCACCAGTGCGTAGAGCGTGCGATTGACCGGCGCCTGCAGTCCGCGGGCGTCGCACTCGCGTACCACGTAGCCGTTGAGGTAATCGATCTCAGTCGGGCGGCCGCGCTCCAGGTCCTGGGCCGTAGACGAGATGGCCTGAGGCATGTAATCGGCAAAACGCAGCACCGCCTCGACCGGATCGGGCATCGCCACGCGCACACGCTTTGCCTTCGCCAGCGCGATGATCTCGCGGACCGCGTCGCTCATGACCTGCCGCACCTGAGGCATCGCCATCATCGGCCCATATCGGCTGCGCCCGAGCGCCGACACCGCGTTGTAGGCGCAATTCAAGGTGAGCTTCCACCACAGCTCACCGTCGATATTGTCGGAAATGCGCGTCGGGATGCCCGCACCGGCCAGATAGGCCGCAAGGTCCGCGATGAGTGCGTCGCTGACGTGGGGCGGCGCGAGGCTGCCGATAACCAGGTCACCTCGGCCATTGTGGCGCACGACGCCGGGCGCCGCGATTTCGGCCGCCACATAGACCACCGCCGGCACGACGACGTTCGCGATCCGCGCGCGCAGACGCTCGACGTTGTCGACGCCGTTCTGCAGGCTGAGTACGACGGCGCCGGGTGCTAAATGCGGCGCAAGCGCCGATGCCGCCGTCTCGGTGTCGGCTGACTTGACGCTGAACAGGACGAGCCCGGCGCCGGCGACGCCAGCGGGATCGGCCGTCGCAGACAGGGCTACGCGCCCATGGAAATCAATGCCTTCGAATTGGAGTCCGTCACGCGTAACCGCATCGGCCAGCGCGCGCCTCCCGATCAACTGCACCCGGGCGCCGGCGCGGGCCAACATCGCGCCGAAATAGCAGCCGACCGCACCGGCGCCCATCACGGCGACATTCTCAAAAGAAAGAGTCGTCATCGGTACTCCGTGGCGCGTCATTCGCCCGGCTGCTAACATGCACAAATGCCGTTGCGGAGCCAGTCATCCTGGAGTGTTCGTGGAAATCGCCGAATCCGCTGCGCTAATCTCCGGCAGGCAGGCAGCTGAGGCGAAAAAAAAGCAGAAAGTCGCCGACACCGTTGATGGGTTTCGCTTGTGCTTGACCCACCCTACATAGAGAGACATCGCCGCCGTTGCGTTGCCTGGGATGGATTGAGCCACCGGGGCCGACCTCTGGCCGGCCCGATGGTAACTCAGCGAAAACCCATCATCGGGGGTGATCCGAGACGTGCGACACAGGGGAATAGCCATGGAAGCCGAACGCTACGCCGTCACCCGTTCCGAAGAGGAATGGCGACGGTTGCTCACGCCGGAGCAATACAGGGTGATGCGCCAGCACGGCACCGAGGCACCGGGAAGCTGCGCACTCAATTACGAAAAACGCCACGGCACCTTTGTGTGCGCCGGATGCGGACAGCCATTGTTCGTGTCGAAGAGGAAATTCGACAGCGGCACCGGCTGGCCAAGCTTCAACAATCCTGAGGAGGGCGCGGTCGAAACCTCGATCGACAGTAGCTACGGCATGACCCGCACCGAAGTCCACTGCAGCCGGTGCGGCAGCCATCTTGGCCACGTCTTCGACGACGGCCCGCCGCCGACTCATTTACGATATTGCATCAACGGTGTTGCGATGAATTTTCAGCCCGAGGGCGTGTAGAACGTCTTATGCGCTATCGGCAGTCGCCGACATGCTCACCTTCGATGGAAACCATTGTATTGACGACTTCGCGTCCCGCCATGGCGCCTTTTGACACGATCGTCGCCGAATAGTGCTTGGGCGTGTCGAAGGTGAAATCGCCGGCCACGTCCATGTCCAATTGGCCGGTGCACCGCATGCGCCATCGCAATGCCGTGGGGCCCGAAGTGAATTCGACCCGTTCGCAGCCGGAATTCACCGTGCGGTATTCTGGCGAGAAGGTTGCTGCAGTGTCGCCCGCCTGCTCCGGCGACAGGCAGCGCGTCCTGGTCGTCGTGGGAGTTTTGTTTCCGTTCATAACGATGGTCTCGGTTAGCTTCCACTCGCCGGGCGCAATGCCGTCGGCGGTCGCCGAGCGTGACATCAGGCAGCCGAAACCGACTGCAAACCAGGCTGCAAGCCAAGCGAGCACCACTGCGCGAGACTGACAGGAAGCGCGAAATCGCGCAGGTAGCGGGCGACGGCACCACATAGCATGACCACCAGGTTCTTCTCATCGACATCGGAACCTAACCGGCCTCGCCGGCGAATGCCAGCGCGCCGTCAGCCGGCCGCACCATTTTCATTGTGGTGCGCCAGCGCGGGCTGGTCTTCCGCCGGATCACATCGAGATTTTGCGCGGGACTTTCCCGTCGGGGGTCAGCTGATCGACGACCCGCGGCAGGTGCTGGCTCAAGCCCTCAAGTAGCTCGTCGCGTGACAGGCCGGAATGTTCCATCAGCGAGTTGATCTGGTCGGCGCCGAGTGCATTGGCCAGATCGTTCGGAGCGATTGTCTTGTTGGGTCCGCTGCCGATCCACGAATTAGCCTCTTCGTGCAGGCCCGACTGCTGAAACTGCTTGAGCAGGTCGTTCAAGCCACCGCTCAGGACGCTGCCGGCGGTGCCGCCAGCGAGGAGGCCTCCGAGCCCGCCCTTGAGGAGGTCACTCAGCCCGCCGCCGGATTCCTCGGGCGCGGTGACATTAATCTTGTCGCTAGTCTGGGGAGACGGGGCCTGGCCGGCGGAGGATGGCGCGCCCGCCTGTCCGCCGCCAAAGTTTCTCATCGCCTTATAGGCAAGAAGGCCGAGTATCGCCATGGTGATTGGCGACATACCGGTGCCGGCGCTGCCACCGCCGGGCGGCGGGGGTGGGGGCTGCCCGTGCGGGCCATGCTGCATCCCCCTGAGAACATCCATCAGACCCATGATTGGCTCCTGTTAGATTGGGTTTGCTGGTGCGAGCGCATCACTTTTGTCATGCGACAATGAGAGCACTCGACCTTTTCATCTCCGGCCAGCGCATCTTTTCGGCTCGCTGCGCATTTCCTTATGTGAAGACTATCGGTGGGCTTTGGTTCCACCCATGCCGGCCTGAGCGGCCGAAAGCCGCCTCAGTTCCCCCGGCGACGAGGAAAAGATGCCATGGGTACGATCCTCTGGATCATTTTTATCGGCTTCGTCGCCGGCATTGTCGCGCGGCTATTGTCTCCCGGCCCGAACAATCCAGGCGGCTTCCTGCTCACCACCGTGCTCGGGGTGGCAGGGGCGTTCCTTGCGACCTGGCTCGGCCAGCTGGTCGGCTGGTACCGTCCTGACCAAGGTGCGCGCTTTATCGGTGCGATCGTTGGTTCGCTGATTATCCTGTTCATATGGAACCGCTTGGTCGCACACCGCATCGTTCATGATCCCGGCGACCAGCGACGCTTGCCTTGACGCGCAGCGGTCCCTGGCACACCTGGTAGGATGGGTTAAGCTATCGGATCCCGGTGTCTGGCCGGCCCGGGCGGGTCAAGCCATCCGACGCGTGACGCGGTTCACGCGCGTCTCCTCCTTCGTGATATGATCCCGCGCTCACAAGCTCGACGGAACAGGGAGGGTGCGATGACGACATTCAATCGTCGGATGGTGCTGCGGGCAGGCGTGGCGCTCGCGGTCGCCGGCGCGGGATTCCCGAGGACGCCAAGGACGTGGGCGCAAGCGAACCCTCTGCCCGAGGTTCAGGCTTTGCTGTTCGATGTCTTCGGCACCCTGGTGGATTGGCGCAATGGCGTCGCCCGCGAGGCGGAAAGAGTCCTCAAGCCGCTCGGATATTCGCTCGACTGGCTAGCCTTCGCGGATGCATGGCGTGCCGAGTATCAGCCCGGCATGGATGAGATACGCACTGGCCGCCAGGCTTTCGTGAAGCTCGATGTGATCCACCGGCGCATGCTCGACAAGATCAAGCGGCGCTTCGGGCTTGAGAAAGTCGACGAGGCGACGCAGGCGGAGCTTAATCTCGCGTGGCATCGGCTCGACGCCTGGCCGGATGTCGGGCCGGGCTTGGCGCGGCTGCGAACCCGGCTGCAGCTGTGCCCCTGCTCCAACGGCAACATCGCCATCATGGCAGACATCGGCCGCCGCAACGATCTGCGCTGGCACGCAGTCCTGGGCTCGGAAATTGCCGGAGACTTCAAACCCAAGCCGCGCGTCTATCTTGCTTCCGCCGAAGCGCTTAATCTCAAGCCCAGCCAATGCATGATGGTGGCGGCCCACAGCGGCGATCTCGCTGCTGCCGCAGCGCAGGGTCTGCATACCGGTCATGTAGGACGTCCCGGCGAAGGCGGGCCCGGCACCGGCGAAACGGCACCGAAAGGTACGTTCGATGTCGTGGCCAAGGATTTCGTGGAGTTTGCCGCCAAAATGGGGACATAGGGAATTGCATTGCGTGCGCTTGCCGGCGCGCGGGCCATGCCGTCCAGTCCATCGGTGAGAGGGCCTGGGCAAAATCGCGACCCGTGGTTTTATAAACTGCACGGGCGCGGCCGGCGATTTTGCCTCCTACTCAAAGCCATATCGTTTTGTGGATTGGTGACCAGGATTCGGCGGCACGTCGCCTCATCGGGGGTCCAGGCGAGGAACAGCTCGAAGAGATGCCCGGCGTCCGGCGTCTCGCCCTCCATGCGCGGATGCGCCAGTCACTGCCCCATAACCAGCCGCTCTGCGTTGGCGCCCACCAGCGCCTCGTGGAATGGCCGGGCATAGCCGTAATCCGGGGTCCGCCGGCTCAGGCGGTGAACGCCCGACACCTTGACCCAGCATTCGCCGTCGGCGAAGTAACGCAACAGGCTTTGAAAACCCGGGGCCCCGGTGCCGGCGGCCGCATCAGTGCGACCCGTATGGTCGACCACGAGCGGCAGTTCGATTTGCCGCGGCGTGGGATGGTGTCGGGAAGGTCCTTGACGTCGATCCAGAGCTGCAGGTGCCGGCCGAGAGAGCCTACCCTACCCTACGCACCCAGGGGGGTCAGGGGTGCCGAATGCCCCCTGAATTACCCTCTAAAATATCGAACGGGTTTTGCCTTCTCACAAAGGTAGTCATATAATAGGGTAACCAGTCCCTCATTAATCCATACCAGTAAGACTAACTGTTCCCTGTCCTCATGCCAGATGTTATATATCCGTCTTCCTCTAGTGTCTTACCATGGGTAGACATGGCTACTTACTCCCTAGAACAATCGTTTAGTAGGTTTACAGATTAAGGAGAAATGTTCTGTCTTAGAAGGTATATTTGCCGTCTTATCTTCGGCAACATGGACCGCTATCTCTGCCTGACCTGTTATTCGATCTACGGTACCAGCCATAGCCGTACCAGCCATAGCTGCCATTGGTAAAGCGTCTTTCTCTGGGTCAATGTCTGTCTTTCCTCGGAAGCCAACAAAGACATCATTAATATCTACGATAGTAGCTTCGACACGAAAAGCTGAGACTGTCTTCTTTTCTAAGTTGACGACTAACCCCATATTTGCGACGTTAGTAACACCTTTCTCGTTCTGACTTGTCCCATTACAGCTAAATGTCATATCATTAGGTTCTGCTATCGCATTAGACGACAGCAGGACTAACGGTAGTAGAGCTATATACCCCCTCATGACATTGACCTCCCCTTGATCCGCTTAAGCTTAATCACATTAGAGGATGGCCGCGAGCACGATCTCGCGTGTGGCGGTCCTTCGAGGCGCGCGGCAAGCGCGGCTCCTTAGGACGAGGCTGATGGTTGATATCGATATGATTCCTACCATGAAGACGCCGTACTAGCACTTTGACAACAGAAGATTGCGAAATCGGTCGACGGTCGCAAGCCAGCCCGGCGGGATCGCGGTGGTGGCGTCGAGCTGCTCCACGATCGCGGGGCCGGTCAGAGCGGCGCCGGGGTCGAGCTTGTCGCGCTCGTAGAGCGTCGACACAAGCGGGCGCGCGCCATCGAACCAAACTTTACGCTCGCCCTTGCGGGCGTGCCCGGCGGCGCCGGACGACGGTTCTTCCTCACGCTGCTCGAATTTCGGTACTTCAACGCGCAGGCGCAGTCGATAGCTCACAAGCTCCACCGGCCTGTCTTTCGCGCTATGCCCGTGAATTCGGGCATGGCGCTCGTCGAACCGGGCGCGGGCGGCAGCGAGTGTCGCGGCGGATATACGCGCGTCGAACAGGCCGTCTAGAGGCGTGCGCAGCTCATAGCCTTGGCCCGCATACCGCAGATCGAGTTCACGGGAATAATGCGCCCGCGCAGCGTCCAACCCCTCGGTTTGGATATCGTCGCGTGCCTTCGTCTTAAGGGCCGCGAACATCTCTTCCGCATGATCGGCGTCGATCTGCGAGAGCGGCCCGAGCTCCGAGCGCAGGTAGTCATGCACCACGTCGGTGCAAAGGAGCCCTAGCGCCGAGAATGCGCCCGGCCGTGACGGCACCAGGATGCGGGTCATGCCGAGCTCCTCTGCAACCGCCGCCGCGTGGACGGCGCCGGCGCCGCCGAACGGCAGCAGCGTGAACGCGGTGAGATCGACGCCGCGCTTCGCCGCAAACACGCGTACTTCATCCGCCATCCGGATATCGACGATGCGGCGGATGCCGGCGGCGGCTTCGAGCACGCCCATGCGCAGCGGTTCGCCAACGCATCGCAGCAGTGCTTTCTGCGCTGCCGCGATGTCGACCTTCTGGGCACCACCGAGGAAGTAATCCGGATTGAGGAAGCCGCACACGAGGTCGGCGTCGGTCACTGTAGGCTGCGTTCCGCCACGGCCGTAACAGGCCGGTCCGGGATCGGCGCCGGCGCTGCTGGGGCCGACGGTGAGGTATCCGCTGCTGTCGACCGCTGCGATCGAGCCGCCGCCTGCCGAGATCGTGGTGAGGTCGAGTGCCGGAACGTCGACCTGCCGGCGGGCGATGACTCCTTCGGTTACTTCCAGCGGCGCGCCTCCTTCGATGAAGGCGATGTCCGCGCTGGTTCCCCCCATGTCGAGCGTGACGAGGCCGTGGCCGGCGGTGTCACTTTTCTTCTCTCTCCCTTGTAATGCGGGGGCAGGGGTCGGGGGATGTGGCACCGCTGTGCCCCGCGGCACGGCCCCCGACCCGGACCCTCCCCCATAAGGGGGGAGGGAGAAGAAGCAAGGGAGTGAGCGTGCCAGATAGGCCGCGGCCTGAGCGCCCGCCGCTGGCCCCGAGAGTAGCGTGTGCACCGTTTTGCCGCCGGCGATCGCCGTCGCAAACGGCATCACGCCGCCGTTTGACTGCATGAGAAAACGCTGACGGGTGCGAATGCCGGCCGCATCAAGGCCACGATTGAGGTCGGCGATGTAGCGCACCAGCACTGGCTCCAGATAGGCATTCACCAGCGTGGTCGAGAGCCGGGGCCATTCGCGCACGCGCGGCAGCACTTCGCTCGACAGCGAGACATGGCAATCAGGAAAATCGACCGCGATCAGCTTGCGCGTCTCCTCCTCGTGGGCCGGGTTCATGAACGAGAACAGGTAACAAACCGCGATTGACTGCACTCCGGCTGACTTGAGTTCGCGGGCAGCGCGCCGCACGGCGTCGCGATCGAGCGCAACCAGCACGTTGCCCAGATAGTCCGTGCGCTCGGCGATCTCACGCGTCAGGCTTTGCGGTGTGATCGGCACGGGTTTCTCGTAGAAGTAGTCGAACAAATTGCCGTCGCGGGCCTGATTCTGGATTTCCTGAACCGCGCGATAGCCCTTGGTGATCAACAGCCCCACCTTGGCCCCGCGCATTTCCAACAGTGCGTTGGTGGTGATGGTGGTGCCGTGGGCGAAGAAATCAATCTCGGCAGGATCGATGCCACGACGGATGAAATTTGCGATGCCGCCGAGCACGCCCGCGGCCGGATTGTCCGGGGTGCTTGCCACTTTCTCCACCAGCAGCGCGCCAGTGGTCGCGTCATATAACACCAGGTCCGTATGAGTGCCGCCCACATCGACCCCGATTCGATAGTGCGGCATGGTCACGCCACCATCATGCGGACTTTTCCCCGACCATCATGGTACTGACCCCGCCGTCGACGAACAGCATGCTGCCGGTGATGAATTCGGAATCGTCCGACACCAGGAACAACACGGCACGCGCCATGTCGAGCGGCACTCCGGGACGTCCGATCAGATTAACGACCGGACGGGTCGGATCGAACTCGTTCTTGCCGACCGGCGAGCCGATCTTGTTCGGCACTACGCCATTGACCCGGATCCGGTAAGGAGCGAGCTGCACCGCCATGGCGCGGGTGAGGTTTGCGACCCCGCCCTTAGCGGCTGCGTATGCCACGGCGCGGGAGCGGCCCAAAAATCCTGACGTCGAGCCCACGTTGACGATCTTGCCGCTCGAGCCTTGGGCCACCATCTGGCGCGCCGCGCGCTGGCTCATCAGGAACGGGCCGGTCAGCGTCACAGCGATCACTGCATCCCACTGCTCCTTGGTGATGTCGAGAATGCTTTTATTGTCCGAGATGGCAGCATTGTTGATCAGGATGTCGATGCGGCCCCAACGTTCGACGACAGCGGCGACCGCGTTTGCGATATCGGTCTCGGCCGCCATATCGGCGACGAACGCCGCGGCTTCGCCGCCCGCCTGCGTGATCTCGGCCGAAACCTTGTCGCCGCGCCCCTTGTCCACATCGACCACCGCCACCATGGCGCCCTCCGCCGCCAATGTCTTCGCAATAGCCTCGCCGATATTGCGGCCAGCGCCGGTAACGATGGCGACCTGATTGGCAAGTTTCATAGTGCCAGACCGTATTCGAATGGTTGAATTTAGAGACCTTGCCGCGTCATCCTATACCTCTCCCCCCTGGGAGATGTGTAGGGTGACGCGGCGCCATCTGAGATTCAAACATATCGAAATTTTGCTCTAGGCTCGCCTTGCGCTGTTTTTGGCCTGCTCAGCCGCCGCCATTGCCTCGCTCAACTTCTCCGGTTCGACGGCGATGCGCACCCCGGCGCGCTCCTGTTGCAGCAGCATGACCGCGCGGGAGTCGCGGTCGCCCCAGCCGCGGTTGAGGGCCTCTGTCATCTCGGCCAGGGCGAGATTGCAGATACGAGTCGGAATGCCGAGTTCGCGTCCGAGCGCGTTGGCGAGCGCGACATCCTTATGAGCGAGGCGGAGAGCGAAAGCCGGCGGATCGTACTTTCCCGGCAAGAACTGATCGATCAGCGCGTCAAAAGTGAATCGCCGCCCTACCGCGCCCTGCCGGACGGCTTGCCATAGCGCCAGCGGCTCGATGCCCGCTTTCACCCCCAGGCTGAAGGTTTCCGCCAGTGCGCAGACGATGGCGTAGCCCGACATGTTGTGGACGAGCTTGGCGACGGTGGCCGTGCCGATCGGGCCGATATAGCGCGCCTGATCTCCGATCGCGTCCAAGATCGCCTTGTGCTGCATGAACATGGCCTCCTCGCCACCAACCCAGATCGCAAGCTTGCGAGTTTCGGCCCCGACCGGACCGCCGCTCACCGGCGCGTCGAGCATATACGCACCCTTCGCGGTGAACGCTGCCTCGAGTTTCTTCACGACCATCGGCGAATTGGTCGAAAGGTCGAAGTAAGCGGCGCCGAGCTTGATCCCGGGGAGCAGACCATCGGGTCCGAGCGCCACCGCTTCAACATCCGCAGGCTGCGGTAACGACGAAAAAATCACGTCCGCCTCACGGGCAACCGCCATCGGTGTGTCGGCCCATATCGCGCCACCGCTGAGAAGGCGCGCAGCCGCCTGCTTGCGCAGATCGTGCACGACAAGCCGATATCCGCCGTTCTGGAGACTGGCCGCCATGTGAGCGCCCATCGTGCCCAACCCAACGAAACCGACCACGACACTGCTGTTTGTCGCCATTTTGATCCCCGCTCCCCGTGGAGTTGCCTGTCCGTTCAACTTGCCGTGGCCAGCCACGCTCCGGTCGGGTTAGTTTCGGCTCGAGGCACTGCGCGCGCTTCGCCTGAAGGCTAGAGGGACACAATGATGACCGCAACCGCCCCACCCAGCACGACCCCAACCCCGTACTATCTTCCAATACGCCAGGCTTGGCTTGATCGACACGAGGAGCCGATCCTCGAGCCCGAACTGCCGATCATTGATCCGCACCACCATTTGTGGGATCGGCCCGACTGGCGCTACTTGCTCGATGATCTGCTGATGGATACCAACAGCGGTCACAATATCGTGGCGACCGTGTTTGTGCAGGCCCGCGCGATGCACCGCAAGAGCGGCCCCACGGAGATGCGGCCGGTCGGCGAGGTCGAGTTCGTCAATGGCATCGCTGCCATGAGTGCCAGCGGAATCTATGGCAAGACGCAGGTGTGCGCCGGGATTGTCGGGCACGCCGATCTGACAATGGGCGGCCGGGTCGAGCCCGTCCTGGCGGCCCACGCCCGCGCTGGCGGCGACCGCTTCCGCGGCATCCGCTATATCACCGCGTGGGATGCCGACACCTCGGCGCGCAATCCGGCCTACAGTCCGCCGCCCGGGCTGCTGGCTGACAAGAACTTCCGAGAAGGGTTCGCAGTCCTTGGCCGCCTCGGCCTGTCCTTCGACGCCTGGCTTTTTCATCCGCAGATCGACGAGGTTGCAGATCTTGCGCGTGCATTCCCAGAAACAAGAATTGTCCTCAACCACGTCGGCGGACCGATCGGAATCGGTGCATATCGCGGCAGGCACAAGGAGGTGTTTCCCGGCTGGGCTGCATCGATCACGGCGCTTGCCGCCTGTTCCAACGTGTTTGTCAAGGTCGGCGGACTTGGCATGCGCCTCGGTGGATTCGGGTTCCACGAGCAAACCGAACCGCCCTCCTCTGAAATGCTCGCAGCGACGTGGCGCCCTTACGTCGAAACGTGCATCGAGGCGTTCGGGCCTTCGCGCTCCATGTTCGAGAGCAACTTCCCCGTCGACAAGGGCTCCTACAGCTATCCGGTGTTCTGGAATGCCTGCAAGCTCCTGGCAAAGGGCGCAACCAGTGCAGAAAGAGCCGATCTCTTCGCCGGGACGGCTGCGCGATTTTATCGGCTCGACGTGATGCATTGACGGCAATGCCTTCCCGGTCTTCAACGCACCATCAATGCCTCGCGACGGGACCTTTGGGCCGCCGGACGAACGGTATCTGCGAGACGTTGCTTTATCAGCACGCCGCCGCTGTTGCTCTTCGGTCGAGAGTGCATTCTGGTAGGTCGAAGTACGGGGCCATCGCCCGGCCTGCCCCGATATTTTTGCTATGCCTTGACGTGTGTCGTCGCCAGATTAATCCGGCGACGACGCGGGTATTTTATTCAAAGCGAGCAAATGCGCCCAACACCCTGTAATGCGGCTCGTCCTTTCACGAGGCGTCACTTCGTCGTTTTCAGATAGGCCTGCGACGCCGCCTCGTCCCTGACCGGCGTTACCTTATCGGGATCGATGCGTACCATCATGTAATCGATGTGATCGTCGATCTTCGTGAACCAGTGCCCGGTGCCAGCGGGAATGATAACCACATCGCCGGGTTTGAGCTGATAGGTTACGCCATTTCGAATCGTCGAGCCGTTGTTGCCGGGCCCGTTGAACAGGCGCACCGTCTCTTCCGTTGCGGGACGGCGCTTCATGTCGGCAATGTCCGGCCCCAGCACCAGCGTGCCCGACCCGTCGATGATGTGGTACACTTCGCTGACAAGATCGTGCTCGGCGACCGACTGCGGGTTCGGCGCGTCCAGTTTTCCGCGATGCACCATGCCGATAGCGACGTGAGCCTTGCCGATGTCGACGTCGCGTACCTGCTGATCGACCCGTTTCTCGGCGATCGCTTTCTTGGTGTAAGCCTGCAGCTCGTCGACCGGAATGTAGGTCCCCGGGCACATCTTGCAGCTCGGTTGCGGTTCGTTGGTCTGTGCGGCAAGGGGAGTGACCACCCAGGGAGTGGCGAGACAAATGGCGACCGCGAATCCCAACATCGTGCTTTTCATGCTAACCTCCCGATTTTCGTGATGATGCGCTCGTGGTGGCGATTTCTCGGATCGGCGAGCGTTCCGACTATGAGACAACTACGCAATCAAGCATAAGGCGATTGACGTTCATCGACAAGCTGACGTTCGCTCGCTGTCAGCAAATGCTCCTGGGCGTGACGGCTTGCTCCCTCGCCTGGTTTGTCGGGGAGAGGTCGGCCGATGGGACATTTCCACCGGGTCACATGAGGCGCTAGATTCCAGCTTCCCGGGGATGACAGGAGCGGGTCTATCGGAGGAAACCACCGTGCAAAGGAAATATAGCAATGAACATCGACGCAGGCTGCGCAGCTGGCTTGCTGCCTTGGCGGTCCCGTTCGCCGGATGGGCACACCCGATCGCCGCCGCTGAGACAACGCATTTCAAGGTCGGCATTTCCGAGCCCGTGAATACGGTGCTGGCCCTGTGGATGGCCCAAGCCGGAGGGCTCTACACTGCGCACGGCCTCGATGTCGAAATCATCAGCATGAATGGCGGCAGCCGCGGTGCCCGGGAACTGCAGTCCGGACGCATCGATGCTATGCATGTCGGTCTGTCCTCGGTGATCAGGCTCAATCAGGACGGCGGTGACCTGCGCACCATCGCGTCGCTCAGCAATGTCATCCGCTTCACTTTTTTCACGGCACCCGGTGTGAAGACCGCAGCCGACCTCAAAGGCGGCGTGGTCGGTGTCAGCACGTTCGGCTCCGAAAGCGATTCCACGGCCACTCTTGCGCTCGCTCGCCTCGGGATGAAGCGGGACGATGTCGTCCTCAAGGAATATGGTGGCGGCACGCGTCGCCTGGAGGCCGTCAAGTCAGGCGAGATCAAAGGCACCGCCATCAACGAGCCGGTGGCGAGCCTCGCTCGCGAAGCGGGTCTCACGGCCATGGTTGATCTTGCGGCCGAGAAGATCCCGTGGTTGTTCAGCAGCATCGTCGTGAAGGCGAGCTTTCTCCAAGGCCACAGCGATATGCTGACGCGGTTTTTGAAAGCCTCGATCGAGGGAAACTATCTGGCGTTGACCGATGAGAAGCGCGCCAAGGAGGTGCTGGCCCGGCAGACCAGCATCGTCGACCCGAAGATAATCGACACGAGCTACAACGACTTCAGGCAGCAATCACCCGTCAATCTTGAGCCGTCAAAAGCAGGCGCGCAGAACGTTATCGACCGCTTCCCAGGGCTCAACAGCCGCAATGTCGACGACTACATCGACACCAGCATTCTCGACGGCTTGAAGATGGAAGGGTTCTTCGCCGCCATGGAGCGCAGATACGTAAAGCGCTAGAGCAGATTTCGGTAATCACGATCGCTGCCACCGTGTCTCTTCAATCAACCGCGTGGCAAAATCGCCGAGGATCCCCGCAGACTACTCGGCCCGTCATGGCGATTTTGCCTGCCCTACGAAGTCATGCTCGCCTTTCGCATCTCCAGCGCCGCTGCGCGCACCGCCTTGATGATGTTCTGGTAGCCGGTGCAACGGCACAGGTTCGACGCGAGCACGTCGAGCATCTCCTCGTCGCCGATGTCGGGCTGGCGTTCCAGCACGTTGACGGCGAGCATCAGGAAGCCGGGCGTGCAGAAACCACATTGCAGGCCGTGATGGTCGATGAAGGCCTGTTGAATTGGGTGCAGCGTCTCGCCGTTGGCAAGCCCTTCGACGGTGCGGATTTTTTTTCCGTCGGCCTGGACTGCGAACATCAGGCAGGCGCGCACGGCTTCGTCGTCCAGGATGATGGTGCAGGCGCCGCAGATCCCATGCTCGCAGCCGATGTGGGTTCCGGTCAGCCCGCAGTCGTCACGGATGACGTCGACCAAAGTGCGCCGCGGCTCGGTCCGCGCAGCATAGTCGCGACCGTTGATGTTAAGCGTGATGTCGAATTTTTCGGGCATTGTCAGGATCAGGTGTCCGGTGTCAGATGTCGACAGTCTAGGGCAGGCTAGCCGGAGCGTAACCAGCCGCCCCTGGACCGCCGGTGGATTAGGCGGCTTTACTCCGGCCTACCCTCGATTGGGCAGGACCTTCGCGAACTTCGCACGAATCCGCGCGTCAAGCTCCTTGCTGGAGCGCGCCTCGATCGGGAATGTGTCACGCCGCGCCCAGGGCTTGCACGCGTCGATGACGACGCGGGCGTTGCGCGGGTCGTCGTGACTGTAAGCCATCGGATCGAGCGTGGTGCTCCAGCAGCCGCGCAGTACGTCGATGTCCTCGCGTGGATCGAACCGCGTGCACATGGCCCAGATGACCTGGTTCATGTCGGCTGGATCGATGTCGTCGTCGACCACGATGACCCAGCGGTTCGCATAGGCGCCGGCGTGGCACTGCGAGGCGACCAGGCCGGCCTGCTTGGAGTGGCCGCCATACATCTGCTTGATGGCGACCGTGAGCCACAGTCGGCTGCCGCCGGCCTCGTGGGACCACACGCCCTTGACCTCGGGGATGCCCGCGGCTTCGAGCTGGTTCCACACGGCGCCGCACCGGTAGGTGCCGCGATAGAACGTGTCGTCGTTGGGCGGCATGCCCGGCACGGCGCCGAGCAGCACCGGATCGTCGCGGTGCCAGAACGTCTCGACGCGGATCGCCGGCTCGCGCTTCTTGCCGCCGGCGTAATAACCGGTCCACTCGCCGAGCGGGCCTTCATCGACGAGATCGTCCGGATGCACGAAGCCCTCGAAGGCAATCTCCGCGTGGGCCGGGATCGGCAGGCCGGTCTTGGGGCCGAGAATCACCTCGACAGGCTCGCCGAGCAGCCGGCCAGCGGCATCGTACTCGTTCTTGCCGTATGGGACCTCGATGCCGGCCACCATGAACAGCGCCGGATGCATGCCGCACACCACCGCGATCGGGCACGGCTTTCCAAGTTCGTGCCAGCGCCGCATGATGAGGTTGCCGTGCTTGCCCTTCGAGGTCATGATCGACGCGACGTTGCTGTCCTGCACCTGGATGCGATAGGCTCCGTAGTTTATCCAGCCCGTGTCCGGGTGGCGCATGATCACCATGCAGCCGGTGCCGATGTAGCGGCCGCCGTCGTGCTCGTGCCATTTCGGCGTCGGGATTTTCAGGATATCGACGTCGGTGCCGGTCGCGACATTCTCCATCAATGGGCCACTCTCCACCGTCACAGGCGGGATCACTTCGGGATTTTTCATGTAGTTGCGCCAATGGCGCACCAGATCCATCTCACTGGTCTCCGCCGGCATTCCGAGCGTGAGGTTGATGCGCCGCACCGAGGTGAGAATGTTCGCCACAACGCGGTGCCGGGGCGGAAACCCCGGGATGTCCTGAAACATCACGGCCGGCGCCCCCATGGTGCGCTGATAGATGTCGACGATCCCACCGATCTCCTCGTCGCGGTCGGCGCCCGTCACGATGACGAGTTCGCCTGCCTCCTGCATCTGGGCGAGCCAGGCGCGCAGGTCCTGCTTAGGGGCGTTGCGCATAGTGCGCTCAGCGGTGCGCGGGGTTGTGGTATTCAGCATTTCGAGTCCTTAGTTTGACTTCGATACCCATCATCCAGCTATATTGGCATTAAGGCTTATATCAGATTTTTGTCGGGACGAGGCTTTCGCGTCCTCCGGTATCCAGAATGGCCTTCAGCCGCTGCGGGGTGATGGGCAGCTCCGTGATGGCGCCCGGCATCCCGATCGCATCCTCGACGGCGTTGGCAATAGCGGCGCCGACCGCCGTGATGCCGCTTTCGCCGGCGCCCTTGATGCCGAGCGGATTGAGGTTGGCCGGAAAATCCTCGGTGAGGATGATCTCGACGGCCGGGATTTCTCGCGCGGTCGGCATCAGATAATCCGCGAATGTCACGGAAAGCGGGTCGCCGCGTTTGCTGTAGCGGAAATCCTCCATGAGCGCGCCGCCGAGACCTTGCACGAAGCCACCCATGATTTGTCCTTCGACCAACATGGGGTTGATGGCGCGGCCGACATCGTAGCCGATGATGTAGCGCTCGACCGCGACGGCGCCGCTGTGGGGGTCGACCTTCACTACGGCGAGATGGGTGCCATAGGGATAGACCTGGTGCGCGGTATGAAACCAGCCATCGGCGCGGAGCCCAGGTTCGCGACCCTGACGCACAGGTGACGCCGGAAGCAGCGCCGTCGCGACCGCGCCGAGCGGCATCGACGATCCGCCGGACTTGCGCACCACCATGCCGTCGACGATGTCGAGGTCTGCGGGCGTTGACTGCATGAGTTGCGCCGCCATGTCGAGCGCCTTGTCGCGCAGCTTGAGGGCGGCGACGCGCGTCGCCGAGGCGGTCATCACGGTTGCCCGCGATGCATGGGCGCCGAGGCCAAACGGAATGCGGTCGGTGTGGCCATGGACCACCCGGACGCGCTCGTAATCAAGCCCGATCGTCTCGGCCGCTACCTGGGCCACCACGGTCTCGAAGCCCTGGCCCACCGATGCACCGCCGGTGACCACCTCGACAAGTCCCGATGTATCGACGGCGATCCGGACGTTGTCGGACGGCCCGAGCCCGCTCTTCTCCACATACATCGCAATTCCGGCGCCGACCAGTTCCCCGTTGTGGCGGCGCCGCGCGAGGTCGGCCTTCAGCTTCGGCCACGGTGCCCGCTCCAACACTTTGTCGAGCAGGGCCATATAGTCGCCGGTGTCGTACTCGACCTCTTCGCCCAGCACTTCGAGCGGCCGGCGGAATGGCATTTCGGCAGCGGGAATAGCGTTGCGCCGACGCACTTCGATGGGATCAAGCCTGAGGGCGTAGGCGATCGCCTCGACGAGCCGCTCGCGCACGAAGGTCGTCTCGTAGCGGCCCGGCGCCCGGTAGGTCGCGGCCGGCGTCTTGTTGGTGAGGCGGAAATGACCGACCGATCGGTAAGCCGGAATCCGGTAAGGCCCCGGCAGAATGCCGCTGATCATCGTGGCGACGCGGGTGGCGTGGGTGCGTACATAGGCGCCTTGGTCGTGCCAGAACTCGTCATCGAGCGCGAGGATCACGCCGTCGGCATCGACGCCGGCGCGGACTCTGTGACGCTGCTGGCGCGAATGATTGGCGCAGATGAAGTGTTCGCGCCGGTCCTCGAGCCATTTGATTGGCCGCCCGAGCCGCATTGCGGCGGCGCACACCAGTACGTCCTCCGGATAGAGTTCCCCCCGCACTCCGAAGCCGCCGCCCACATGCGATTCGTGGACATGAATGGAGGACGGTGCCCGGCGCAGCATCAAGGCGAGCAGGTCGCGAACCCGATGCGGCACCTTGGCGGCGCCGTGCAGCTCCAGAAGGTCACGCGCGGCGTCGTAGCGGCCGATTGCGCCCCGGGTTTCGATCGGGACGCCGCTGTGTCGGCCAACGGAGAGATCAAGCGCGATGACATCGTGCGCACGCGCCATGGCGGTGTCGATATCGCCATAACCCTGGCGTACGACGGCCGCTTCGGTGCGGTAGCCCAGAGAAAACTCACCCGGCTCGGCGTCGGCGTCGAGCAACGCTGGCAGCTCCTCGATCGCTATTGTAACGAGATCGGCAGCGTCTTCCGCGATGTAGGGATCGGTGGCGAACACGGCGGCGACCGGTTCGCCGACATAACGCACGCGCTCGATTGCCAGCACCGGCTGGCGATAGGGCTCAAGCGGCACGATGCGGCCTTCGCGGAAATCGATCGGCGGAACATCCGCGACGTCCGCGGCGGTCCACACCGCAACGACTCCCGGGGTAGCGCCGGCCGCCGCGATGTCGACGGCGACGACGCGCCCATGCGCAATCGGCGAGCGCACCAGCCGCATGTGCAGTTGATGGGGAAACGAAATGTCGCCCGCGAAACGGCCACAGCCCCGCACCAGAGGCGGGTCCTCAAGCCGAGGTACGGATCGGCCGATGTAGTGTCTGGCCTTCATGGATCGGCGTTTGCCTTTCAGCCAATCCGAAAGGATCGGAGCATCGTGAAAGCAATAACAGTGGTTTCGTGCCGATGTAAGGATGTTACAAGGGCAACCTTTGTCGCTGCCCTGGTGCTGTGCCAGCGGTGCGTGCAAGGGACGGCCACAAGAGTAAGGGCCGCCCCTACAGCGGGTAATGTCTGAGGACGGCGGACGGTTATCTTGACACTGGCTTGAAATACCGCAAATCGGGCGGCGCCTGATTCTTCTTGGCAGGCATCAAAACCCCGTCCCCGCTCAGAAAATAGTTTTCCCTGCCGATAGCGATCTGACCGTTGCCCTCGGCAATGTAGTATTCTGGCCAGACCGGACGCGGATTTGAATCGCGCACATATTTTTTGTCGACGATCCACGGACGCGTCAATGCATGGTCGATCGTGGTAATTTCGTCATGAAGAATATTAGGATCGGTCTTGTCGCGATAAATGCGCTCTCGAAAAATCGATTGATTGTCGAAGTGCAGCGGCAGACCGGTTTCATCGTAAGCGCGAGGTCCCTTGAAGCCGCGCGTCTCGACCTCAAGCACATCGTAGCGGCCGTCGCCGTCCTCGTCGACCCACCGGCCGATCGAGTAGCCCGCAAAAGTCGGCTCGATATCCTTGGGCCAGTCGCGGCCATCCGTGAAAATGCGACGATAATGGTCATACCAGCCGATTAAAATGTAGGTCGTGGGCGGCGTCACGACCACTTCCAGCGGTCCAAACCCCATCATCATGTGCGGCATCCCGGCCGCGCGACCGAGCGTGGTAGGGAAATTGCCTAGTCCGCCGACGGCCTGATCCGCAATCGAATCCTCCAGGACTTTTTGATACTCCGGTGTAAGCGGGGCTTGCTGGCCGCGCCCCCACGGCTTGGTCTGGTCGTGTGACGGCTGGGTAGGCAGCTTAACCGGGATACGTATCCACGCACCGCTCCAGTCGGGGTACTTCGCTTCGTCGGCCGCCTGAGCGCCGATCGTGACCGTCAGCGCGGCGGCTAACGCGAGCGCTGCAACTGAGCCTTGGTAAACCATGACATCCCCTCCCTCGGCATTGTCCGTGGATTGCGATGTCGCCGATGACCGCGACAACTCCACGTTGGTGAGTTAAAGGATACACGGCCGATTGGCAGCCGCAAAGGCCGGTTAGAGGCGGTTGATTGCGATCCCGTCGCCCGGCGCCGTCACTCCGGCAACCCGGCAATCCGCAGGCCCTCGGCGTATTTGGCGAAGTCTTCCTGCCGACGAAAAATTCCTATCCGATCCTTGAGGTTGGAAATACGCATTTGCGGATCGAGTTCGAGCGCGCGCGCCACGGCCTTGCGGGCGTGCTCAAGCCGTCCTGCAAATGCATTGCTGACTGCCGCGATGCGCAGCGTCGCGAGAATGTTTGGCCGTTCCCAAAAGGCTTTTTCTGCCCAAGCGGCAGCCTCGTCGTAGCGGCCGGCAAAAAAGTGGGCGAATGCCGTGACACCCTGCATAGAAAATATGAAAGGATCGAGTGGGCTCAGTCGCATCGCGCGTGCCAGATGCTCGATGGCGAGATCCGGTTCACCGCCACGAAAGGCCCGCACCGTGCCGCTGGCATACCAGGCGGAGGCAAGGTTGGGATTGCACGCCAAGGCGCGATCAATGAGAGCGACAGCTCCCTCCAGGTCGCCCACGACGTAACCAAGCGCAAGGCCGCCAAAGGCGAGCGCGACCGCATCATTCTTACCAAGCTCTGCCGCCCGTGATGCCAAGCTCGCCGCATCCGAAATATCCTGCGGCAGGTTCAACCAGCCGTTTATTTTGCGAACCACGTAGCAAAACGCCGCTGCGCCAAACGGTGTCGCGAAGTCGGCATCAAGGTCGCTCGCTTTGGCGAACAGCCGGAGCGCCCCGCTGGTGCCATCGCGGGTAATCCGATGAGCGCATTCTAGACCACGCAGGAAATAGTCGTAGGCATCAAGACTTGCAGTCGACTTGTGCTTGATACGCTCGATTTCCGCCTGCACCAGCTTGGGCGAGATTGCTCCCACAACACTTGCCGTCACCCGATCTTGCAAATCGAAGATGTCCGCTAGATCGCCATCGAAATGCTCGGCCCACAGATGTGCGCCATTCGATGCATCGACGAGCTGCGTGGTGATGCGCACCCGATTCGCAGCCCTGCGTACGCCTCCTTCGAGGAGATAGCGCACGCCCAGTTCGCGGCCGATCTCCTTCACGTCGAACGCTCGACCTTTGTAGGCGAAGCTTGAATTCCGCGCGATGACGAACAGCCATCGGAAGCGGCACAGTGCCGTGATAATGTCTTCGACAATGCCGTCGGCGAAATACTCCTGCTGCGGATCGTCGCTCATGTTCTGGAATGGCAAAACAGCGATCGACGGCTTATCGGGAAGGGCAGGGCCGGCCGAAGCATTCGCCAAGCCTACGATCCGATAGCCCCGGCCCGGAACGGTGATGAGACGACTTTGTCCGTTGCCGTCTGGATCGAGCACTTTTCTGAGCACCGAGACCTGAACCTGAAGATTGTTCTCCTCGACCGTGATCCCGGGCCATACGCGGGCCAGAAGCTCGTCCTTGGTGACGATCGCTCCCTTGGCCGAAACGAGCGCGGCCAGAATATCCAGCGCCCGGCTACCGAGTTTGACCGGCGATCCATCGCGGACCAGCTCGCGCCGTCCAACATCAAAATGATACGGGCCGAAATGGCTCTGTTCCGCGCTCATCGACGTTGATCCCAATAGCTGCCGATCTCACAACATTAAATTTCACAAAAATTAAGCTCCTGAACCAATGAGCTTAAGACACTCTGCTGTTATGGTCCGGCCTCACGCCTAATCCTGCATTTGCGCAGATTCCGGCGAAAAGAGGCGGCCACAAGCGCCGACGGGGTCAACTTCGCAACGAGGGCACCGCCATGAGCGTCGCCATCACAAAATCCGAGCTGTCCTTTCAATCCAGCTTGAGGTGGTTCGCGTTCAGGGTCGAACGCGCCCGCCGCTCTTCTGTGGGTCCTCAGGCGACGTAGCGCGCAATCTCAAACAGTGGCCCGCCTACAAATTTGTTGTGCGCAGCGGGCCAAGACGGCCACCCGCAGAAAATGCAGAAGGGCGCCATTAGTCTGTAAGTCCCGGTAGTCGGCTTATTGCGTCGGTACATTCAATCAAGACGTAAATCCCGTCGGATGCGCGCTCGGCCATATATCGAACGCCCAGGTACGACCGGCCCTACATTATCAGATGCCGCATCGCGTCAGATGTGACGTGGATCACATAGGCAGGAGGTCGGAACCGAAAAATCCACCGGCGATGCGGACATGGAGCAACCCTCTGAGAGGAGGTCATGATGCGCAAAACGGTCACTGTCTTTGTAACGATAGCACTTCTCATCGCATTCGTCGGGATGTGGGTAAAATTTGCGTCGGTCGCGACAGAGGCGGTCACAGCCGCGGAAGTTCAACCGTTAAGCAACGCGATATCCCCGTTTGAGCTCACGTTGAAGAACGGCACGTCCCTTCCGGACGGTTACTACGGAGGCGACTATACGCACGTGTATCGCAATCGGTGAGCGGGGTGACAATAGACATCGCGAGGGCCGCACGACATGCACTTCAATGCAAACCACAGCCGGCTTTATGTCGCCTGCAGCGACGACGACGCAATCGACATCGTGGATGGGGTCCTGCTGGAGGTTATCGGCAGACGCGAACTTATTGGCGACCAATCGGCGAATTGAGGTCTGAAGGTTCTGCCCAATGCAAGCGGCGGCTCTTTCTATTTGCGCTCAGGGCCGAAAGGCCGCTTTCAGCAGCGAAACAAATTTCAGCAGCGAAAGGACTAAAAGATGCGGGACGCTCATTTCAATCCTTCACTATTCGAGGCGTTCAGATTTTTCATTGCGGCATTTGTGCCGCTGTGGCTCCTAACCGGCGCCGCGCCCCTGGCGTCGGCGCAGGGTGCGCAGCCGACACCGCCCATCATCCCGAAACTCGAGGTAGACCACGATCCAAGCGGGCGCATTGGGACATTCCAGCCGGGCGTTGCCACCATCACTGCAAACAATGCCTTCTTCCAGAATCTCGGAACAAACGGACGCACATGCTTCACCTGTCATCAGGGGCAGAACGGCTGGACCGTCAGCGCCGCGGATGTGCGTGACCGCTTCGAAGAGAGCTCAGGCACCGATCCGATCTTTCGCCTCGTTGATGGCGCCACCTGTCCGACCGACGATGTGTCTACCCTCCGCGCCAAGACCAGCGCCTACAAACTCCTCCTGGACAAAGGCCTGATCCGCATCGGCCTGGCGCTGCCGCCGCCGCCGCCGGCGAATCTGGAGTTCTCGGTCGCCTCAGTGGCGGATCCCTATGGCTGCACCACCAACCCGGCCACCGGCCTCACGTCGCCGACGACCGGAATGATATCGATGTATCGCCGCCCCCTGCCGTCGACCAATCTCGGCTTCCTGACCACGATCATGTGGGACGGACGCGAGTCGGACCTCGCGCAGCAGGCCATCGATGCAACGCGCGGCCATGCGGAAGGTAATTCACCGCCAACCGCCGACCAGCTGAAGCAGATCGTCGATTTCGAGACCGGGATTTTCACCGCGCAGATTTTCGACGACGAAGCCGGCATCCTGTTTGCGCGAGGGGCCACCGGCGGACCGGTCGCGCTGTCGCTCCAGCTCTCCAAATTCTTCGTCGGCGTGAACGATCCTGTGGGATTAAACCCGACCGGCCTGCCCTTCGACCCCAATATTTTCGATTTGTATAAGCCTTGGCTGGGGGTCAAGCCCGGCAGCGACGAAGCGCAATACCGCCTGTCGGTGGCGCGCGGTGAGGAGGTGTTCAACACCACCAAGATCAACATCACGGGCGTCGGCGGCCTCAATGACGCGCTCAACCTGCCGGTTATTGCGGGATTCTGCGGCACCTGCCACGACACGCCCAATGTGGGCAATCATTCGGTCAAGGCGCCGTTGAACATCGGCGTCGCCAATGCCGGTGCCAACAGTCCTCCGGCCCTCGATATTTCGGGATTGCCGGTTTTCACTCTGCAGTGCAACAGCGGTCCACTTGCGGGGCAGACCTTTGTGGTGACGGATCCGGGCCGCGCCCTGATTTCCGGGAAATGCGCCGACATCGGCAAGGTCAAAGGCCCCATCTTGCGGGGCCTGGCGGCGCGCGCGCCCTATTTTCACAACGGCTCCGCAGCGACGCTCCTGGACGCGGTGAATTTCTACGACCAGCGATTTGGCATAGGATTCACCAAACGGCAGAAGGAGGACCTGGTGAATTTCCTGAACACGCTATGACTCCCCATCAAGACCCGTCCGACTGCAGAACTCAGCAGTTAAAAACCAATAAACCAATCCGGCCATTGCGGCCGTGAGACAACGACTGGATCGGCCAGCTAAAGCTGGCTACTCATGGGCGAAGCGCTCCGCGTGAGGTTGTAATGGCAGGCTTTGAGACTCGCGGCAAACGTGATCCCGCGAACTTTCATCGACGCAGCTCCGACCGCGGGTTCTTCGTCGTCATGGTGATTAGCGCGCTCGGACTAATCATCCTGGCCCTCGGGCTGGGCGTCGGCATCAGCCCGGAGGTGTCGATGTTCGCTGCTCCCTAAAGGGGGCCATGCCGTACCGCCCGACCGGACCAGCGGATCGATCCGGCCGGGCGGTTGACCCTGACTCCCATATGCCGGTCGGGTCGGTTTTTGCGAGCGCGGGCATCGATGTGGCCGACCGATCGATCAAATCGCTGATGTCCGATTTGGATCAGCGGCGGGTGCGGGCGCTCAGCTTCGACTCGGACGCCGCGAGTTCAGCGATCCTCGCGTCGCGTCGGACGCTCGCCGCCCCGTTCGAACGGCAGAACCGCTGCCGGACTGCTCGACGACGTCCAGACACCGCCAGCCGGTTCAGCAGGCTCACCCCGCGGCTCCGCGGCTTGGCCTTGGCCGTTCGCCTCGGCATCGCGGCGCACGTAGTCGCGGTGGGATCGCCAGCCGAACGGCAGACTCGCGAGATATATCACGGTGCCGATCGTCAGCACTGTCCATGGATAGGCGATCAGCAGCGCAACGAACGCCACGACGCCGATGAATACCAGGAGCACGTGATCCGGCGGCACGCGCTTTCCGACCTTCTTGCCGGAATAGACCGGCAAACGCGACACCATCAGCAATGCAATGACAAGCGTGTAGATAAGCGTGACCGGAACGATGAATGCCAGTGCCGGCATTCCGAGAAAATGAACATAGAGCGGCAGTAGCACCGTGATCGCGCCCGCCGGTGCCGGCATTCCGACGAAAAACTTGGCCGCCCAGAGCGGACGATCGGGATCGTCGATCGCTACGTTGAAGCGGGCGAGCCGCAACCCGGCCGCGATCGCGAATACCATGGCTGCAATCCAGCCCGCTGACTTGGCCTCATGCAAGGTCCAGAAATAAAGCGTCACCCCCGGCGCGACGCCGAAATTCACGAAGTCAGCAAGGCTGTCGAGCTCGGCGCCGAAGCGCGAAGTGCCTTTGAGAAGCCGCGCCACCCGCCCGTCGATGCCGTCGAGCACAGCCGCGAATACGATTGCATAAACCGCCCATTCGAACGTGCCTTCTGCGGCAAGTCGAATCGCCGTCAGCCCCGCGCAAAGCGCCAGCAAGGTGATGACGTTAGGTACCATGGTCCGCACCGGAACGGCGCGGAAGCGGCGGGGCCGTCCCGGCGGCCCATGCTCAAACGGGGAGCGCAGGGAATATCGCATATTCACAATATAGCCGGTTGGGCGCCGATTTCCCAGCCGCACTCACGCCTCCCGCAAATTAGGTCCGTTCCGCTGCTCTTCACCCCCTATCCCGATGCAGCAGTACCGCCGGTTGCTTTACAAATCGACCTCGCGGGGATACCGGTTCTTATGTCGGGGGGCTGACATTGTCGCGCTGACAAGCGCAATCAGTCGGGATCGTTCGAGCCATGCGGTTGGACACGACCCAGCGAAGCAGGTGGGCGCAACTTCGGATCGGCGCCTGCGCATTGCTGCTGCCGCCTTTGACTCTCGGCGTCGCCCTCTTTTCGATGCTGGCCCCTCCCGACGACGGCGCAGCGCGGCCTTCCGGTGCTGCTGCCCGCGCTCAGGCGGGTCGGACCGAATTGCCGCGCAACACCGCGCAGCCGTCGGCTGACGGCGCATACCCGCAGCCGCTGGCTCAGACGATTCAGCCCATCACGGGCGCAGACAAGCCGGCGCTCCCCGAGCGCCACGATTCGGTGGCGGCGGCACGGCCGGAGGCCGTCAGCAGGCCCGGCGAAGTCACGGGGCAGGCATTGGCCCCGGTTCGGATGCGTGTCACGGCGGAGCCAACCGCGAGGGTGAATCCACCCCCGCCGGCGAACGATGCCCCCGCCGGTGCTTCGGGTGCGGCGTTGTCGCAGTCCGCCCCCGT
>Ga0126376_10000209_pt1 | contig 27469 bp, 25 predicted proteins | sample PanSoiMetPlot_15_FD_92760 | JGI IMG/M metagenome (GOLD analysis project Ga0126376, IMG submission 92760) | Tropical forest soil microbial communities from Panama - MetaG Plot_15 | ecosystem: Environmental > Terrestrial > Soil > Tropical forest > Bulk soil | place: Panama | collected 2016-02-17 | reverse complement strand
TTCTGACCTGAACCCGGTTTGCATCTTCATATACAAACGTGAGTTCTTTCTTTTCATCATGACCGAGGTTTACATCGACGTCACCGCTCGGCTGATCGATTCCCTCGACGCGATACGTTGTGGAACTTAGTGCAGTGTCCAAAGCGGCATCGCCAGTCTGCACCTGAAGCGGAACCATCCGCGGTTGTCGGTTTAGTCCTTCAGGTGAGATCAACTGAAGAGGCATCCCCTCTTCTTTCCGTCCCCCTACTGAGTAGATAGGTTTCCCGTTGTTCCTGTTGAATTTTATTATCCAACTCACCGGCTCCGCGCCGAGAGTGTCAAATTTCACGTCGTACAGCGGAGTTTTAATCGTGATTGTTCGTTGCGGTGCGGCAGTAACGTTCGGCGCTGAAGCTGGAGCAGCTCGTGCTGTTGGAATAGTGGAAGTCGTAGATTGCGTGGCTGCCGGGCTCGCCGACGGTGAAGCCGTTGCGCCAGGCTTTGGAGGAGTCGGAGCCGGAAAGAAAAAACTCCACAAAAACAGGATCGCCGAGGAGAGCACTAACGCAATTAAGAGTCGTTTTTGTTGCATCGCGTGGTAGCGGTATCAATCCTCCGCCTCAAAACAAAGTCACCAGTTCACTTTACCGGGTCATATCCACCCGGATGGAACGGGTGACAACGGAGCAATCGACGTACGGCCATGCCGCTTCCGCGCAAAGCGCCGTAGCGGGAGATGGCATCAACGGCATATTCCGAACATGTAGGGATGAATCTGCACGAAGGGGGTAGAAGCGGTGAAATCGCAAACTTATAAAATCTGAGCAATGAGATCAGAACGCTCTTCACATCTTGTGCTTACTTCAATTCTTCCAAATTAGGGCACTACCCGCGTTTCCAACCGTCCAACCTTCTCGATAATTCCCTTCAGATCTTCGCGCGGTGCTTCAAGCTTTTGCCTCAGAAGCGCCGTTTTAGCATTCAATACCCAGTCGTAATTTTTCGCTAGTTCGAGCAATAAGGTTTCGTTTGATCGAAACGTTTCTCGAAGCAAACGCTTCGCCCGGTTTCGCTGCACCGCCTTACCGAGCGCTTTCTTTGACGCCGTCACTCCGAGGCGATGGCCTGGTTCCTGATTTTCAATGACGAACACGGTGATGAATACGCCTTCATACCGCTTGCCGTTCCGGTAGACGTGCTGGAATTCCGCAGTATCCCGCAAATACTTCCGCATGTATCCACCGAAGCAGCCATCTCAGTAATGAGCAGGAGTCAACCGCGTTCTTCCTTTGGCACGACGTCGCTTAAGCACCAGGCGCCCATTCTTGCTGGCCATTCGCGCCCGAAAGCCATGCGTCTTTGCGCGTCGTCTGTTGTTAGGTTGAAAGGTGCGCTTCGACATAGAAATGAATTCTCCTCCTAAACGAAACGCTAAGAGTAGTTGCGGCCAGAGTTTATGTCAAGGAACGCAGTCACGGAGTAGTGGTACGGTTTGTTATTACGCCGAAGGCGTGAGGCTTTTTTCTGCCGCCATTTACAGGGCTCTATTTATCTTTGGCAAATGATCCAGGGGTTACGCACTTCGCTGCGCTCGTGCTTCACCCCTGGCTACCTTCTGCCACCGCTTCGCGGCTCAGTCTGCAACAACGGAGCACCGAAGGTGCGGCATAGGGTAGCCAGGGGTGAAGTCCCGATGAAATCGGGACGAAACCCCTGGAAACGCCCACCCAACGAATGCCAGCCCTGTAAGGGGCGACAGAACAAACCGTCCGGCGACAGGGTTTGGTTTTTAAGTCGAACGCTTTCAGCGCCTCGGTTCCATTTTGATTAATGCCTCAGCGTTATTGCTCTAAACCACCAACCCCGGATTACACTTATATGTTCAACAATGTCATGTACCAGAAGCTTACTTCGTCTATGGACAATCGCTCTTCCTACAAAGGGCGATCAAGGGGATTTGTTTTATGGTTGATCGATCTGAATCTTGTATGTTAGTCTCCGCTCGCTCCGAGAGTCGCCGTCCTGTAAACACTTGAAACATAAGGACTTTAAAGCAATACTTTAACGCTCTCCGTGTTTTCCATAGGCTGTGGAAAACCTTGTGGAAATTGTCGCGGCGCGCGACTTTTAGAGGGCTTCATTAACAAACAACGGGATAGGAATAGGTTAGAGTTCTGCGCAAGGATCGACCAACATTAGCGTACGGTTCCATTACGCGGCCTTTAGTCAAATTGACGCCCTTCCCCGACGATTTAAATGAGCGCTTCAATAGAGACGACGAATGTTTGGGGCAGGATACTTCACTCGCTAAAAGGTCGGCTAACTCAACAAACCCTGGATACATGGTTTAGCCCGATCCAGTTTGAAAGCGTCGACAGCTCAGCACACATAATCCGTTTACGTGCGCCAAACCAGGTTGTTAAGGATTGGGTTGTAACCAACTACGGCAAGGTTCTGGCCGAGTCGCTGAATGAGCTGCGGCTGTCGGGTTACTCTGTTGGCTGGGTGGTTGGAAAAGTTCCCGATTGGGTTCCTGAGACCATCGCTCTACCGTCTGTAGACACTCCCGTTACACAGGACATTGCTGAAGCGACGACAGTCTCAGCCGGCGCCGTGACTGACGTCTCTTCGTCCGAACCGTCACTCAGCTCGAAATACACTTACGACAGTTTTGTTGTCGGGTCCTGTAATCAGTTTGCTCACGCTGCTTCGCTTGCAGTTGCCGAAGCACCCGGACGCACTTATAACCCTCTGTACCTCTACGGCGGCGTGGGACTCGGCAAGACTCACTTAATGCATGCCTGCGGACATGCGATCAAATCTCGCAATCAACATCTCAAACTTTGCTACATCTCGTCAGAGCGTTTCATGAACGATCTTATCAATGCAATTCGCTACGATAAGACTCAGAGTTTCCGTGAAAAGTATCGTTCAGTCGACGTGCTGCTGATCGACGATGTGCAGTTCATGGCCGGCAAGGAGCGGACGCAGGAAGAGTTCTTCCATACGTTCAATGCTCTTTACGATCAGCAAAAACAGATCGTCATCAGTTCTGATTGTCCGCCTCGTGAGATACCCACGCTTGAAGAGCGTCTTCACTCCCGTTTCGAGTGGGGATTGATAGCTGATATCGAGCCACCCGATCTCGAAACGAAGATCGCGATTCTCAAACGCAAAGGTGATCTGATTGGTGTCACGATACCTGACGACGTTGCGATGTGCATTGCCAGTCGCGTGAAGAGCAACATCCGTGAGCTGGAAGGCTCGCTGGTTCGCCTGATTGCGATTTCTTCGCTTCGAGGGGAGCCGATTTCAAAAACTCTGGCCCAGGATGCGATCAGAAATATCGCTAAGGAAGAAGAATCGGGCGTCGTTACGATTCAGCAGATCCAAAAGCTGGTCGCCTCAACTTACAAACTGACAAACGAGGAGTTACTTTCCAAGAACAACGCGCGGCACATTTCACATCCTCGCCAGATTGCGATGTACCTCTGCAAGCACCTGACAAAGCATAGTTATCCGGAGATCGGACGTGCGTTTGGCGGCAAGCATCACACCACAGTGATGCACTCGGTGGAAAAAATTGAGGCGCTCGTCGCTACCGATGAAACACTGCAAAGACTCATCAGCGAGCTCTCGGAGTCGTTACAAAAATAGTCTGACAGCACGAGTTTTTCACAGTCCACTAAGAACGTTTTGTGGAAATGTGGTAATGTTCACGTCTTCAAAAATTTTCCGCAACTGCGGGTGGAATCTTCAACAGGTTTCCACAGGACAGCTAGCGTCCTAAGTAGTTTGATTTAGTGGTCTTAAGGTTTTATTCACAAATTCACAGGCACCTACTACTACTACTAGATATAAATAATAGGTTTTGATTCTGGAGTAGAAGAATAGCGCGGGCGATTGTGGATTGTTCGAAGGAGTGATGGCAATGCAATTCATCGTAAGCAAACAGAACCTGCAAAAAGAGCTCGGCTTCGTTCAGGGAGTCGTCGAAAAGAAAAACACGATTCCAGTGCTCTCAAACATACTTATCGAATCTGTCGGCGAGAGTACGATCAGGATTACCGGAACTGATCTCGACGTAACTATTCGTTGCGACATGGATGCTGAAGAGATCACGACGCCGGGATCGATTTGTGTGCAGGCACGAAAACTTTTTGAGATAGCACGCTTGCTTCCCGATGCGCCGGTTAGTTTCAAGAAGGAAGACAACGAATGGGTGACGGTGAAATGTGATCGTGCTCGATTCAAGATGGTCGGTGTTGCACGAGAAGCTTTTCCTGAAGTTCCTTCATTCAAGTCTGCTCCCACAAAATTACCAGCCGGCGTGATCAAGACGTTCATCGATCGAACCATCTTTGCCATCACTCAGGAAGAATCACGCTACACGCTTTCCGGCGCCAAGTTCGTCCTTGATGAATCCGGAGCGAGGATGGTTACTACTGATGGTCATCGCCTCGCATTTGTCGAGAAGAAAGGAATCACCGGAAATGGCGCGAGCCAGAGTATTGATACGTTAATACCGCGAAAAACGCTGGCTGAGTTAACAAAACTAACGGCCGGTTTCGATGAGGAGATCAGTTTGGGAATGGATGAGAATCACATCTACTTCCAGGTTGGACCAAGGTTATTGATCTCACGCATGCTTTATGGACAGTTTCCAAACTACGAAATGGTGATGCCGAAGAACAACGACAAGTCAGTTGAATTCAATAGCAGTCTGCTCAATCTTGCGATCAGGCGAGTTGCTTTGATGGCTGACGAAAGATCGCATGCGATTCGTTTTCATCTGGAGCCTAATCAGTTGGTAATCAGCTCGCAAAATGCTGAAGAAGGTGAGGCGAACGAAACCATTCAAACAGATTACGCCGGCGAAACGACCGACATCGGTTTCAATGCTCAGTATCTCCAGGAATTTCTGAACGTCATTGGCGATGCGAAGATCTCATTTGAGTTCAAAGATGGCAATTCTCAAGCGCAACTAAAGCCGTCTGAGAATGGTGACTACGATTATAAGTATGTGGTAATGCCAATGCGGATCTGATTGTCCAGACAGTTGTTTGACAGGATGAACAAGATTAGACAGGATTATCATGTATATGCTGTCTTACATCATGTAAATCCTGTCAACAATTACCTCCTCAACTAGGCGTCCTCCCGGCGAACGATAGCTATGTTAGTATCCCTGAATGCTGCTCGCTGCAATTGAAGCGACTAATTTTCGAAACCTGAGTGGGAGAATTGAGTGGGGCCCACGTCTTAATATCATCTACGGAAACAATGGTCAGGGTAAGACAAATTGGCTCGAGGCTATTTATCTCTTAGCCAGGACCAAGTCGTTTCGCACACAGCGCCTTCAGGAAGCGATCAAATTTGGTGAAGAGCTAGCAGTAGTCCGGGGAAGGGTTACAACCGGCTCAGATATCCAAAGAGATTTACAAGTCAGTCTTCACGACAATTCAAAGACGATCTTCGTCAACGCCAAGCGAGAAACTCTCGCGAGATATCTAACACAGCTACAGGTCTTCTCCTTCACCGCTGCCGATCTGGACGTCGTCCGTGGCATGCCTGAAGCACGCCGGCGATTTCTCGACCGTGGCATCTCGTCTCTCAAGCCCGCATATCTCAAGACGATTTCCGACTACAGTAAAGTCCTCAAACAAAAGAATCGAGTGCTGCAACTAGCTAACGAGAATGAGCTTGCTCCAGACAAGGTTGAAGATCTTCTGGCGCCCTGGAACGAACAGTTAGTCCATTTGGGAGGTGCGATTCATCGAGCTCGTGAAGAGTATGTAGCGGGGTTGAACGCGGTGCTCGAGCGCCAACTGTTCGAGCGACGCGAGGTTACAACGCGATATGTTTCATCGCTCGAGGGCAAGGGCGATTTGAGTGATTACGAGTCGTTATTGCGTTCCAGAATCGACTTGCGGTTAGCTGCTGAAGTAGCTGCCGGCCATTCTCTAATCGGTCCGCACCGGGACGATTTGGAGATCCATCTGGACGGCCGGGAAATCAGGGTTTATGGAAGCTCCGGACAGCAACGTAGCGCATTGTTATTATTAGACTTAGGGGCAATTTCATTGTATAATTCAACCTCGAATGACCATCCGGTTTTCATCATTGACGATGTCGATGCCGAGCTGGATGAGGGAAGGATAAGACACCTTCTTGAATACCTTGAAAATCGCACACAAACCTTCATCACAACCTCAAAGCGTAGCCACGTCGAAGACTTCTTTTCCAGGGCCAGTGTGTATGAGATCGAGGATGGAAAGGTGCGCGCCGGCAATGCGGAATCTTCGCTCGCGATTGGTGGTCGCAGTATTTGATAAGTATGTAGGAGAAACGATTGGTAACAGCAGAAACTAAAGCAACACAGAAGAAACCTATGGCTTACGATTCATCATCGATCACAGTTTTGGAGGGCCGCGATGCAGTGCGCAAGCGACCCGCCATGTATATCGGATCGACGGGAGAACTAGGTCTCCATCATATCGTCTATGAAGTTGTAGATAATTCAATTGATGAAGCGTTAGCAGGTTATTGCGATACTGTCGAAGTAACGATCCATCTCGACAATTCGCTAACAGTCATCGATAACGGGCGTGGCATTCCGGTCGACGAGATCAAGAAGGAAAGAAGATCCGCGGCCGAAGTGGTTATGACCAAGCTCCACGCCGGCGGCAAGTTTGATTCAAACGCTTATAAGGTGTCCGGTGGTCTACGCGGAGTCGGTGTCTCATGCGTTAACTTTCTTTCTGAAAAGCTCCATCTCGAGATTTGGCGCGATGGCAAAACTTACGAGCAGGAGTATGCGCGAGGGATTCCGGTTGCGCCGCTCAAACAGACCGGCAAGACGCGTAAGCGCGGAACGAAAATCACCTTCCAGCCCGACACCCAGATTTTCACGGAGACTTCATTCAGCTTTGACAAGCTTTCCGAGCGGCTGCGCGAGAAGGCATTCCTCAACAAGGGAATTCGCATCACGATCAAGGATGAGCGCGAGGAGCCCGAGCGTTCGCACGAGTTTTACTACAAGGGCGGTATTGCAGAGTTCGTCAAACATCTGAATAAGAACAAGACGACGCTGCACGACAAACCGATCTATTTCGAAAGGGAAAACGAAAGTCTCTCAATCGAGGTCGCCATCCAGTACAACGATGCCTACGACGAAAAGGTCTACTCGTTTGCGAACAACATCAACACGGTAGACGGAGGAACGCACCTTTCCGGTTTTCGGTCCGCGTTTACCAGAACGATCAATGCGTACGCGCAATCATCAGGTTTGGCGAAGAACTTCAAAGGCTCGCTCACGGGTGATGACGTGCGCGAGGGTCTGGTGGCGGTCATTTCGGTGAAACTGCCCCAGCCGCAGTTTGAAGGGCAGACGAAGGGAAAACTCAACTCAGACGTAAAAGGCGCGGTTGAGTCGTTCCTGAACGATCGCCTGACAGAGTTCTTTGAGCAGAATCCTCCTGTGGCGAGAAAGATCGTCGGCAAGGCACTCGATGCCGCTCGTGCGCGCGAAGCGGCCCGTAAAGCCCGAGAAATCGTCCGCAAAGGTGCAATGGGTTCGAGTATGCTGCCGGGCAAACTCGCAGACTGCCAGGAACGTGACCCTGCCCTATCGGAAATCTACATCGTCGAGGGCGACTCGGCCGGCGGGTCGGCAAAGCAGGGACGTGACCGGAAGAACCAAGCCATCCTGCCGCTCAAAGGTAAGATTCTGAACGTTGAGAAAGCGCGGTTTGACAAGATGCTGGGGCACAGTGAAATCAAGTCCCTGATTACCGCGCTTGGTACCGGCATCGGGAAAGACGATTTCGATATCAGCAAGCTCCGCTATCACAAGATTATCCTGATGACGGACGCGGACGTCGACGGTTCACACATTCGAACCCTGCTGCTGACGTTCTTCTACCGGCAAATGCCGGCGCTCGTTGAGGGTGGTCACGTATTCATCGCCCAGCCACCGCTGTTCAAAGTAAAACGCGGTAAGAAGGAAGAGTACATCAAAGACGAAAGCTCGATGATTCGTTACCTCATGAGACAGGCTACGGGCGACATGAACGTGAAATCAGCCAATGGTGGTCAGGCGATTGAAGGGCGTGATTTGGCCAGATCGCTCGAAAAGATGGTTGATTTTAAACGTTACTGCGAGCGGGCATCACGCCGGCTGGGCGGTGACCCGCACCTGCTGAATATCCTGCTCGAATCTCTCAGTGGGCGCAAAGGCATCCTGCGGAAAGAGGGGCTAACGCTACGCAAAGTGTTTCAGGACGGCGACCTGATGGCCAGAATTGAAGGCGCTTTGCACAAAGCGGGTTACAAGACCGAGCTCACCACGGATGAAGAACATGGGCTTTGGGAAATCGAGACGGTCTCCACTTCCGGCATAAACCTCGTCATCGACTGGAACTTCGCCAGCTATGTCGAGTTTCAGAAGGCAGTCGAATTGTTCAAGACGCTTGAAGACGACCTTTCGGCGCCGTTCATTTCAGGTGAGAACGGTTCGAGCGAAGAAGTGCCGACTCGCGAGGCGCTGCTCGAGAAGGTGCTGACAGCCGCCAAGAAAGATCTAACGATTCAGCGTTACAAGGGCCTGGGGGAGATGAACCCGGAGCAACTCTGGGAGACGACCATGAATCCCGACAAGCGCACGCTACTCGAAGTCAGGATCGATGACATGGTGGAAACCGATCAGATCTTCACTGTTCTGATGGGTGATGCGGTAGAGCCGCGGCGCAAGTTCATCGAGGACAACGCGCTGGATGTGCGCAACCTCGACGTGTAATCCGCATCTTGTACATCCTGTTAAATCCTGTCACAGTCTTAGATAGGATTTACAAGATTTTACAGGATGTACAGGATTATCCCTCCCGATATCGCTCAACCTTAAAGCGCCACAATTTCACGGGTTCACGAGGACCTATTCCTGCTTTCCTGGCGGCAATCTCGACCTGCTGTTCAATCGTATCGATGCCGGGAATATCCGGTAGCAGCAACCCTCTCCGCGTGCCACTTTCATCCGCGACAATCACTCCATAAACCCGCGGATCCAAGTCGCTCAGCACCGCTTCTTCGGCAGGAAAGAGCACGTCGACCGAGTAACGCAGGTTTGATAACTCTTCTGCTGCGACCGGCTCGAAGCGTGGATCCGACGTCGCCGCACTAATCGCATTTGCAATTATCTCTTCCGCCAAAGTATTTCTTGCAGGCTCGATCGTTCCGATGCATCCACGCAACTCCCCATCCAGCGTTTTTAGTGAAACGAAGCACGGCGCGCGCTCTGCCAAAAGGCCATGTTCGACGCCTGAAGGTGAAACAATATCGCGCGAGCGAACAAACGTTTCTACCGCCTGCCGTGCCAGTGTTGGTAAGGGAATCTCATTAGTAAGCTGAGCCACAAGATATCCAACACCAAATGGCGCCTCGTAACTCAGCACTTCACACGACAACGGCAGTTCAGAGCAGGCGCCGATAGCTACCAGAATCGATCTAAACCCGCATTCGCCGGCAAGCTTCCGCAAGTTGTAATCGATCTCGACAATCCTTTGCGGAGTGTTCGCACGAAGCGCAGCGACAACCTGGTCATCAAAGACGTGAGCGCCGGGATTGTAACCAGCGGGAGCGCGCGGCTTGAGCCGGTGACTCAGGTCGCCGCTGGCAATGAAAGCCACACGACGCCCAACCTTGTCGACAGCGTTCTTGATACAACGTCCGAAACGTAAGTGATCGTCATTGGAAAGAAAGCTATACCCAAGTGCCACTACTCTGCCCTGCCAGCCATTCCGCAGTAGAAAGTACAGTGGAACGGCCGTGCCGTGATCCAGATCGTGCTCAGGCAGAGTCGACACTTCATAGTTTTCGGCAGCAGCGGCCTCTCTGATCGCTGTCAGCAGCTCATCGTCGACCGGAGTAGTGAAGTAAGTATCGGGCGCATTGAAGTGTGAGAAGTCACCGAAGACTTCAGGGCCTGCGTATGCGACAAAGGAATCAACTTCCAGCGGTGCATGCGGCGAGATCAGAATGACGGATTCGGCGCCAGTCTCAATAAGACGTTTAGTGAGCTCGGCCATTGCGTCAATCGAGTCGACGACGCCGGCGATCGACTCACGGCCAACTTCCGGCACCATGATTGGCGGGTGCGGAGCAATGCCGGAAAAGACTAGACTGCTCAAGTTAGTCATCGCGCGTCTTTCGTAGTTTGGAGGGAACGCGGGTATTCTAGCGCTGCGACAGGTATTATGAAACTACGCATCATGTAAATGCTGTGAAATCTTGTTCATCCTGTCATAGTCTTAGACAGGATTCAAAAGATTTAGCAGGATTTACAAGATAGATATGACGCAGTACGACTTGTTAATCGTAGGCGCCGGACCAGCCGGTTCTTTTGCGGCGGAATTACTCGCAAAGGGCGGCGTGAAGGTGACACTGTTTGATGGACGCCCGGAGGGTGAGCCGAAGGCGTGTGGTGGCGGTGTGACCGCGAAGGCGCTCAAGGCCTGGCCGCAGTTGCTGAATGCAGTCGGCCGCACCATAACGGAGCTCGACCTCTACTCGCCATCGAGTAAACGACTACACCTCGCACTGGATGAGCCCTTCGCGATCTATTCGCGGATCGCCTTCGATTGTTACCTGCGCGACCGTGCACGCGACGCAGGCGCGCAAGTCATCACTGAAAAGATCTCCGCCAGAAAAGCAAAGAAGACTGATCAAGGTTGGCAATTGAAAAGCGACTCAGGTGCAGAATGGATCGGGTCCTTCCTGATAGGAGCAGATGGCGCAAACAGCGGCATCGCAAAGATGCTGGTTGGACCACTGCCGCCATCAGACATGGAAGTCGCTTTTGGTTATCGGGCACCTTTGCCGGCAAACAACCTTGCGCCGACAGTTGTAGCCTTCCTGCCTGGCTGGGTTGGTTATGCATGGGCATTTCCACGCCCGGATCACATCTCCTTTGGCATCGCCACCACGCAGGACGCTTTCGAACATGAACCACTTGACGATCTGCTGTGGCGCTTCATGATTGGTTACTACCAGCAGTGTGATGGTCAAAAAGTAAAGTTTTGGAAAGTGGAAACAAACGCGCCGGAGCGAGCATGCATCGACGACCATCTGCACGCCACGGCCGAACGCTATGCAGCACGCATCCCCGGACTGGCAGCGAAAACATGGGACAACAGAAAAGCCTGCGGCGACAGTTGGGCTTTGCTTGGCGACGCAGCGGGCTTCGCAGATCCAGTGACGGGCGAGGGCATCTATTACGCTTTGCGATCGGCGGAGTTATTTGCCGAAAGTTATCTGAGTGGAGTACCGCAGTCGTACGAGAAACGCTGGCGTGAAGACTTCGGCACCGAGTTGCGACGTGCTGCACAGATGCGGCGACGCTTTTACGGCAACTTCTGGGGCGCGCCCTTCACAGAGCGCATGATTGAATTCGCACGCGGGCATCGAGGCGTAAAGCGAGTGTTGGGAGATCTGGTTGCCGGCCACCAGGGTTACGTCGACTTGAAAAAGAAACTCGTGAAGAGCGCTCTCCGTCCTTAGCCACAAAAGGGTTAGCCACAAAAAGGCACAAAATTCACAAAACAGAAAACCAGACCTGAATAATATTTTTGTGAGTTTTGTGCTTTTTTGTGGCTAGGGGGCGAGGCGGGTGATGATCCAACCGTCATCGCTTCGTTGGTAGAGGAGGCGATCGTGCAGCCGGCCGACGCGGCTCTTCCAGAATTCGATCCGCTCCGGTTTCAAACGATAACCACCCCAGTGCTCGGGACAGTCAATCTCACGATCGCAATATAATGCTTCCAATTCCTTCGCATGCTGCTCGAGTACATCACGGCCCGATATCGCTTCACTCTGTGCCGAAGCCCACGCGCCAATCTGGCTCTCACGCGGACGAGTCCTGAAATAATCACGTGACTCCTGCGCCGACGTCTTCACTACACTTCCTTCCACACGCACCTGCCGGTCAAGTGTCGCCCAATAAAAAACCAACGCCGCGTAAGGATTCGCATCGAGTTGCTCCGCCTTCGCACTGTGGTAATTCGTGTAGAAAACAAAACCCTCATGATCCACTTGTTTGAGCAGCACCATTCGCGCCGAGGGCTTGCCGTCGGGTGTCGCCGTTGCGAGTGTCATGGCTTCAGGCAGCGGAAGTTTCGCCGCAATCGCATCGTCGAACCAGAGTTGAAACTGCTTAATCGGATCCGGATCGATCGACTTTTCGTCGAGACCTTCAACGCCCACGCTGTTTTTAAGAGCACTCATTGCTGATCTTCGTTGGCATTATACGGCGCCAATTTCTCGCGCAACTCTGAAGGAATGGGAACAGTCTCAAATGTAATTTGATTCACCGCCGCCAGAACAAAGTGCGCGGTTGCGACCAGCTCTTCGCTCCCCTTGCGACGCACTTCAAAGTTCAACTTCATCGACTTGTTACCAATGCGACCGACGTGAACGCTGACTTCGAGGATATCATCCAGCCGCGCCGCACGATGAAAGTCGCACTCGAGATGTACGCGCGGCAGCCAGATCTTTAACTCGTCAAACATTACGCCGTAGTGCAGACCCACGGCGCGAAACAGCTCAGTCTCGGCATACTCGAAGAAGTGAATGTAAGCACCATAGAAAATTATTCGCGCTGCATCGACGTCGCCCCAGCGCACGCGCTCTTCAATCGTGAATTTCTTGTAGGCCGGCATTCAGTTTTACTCATCCTTCAAGAAATTCAGCAGCGCTTCGTTGAACTGATCGGTGCGCTCCAGGTTGGAAACATGTCCCGCGTTCTCAAGCACGACTAAACGCGAACCTGCGATTGCCTGATTCATTTTCTCACTATCGGCAACAGGAGTTATCGCGTCTTCAGCGCCGACGAGGATCAGCGTCGGTATGGAGATCTTCGGTAACAGCGGCGTCAGATCGTCGCGTTCCGCCATTCCCCGCAAAGCGGCCGCGGCGCCTTCGGGTTTGGTTTTCAGCATCATGTCGCGAACGCGCTTCACAATCTCGGGACGCTTGCTGACCGTTTCCGGAGTGAGCAGCTTGGGCAGCATGGCGTCAGCAATACCGGCCATGCCTTCCGACAAAGCTTTGTCGGCTTGTTGCGCGCGATTTTGTTTGGCTTCTTCTGTATCGGCCTGGGAGCGTGTATCCGCGAGGATCAGGGCGCGGACTCGTGATGCAAACTGTTTGTAAAACGCCAGCGCTACATAGCCGCCCATCGACAAGCCGGCAATCGTGGCCCGAGCGATTCCAAGGTGATCCAACAACAGCGCCACATCCTGGGCCATGCGATTCATCGTCGCTGATCCATCTGAGGCATCGCTTTCACCAAAGCCGCGCAGATCGGGAGCGATCACGCGATAGTTGTTGCTCAGCGCGGCGATCTGTTCGTTCCAAAGTGAGCGGTTAAATGGGTAGCCGTGAATAAGCACGACCGGACGGCCGCTGCCGCTGTCCGTGTAGGTCATCTGTATGTTGTCGATGTGAACGACCGCCATAACACGCAAAGTTAGACAGGATGAACAGGATTTTTCAGGATTTACATGTTCATCTTGAAAAAGTCTTGTTCATCCTGTCAAAAGTCCCGCTTCGCAGCACGCGCGACCACGGAAATCAACTCCGTCAACTCCACCGGCTTTGCCAAATAGATCTGAAAACCTGCCGACAATGCACGCTTCCGATCCTCCTCTTTCGCATACGCACTGATCGCCACTGCAGGAATGTTTTCCGACTCGCCATTCTCGAGCGAACGAATCTTCTCGATTAAACCGTAACCATCTTCGTCAGGCATCGCAATATCTGACACCAGCACGTCCGGCCGGCTCCGCGTGATCGCCTGGATTGCTTCGCCCGCGGATGAGACCGCGGTCACATTAGCCTGGCGTTTGGTAAGAGCCGTTGTCATCAGCTTCAGAGTATCGGAATCATCGTCGACGAGCAGAACGTTGACGCCAGACAACAGTTGCGCAGATAGCGCCAGCTTATGCTGATGCGGATCCACGAGATCGAGAACCCCCGTGGTCGCTTCCACCAACGGCAGCCTGATCGTAAAAGTCGCTCCCCGTCCTTCGCCCGCACTATCCGCCCTGATCGTACCGCCATGTATTTCGACGAGGTGGCGGGCGATAGCAAGTCCCAGCCCGAGTCCGCCATGGTGGCGAGTGGTTGTGCTGTCGGCCTGGCGAAATCGATCAAAAACATACGGCAGGAATTCTTTGCGTATGCCCTGGCCCGTGTCTGAAACACTTACTTCAACTGCTCCGCCAAGCTCCAACACCTTAACGCACACGCGTCCGCCACTATTCGTAAACTTCACCGCATTCGACAACAGATTCCACACCACTTGCTGTAAGCGATTAGCGTCGCCGGAAATCAGCGAAGGCGTCGAGTCGAAGTACGTCTCAATCCTGATGCCCTTAGCGTCGGCCGTGGGACGCACAACGTTGATCGCATTCCTGACGATTGGAACCACTTCGAGTGGATGCAGATCGAAAGTTAGATTGCCGGTGATGATGCGCGATACGTCGAGAATATCGTCGACGATCTGTGCCTGCGCCTTTGCGTTGCGCCAGATAGTTTCAATGGCCTGCTGCGCGGCAGAATCGTCGAGCGAGCCGCCTTCGAGCAGCCTGGACCAACCGAGTATTGCAGTCAGCGGAGTGCGCAACTCGTGCGAGACCGTGGCCAGAAATTCATCCTTCAAACGGTTCGATTCTTCAGCCGCTTCTCTTGCATTTCGTTCGAGCTCGAGCAGGCGCACGTTTTCGATTGCGACGGCGGTGAGATTTGCAGCCATGCTCATCGCCGTCGCATGTTCCGGGCGATAAACATCGTGTTCGTAACTCTGCACCTCGATCGTGCCGATGATCCGGCCCATTACCGCCATCGGCACCGCCATCGACGAATCCGGGCGCAGTCCGTTGTCAGGACCGACGATGATGCCGGGATTAGCCTGCGTGGCCTGCATGTAGTTGTTGGTGACGATCACTTCGCCGGTGCGCACCGCGCGGCTGTTTGGGCCGGTTGTCGTGACTCGCATCGGTGGCAGTTCGGAGACGTCAAGCTCAGAACCGTCAGCCCAGCCGTAACAAGCAGTGCGAACGTCGCGCACCGGATCATAGAGAGAGACAAAAAAGCCGTTACAGGGTATTGAGACATTGGTGAACTCACGAAGAGCGCGGAAGATCGCGTGCAGCTCCCTCGCGGTACCGAGCGCCTGGGCCAGTGCCTTGATTCTTTCAAGCAGGCGTTCATATTCGAGCAGCGCGCGTTCATTAGCGTCACGTAACGCCTGGGCCGTTTCCTGGAGTGCTTTTTCTGCTCGCTCGCGCTCGTTGAGTGTTTGCCGGATCGTAGCTTCCGACCCTCTGACTTCCTCAGTTGCGCGCTCCGCGCGTGAACGAGCACGAATCTCGGCGCGAGTTACAGCGAAAAAGAGAAGGCTGACTAACCCGCCTATAATCAACGTGTACTTCAGAAGCGGGCGGCTGGAGTGTTGGTAGAATGAAGGCCTGGTCGCGAACGTGATGGTCCAGGTCTGACCCGCGATCTCTTGCGACTTTGAAATCGAGAACAACGGTTCAGAAAAGGTTTCATTGACGGCGCCGCGTAGTAAATTTGCCGGCTTGGCTTCGCCATCGTAAACCGAGAGGCTGACGTCGTGCTCTTTCTCCGATGCTACCGGCGCGAGAAAGTCCTCTGCGCGAAACGGGCTGTACACAAAACCGATAAGCGCTTTGCGTCGCTCCTCGACCGTAGTGATCGGCGCACCTTTCCGATAGAGCGGCGCATAGATGAGAAAGCCCGCTTGCTTTTCGGCATCCGGAACCTGGCGTTCCTGGACCAGGATTACACGTCCAGAGGCAGTAGGCATTCCGGAGTCGCGGGCCTGCTCCATTGCCTGCCGGCGAACTTCTTCAGTAGCCATGTCATAGCCGATGGCTATTGTGTTGAAGTCATTCAAAGGTTGCAGGTAAAGGATGGCGTTGTATTCATTGCGCGCATCAGCGGGCCAGACTTTGAAGTCAGGAAAGCCCTGCCGCTTCATGTAGGCGATTACGCTTTCCTTTTCCGCAGCAGAAAACCGGCGCGAATAGCCAATGCCCAGTACCCCGGGATAGTTTTTACCGAGCTCGATCTGCTGAACGAACCGCTCAAACTCATTCGCCTCGACTGAATCACTAGCCGCGAATAGACCAGTGCCGGAGCGCAGCAACGTCGTGGACGTCGCGATTCTGAGTCTCAACTGGTCCTGGATTTCCTGGACGGATCTTTGGAACGTGATCTGGTCCTGTGCCAGCGTGAGTTTGGAGAAGTAGTAGTAAACGAGCAGCGTGAAGCAGAACCCGAGAAGAAGGATCAGATAGGGCAAGACACTACGTGGTAGATTGAAGGCACGCATCCGTAAAAATCCGTGAAATCCGTATTACCTGACGCGTCGGGTTCTGCGGCGGAGAAAATCTATCAACACAAACTGCGATAGATTTCCGGGGTTGGCGAAATAAGCTTTGCCATTGGTCATGGCAGCCATCTGTTTTACAAAGTCGACAAGATAATAGTCGCTGGCCAGCATGAACGTATTGATCATGATGCCTGCCTTGCGGCACGCCTGAACCTCCTTGAAAGTTTCAGACATGACTAAGGGATCGCCGCCCATCGAGTTTTTATACAGGCGACGAGCAGGACCGGCCTGGCCACTCTTTTTAGTACCGCCGGTGAAAGAAGTCTGTACGAAGCAGGCCGTGGGTTTGCCGTCAGTGACCATCACGATCTGCTTCATTTCCTTGCGCTGGGCCTGAAGCAGGCGACGGGCGAGACGCAATCCTTCCGCTGTGTTGGTGTGATATGGACCAACCTGCGTGGTTGCGAGCTTCGCCAGCGGCAGCTCTTCGGCGGCGTCGTGAAACAGCACCACCTTTAGCGAGTCGCCCGGATACTGCGTTCGAATCAGGTGCGACATTGCCAGCGCCACTTTCTTCGCCGGCGTAAATCGATCCTCGCCGTAGAGAATCATCGAGTGCGAACAATCGAGCATGACAACTGTTGCACAGGACGATTGGTAGTCGCACTGATGAACGTGCAAATCGCCGTATTCGAGATTGAGCGGGACCTTCAATCCCTCACGTTGAATCGCAGACAGCAGCGTCGTGTTTACGTCGAGGTTGATCGTATCGCCAAACTCATAGCGCTTGCTGGCGGCCGCGGCTTCGATGCCGGTGGAAAGATAAACCGTGTCGTGTCGGCCGGCAGCGCTTTTGCCGAAACTTCCGAGCAGGTTCCGCAGCGTTTTGTAGCCGAGAAAATCCAGGCCTTTTTCCGTCACTTCGAAACGAACGTTACGTGGCAAAGGCTCCGACACTTCGCCGGGTCGAGGAAATCCGCGTTGTTGTTGGCTTCGTTGTGGCTGTTCTTCGTGAAGAGTCAGATAACCTTCTTCGACGAGTCGCTCGATTAGTTGGTTTAGCAATTCTTCCAGCAGCGATCCTCTGAACCTGCCCTCGTTCTGCGCGATCATCTCGCGGATCTGTTGCTCGCTGACGAGCCCCTGATCCATGAGGGCCTGGAGCAGTGCACGACGCAAAGCATCGAGTGAGGTGTCGTTGCTCTTTCGTTGCCGAGTCCAGTAATAGTCGTCGTCGTAGCCTGAATCGAGCAAAGAATCAGACATGCTGTCCATCAGCTCACCCAGGTTAATGGAAGAGACGTCGAAGCCGTTGAACTTGGAATAGCGAAACTTCATCTCAGATTGTGGATGGTTTTAACTGTATTTGCCGGTCTCCGTCAGATCGTCATAAATCATCCCACGACGGTCCTTCTTGGCTTTGGTTACGGCGGCGTAACCACCCTCTTCGTTACGACTGATCTTATTTTCCGCATACAAGCCTTCGAGCACGAGCTCGCAGGCGGAGACGAGCCTGCCTGTGTCGGAGCGTTGGAAATCAAAAGGAATCATCGCGGTCTCCAGCAGCTCCGGAACGGCTTCGATCAGGTTCAGGCATTCTGAAGCCGCGGCGGTGTCGGCGAGCAAGAGTTTGTTTCCTTCATCGAACCACTGCACGGTGCGCGAAAAGTCGATACCGACGAAATAACCCTCAAAGATTTCACCAGCCGCACGCTTGATGAGATCGCGCGCGATGCGATTCGCGCCGAGCTGTTCGCCCTCGTATTCCAGCTCCATCTTGCCGGTCATAGAAGGAATCGCGGCGTAGATGTCGGAAATGCGCGGCACGATCAACTCGTCGCCGGTAAGCAGTGCGCGTCGCTCGGCGTTTGATATTACTGACTCCATCACAGTGATGGGCATACGTTGAGATACGCCCGAGTGCTTGTCGACGTGATTGTCGTCGCGGGCCTCGAACGCGATCTGCTCGACTACCTCGCGAATGAAGTCGGGAACCATCAGTTGGTTGCCGTTGTCGAAGCGATCGATCCAAGCTTCCTGACGCGTGATTTCGATTGCGGCCGGCAACTCCTTCGGATAGTGCGTCATGATCTCTGTGCCGATGCGGTCTTTCAAAGGCGTGATGATCTTGCCGCGAGCGGTGTAATCTTCCGGATTCGCGGAGAACATAAGTATCACGTCGAGCGCCAGACGTACTGGATAACCCTTAATCTGCACGTCGCCTTCCTGCATGATGTTGAAGAGCGCGACTTGAATCTTTCCGGCAAGATCGGGCAACTCGTTGATGGCGAAGATGCCGCGGTTTGCGCGCGGCAAGAGGCCGTAGTGAATCGTCAGCTCGTCGCTCAGCAGGTGACCGCCCTTTGCCGCTTTGATGGGGTCGACATCGCCGATGATGTCGGCAATAGTCACGTCGGGGGTCGCAAGCTTTTCGACGAAGCGTGCATCACGATCGATCCAGGCGATGGGAGTCGCGTCGCCGTTTTGCGCCAACGTCTGCCGGCCGTAAGCGGAGATGGGCCGAAACGGATCGTCGTTCACTTCAGATCCGGCGATGATCGGTATGCGCTCGTCGAGCAGATCCGTGAGCAGACGAATTATGCGGCTCTTTGCCTGACCGCGAAGGCCGAGCAGGATGATGTTATGCCGCGACAGAATGGCGTTGATCAGTTGCGGGATGACCGTGTCCTGGTAACCGACAATGCCCGGGAAGAGTTTTTCGCCGCCGCGCAGTTTTCGGATGAGATTGCGACGCAGCTCGTCTTTAACCGAGAGGGGTTGATATCTGGCTGCCCTGAGTTCGCGAAGGGTTCTTGGGTAATCCATATTGATGTGAGGGAGATTCTACTAGGAAAAGTGTGATGACGGTATCGCGGAGCGCTTTTCCGTTCGGATTTACATGTCAATCCTGTCAAATCATGTAAATCCTGTCGAAATGAGCTTCAACTCTAACCAGCCACCCAGCTTTCATTGTTCTCGACAACAGCGCCGTCGTCGCGGAGTTTTTCCAGGTGGGCCAGCACGGCACGCTCGGCCATGGCGTGCGCTTTCGGATGGACGTCAGTGTAGACGCGGGCGACGATCTCTTTGGGTGTTGTGGCCCCTTCGCACACGGCGGTGAGAATGTTTTTCTCGCGTTCCAGCCGGTGCGAGATATATTCGTCGATCTTCTGATACGGAGTCGCGACTGCTGGACCGTGCCCCCCGAGTAACACACTGAGATTCGGGAGGGAGCGCATCCGTTCCAATGACTTCAGATACTCGCGCATGTTCCCTTGCGGCGGATCGATCAACACAGAGCCGACGCCGACAATGTTGTCGCCAGTCATCAGCACGCCGCGCGCTTCATCGTGAAAACAGAGATGGCCGAGGGCGTGGCCGGGGGTATGCAGTGCGCGCAGGCTGACACGCGGTTCACCGTCAAGTGTGATTACGGCGTTGTCTTCAATGAGACGATCGACGCGCACGTCGCTCAGTGCTTCAGCGGTTTGCGCGTGTGCAGCAACCGAAACCGTGCCGCCGAGATGAGTCTTCAAAGCGTTCACACCGCCGACATGATCCGGGTGCAAGTGGGTCAAAATTATCTCGCGCACTTGCCTGCCGTCGGCAATCATTTCGTCAACACACGACGCCAGCGCCTGTTGTTCCTCCTCGTAAGGCGAGCCGGGATCAAAGATCAGCATCTCTTTCGAGTTGTGCACGATGTAGCAGCAGGTGTGAGTTGCAGGCGGCCGCGTCGGCGTACGAACCGGGAAGCAGATGTAATTGGGTCGAAAGGTAATCCGGCGCGCAGGCTCTCCATGCGCATGCGGAATCGATAAGAAGCGCGCGACGAGATCCGGAGCAATGCCCGACGCCAGAGTTCTCAAGGCGTGCAACGTGGGCGGCACTGCAACGACCTGATCACTCAACCAACGCTCATACGCATCGCTTGCCCTGAGCCACTCACCGGCAGACAGCTCACCAGCAATGACGTTCGGCTCCTGCTTCGATGGACAGCTAACGAGAAAGAACCAGGTATCGAAGCGTCTCGCATTGAAAGGCGGCGTAACCCAGCGACCAACATAAGTAAAATCGTCAGCGTCGAGATACAGCTCGTAATGCTTCAGTAGTGCCGGCCACGACATCCGTCCCGCTTCAAGATCGTCAAGCAGCGAAACTCGCTGGCCCTTCGTGAGGGTGTCGCCGCCTCGCACAACGAGCACGCCCAACTCTTCGAAGAGCTCCCGAGCCGCACCACTGATCATTGCCGCCGTCGCTGGATTAGGCGCGTTTCGGACCTCAACTTCAGCATCGCCGGCATCGATCTGCCCGCCCGGAAAAGCGTGGTAGCCGGCCAGGAACGCCAGCTTGTCGCTACGCTGGACCCAGAAGACTTCAGGATTTGCAGGATCAGTGTCGTGCCGTAAAAGGATAACTGCGGCAGCGTCTTTCGGAGTTGTTGCTGATCGTTCAGACATCTTTACGACCAGCGGAATCGCTCGCCGTCACCGGGACCCCAGGGCACACCGCGCATGTGATAGCCACCCTCTTCCCAGTAGCCGGCTTGATCGTGCTCGAGGAAGCGAACGCCTTTGACCCACTTCGCCGACTTCCAGGCGTAAAGCTGCGGAATGATCAAACGCACAGGGCCACCGTGCTCAGGAGGGATTGGCTGGCCGTCGTGAGACCAGGCAAAGAGGGAGTCTTCGTTGAGGAAGTATTCGATGGGAACGTTCGTGGTCCAGCCGTAATCGTAAGCGAGTGCCAGCACGAATTTTGCTTCCGGCTTCACGCCCGCCAATCGCGCGACTTCTCTTGTTGAAACACCGCTCCAGACGTTGTCGAGCCGCGACCAGCGCGTCACGCAATGAAAGTCAGCGTAAACACGCACCGCCGGTAGTTGCATAAATTCATCGAGGGACCACTCCTGCGGGTGCTCGACGAGTCCTTCAACTTCAAACGACCAGTTTGCCAGATCGATATCCGGCGTTCCGTGTGCGTCAAGCACCGGCCACTTCTTAGTGCGCGACTGGCCCGGCGGAATGCGTTTCTCGCGCTGCGTATCAGGACTGATGATTACTTCAGGATCATCGATCTCTTCGGGCTTGCGCGGATCGGTCGTTTGGTACTTTGGATCGTGGAATAGATTGTCGAGAAAACTCATAACCGTTTTGTGCTTTGTTCCTGGTGCTTTGTACTTCGTACTTTGCAGGTTTCGAACAAAGAACAAAGTACCAGGTACAAAACTCTATTTTTTGCTCTTACGTTCGGCCAGCGCGATTAACTCCTCGGGCATCCATTTGCCGACACCTTTAGCCACCGCCTCGTCGATGCCGACGGTTCGGTCGTGCCAGTCGTCGCGACTGCCTTCCGGACCGCGCTCGCGCTCGTAATTCTCTGTTTGTTCCAGGCTGATAATTATTCCGGCCATCACTTCTTTCCAGTCCTGAAACTGAATTCCGCGCCTCACGATCGGCAGCCCGGCAGTCCAATCTTCTTCAGGCGCGCGCGCGTCCTGCTCGGGTATAGTCAGATTGTGCAGTGGCGGAAACGCTCCGCCCGAAAAATCTTTGACTAACTGTTCCTGTATCTGTTTGTACGACCAGTCCGCATGGTCCTGTCGCAAAGACTGCGCACGACGGAAAATGCCGGCGACGGTAGGCTGCTGCTGACTCATTTCGCTCATACCTTACACGTATGGGCTCCCTGGAACAAATTGTACGGGCGGCACTCCGTGGCCGCCCCTGATTCAACGTGACGGGCGGCCACGGAGTGCCGCCCCTACAAAAGATACAACCAGGAGCGCGACGGTGATCCCAGCAGAAAAAAGGCAGTACTGGCAAAACTCACGGATGACAAAAGCTTGCAAGTAGAGTAGCCACAGGCTCACTAAAAACATTGCGACTACGAGTGGAGTTAAAAGAGTACCGGCAATGCGGTAACCAAATGCAGCAAGCGTGGCGAGACTAAAAACCGTGAAGTATGCGGCGGCGCCAATCACTGCCAGGGGAATACCGGCAACAACGGCATAAGGACTGCTAAGCACCTCCGAGCAGCCCGAGGTGATCGTGCAGCGGACGCTTTCTCCGGTGACGTGTTCAATCGTGAGGTAAAGAGCGTCGGCAAGTCCAAGCAGAGAGAGCAGCGCCGTAACAGCGTAGACTTTTTTCATTTCGACGGACTTCGAATCTCATTCTGAATCACGACGCGCAACTTCTCAGCCGGCAGACTCTCGAAAGGAACTTCGCGGCCGTTTAGAAAGACAGTCGGCGTACCGTGAACGCCGAGTGAGTGCCCGCGCTTACCGTCCATAAAGATGCGTTGCGCAACGGCGTCGCTATTGACATCGCGCTTATAGCGCTCAACGTCGAGACCAAGCTGTTTGGCATAGCCTTCGAAGACCGGCCGCACGTCAAATTCTTTCTTCCAATCGTTCTGGTGTTCGTAGAGAACATCGTGCATTTCCCAAAACTTGCCTTGTAGTCCGGCAGCTTCAGCGGCTGAAGCGGCGGCCAGCGCGTGCTGGTGCGTCGGCACTAAGGGAAACTCGCGGAAAGTTATCTGCAACTGATCGCCAAACTCTGCATGCATCTGTACGAGTATCGGATGAAAAATTCCGCAAGGTGGACACTCGAAATCGCCAAACTCTTCCAGCCGCGCGGGCGCGTTGGCTGGTCCAAGCACGTGCGCGGGCTCGGCCCCGGGAACGCCCGGGTTGACGGCGCCCTGCTGTTGCGCAGGCGTCGCCGGTGAACTCACTGACGGCGCTTGCGACTGAGTTCCGAGTGTTGGTGAAGCGGGGATGGTTCGTGTCAGATACCATGCGCTGCCGAGTGCGGCGGCAAGAACGACGATAATGATGATGAAGGGTAATATTCGTTTCATATAGAGTCGGAAAGAAACTCAAACTGCGGCTGCTACAGTCGCTGCCAGTGAGCGAAAGATATCGCTGCCATCGCTCGAGCCAAGCAGATCTTCACACGCGCGCTCCGGGTGCGGCATCAAGCCAAGCACATTGCGTGCGCGGTTACAAATTCCTGCGATGTTGTCGCGCGAGCCGTTTGGATTGGCGGCGTCAGTGATCGATCCATTCTGGTCGCAGTAACGAAAGACGATGCGATCTTCGCGCTGAAGCTCCGCGAGCGTGTTGTCGTCGCAGATGTAGTTTCCTTCGGCGTGCGCGATTGGAATGCGCAGCACAGTGTCTGTCTTCATCTCGTTAGTGAAAGGACTGTCAGCCGTTTCCACGCGCACGTAGATGTGTTCACAAATGAAGTGCAGGTCGCGATTTCTAATCAAAGCGCCCGGAAGAAGTCCCGCTTCGCAGAGAATCTGGAAGCCGTTACATATGCCGAGCACGAACCGGCCGCTCTCGGCAAACTTCCTGACCGAATTCATCACCGGCGAAAAGCGAGCCAGGGCGCCGGCTCGCAGGTAATCTCCATAAGAGAAGCCGCCGGGCAGAATCACGGCGTCGTAGGTTGAAAGATCTGTTTCCCGGTGCCAGATGAAATCCACGGGCTGGCCGACGTGTTTCGAGATCACGTGGTAGGCGTCATGGTCGCAATTTGAGCCAGGAAAAACGATAACTCCGAATTTCACGCTTCAATCTCCACGCGGTAGTCTTCGATGATTGGATTCGAGAGCACTTCACGCGCCATCTTCTCGATAGATTCGCGGGCACTCTCGTTGTCCATTGATCCGTCGAGCGCGATCTCGAAGTATTTACCCTGCCGCACGTCCGAAATTCCCGAAAAACCGAGCAGTTCTACAGAGTGCTGAATGGCTTTACCCTGCGGGTCGAGCACGCCCGATTTCAAGTTTACATAAACTTTGGCTTTCATCTGCTACCTGCCACGCCGAGATCAACAAAGCATTGCTTAAAAAGCAGTTGTTGGACTAATATCTCCGGCTCGTAGACCTATCGCGCCCGGATTAAAACCTTTCTTACAGGAGCAACTTATAATGCAAAACCCTCCGCCCGTCCAAACCGCCCCCGCTAAATCGAGCACAGGGCTAGACGAAAACATTGCTGCATTGCTGTCGTACATTTTTGGCTGGGTATCCGGGCTTGTTTTCTTCCTGATTGAAAAAGACAGTCGCCTGGTCCGGTTTCACGCGATGCAGTCGCTGCTCTTAAACGCCGTCGCCATCGTGGTTGGTATCGCGATTTGGATTATCTCGGTCGTGCTGCTGATCATCACGAGTCAGATTTCGGGTTTGTTGAGCACGCTGATAAGCGTGATTACCACCCTGGTCGCATTCGTATTTTTCATCGGCATTCTGATTGGCGTGATCATGTGCTTGATCAAGGCTTATCAGGGGCAATATTTCAAGCTGCCGGTTGTCGGGAATTTTGCCGAGAAGTTCTCCGCGAAATAATCCTGTCAATCCTGTAAATCTTGTTCATCTTGTCCAGGGCTTGCTCTAAAAGCAGGCCTTCACCCGGATAGTAGCCCTATCCTTTTATAGATCGCATCTACATTGCGCAGGTAATGATCCAGCGAGAAGATGCGATCTATCTCTTCAGCGGATAATTGCGACTTGATGTCGTTATCCGCCTTCACCAGTTCCTGAAAATCGCGATCCTCATCCCAAACTCTCATCGCATTGCACTGCACCCATTCATACGCAGTCTCGCGCGACAGTCCTTTATTAGTTAACGCAAGCAGCAGTTGCCCACTGAAGATCAGTCCCTTCGTCGCGCCGAGGTTTTCGAGCATCCGCTCGGGATAAACCACCAGCCCTTCTATCAGGCCAATAGCTTTTTGCAGGACGTAGTCCAGCCCGATACTCGAATCAGGCAATACCACGCGCTCTGCTGATGAATGCGAAATGTCACGCTCGTGCCAAAGCGCGACGTTTTCCAGTCCAACAATACTGTTCGCGCGAATGACTCTCGCAATCCCACAAATCCGTTCCGAGATGATCGGATTGCGCTTATGCGGCATCGCGCTCGAACCCTTTTGACCCTTGGTGAATCGTTCCTGCGCTTCGCGCACTTCCGTGCGCTGCCAGTGGCGAACGTTCAAGGCAAACTTGTCGAGCGAGGAGGCAACGATTGCGAGTGTCGTCAAGTATTCGGCGTAGATATCGCGCTGAATCACCTGCGTCGAAACCGGAGCCGCTTTCAGTCCAAGGCGGTCGCAAACCTTCTCTTCCACCAGCGGATCCAGATGCGCGAACGCTCCCACAGCACCGCTGATCTTTCCCACCGCCACTGCTTCGCGAGCACGGGTCAGGCGCTCACGATTGCGGCGCATCTCGTCGTACCAGAGTGCGAACGTTAGACCAAAGGAGGTCGGCTCAGCGTGGATGCCGTGCGTGCGTCCGACCTGCGGCGTGTTTTTGAATTCCAGTGCGCGGCGCTTCAGCACATCCAGCAAGGCGTCGACTTTCTTAAGCAGGATGTCAGCCGAGTCGCGCAAAAGCAGCGCGTTGGCAGTATCGACGACATCGGAAGATGTCAGGCCGTAGTGAACGAAGCGGCTTGCTTCACCAATAGCCTCCGCCAGATTTGTAGTAAACGCGATGACGTCGTGATTCGTCGTCTTTTCAATCTCGTTGATGCGCTCAACCGAAAACTTCGCGCGAGCTTTGATCTGTTCCAGCGCGTCACGCGGGATAGTGCCCATCTCGGCGTGGACTTCGCACACTGCAATCTCGACGTCAAGCCATTTCTGAAACTTGTTTTGCTCTGACCAGAGCGCGCCCATTTCGGGCAATGTGTAACGATCGATCATCTATTGGAGTGCGGTTGAATTCACAAAGTAACGGGCCAAACGCCACTGTCCATTCTCTTCTATTAAAGTAAAAGTCTCCATCCCATCGCCACGTTCGAAGTGTGTTACATAACCAAGTATGTAAATGTGTCCCTTCAACGGGCCTCCCGAATTCTGCTGCTCAGTTGCTGCGTTCAGTGAACGCGATTCAACCTTCCCAAGTTTTGCGCGCAACGTTTTGAAAGTTTCATTCGACTGTTCGAGCGTGACATCTTTTTTCCAAAGATCTGACGACTCGTTATAGACCTGTTCGTAACGCTCCTGCGCGATGTTCTCCCCGACGTCCGCAATCACTTCCTGCACTTCATAGGGAACGCGTGGCCGACCCGTCTCGGGCCGGCATCCGAAGGCCAGGATAACCAGGCAAAGGGAACCACAAAGACGCAGAGACACAGGGAAGGAACCAGGAGGCCGGCCGCTCATACCTCTATCCAGGGTGTCGGCTCCTTCGGATAGGAAAGACTGACTTCAGTGAAACCGACAAACAGCGGCGCTCGTTCCTGGAGCGCGACTTCGGCGTTGATCTTGGCAAGGTACGGGTTGTTTGCGCGTTGTAAAGGTGCGCGAGGACGATGTATTTCGCACAGCCGTCAAAACCGCGCCTGATCCAATCGGCAAGATCTTCGTTGGAAAGGTGTCCCAGGCGAGAAAGGATGCGTTGTTTCAGCTCCCACGGGTAACTATCGCACGCCTTGAGCATGTCTCGACTGTGATTCGACTCGATGACGATGGCAGCGCAGCCGCGCAAGCGCTCAGTTACTAGCGTGGTGATGTGACCGAAGTCCATCACCGTCGCGATCTTCACGCCCTGGTGCGTGGCAGTGAAGCCAAAGTTGTCGACTGCGTCGTGTGGAATCGTGAAAGGATGAAAATCGATCTCGCCGATACGGAAGTCTTTGCTCGACTCGATCTGTTCGACGCGATCGCGCAGGGCTTTCTCGCGGCGCCGCGGCTCATCAGTGTTGACGTTGAAACGCTCGCTGATATAGGCGTCGCGAGTTTTGGCAGATATGTAAACCGGACACTCGACGGAGCTGAGTAGCACTCGTAAGCCGCCGGCGTGATCCCCGTGTTCGTGCGTGACGAGCACGGCGTCGAGACGTTGCGCGTCTTCGCCAACCATTGCGAGACGACGAGCAATCTCTTTGGCGCTTAAGCCGGCGTCGACAAGTACGCGCGTGTTGCCGGCAACGATCAGGACTGCGTTACCAGTGGAGCCACTGCCAAGAACAGTAAGTTTCATCTAGCCACAAAAAGGCACAAAAGACACAAGATAAAGTAAACCCGAGAAGAACGACCCACTATATCAGAG
>Ga0126376_10000207_pt1 | contig 27487 bp, 19 predicted proteins | sample PanSoiMetPlot_15_FD_92760 | JGI IMG/M metagenome (GOLD analysis project Ga0126376, IMG submission 92760) | Tropical forest soil microbial communities from Panama - MetaG Plot_15 | ecosystem: Environmental > Terrestrial > Soil > Tropical forest > Bulk soil | place: Panama | collected 2016-02-17 | reverse complement strand
CCAGCCGTTGGTCATTGCGCCGCGTCCGAATGTGGGCCCCAAACTGGAGACCGTCGGACCGTGTCAAACCCGGGCCTGCGTTTCGAAGTAGCAGACCCCCATGCTGCGCATCGCCTTGACGGCGAGAAAATTCAGTTCGTTCGTGTCGGTGCAACCGCCGATCCAACCGATCGTTTCCAGACGATTGACGGTGTAGCCGTCCTTGTCCTTTTCGATGAACGTGGCGTCGCGCGTTTTCTTGGTCCAGCGCGCGATGTCGTCGATTGCCTGATCCCACGAGATGTCCTCCCAGTGATCAGAACCGGGGCGTCGCACCTGCGGTTTCAACAGACGGCGATCGTTGACGATGTCCTGCTCCAGCGACGATCCTTTTGGACACAGCGTGCCGCGATTGATCGGATGGTCCGGATCTCCTTCGACATGGACCACTTGCGGTATTGCATTCTTCGCTTTGTCGCCCAGCGTGTGAATGATCACGCCGCAACTTACGGAGCAGTACGGACAAGTGCTGCGCGTTTCCGAGGTGCGCTCAATCTTCAATCCCTGGGTCTGCGCATACACCGGCGCGAGGTTGAATCCAAAGACACTTACACCAGTGCCTCCAATCAAGCCGGTCTTGATGAAGGTCCTTCTGGAGATATCCATAAAACATACCTCCGCATCTGCCTTTATGGTCCGAGGGAACTAACTGTAGGGGTACGGCGTAAGACTAGGCCCATCTATGACAAAAGTCAACGTCATAATTTTCATCTTACGGGTCGTTATTGTAGGGGGCGGCCACGGAGTGCCGCCCCTACAATCACACTCCAACCAGGTTAAGTTCAATCTTTTTATACCCATGTTCGCGCGCCCAAAGATCGAGTGGCGCTGCGTAAATCTCATCGACTAACGGCACTGCATGGCCCAGACGAGTGAGATCTATTCCTTTAATGTAATGTTGGCATGTGTCGCACGCTTCGATCCGTACGTAATCGAACTCAGGTGAGTGAAAGTAGCCGAGTTTTGCGGGTCTTTCTTCGCCACAGTTCGCACAGACCACGCGCCGAAACTCCCACGAGCAAAGACAATTCGCACAGAGCAGATCGCGATTGCCACTTTCGGCGCTGGGTTCTTTGCTTTGAAGAAAACTGACTTGCGGCTTGGCGCCACAAAAGCGACACGTTCGTTCGCCGCCGGCAAGCTCTCGTCCGACGGGAGTTGTGCTCGTTTCCGCCATCCAGTGCAGGTAAGGTTGCAGAACCGATTTCGCGAAAAACTTAGTGTCAGTGGGATTGCGCCAGTAATCGAACAGCTCCTGGGCCACAACACCCGGCTCGGCGGCGAGCAGCACTTGCGCTTCCAAAGCGAGCGACTGTGGACCATGCCGCACCACACACTCCAGCAATCCAATCATCGACGACTGAACAACTGCGAGATCGCTTTCAAGGTCGCCCGAAGGCAGCCAGTCTTTGCGGCTCCGGAAAGAGTCGTAGATCTCCGCCTGCGCACGAAGTAGTTGAGCGTAAAATGTCAACAACTCTTTCGCTCCGCTCGCGTTCGTAGCCAGATAATCCGCTCTGTCGATCTGTTTATCCCAAAATGTAGACATGCTTAATTATTCAACGCGCTCAGCAACTTTGCCAGTTGGCGAGCGGCTCCCCAGATTTCTCTGGATGTGTATCCGGTGTATCCGAGCCGCAACGCTCCGCGCCTTCGCGGTTCGATGCAATATGCGGACAGCGGTGTGACTTCCACGCCACCTGCGAAAGCTGCCCGAGCGGCGGCCATGTCTTCAACTCCCTCAGGCAACCAGCCCATCAAGTGCATACCCGCATCGTTCGCCTTCAGCTCGAGCAGTCCGCTCAATTCCCTTCGCGCCGCCCTCAATAACACTTGCTGTCGCTCCGCGTACAGCTTTCGCATCTTTCTCAGATGTCGAGCAAAGTGACCGGCACTGATGAAGTCCGCAAGCACAGCCTGGTCCAACGTCTGTGATTGATGTCCACCGACAGAGCGCGCGTGAACGAAAGCATCAACGAGGTCAGGCGGAGCAATGATGTAACCGATGCGAACCGAAGGAAACAATACCTTGCTGAACGTTCCGACGTAGATGACGCGTTGCTCAGTGTCGAGACCTTGCAATGCAGCCAGCGGTTGGCCCAAGTAACGAAACTCGCTGTCGTAATCGTCCTCTACGATCCATGCGCCTGTCTTCGCGGCGAAGCGCAGCAGTTCGAGTCTACGGCTCAACGACAGAGTCATTCCCAACGGATACTGGTGCGAAGGCGTTACGTAGATCAAACGCGGATCGGCGCAACGCGCGCTGCCTGACGCCGGATTCAAGCCATCGGCGTCCACGGGAACAGGAACTAACTGCGCTCCAGCAGCTTTTAATGCTGCACGCGCGCCTAAGAATCCCGGATCTTCAATCCAGGCTGAGTCGCCTGCTTCGAGAACGACTCGCGCGATGACTTCCAATGCGTGCAATGATCCGCAGGTGATGATCACCTGCTCGGCGACACAGCGAACTCCGCGTGTCGTCGATAGATAAGACGCGATCGCTCGTCGCAGCGGTAAGTAGCCGGCCGAATCACCGTAAGGAATCAGCGTTCGACCAGATTCTTTCCAACGTTGCGCGAGTAATCTTCCCCAGAGTTTGTACGGGAACGCATCGAGTGCGGGTGTCCCCGTCCGGAAGGGCCGCGGTGGTCCAACATAGTTTCCCGGACTCACTGAAACGTTGGCGACCGCATTTCCCCACGTTGAGAGCACGCGGCCGTTTCGGCGAGAGTGACGACGAACTTCCTGCATCCGTTTCACGCGCAGCAGATCGTCTGGCAATTCTTTCGATACATACGTTCCATCGCCGACGTGCCTCGTGAGATAGCCTTCTGCATAAAGTTGATCGAAGGCGTTCAGGACAGTGTTGCGCGCCAGGGAAAGTTCATCCGCCAACTCACGCGTCGAGGGCAGCCGCGTGCCCGCGCTTAGCCGTCCGGAAAGAATAGCCTCACGCAACTGGTTATAAAGTTGACGGTGAAGTGCAGTCACGGATGAACGGTCCAGGGCGGTGAACACGTTTGAGAGGGATGTCGCTATCTTCGCCATTTAGCCAATCATAAATTGGTTCCTATCTGATGGCCAATAATGGAGCTTGTGGGTAGGCCAATGATCGATAAGCTGAAAGTGTTTCTCTGCGATCTCTGCGTCCAGAGCACTGCAGAGAGACCACAAATGCCGAATAAATTGCTTATCCTTTTCCTGATCTTTTTCGGGGCGAGTTCCAACCTGACGGCGCAGAAACAAACGTGCTTGCCGACAGGTGCCTGCCTCGACCCAGCCGGGCGATCTTATGCTGTGGGAAACATGCCGCTGGCAATGGTGCTTTCACCCGAAGGCGATCGGCTGGTAGTTTCACTCAGCGGTTGGCGGCAGCAAGGGTTGCAAGTGATCGATCGTCACTCCGGAACCGTGCTGCAAACAGTCTCGCAACCCGGCGCGTTCCTCGGACTCGCTTTCTCAAGCGATGGGAGAACACTGTATTCATCCGGCGGCAACGAAGATGCGATCTATGTCTACGCGTGGCGCGACAAACAAGCGACACTCAGCGATACGATTGTCCTCGCGCCGAAAGAACCCAAAAAAGATGGCACGCGCTTTCCCGCCGGTATCGTGCTTTCGCGTGATGGTAAACGACTGTTCGTCGCCGAGAATCTTGGAGATTCGCTGGCCGTTGTCGATCTCGAGAGCAAACGCGTGGTCCAACGACTGCAAACCGATGCTTACCCTTACGCGGTCGTGGTCTCGCCGAATGATGAAGTTTATGTCTCTGCCTGGGGCGGAAACACTGTTTCGATCTTTGCGCCGTCCGAAAGTGGTTTGCTCAAAGAACGACAAAAGCTCGCCGTTGGTCGTCATCCTTCCGCCCTGCTGCTCAACAGCAGTGGCTCACGTCTGTTTGTAGCATCAGCCGGCACGAACACCGTCGCCGTAGTCGACACCAAAGCGGGGCGCGTGCTGACGAAGCTTCTCGATCCGCCGCCCGCTGGTCCAAATCAGGGAAGCACTCCGAATGCGCTTGCACTTTCGCGTGACGGCTCGCGGCTTTACGTCGCTGAAGCTGACAACAACGCGGTGGCCGTGTTCCAACTCAGGACCAACCGATTGATCGGGAGAATCCCGGTCGAGTGGTATCCCACCGCGCTGCTGCTGACTGAAGATTCTTTGCTCGTCCTGAATTCAAAGGGCAAAGGCACACGCGCAAATCCGAAATTCCCCATTCCCGAAGTAAAACTCGCTGACGATAGTCGCGACTACACCCTCGGCCAATTGAACGGCACGATCACAACGCTGCCGGCGCACATGACGCTCGCAAAGCTGACGGCGCGAGTCGCACGCGCGAACAATTGGAATCGAAGACTCATCAGTAGCGGCACTTATCCATTCAAACACGTCATCTACATCATCAAAGAGAATCACACTTACGATCAGGTCCTCGGTGATTTACCGCTAGGCGATGGGGACCAGTCGCTGGTTTTCTTTCCGCGCGCTGTTTCGCCTAACCATCACGTTTTAGCGGAGCGGTTCGGATTGTTCGATCGATTCTTCTGCAATGCGGAGGTCAGCTCGCAGGGACACGTGTGGAGCACGGCCGCTTACGTCACCGACTATGGCGAGAAGACGATTCCCACGCTTTATTCATACCGGCGCAACCCCAACGATCGAGGCGACGTGGACGAACCGGCGTCGGGATACATCTGGAACGCGGCGATCAGGAGAGGATTGAAGCTGCGCAACTATGGTGAGTTTGGCGAACCTGTTCCAAACAAGAATGAGCACGCGCCGGTCCGCTATCACGCGATCAAAGCGGCGCTCGAACCGTACACCAGTCCAGATTATCCTGCGTTCGACATGAAGATCCCGGATCAGGTTCGAGTTGATGTCTGGCTGAAAGAGTTTCGGCAGTATGTTCGCGATGGAAATTTGCCTGACCTGGAGATCATGCATCTTCCCGGCGACCACACGTCGGGTGGCCGTCCGGAAAGACCGACGCCGAAAGCGCACATGGCTGACAATGATCTTGCGCTCGGGCGTTTAGTGGAGGCAGTTTCCAACTCGCCTTACTGGAAAGATACTGTGCTCTTTGTTCTCGAGGACGATGCACAGGATGGGCCTGACCATGTTGATTCGCATCGCTCAGTGCTGTTGGTGATATCGGCATACAACCGTGGAGGATTGATTCATCGCTTCGTCAACACGACTGACGTTTTCGCGACGATGGAGGAAATCCTCGGCCTCGGAAAGCTCTCGCAATTTGACTATTATGGCCGGTCGTTGCGCGAGATCTTTAAGGACAAACCGGATTTGACTCCGTACGCGGCCGCAAAACCAGCGCAACCACTCAATGAGTTGAACCCGGCACAAGGCCCGAGTGCGCAAGCATCTCTCAAACTGGATCTCGATCGCGTTGATGCTGCAGACGAGGACACGTTTAATCGAATCCTTTGGAACTTAATAAAAGGCGCGCAGCCCTATCCCGAAACGAGACGCATGTCGTCTCTGGACATCGCACGAGAACACTAGTTGTGGATACTGATGAAGTTTGGCTAACAGAAAAACGCCGAAGGCGTTCGCCAATTCCAGCCCGGGGTTGGAGCGCTAGCTACAACCCTGGGTACAGATAAACAATAACAAGCGTTAACCCTGAAAGGGTTCGGCCCGGGAGGAACCCTTTCAGGGTTGAATGCCCATTTGATATTGCATACCCAGAGTTGTCGCTACGCTCCAACTCTGGACTGGAATTAGCCAACGCCTTCGGCGTACTGTCAAGTTCGAACTGCACCACTATTAGTCGCGAATGACCGATATCAAGATCAGAGTCGCTACCGAAGCTGATGCGCCGGCGCTCGCCCGGTTTCGATATGAGCTGCGTTCGTCTAAGAGCCAGATGATTGAGAGCGACGCGGAATTCATCGCGCGGTGCACCGTCTGGATGCAGGAGCGACTTAGCGGTGATAGTTGCTGGCAGTGTTGGATCGCTGAGTGCGACGAAACGCCGTGCGGGAACGTCTGGGCTCAACTGGTCGAGAAGATTCCCAATCCCGCGGCTGAAACGGAGTGCTACGTCTACCTGACAAACTTCTACGTGCGCGAAGAACATCGCGGCAGAGGAATCGGGACGCACTTGCTGTCTGAGGTCCTGGCCTGGAGCAAAGCGAAGAATGCGCACACGGTAATTCTGTGGCCGCGCGAGCGAAGTAAAACACTTTACGCGCGGCACGGATTCGCCGATGCACACGACTTAATGCACCTGGTCCTAAATCGAGTTTGAGAGCAAGAATCGGAGTGTCACTCCCGACGCGGCGCTGCTATCCTGTTCGACATGTCGCACCCGGTCGCAATTAAAAGCATTTCGGAACGTGTTGACGCAGTACGTTGGAAGCAGGTCTACGAAGATCTCGACGCGGATGGTAACGCGATCATAAAGGACCTGTTGTCGCCGGATGAGTGCGACCACATTCGCGTCCTTTATGAGAAGGAAGAGATGTTCCGCAGCCGCGTGGTGATGGAACGCCACGGCTTCGGACGCGGCGAGTATCGATACTTCCGTTATCCATTGCCGGATGTGATCGCGGAGCTGCGAACCTCGATCTATCCGCACCTTGTGCCGGTAGCGAATGCGTGGAACAAGTCAATGGGACTGGACGTTCGCTATCCGGCTCAGCATGCGGCCTTCATCGACCGCTGCCATTACGCCGGGCAAGACAAACCAACACCACTGCTTCTCAAGTACGGAACCGGCGATTACAACTGCCTGCATCAGGACATCTACGGCGAGCACGTTTTCCCGCTCCAAGTAACAATCCTGTTGTCAGAACCGAACAGAGATTTCACTGACGGCGAGTTTGTGATAACGGAACAAAGGCCACGAATGCAATCGCGGCCCATCGTTGTGCCGTTGTTAAAAGGCGACGCTGTCGTGTTTGCAGTTCGCCATCGCCCGCTGCGGAGTAAAAAAGGTTGGTACAAGGTGAACCTTCGTCATGGCGTCAATCGTCTTCGCTCCGGCAACCGGCAAACACTCGGAATAATTTTTCACGACGCTGCTTAACGGGCGGGCTTAATCAAAAGCGCTCAATTCCCCCACACTCTCACCCAATCAACCTGCATCTGTTGCGGGAATACAGTGGTGCCGTCAGGACTGCCGACGAAGTTTCCACCAACTGCGACGTTGAGCAGAATGAAGAACGGTCCCTGAAACTCCGAGGTGCTGTTTATGCCACCCGCAATGTTTGCCTCAGCATATTGCACTCGATCGACGTACCACTTGATCGAGCTCCCGGTGCGCGAGATCGCGTACGTGTGAAAATCGGCCGAGAGCGAAGTGGATGAGTTGAAGATTCCACCAAACGAGACGTGTTGTCCGGTCGCATCGGCCCAGTAAATCGTGCCGAAGTTTTTGAACGGGTTCTGGCCCTGAAGCTCCATGATGTCGATCTCGCCGCACGAGGGCCAACCGACCGTACTGATGCTGTTGCCGAGCATCCAGAACGCGGGCCAGATTCCCTGCCCTTCGGGCGCGTTGATGCGCGCTTCGACCCACGTGTTGATGCCGAACGATTGTTTGCCCTGCGTCTTCAAACGGGCGGAGGTGTATGCGCTGCCGCCTAAGTTTTCGCGTCGCGCTTCGATCACCAGCATTCCGTTTTCTATGCGTGCGTTCTCAGGCCGGCTGGTGTAGTTCTCAAGCTCGTTGTTGCCGAAGCCGCTGTTGCCGAGATCGTAGCCCCAGTTCGCGGTGCTGATTGAAGTGCCGCTGAACTCATCGGACCAAACCAAACGCGAGAATCCGGCAGGCGCTCCGTGAATACGAGAATCGAGATCCTGGTAGCGTTCGTCATGAGTCTTCCTCCTATTTGGGCTGAACGTAGATGTAGTAGGGGGATGCAGTGTCCAGGTTGACGTGCTGAGCGTCACGTGAGAACCAAATTGGGAGGCTCTGAATCTGGTTGCGAATGATACCATCCAGCTCAACTGCTGGACATGAATCAAAACGAGGAAGGATTCAATTCTTTTCGAAAAGCAAAACGTCGGCGAGGGTTTCAGTCGTGACCCGGCATGATTGGGCGTTCTCGTTGAACTTCAGCGCCTTTAACTTATCGAGCAAATTCGTATTGCGCTGCTGCTCGGCTGCCGCGATCATTCGGCGTTGCCAGTCGCTCGCTTCACTGCAACGCCCGAGTTCCGCGAGCGCGAGTGCTACAAGAGCGCCGTGTTGCACCGCGCCGGTTGTGTTATACACGCGCTCCGCCAACTCCAGCGCACGACCGCCATTGCGCAGCTCAGGCTGCGGCGACGCCGCCAGCAGGTATGCCAGCATTACTACGGTGTGACCTCTTTGAGGAAATTGCGCATGACCTTTTTCAAGACCATCGAGCGCTTGCTTTACCTGCCCCTTTCGATACAAAAGTCTGACCTGTTCCAGCAGCGCCGCTTCATTATTCGGATCAGCCTGGACCACACTCGAGTATTCAATCAACGCTTCGTCCAAACGCCCCTGTCGGTTTAGCTCCTGGGCCAGCAGAAATCTGGCACTCACGTCATTGGGCTCAACCTTCAAAGCAGAACGCAAATGCGTGCTCGCCTCGTCGTGTTTGTTTTGGCGCGCGAGTAGAACGGCAAGATTGTAATGCGCGCTGACTTTTCCAGGCTCAATACGAAGCGCTTCTTCAAACTGCTCGACGGCGCCGCTTAGATCACCCAACTGCGTCAGCGCGGCCCCAAGATTCACGCGCGCGGCGGCACTGTCGCGATTCGCCTCAACAGCTTTGCGAAACTCACTCGCAGCTTCCGCATACCGCTGCGCCTCGAACGCTATTTTGCCGCGACTGAGATGCAGACGCTCTCCAGCGATCGAGTCCTGTAAACTATCAACCAGCGGATCTGACACTCGTACGCCGACGGATCCTTGTTGGGCCAGATGTGCTTTCACCTTGTCCACATTGCCCAGACCGCGATAGGCCATGGCCAACGAGTAATGAACCCGATTGGCTTCCGGCACCTGCGCCAGTGTTTTTTCAAAGTGGTCCACCGCATCAGCGTAGCTATGCTTTGAGATTGCTACCTGTCCCAGCCCGTAGTGCGCCGCCGGATTGTTCTGATCTAACTGCAGCGCTGCACTAAAACTCTCTGTCGCGTCGTCCAAACGGTTCAATTCGAGAAAGATGTTTCCAAGGTTGACCAGTACGGCGATGTAGTCCGGCTTCAACGTGCGCGCGGCGCGATACCGGCTGATCGCATCATCGAAGCGACCCTCCTGTTGGTCCAACTTTGCAAGCAGATAGATCCAGCGAAAATCTTTTGGCGCCAATCGGCCGGCATTCAGATAACAATCGCGGGCCGCGGACGTGAGCGAATAGACGTGGTAGATCTCGCCGAGGCGGCCGTAGGCGTCGCTGAGTGCTGTTTCCGTGGGCGCCGGATCCTTTGCGATCCGGGCGAGCGCAGCTTGAGCTGCCGCGATCTGCTCGCGAACGCTCTGTTCCATGTTTGTTAGATCGGGTGTTTGCGAACAGACGACGACCGCCGCAGAGGTGATGACGAGTATCAGGAGAAAGATTTTCATTTCTTTCTTAGCGTCACGTATCGATCGACAGGTTGGTCCTTCCACTCGTCCTTAGTTCCGTCCGGCCACCGCACTCGCACCGCTTTTACTTTAGTGGCCTGACCCAATCCAACGAGTACACGCGGATCGTTTGCGGAAAGATAACTGCCGTCAGTTCGCACTCGCCGCCGCAGCACATCATTGGTCGCGGTAACAATCTCAACCTGCGCACCTAACATATCGCGGCCGTTGTTCCCGACAATCCGCAATCCGATCCAATGGTTTCGATTGCCAACCTGATTAAGCAAGAGCCTCGCTGGTCCATCGTTGTTGGTGATCAACAAATCTGTATCGCCATCGTTATCAACATCACCGGCGGCTACGCCGCGACTGACTTCGAGCAGCGGAAACTCCGGTCCCGCCCCGGCGCTCACTTCGACGAAACTTCCCTTTCCGGTATTGCGAAAAAGCTGGTTCGGTTGGCCCAACGGGAAAGGATTTTTCTCGCGTATCAAGTCAGGCAACAGTTGAACAGCTCCGTTGGCGACAAACAGATCGAGCCAGCCATCGTTGTCATAATCAAAGAAGAGAGTGCCAAAACCCGTGAAGCGACGCCCCGGCATTCCCAGGCCGGCTTCGCGAGTACGATCCTCGAAGAGTCCCTCGCCCAGGTTAACGTAGAGTGTGTTGGTCTCATCCATCAAGTGAGTCACAAAGATGTCTTCGGTGCCGTTGCCATCGACGTCGCCTGCATCGACGCCCATACCGGCTTCGGCTTGTCCGTTTCTGTTGACCGCAGCTCCAGCCAGCAGTGCGTCGTTTACAAACGTGCCGTTCTTTTGGTTGATCCAGAGTTGGTTGGGATCGCCATCGTTCGCTACATAAATATCGATCCAGCCATCGTCGTTGAAGTCCGCAGTGACGATTCCCAATCCGTGGCCGAATTCTTTGTTGACACCGGCGGTGACAGTTACATCTTCAAAGACTCCGTTGCCTTTGTTGTGAAGGAGCCGGTTGCCCGGCGCACGAAAGACACGCGGCGTGCAATAGTCTCTCGCAGTTGTGGCGGCGTAGCAGTTCGGGCTATTCGTAACGGAAAAATCGGCATAGTTCACGATCATCAGATCGAGCCAGCCGTCGTGATCGTAGTCGAAGAACGATGCGCTTGTGCTCCAGCGTGGATCATCGGTCCCACTCTCTTTGGTTACATCGACAAACTTTCCGCCACCTTTGTTCAGGTACATCTGATTGGAACCGAGATTCGTGAGGTAGAGATCAGGTAATCCATCGTTGTTGATGTCGCCGACGGCCGCGCCCATCCCATAGCCGGTAGCCACGATGCCGCTTTGTTGTGTGACGTCAGTGAATGAAACCGAGCGGCTGCCATCTTTGGCGATTGTGAGATCGTTTCGAAAGAGTTTGCCTCGCGGTGATTCCGGACCGCGCCACGGAAACAACGTATCAGTGGGTTTTGTACTTGGTTCCAGGACGTTGCCCTGAACAAGAAAAACATCCAGGTCGCCGTCGTTATCAAAATCGAATAGCGCTGCTCCGCTGCCTGTGATCTCCGGCAAGTAAAACTTTCCGGTCATGCCGTTGTAGTGTCGAAATCTGAGTCCGGCCTGTTCGGCGACGTCGTTGAATATTGGTTGACTCAAAAGCGAGATGAAGAGAGCCAGGACTATGAGTTTGGGGGCGATCATTGGCAACGCATTTTCTCGCGCGAAGGCGCAAAGACGCAAAGGCAGGCAACTCAAATCCAATCTTTAAATGGGCGTAATTGTAGGGGCGGCCCTCTGTGTCCGCCCCTGCATTCGAAACAAATATTTTCCACGCAAGGGCGGCCACGGAGTGCCGCCCTACAGTACAATGATCATGGTTAATTCATCGCCACAGTCACAGTCTCTGCCTCGATGTTGTTCTTCGCCATTTCACTCCGCAGCGTTCGCTCCGCACTCGTCGGGCGTAATTCCTCGCCTGTCTGCCGGCCCGCAGTCACGACCTCTGAAAGGAAATAGCTGTCACCGTAACGGTGGAAATTGAGAGTTGAAGAGCGAACGTCGGAGCTCAGAGAAGCCAACGAGAATCTAAGAGAATCGTTAACGGGTTGGAAGCAATCGCAAAGAGTAAAGACGACGTGCGAGAGTTGACTGTTAGTTCGAATCAGGATGAAGCAGATAACGTGAGTGTCGCGGTGAGCGATTCCGGCGAAGGACTCGATCCGGCGAATCTCGAGCGCGTGTTTGACGCGTTCTTTACGACCAAGCCGGACGGCATGGGCATGGGGCTCGCGATCAGCCGGACCATCATTGAGGCGCATGGCGGGCGGCTTTGGGCTACCTCAAACTCGCCGAAGGGAACGGTCTTCCAGTTCACTTTGCCGAGGAACGCGGAGAGAGCACCATGAGCAACGACGCCAGCGCGATGGTGTTCGTGATCGATGATGATGAGTCGATACGCGAGTCGCTGAAGAGTCTCATCAGATCTGTGGGACTCAGCATTCGGACGTTTGCGTCGGCGGACGAGTTTCTGCAAAGCGAACGTCCGGATGTGCCTGCGTGTCTGATCCTCGACGTGCGCACGCCGGGGCTCAGTGGACTCGATCTACAGCGCGATCTCGCCGAGACAAGCATTCGTATTCCTATCATCTTCATCACCGGGCATGGCGACATTCCGATGTCGGTGCGGGCGATGAAAGCCGGCGCGGTTGAGTTTTTGACTAAACCGTTTCGGGATCAGGACCTACTCGATGCGATTCAGCAGGCGCTCGAACGCGATCGGCGCGCGCGTTCTGAGCAAGCGGACAGTGCTGAGCTGCACAATCGCTATCAGTCACTGACGCCGCGCGAAACTGAAGTTTTCGCGCTCGTAGTAAAAGGAATGCTCAACAAGCAGATCGCGCTTCAGTTAGGCACGAGCGAGATCACCGTCAAACTCCATCGCCGCCAGGTGATGGAGAAAATGCGCGCCGACTCCCTCGCCGATCTCGTCCGCATGGCAGAAAAACTTAACTAACGGGCGTTAAGTCATCGCCCGTGAACGGCTTGGGGCTTTTCGTCCTTGTGTGGCTTTTGCGGCCCGCCTATACCAAGGTATAGGGCGTGAATATCTCCGTATAATAGTTTTCTCACCTCCTGCCCTCGTACTCTGCTATCGAAATGAAAAACACACCCGATCCCCCTGATCTCGATTGTTGACGATGACGAGTCGGTGCGCCAGGCACTGAAAAGCCTGATCGACTCCGTGGGGTTCAAAGCTGAGGTATTCGGCTCGGGTGAGGAGTTTTTGAATTCGGCCTACGTTTTGCAAACGGATTGCTTGATTGCTGATGTCCGGATGCCGGGGATGAGTGGGCTCGAACTTCAAGAGCGGCTAAATGCCGCCGGTTCTCCCATTCCGATTGTCTTCATCTCCGCCCATGACGATAAAGAGGCGCGAAGCCGGGGCCTGCGAGCCGGGGCTGTTGCCTTTCTGCAAAAAGCCATTCCGCGAGGACTCCCTGCTCGGAGCAATAAGCGCCGGTCTTGATAAGACTTAAACGAAAAGAGATTTTGCAATGTTACAAACTGCCAGTACTTTAAATTACCAGCCATTCGCTGCTCGAGCTGTAAAACCATTACCGAATAACGGGCATGACAGCCGTGTGGAATTTGCGAAGCGTCAAACCAACGATCTTTCAGTTCTCTATCCCGAATCAGTGCTGAAATCAAGTGATGCCATCGGATGGCAAAATGTGCGGGCCATACATTTTCGCCACACCTCGAGAGAAGTTGTGATTCCCGCCTCCGACGACCATTGCATCGTGAAAAACCTGGGCGCCTCCATTTTCACGAACGTTTATCCGGGAAAACGACGATTCGAGGGAAAGATGCTTTCCGGCGAAATCGCGATTATTCCCGCCGGCTCATCCTGGGTTTGCCGGGCCGAGGGCTCGGAGGTGCCCGTGATGCTGCTGCTTTATCTCCGGCCGCTCTTTGTCCGTTCGGCTGCCGAGTTGGACTTCTCACACGAGACAGATCTAACTCCGCAAATCGGTTTCAGAGACAAACATATCTGTCACGTAGCGATGTCGCTCCTGCACGAGTTGAACGAAGCGAACGTGGTGGGTCGTCTTTATGCTGACTCGCTGGCGACCGGGCTCGCGATCCAGCTCGTCAGGCACTACAGCGCTCTGAAAGACGTGCACGTGGGTCACGGCGGCATGGCGCCGCACAAGCTGCGAAAGGCGATCGCGTTGATCGATCACCATCTGTCTGACGAAGAGGAAGGACGTGTGGCTCTGCGAACCGTCGCGAGAGCCGTGCGCATGAGTTACTTTCATTTTTCACGCGCTTTCAAGCAATCGATGGGAATGACTGCGACAAACTACATAGCGGAACGACGGATCGAACGAGCGAAGAAGATGCTGGAGGAGACGGAATTGCCAATCTCGGAGATTGCCCTGCGTTCGGGCTTCTCCAGCCAGAGTCACTTCACGACGGCGTTCCGCAGGCTGGCGGGAGCAACCCCCAAGGCCTTCCGCGCCGCGTTATGATCTGATACGCCGAAGGCGTTCGCTAATTTCAGCCCGGGGTTGGAGCGCAGCGACAACCCCGGGATCAATAGACTAAAGGCGAAACAACCCTGAAAGGGTTCGCCACATGCTGAACCCTTTCAGGGTTTTATTTTTTTATTTTGATAAAATCCCAGGGTTGTCGCTACGCTCCAACCCTGGGCTGAAATTAGCGAACGCCTTCGGCGTTATTGCATAAACGTGCAGAAAAAGAAATTAAAACTCAGCCATCTGCTCCGGCCTCACCGCGCGGTGCTGGTTCTCGCGTTCTTCGCGGTGCTGGGCGAGGCCGTCACGGATCTGCTCGAACCGTGGCCGCTCAAGATCGTCTTCGACTACGTGTTCGGAACGAAGCACATGCCGGCGTGGATGTCCGGACTGCTTGGCGCAACCTTTGGTCTCGATAAAGTTTCCATTCTTCACTTCGCGGTCGTCGCGGTAATCGTCATCGCACTCGCCGGCGCGCTCAGCTCTTACGCGGAAAAGTACCTGACTACTTCAGTCGGTCAGTGGGTGATGCACGACCTGCGGGGTATTCTCTACCATCACATTCAACGGCTGTCACTCGCGTATCACGATCACAGGCCAACCGGCGATCTCATCAGCACCGTCACTGCCGACATCGACGCCATTCAGGATTTCATCTCCCAGGCCCTGCTCGGTATCGTGGTGAACGTGCTGACACTCGTCGGCATGCTGCTGGTGATGTTCTATCTCAACTGGCGCTTCACGCTGATCGCGCTTTCAATCACGCCATTCCTCTTCATCGTTGTCTACACGTACACGCACCGGATCAAGAAAGCATCACGCGCGTTGCGGAAGAAAGAAGGCGAAGTGATGTCGGTTGTTGCTGAGGTGCTGAATTCGATTCGCGTCGTGAAAGCGTTTGCGCGCGAGGATTACGAAGAGGCGCGTCTCGCGCAACAGAGTCTCGAAAATGTCGAGATGGCTTTGAAAACGCGCAGTCTCAAAGCAAAGCTCGCGCCGGTGGTCCAGGTGATCGTTGCGGTGGGAACGTGTCTCGTGCTCTGGTACGGCGTCACTCTCGTGCTTAGCGGGCAGTTGACGGCCGGTTCGCTGCTCGTCTTCCTGCTTTATCTCGGCAAGATGTACAAGCCGATGCGCGACCTTTCGAAGATGACTGACACGATGTCGAAAGCGGCGGTCGGTTACGAGCGCATACGCGCCGTGATTGAGACGGAGGACACGATCCGCAATCTGCCGGGCGCGAGGAATGCCCCTAACTTCAAAGGCGCGATCGAATTCGAGCACGTGTACTTCGCGTACGAGAACGGCTACGGCACTCTCAACGACATCAATCTACGAGTCGAGCCAGGGCAACTCGCTGCGCTGGTTGGTCCAACCGGCGCCGGTAAGACGACCATCGCGAGTTTGATCGGGCGTCTCTACGATCCGCAAAAAGGTGTGGTGAGAATCGATGGTCAGGATGTGCGACGTTACAAACTGAAATCTCTGCGACGGCAGATGAGTTTCGTCTTGCAGGAGACACTTCTCTTCCGCGCACCGGTCTGGCAGAACATTGCATACGGCAGGCCGGAAGCCTCGCGCGCGGAGATCCTGCGCGCTGCGCAACTCGCGAATGCGGACGAGTTCATCAGAGAGATGCCGGAGCAGTACGACACGATGGTCGGTGAGAAAGGCATGACGCTATCGGGCGGTCAGCGCCAACGCATCGCCATCGCGCGAGCAATCATTCGTAACGCTCCGATCCTGATCCTCGATGAACCGACTTCCGGTCTCGATGCGGCGTCGGAAGAGTTGGTATTCGAAGCGTTGGGCAGATTGATGGCCGATCGAACAACGATCGTCATCGCTCATCGCCTCGCAACCATCCGGCGGGCAGACATAATATTCGTCATCGAGCATGGCCGGATCGCCGAGCGTGGCACGCACGAGGAGTTACTCGCGGCCGGTGGTATCTATTCCAACCTCTACGAAATTCAGTTTTCGCCACAAGAAAGCCCGAAAGAATTACTGATCTGATTTGTTACTTGAGCTGCTTCTGAGTCGGAAGCTCTGAAGCATTCCAGCCGCCCCCAAGCGCTTTGACCAACTCGACGCTCGCGGTCATCTGCTGCATTTGCAGATTCACTGCCGTGCGTTGATTGTTCAGCAGCGTCGCCTGTGCGGTGATGACATTCAGATAACTATCGATTCCCGACTTGTAACGTTCGGTCGCAAGTGACAACGCTCGCTGCGACGACGCGACCGCCTCGTTCTGCTCCTCCAGTTCGCGAGTAAGAATGCGCAGCGCCGCCAGGTTGTCTTCAACCTCCTGAAACGACGTCAGGACTGCCTGACGATAGCTCGCAACTGTCGCGTCGTACTGCGCAAATGCAACCTCCGTCGCCGCCTTACGTCTTCCTTTGTCAAACAACGTCTGCGTCAACGTTGGCCCAAGCGAAAAGAAACGCGCCGGCCACGTGAACCACTTCGCAATCGACGTGCTCTCGAACCCGCCGGTCGCGCCGAGCGTGAGCGATGGATAAAACGCAGCCTTCGTCACTCCAATCTCCGCGTTCGCTTCGGCAACACGTCGCTCCGCCGCGGCGATGTCCGGACGTCGCTCCAGCAGTTGCGACGGCAGACCAACCGGAACCGCCGGCGGCTTTGCCTCCAAAGGCGCGACCGGAAGCGAGAACGTCGACGCGGGTTGACGAGTCAGCACCGCGATCGCATGTTCGAACTGCGCTCGTGCAACACCGAGATCGGTCGCTTGCGCCTGCGTTGTTTTCAACTGAGTTTCGGCTTGCGCCACGTCTTCATCAGACGCGATGCCGGTTTGAAAACGAACGCGCGTGAGATCGAGTTGTTGTTGATAAGCCGCGATCGTCGAATCAAGCAAACGCTTCTCAGCATCGAGAGAGCGAAGCTGGTAGTAATCAAACGCGAGCTCAGCCTCGACGCTCAACCGCACGTTCTGCAAATCGGCGGCGCTCGCCTGCGCCTCGGAGGCGCTCGCAATGACCGTGTTGCGGATGCGTCCCCAGAAGTCCGGTTCCCACGTGGCGTCAAACGGCAGCGTGTAGTTTACATTGACGCGTCCTGCTGAAAAGTTCGAACGAGTTGCTGCTGATTGTCGCGACACGATGATGGACGGGCTCGTTGTAACTGTTGGGAAGTACGCTGAACGCGATTCTTTGACCAAGGCACGCGCGGCGCGGAAGTTCGCATCTGCGAGTGCGATGTTTTGATTCGCGGTATTCAGTTGCTCCTCGAGCCCGTTTAGCTGCGTGTCGTTGAACATCTCCCACCACTTGCCGCGGATCACAGCATCGTTGGGCCGCGCGAATTTCCAGTCGTTTGTTTCCTTGAAAAAGTCGGGAGGAATCTCTTTGTAAGCCGGCGGCGTCGCCGTGGAAGGCCTCACGTACTTCGGCGCCTTATCGCAACCTTTGAACAAGACGAGACCGATGAACGAAACCGCCAGGATTTGAGAGTAGTTAGGCATTATTTAATTCCAACCACGGGCGGCCACGGAGGGCCGCCCTTCGGCAACCCAGGCGCGCAAGCGATCCAAATACAGGTAAACCACCGGTGTCGTAAACAACGTAAGCATCTGACTCACCAGCAACCCTCCAATAATCGAGATTCCCAACGGCCGCCGTAACTCGGAACCAGTTCCCGTTCCGAGCGCGAGCGGCAACGCGCCGAGCAACGCGGCCATCGTCGTCATCATGATCGGGCGAAACCGCAACATGCACGCCTGAAAGATCGCGTCGCGCGAGCTCTTCCCTTCACCGCGCTCGGCTGCCAGCGCAAAGTCGATCATCATGATCGCATTCTTCTTCACGATGCCGATGAGCAGAATGATTCCGATCAACGCAATCAAGCTGAGATCCATGTGCGTCAGCAACAGCGCCAGCCCTGCACCGACACCCGCTGACGGCAACGTCGAAAGGATCGTGATCGGATGAATGTAACTTTCGTAAAGAATCCCAAGCACGATGTAGACAGCGAGCAACGCCGCGGCGATTAGAAACGGCTCGCTCGCCAGCGACGTCTGAAACGCCTGCGCTGTTCCGGCGAAACTGCCGTGAATCGTCGCCGGCATACCGATGCTCTGCTCGGTCTGGTTGATCGCCTTCACCGCATCACTGAGCGCCACGCCGGGCGCGAGATTGAAAGAGAAAGTCACGGCCGGAAACTGCCCCTGGTGGTTAACCGCCAACGGCGCGGTTGCCGGCGCATAACGCGCAATCGTGCTCAACGGCACGATCCCGCCGTCTGCCGCATGTAGATAGATCTCTTTCAAACCTTCCGGACTCTGCCAGTAGCGCGGCTCGACCTCCATCACGACGTGATACTGGTTCAACTGCGTGTACATCGTCGACACTTGCCGTTGTCCGAAAGCATCGTAAAGCGTCGCGTCGATCGTTTGCGGCGTTATTCCCAATCTCTGCGCGGTGGCGCGATCGTAATCAAGCGACGCTTGCAAACCGCTGTTCTGCTGATCGCTGTTGACATCAGTTACGGCTGAGACTTTGCGCAACGTCTGCAGCAGCATCGGTCCCCACTTGACCAGGTCGTCGAGGTTCTCACTCTGAATCGTGTACTGGTATTGCGCGTTACCGCCTCTGCCGCCGACGCGCAGATCCTGCGTGGCTTGCAGGAAGACTGACGCGCCTTCGACCGTTCCGAGTTGGCGGCGCAAACGACGAATGATCTCGTCGGCACTAATATTTCGTTCCGCGAGCGGCTTCAAAGAGATGAACATCCTTCCGGTGTTGGTCGTCGTGCCACCGCCGCTGCCGGTAAAGGCGACCACATTAGCCACAGCCGGATCGCTCTTAATGATGTCGACGAAGCGCGTCATCCGTTCCTTCATCGCCGCGAACGACGAGTCCTGCACGCCTTGAATGCCACCCGCCAGACGTCCGGTGTCCTGCTGCGGAAAGAAACCTTTCGGCACGATCACGAGCAGATACATATTCACGCCGATCGTGATTAGCAGCACTAACAACATCGGCAACGGATGTCGCAGCACCCACGTCAAGCTCCGTTCATACAAACTCAAAAGCCATGCAAAGAATCGCTCGCTCAGCCGGTAGATCCGCCCGTGATGTTCCGCTTCTTTCGATTTCAGCAATCGCGAACAGATCATGGGCGTCGTAGTCAACGACACGACCAGCGATACGAGAATCGCGACCGAAAGCGTCACCGCGAACTCGCGAAACAGGCGTCCGACAATCCCGCCCATCAGCAGCAACGGCGTGAACACTGCCACGAGCGAGATGCTGATCGACAGCACCGTGAAGCCGATTTCCTTCGCGCCGAGCAACGCCGCCTGCATCGGTCGCATTCCCTGCTCGAGATGGCGCGTCACGTTTTCAATGACGACGATCGCGTCATCGACGACGAATCCGGTCGAAATCGTCAACGCCATCAGCGATAGATTGTCGAGACTGTAGTGACACAGGTACATCACACCGAAAGTGCCGATGAGCGAAACCGGAACGACAACTGCCGGAATAAATGTCGCGCGTGGATTTCTGAGAAAAACGAAGACCACCATGATCACCAGGCCAATCGAGATCATCAGCGTGCGTTCAACGTCTCGCACTGACGCGCGAATCGTAGTCGTCTGGTCCATCACGACCGTCAGATCGATCGCCGATGGAATCGAGGCCTTCAGTTGCGGCAGCGCGGCGCGCACGCTGTCGACCGTATCGATGATGTTCGCGCCGGGTTGGCGAAAGATGATCACGAGCGCGCAAGGCTTTCCGTTTGCGAGTCCCGCGGATCTCAAGTTTTCGACCGAGTCTTGCACGTTCGCGATGTCAGACAACCTGATCGCGGCGCCGTTGCTGAAACCGACGATCAACGGCCGGTAGTCTGCGGCTTTCAGGAGTTGATCGTTGGTGGCGAGGTCGGCAGTCGTGTTGTTGTTCGAGAGTTGTCCCTTGGCGATATTCGCATTCTGCTGGCTCAGCATGTTGCGAACGTCTTCGAGACCGAGCCCGGTCGCGTTCAACTGCGTCGGATTAACATCGACACGCACGGCAGGCAGTGAGCTTCCGCCAACTACGACCTGGCCCACACCCTGAATCTGTGAGAGCTTCTGCTGAAGAATGGTTGACGCCGCATCGTAGAGCTTGCCTTGATCGTAAACGCCGGAGGTCAGCGCGACGATCATGATGGGCGCGTCGGCCGGATTCACTTTTCGATATGTGGGATTGTTCGGCAGGTTCGTCGGCAAAAAACCACGCGCCGCGTTGATAGCAGCCTGCACGTCACGCGCCGCGGCATCGATGTCTCGGTTCAATTCAAACTGCAACGTCACGCTCGTCGAACCGAGATAACTCGCGGAAGTCATTTCCGTCACGCCCGCGATGTGGCCCAGTTGACGTTCGAGCGGCGTGGCCACGGACGATGCCATGATCTCCGGACTCGCGCCGGGCAGATTCGCCTGCACCGAGATCGTCGGGAAGTCGATTTGCGGCAACGGTGAGACCGGCAACAACTTGAACGCCACCGCACCCGCGAGCGCGATCGCCGCCGTCAGGAGCACAGTGGCTACAGGCCGGTGAATAAACGGCGACGAAAGACTCATGACGGCTCTGTATTAATGCCGAAGGCGTTGCTTAATCTCACCACGTTAACGCCGAAGGCGTTGGCTAATTTCAGCCCAGGGTTCGAGCGCAGCGAGAACCTTGGGTTATATTCCCTACATTTCGCAATCAACCCTGAAAGGGTTCGGCAATTGGCGAATCCTTTCAGGGTTTGCGCACACTTTTCTTTCGTGATCCCAGGGTTGTCGATGCGCTCCAACCCTGGGCTGGAATTGGCGAACGCCTTCGGCGTTAACCCAGATAGATTTTCGAACGCCTTCGGCGTTTGTTGTTTCGACTCTTGATATCTCAAGCTATGCCTTCTTTCCTCACCACTGTCCTGCCACGAAGCGCTGAGATTTTTCGAGCGATGGAGTCGAAGAAGAGATAGATCACCGGCGTGGTGTAGAGGGTGAGCAGTTGGCTCAACATCAGACCGCCGACGAGAGTGATTCCGAGTGGCCTTCGCAACTCAGATCCCACTCCCGTTCCGAACGCTAACGGCAAAGCGCCGAGCAGCGCGGCCATCGTCGTCATCATGATCGGACGGAAGCGCAGCAGACACGCTTCGTAAATCGCCTCCTCAGGTTGCTTGCCTTGATGACGCTCGGCGTCGAGCGCGAAGTCGATCATCATGATCGCGTTCTTCTTCACGATGCCGATCAGCAGGATGATGCCGATGATGCCTACGACCGTGAGCTCTGTTCGAAATAACAGCAGCGCGAGAATCGCGCCCACGCCGGCCGACGGTAACGTCGAAAGAATCGTCAGCGGGTGAATGTAGCTTTCGTACAAAACGCCGAGGACGATGTAGACGGTAACGATCGCCGCGAGAATCAACAGCGGCTCGTTTGTTAACGAAGCTCTGAAAGTCTGGGCCGTGCCCTGAAATGACGCCTGAATGCTGCCCGGCATGTTCAGCTCTCGTTCCACTTGTTCGATCGCGTTCGTGGCCTCGCCGAGTGAGGCGCCACTCGCGAGATTGAACGAGATCGTAACCACCGGAAATTGTCCCTGACGGTTTATCGAGAGCGGTGCGGTTCCCGATTCAAAATGGCTGAACGTGCTGAGCGGAACTGAGGTGCCGTTGGCCGCGCGTACGTAAATGTCCTGCAACTTTGTCGGATTGCTCTGAAAGTTCGGTAGCGTTTCGAGGATCACATGATATTGATTCGACTGAGTAAACAGGGTCGAGATCTGGCGCTGGCCAAACGCGTCGTAGAGCGTCTGATCGATCTGGAGCGGCGTGATTCCAAGACGCGAAGCAGTCACACGATCGATCACGAGCGTCGTCTGTGCGGCGCCCGTTTGCTGATCGGTCGCGACGTCCTGAAGCTGCGGCAACGTCTTCAACTTCGCGACAAAGCGGTTGGTCCAGGTATTCAACTCGTCAATGTTCGGAGATTCGAGTGTGTATTGATACTCGGTGCGACTGACACGATCCTCGACAGTGAGATCCTGGACCGGCTGCATGTAAAGCGTGATGCCGTCAACCTGTGCAAGCGCCGTTTGCAGTCGATTCATCACCCCAGTTACATCGATCTTCCGCTCGGCGATAGGTTTGAGATTGATGAGAATGCGTCCGCTGTTGAGTGTCGTGTTCGTACCATCGATGCCGATAAACGACGAGAGACTCTCGACCGCCGGATCTTTGAGAATGATCTGCGCGAGCGCCTGTTGCTTATCGGCCATCGCCGGAAACGAAATCCGCTGCGACGCTTGCGAAATGCCCTGGATGACGCCGGTATCCTGCACCGGAAAGAAACCTTTGGGCACAACCATGTAAAGCCAGATAGTGAGAACGAGCGTCGCTGCGGCAATCAAGAGCGTGATCGTGCGAGCCTTCAGCACCCAACGCAGAGTCAGGCCGTAGAAGTCGATCACCTTGTCAAAAATTCTTTCCGACCACTTGTAAAACCGTCCCTTCTCCGACTTCTCGCGCAACAATCGCGAGCACATCATTGGCGTGAGCGTCAGCGAGACAACTGCCGACACGAGAATCGTCACGCTCAAAGTGATCGCAAACTCGCGGAACAAGCGACCCACGATGTCGCCCATGAACAACAACGGGATCAGCACCGCGATCAGCGAGATCGTCAACGACACGATCGTGAAACCGATCTGCTCCGCGCCTTTCAACGCCGCCTCCAGCGGCTTCTCGCCTTCCTCGAGATAACGAACGATGTTCTCGATCATCACGATCGCATCGTCGACGACGAACCCCGTCGAGATCGTGAGCGCCATCAGGGTCAGGTTGTTCAGGCTGTAGCCCGCGAGATACATCACCGCCAACGTGCCCACGAGCGAAAGCGGCACCGCCACACTCGGAATGATCGTCGCGTAGAGATTTCTGAGAAACAGAAAGATCACCATCACCACGAGCGCCACCGTCAACATCAGCGAGAACTGCACATCTTTGACTGACGCTCGAATCGTCACCGTGCGGTCAGTCAACACCGAGACTTGAATCGCGGGTGGCAAAGTAGTTTGGAGCTGCGGCATCAGTGCCTTGATGCGGTCAACAACCTGGATGATGTTTGCGCCGGGTTGCCGTTGAATGTTGACGATCACGGCCGGCACGTTGTTCATCCACGCCGCCTGTCTCACGTTTTCTGCTCCGTTAACAACGGAGGCTACGTCCGACAACACGATGGGCGCGCCGTTGCGATAGGCAACGACGATCTTCTTATAGTCGTTATCGGACACTATTTGATCGTTGGCATCGATCTGATACGACTGCTGTGGTCCATCAAAGTTACCCTTGGCCTGGTTGACGCTCGTTTGTTGCAAAGCGGTGCGCACGTCTTCGAGACTGAGCCCGTACGACGAGAGCGCAGTCGGATTCGCCTGAATACGAACTGCGGGTTTCTGGCCGCCGCTGATAGTTACAAGGCCGACACCGGACACTTGCGAGATCTTTTGGGCCAGGCGCGTGTCGGCGAGATCCTCAACCTGAGTTAACGGAATCGAGTTTGACGTCAACGCCAGCGTCATCACCGGCGCGTCAGCCGGATTCGACTTGCTGTAGATGGGCGGTGAAGGAAGACCGGTCGGAAGAAAATTTGACGCGGCGTTGATTGCTGCCTGAACTTCCTGCTCGGCGACGTCGATATTGAGATCGAGCGAGAACTGCAACGTGATGATCGAGCTGCCACCCGAGCTCATGGACGTCATCTGGTTCAGCCCGGGCACCTGTCCAAACTGTCTTTCGAGTGGCGCTGTTATCGCCGACGCCACCACGTCCGGACTCGCGCCCGGATAAAACGTGATCACCTGGATTGTCGGATAGTCGACCTCAGGCAAAGCGGAGACTGGCAGTTGCCGGTACGCAACGACACCGGCGAGCAGTATCGCAGCCATCAACAGCGAAGTTGCGACGGGTCTCAGAATGAATGGCCGCGACGGACTCAACCTTTGTTCCTCCTGTTCTCGGAGTTTCCGCGCACCGTGACCTTCACACCGTTTTGCAGCTTGTCGAATCCATCCACCGCGATCACGTCGCCGGCGTTTATTCCTTCAACCGCCGTTTCATTTCCCTCTGTCGTCCCGACTGAAATTGTCTGCATCGCTACCGTTTGATCCGGCTTCAGGACATAGACGAACGACTCCTGTGCGTTGCGCTGAATCGCAACCGTCGGAATCAGGATCACGCCGTGTTGCGTGCTAACCAGCAAACGCGCATTCACGAATTGATTGGGAAACAGTGCGTTATCCTGGTTCGGAAAAACTGCTTTGAGCTTGATCGTGCCGGTGGTCGTGTCGATCTGGTTGTCGAAAGTAAGCAGCGCACCCGTCGAGAGCTTCGTCTGCTGCGTACGATCGAACGCATCGACCGTGAGCCGGTTCCCGCGATGTAGCTGCTGACGGATCTGCGGCAGGTAATCTTCAGCGACACTGAAGAGCACGTTTATTGGTTGCAGTTGAGTGATGACGAGCATGCCGGTGGTGTCAGCGGCATGAACGATGTTGCCGGGATCGACGAGACGCAGACCGACGCGTCCGGTAATCGGCGACGTGATCCGGCAATACGCTAGATTGACCTTGGCGGTGTCTATCTGTCCTTGATCGATGTTGACGATGCCTTCGTACTGATGGACCGTGGCGACTTGCGTATCGAGTTGTTGTTTCGGGATTGCGTTTTTACTGTAAGCGAGCTGATAGCGATTCCGGTCGACGTTCGCGTTTTCGAGCAGTGCCTTGTCACGCTGGTACTGACCTTCAGCCTGTTCGAGTTGTGCCTGGAACGGACGCGCATCGATCTCCGCGAGCAGGTCACCCTGTTTGACCATCTGCCCTTCGCGGTAGTTGACGCCGATCAACTGGCCATCGACACGGCTTTTGACAGTCACCGTGTACACGGGCGCGACCGACCCGAGCGCGTTGATGTAAACGCCGATACTTCCCTGTTGCGCGACTGCGGTTGAGATCGCCACGCCGGGTTGCGGTGGCGCTGACTTGGACGCGGCAGCTACAGTGGCTTTTTGTCTACGTTGAAGAATGAGAAAGCCGGTGAGGGCTGCCAGTAACAGCAAGAAAAACATGAGCCATGGTCTGACTCTTCGCCGGCGTCGTTGGACCACCGGCGGTGATGTTGGCTCGGGAGGAGTCTCCTCCGGCGATTCATCCACCTCGGGTGGTTTGATGTCTTCCACAATGGGCTCCTGCATCACCGGTATCTTAAGGAAGACACCGAGCGCACTTCTTCTAGCTGTTTGCTCAGCCTTTCAGCTTGTTGCGGGTAGAAACGGGGTCACAGAAAGCACACGGGCGATCGAAGGAGGTCGCATCAGTAAACGGCTATTTTTGTGTTTTTTGTGTCTTGTGGAGGCAAAAAAAAGTGTGGGTGGACGCCCTCGGAGCCCTCTTTGGCCCACCCACACTTAAAACACAGGGAAGTCCCCCCCTCGTTTCGCTTGACCCTGTGTCGTATTGAAGAAGAACGTCTTTAACCTATCATACGTATCCTAACTCGGCGGTCCTCCTGTTTCTTTCAGTTTGTTGTCGTCCTTTGCAGCTATTTGCGGTGTAGAGATTCCCAGGTCGAGGTCCTGATAAAACTCCTTCTCACCGCCTTCGAAGTGATGCCCCTTTGCCTTCACAGCGTAGAGGTGTTTGGCGCCTGGCGCTTCTTCATACAGCGACTGCGCTTCGCGAAAAGGCGCAGTATCGTCATCGGTTGCATTGAGAAAAACGATCGGTGTTGCGTTCAGTTTTTTCAGGTACTGACGCGCATCAAAAACTTTTTCACTGGGCGTTCCGTGGGTGAAGTAAATGATCGAATCAGTCGGTTTCCACGCGCGCTCGCCGTACAACGGAAGACTGATGGCGACGATCCTGTTCACGGGCACGTTGAACTCCGGCTGCGTCGCCACGATGACACTGTAAGTGGCACCCAGCGACCAGCCCGCGAGGACCAGAGGCGCTTTGACATCGACGCCCGGTTCCGCACGCGCGATTCGTGCGAGTGTGTTGAAGTCACTCGTCAGATCTTCCGCGGAGATGGGTTTCTGCGGACTCGCGAAATTGACGAGGTAAGTTTTGATATCGACGCCGACGACGGTTATCCCGGTCGCTGCGATATGCGCCGCGACGTCCGCACAAAACGGACTCCAACCACCATCACCGCTCGCGAAAAGCACGAGTGGTTGATTGCTGGCGTGCTCCTGTTGATAAAGGTGCAGTTCGAGCGGGGGACCACTTCGGATCGTCGCTTGAAAAGTCGAATGCCTGACTTCGTGTGACAGCTCCTCGTGAGTAACGTGATGATAAAAACCGTGATACCACTTCACGGCGTACACAGTCGCCGCGCAGACAACGAGAATCAGGACGGCCACTGTTGCAATGACCGTCTTAATCCGTATTTTTCCGTGTAGTCTGTGGCTCAACTCTTTTGTAATTCTTTCATCCACGTCACAGCATCATTGAGCGCGGTATAGAACTCCTCACGCGCGCCTGTGAAGCGGTGATTGCTCGCCTTGATGAGCACGTACTTCTTCGGATCTCGCGCAGTGGCAAACAACGCAGTCCCAACCTTCTGCGGGCTAGCCGTGTCGGTCGTGCTCTGGATCATTACGAGCGGTACGGGCGCGATCTGGCCCATCACGTTCTGGCTGCGAAAGCCGTAGTTCGAATTGCCTTCAACGTTGAGATTTGCATGGTTCGCGCCCAAACCACTGACGAGTTGGTTTTGTTTGGGCAAACCGATGGAAATGATGCCGGCCCAGTTCGCGCGTGTGGCTTCATCCGAACCCACAGCGATCGCGAAGCCGGCGCCTAGTGACCAGCCGTAAACGTAAACAGGCGTGGTGGAATCAACCTTCGCATAATCGCGCAACGCTACGGCAACGTCTGCATAATCATGCGCCAGTTGCTTGATACGCAACGGATTTTGAGCGGACGAAAACTCGCGCAGGTAAATCTTTGAATCAATGCCTGCAACGGCGAATCCCAGGTGGGCCAACTCTTCCGCAGTGCGCGGCGCGAGTCCACGCCATCCCCCATCACCGCACGCATAGATTGCGGGAATCGCGGGCTTATCGCCCTGCGGACGATACAGGTGAACTACGAACTTTTGCCCTCTGACGGTAACGTCACGATCTTCCCTGACAACATCAGGGTACGTCTTTGTGTCGTCAGGATCGTAGTGATCTTGTGGCTCCTGGGCTGCGACCCGACTCACGACAACGAGGAGAGCCAGGCCCAGCAGAAGCCAACGACGAATGAGGCAGCGTGTTTCCATGTTTTGATTTTTTCTTGAAAACCTCTTCTTCCGAGCATCGT
>Ga0126376_10000206_pt1 | contig 27650 bp, 28 predicted proteins | sample PanSoiMetPlot_15_FD_92760 | JGI IMG/M metagenome (GOLD analysis project Ga0126376, IMG submission 92760) | Tropical forest soil microbial communities from Panama - MetaG Plot_15 | ecosystem: Environmental > Terrestrial > Soil > Tropical forest > Bulk soil | place: Panama | collected 2016-02-17 | reverse complement strand
CTTAATGCCTTATCTATTATAGATAAATTTATCTTCTTTAGATAAAGGATCCAAAATGGAACATGGGTCGCAAGCAATTCGATTGAACAGACGCCTCTTCATCGGCGGTTCGGATGCCCGGATCATCATGGGCAATGATGAGGCCGCTTTGGTCCGACTGTGGCGGGAGAAACGGGGCGAGGCCGAGTCGGAGGACCTCTCGGGCAATCTCATCGTGCAGCTCGGGAGGGCGACCGAGCAGCTCAACCGCTCCTGGTACGAGCGCAACACCGGCCGGCAGGTCCGCGACGTGCAGCGCCAGGTCAAACATTCGGCCATTCCTTGGATGGCGGCCACTCTGGATGGGATCGTGGAAGGCACGGAAGCCGTGTTCGAGGCCAAGTTTATGCTGCCCTGGTCATTCTCCCAAGAGACCGCCACCGAAAAATACATGGCGCAAGTCCAGCACAACATGTGGGTCACCCATTTGCGGACCTCGGTGCTCTCCATCATCACCGGCGGCGGCAAGTGGGTCGAGGTCGCCATTCCGATGGACCCGCTCTATCTCACCGTTCTGGTGTCGGCAGAAAAGAAATTCTGGCGCTGCGTGCAGTCCGGCGAAGTCCCGCACCTGACCATGGCAGAGCCGCCAAAGCCGCGCATTGAGGCCGTCCGCATCGTCGACATGAGCGCGTCGAATTCCTGGGCCGAGTTCGCAGCGCTCTTCCGCAACACCCGGGAAGCCTTTCTCGACCACGAGCGCGCCAAGAGCGAGCTCAAGGCCCTGATGCCGGAGGACGCCAAGGAGGCGATCGGCCACGGGGTGCGAGGGCGACGCTCCAGATCAGGAGCCGTGAGCTTTGATGTGCTGGCAATGGAGGCGGTCCATGCCCCGGTCGAGTGAATCGGTCGCCGCGCTCGCCTCGGCCTTGGCCAAGGCGCAGGCCGAACTGATCAACCCGGAAAAGTCGCTGACAGCGATCATCCGAACCGGGCGACCAGGGGAGGGGGAGCGCAGCTTCCGTTACGCGCCGCTTGCGAGTGGCCTTGATATTGTGCGCAAGACGCTCGGCCAACATGAGATCGCAACAATTCAGAGCACAGCGATCGACACGGATGCAGGCGTGGTGAATTTGACCACCATGCTCGCGCATGCCTCGGGGGAGTGGATCGCGTCCGACTGGCCGGTCTGTCCGGTCGCTGAAACCGCGAATCCCCAACGCATGGGCGCGGCACTGACCTACGCCCGCCGCTACGCCCTATTCACGCTCGTCGGCATTGCCGGCGAGGATGATCTTGACGCGCCCGATCTTTGCGAGGTGCCCCCATCGTCCCCGACGTCACGGCTGCCGTCTCGCATCCCCAGCAATGGGCGCGGCCGTGGAGTGACGAAGGGCGAATCCTCCGCGATCCTTGACAGTGAGCAATGCGCCACCTTGCGCGATAGGCTGCTGGCGGAAATTGGCGAGATCGCCTCGGCTGAGCGGGCCCCGAGCTGGGCGCAGGAGGCGCTGGCAGCCAAGAACAAGCTCGCGGCATCCGATGCCAAACTTATAGAGGACATGTTTGAACGAAGGCTGTCGGCGCTCGCTTCAGCTGGAACGACTCCTTCGAAAAATGACGCTCTGGTAGTTGCCGGTGCAGATCCTCAAGATATGGGCAGGACCGCAAGCGCTCACCCTGACCCATCGGCGGGAATCGACAAGAGCGTCCTCGCCGTTGCCGCTCCCCGCCGCTATCGCAATCGGCAGCACCTTCGCTATGTCGCAAAACAGCCATGCCTCATCTGCGGTCGAAGGCCAGCCGACCCGCATCATCTTCGCTACCTGCAGCCGCGTGCGCTCGGCCGCAGGGCCAGCGATGAGTTCGCGGTCCCGCTGTGCCGCTCGCATCACCGCGCGGTCCATCGCGCCCGCGACGAGCGAGCCTGGTGGCGAGCGGCCGGGATCGATCCGGACCAGGTCGCCCGTAAACTGTGGAAAGACACCCGCATAGACGAGGGACAAATTGCGCCCGACCCCACGGCACAAGCTGCCACCGCAGACCGAAGTTCAAAACCTGACGGGGATGGCCTGGGGAAGCAGGCGTCGGCCTGACGACCGCCGACATGCTCACCCACATTGGGGCGTGCAGCGACCTGTTTCACGCCGCGGCCGGCACCGCCTTTGCCGACATCGTAATCGACGGCCACCGAGAAACCTGGCCGATTCGGAGCAAGCGGTTTCGGGCCTGGTTGCGGCGCTGCTATTACCGGGCGACCGGTGAGGCCGCGAGCGCAGCGGAAATCCGCTCAGCGCTCGATTTGCTCGAAGCACGAGCGCAATTCGATGGTCCGGAGCGCGCGGTCCACATCCGCGTCGCCGAGCATGCTGGACACATCTATCTCGATCTGGCCGATGAGCGCTGGCGCGCCGTAGAGATTACGCCCGAGGGATGGCGTGTCATCGGAGCGCCGCCCGTCCATTTCCGCCGCCCAGCCGGCATGTTGCCGCTGCCAATGCCGGAGGAAGGCGCAACGATTGAAGCCCTCAATTCATTTCTAAATCTTTCGAACTCGAAAGATTTTGTGTTGATCGTGGCCTGGTTGCTGGCGGCATTGCGACCCGGCGGTCCCTATCCGCTGTTGGCGATATCGGGCGAGCAGGGCTCGGCAAAGACCGTCCTATCAAAGCTGCTCAAGGCATTGATCGACCCGAATGTCGCTCCGGTACGGGCCCTTTCGCGCGAAGAACGCGAGCTGATGATTGCGGCTAACAACGGCTACCTGCTCGCATTCGATAATCTCTCGGGCTTGCCCCTTTGGCTTTCCGACGCGCTCTGCAGGCTCGCCAGTGGCGGTAGCTTTGCCATCCGGCGGCTCTATACGAACGATGAAGAGGTGCTGTTTCAAGTGGCGCGCCCAGTCTTATTGAACGGCATCGAGGAGGTGATTAACCGGCCGGATCTCGGCGACCGCGCCATTTTTCTCGCTCTGACTCCGATTGGAGATGCGCAGCGGCGTCCCGAGGGCGAGCTTTGGCGCCAGTTCGAGCTCGTACGACCCCACATTCTTGGCGCCCTGCTCGATGCCGTGGCGCAAGGGTTGCGAGCCCTGGGTCACGTTCGCCCCGAGGCGCTGCCGCGGATGGCCGATTTCGCGCTCTGGGCCACGGCATGCGAAACAGCGCTGCGGCCTGCCGGCACTTTCGCACGCGCCTACGCCGCAAACCGCAGAGCCGCCATTGAGAGCATCATGGAGGCAGATCCCATCGCCACGTGCATGCGTTCAATCATGGCCGACCGGACCACGTGGACCGGGAGCGCCTCGGACCTCTTGCGGTTGTGCGCGGAGAGTGCTCGCGAGAATCCGCTTGGAGGCATCGCATGGGCCAAAAACCCTCGGGCGCTTGCCGGCCGGCTGCGGAGGGCGCAGACTTTCCTGCGGACCGTTGGGATCGAGATCACGTTTTCCCGGGAAGGCCGCACAGGGACAAGAATGATCAGGGTGAGCACGAGCGCTGAAAATTGCGTCAGTACCGTCAGCATCGTCAGTGCTGGCCGTACCGGGTCCCGAGCCGACCTTGCTGGGCTCAGAGACTAAACATGAGTCATGCAGACGATGCTGACGGTGCTGACGCAAACCCCGCCTTTTGTTTCGGGCGATTGCCCAGCGCTGGTCGAAGCTCACGGCAGCGGACTTTGAACGTTTGGCTCGAATGGGATGTCCGACCGCCTCCTTGCGTCCCCGGCCATGAGGGGGCGGAGCGAGAGGGGCCCATTTTGCCGAGGCTTAGCCGGCCCAACCGCTAGTTTGCCAGCACCGTCTTTCGAAGGCTTGAAATCCGAGCCGCGTTTGAGTTATTAGTTGAGATCAGAGGCTCATTAACGCTGTCGGCTCCCTGTTTCGAGCGGGGATGCTCAGGATGGCTAAATGAGCCTTGTATTCCCGCGCAATAGCCCCAAGAAAACGGCCCGCCGAAAGCCACACTGGCAACACGGCCGCAGCTGCATTTTGCTGTGCCGCCCATTGCCGAGGGCCGCTTCCCGCCGCTTCGAGAGCTCGCGCACGAAATTGGCTGGAGGCCACGCGAGCCAAGGTAGCCTGCGCGCCATTGAAGAGAGGATGTTCTAGATGCGCAAAAAAATTCGCAAGCGACGTACCCGTTACGCCGTCGGCTACGGCCGTCCGCCGGCTTCGTCGCAGTTTCGGCCCGGACAGAGCGGCAACCCGAACGGGCGGCCCAAGGGCACACGCAACGCTTCGTCGATGGCGCGAGATGCCCTCGAGGGCTCGATCAACGTCAAGGTGAGGGGGACCTGGCGAAAAATGACAGTGCGCAAGGCCGCTTATCTTCGCCTTGGCGAAAGGGCAGTTGCCGGTGACGCCAAAGCGCTCGACTTCCTTCTGTTGCTAGAGAGCGAAGAGCGCACGTCTGGGCCTGATAATGGACAAACGCATCCGCTGTCTGCGAAGGATTTCAAACTTCTTCAGAGTTTTTTCGATCGTCGGCGAACCAACGTATCGCCATCAGCGCAGCCACCGAATGCTCGCCAGCAGCAACGCCTCGAAACAGAAAAGGACAAAAAATGACAAAGCAAACTCACAGCGCGAAGCGAGGGATAAAGTCCCCGTTGCGCCCAATTGGATTAATGATGGATCGTGCTCGGAACGATGAACCATTTTCGGTGTCATCGAGTCTCGACTGGATCGTCGGGCGCTCCGCCAGCCCTTAATTTGGTGAGCGAAGCGGAAAAAGCAAAACCCGGGCGCAGCAAACGCGCCGCGGGAACAAGGAGGTGTTGTTTGAAATGGTGAGCTGTGATTCCCGTGCCGTCTATCGTCCTCATCCTAAGGAGCGCGCATGCCGAAGACGCTCCGCAAACGCGAACGCGCGTACGTGCGTCTCGATGGGTGAGGACGAGCCACTGCGTCTACCCTCATGCTTGGAGACGCACCGCAGCGCGCTGCGGGCTGCAGAGCGATCTGCGTCCTCCTCGCGCTGCGATGCTCCTCGGCATGAGGCCGGAAAATGGTGTGCGTATGCGTGCAATGTCATCCAATCATCTTAAGACTGTGACATGCAGCACGTTTGCATCTCGGCTGGACCGTGGGGTTCGATTGTCGCAACCAGCGCGAAGGCTTATGACTTGGGGCGTGACCGCGACTCACGACAGCGCCAGCCTCCGGCCTTCCCGATGGATTTTTGCGCTCAGGCGCACGCGCCTGGTGCTCATCGCCGCGGCGGTCGCGCTCGGCGTCTTATGGATGCTCGGGACGATTGCGGCGGTGCCGGCGCTCGTCGGATTTGCGGCGATCGCGGCGGCGGCTCTGATTGTAGCCGTCAATACCGAGCCCGCGCCCGCGCCGGCGTCCGTAATAAGAGACGAGCCGAGCGCGCCGGGCATCGCCGATCCGCTGATCCAAGCGGTGCTCTCGGCGGTTCCGGATCCGGTCGTCGCTGTCGACCATCGCGGCGATGTCGTCGCGCTCAACGCGCGGGCAACGGCGATTGCGCCGGCGCTGCGGCCGGGCGAGTCCGTCTCGCTCGGGCTGCGGGTACCTGAAGTGTTGGACGCGATCCGCAACGCGCGCGCCAGCGGGACGTCGCAGCGCGGCGAATTCTTCCAGCGCGTGCCGCTCGAGCGTTGGTACGAAGCCATCGCAACGCCGATATCCCCGAGTGCTCTCAAAGGGGGCCTCGTGCTGCTTGCGTTTCACGATCTCACGCCGCTGCGCCGGGTCGAGGAAATGCGCGCCGACTTCGTCGCCAATGCGAGCCATGAGCTGCGCACGCCGCTTGCCGCACTGTCGGGGTTCATCGACACGCTGCGCGGTTCCGCGCGCGAGGATCCGGCGGCGCGCGAACGCTTCCTCGGCATCATGCAGGCGCAGGCCGACCGGATGGCGCGCCTGATCGACGACCTTCTGTCGCTCTCGCGCATCGAGCTCAACGCCCATCTGCGGCCCGACAAAGAGATCGATCTTGTCGCGATCGTGCGACAGGTCTGCGATACGCTGCAGACGTTGGCGCGCGACCGCGGGGTCGAGGTCAAAACTGCCGGCAGCTCGGATCCGCTGGTGGTGCTCGGTGATCGCGACGAATTGATCCGGGTCTTCGAGAATCTCGTGGAGAACGCGCTGAAATACGCCGCCTCGGGCAAACTGGTGGAGCTCGAGCTATCCCGGGGCGAGAGGGCGGATGGCACGTCGGAAGCGCGCGTAACGGTGCGCGATCACGGGCCGGGAATTGCGCCCGAGCACCTGCCGCGGCTGACTGAGCGCTTCTATCGGGTCGATGTGACCGAGAGCCGCGCACAAGGCGGCACCGGGCTCGGTTTGGCGCTGGTCAAGCACATCCTCAACCGCCACGGCGGACGGCTGACCATCGAGAGCGTGCTGGGGCAAGGGGCGACATTCACCGCGCATCTGCCGCTAGCCGAGCCGCAGCGCGATGAGATTCGTGCTTCCTAAATGACCGTGGTACTCGTCAGCGCGGTGCGCGACAGCCCGTTGCAGGCATTCTCCGCGAAGGTGGCAGCATGGATCCGGCGACAAGCGTGTTGCTGACTGATCTCTACCAGCTCAACATGATGCAGGCATACCTGGATCGTGGCGAGGCCAAAACCGCGGTGTTCGAGTTCTTCGTGCGCAAGCTTCCGCGCGACCGCGGTTTTTTGATTGCGGCGGGACTCGAGCAGGTCCTCGCGTTCCTCACTGAATTGCACTTTGCCCCCGAGGAGCTCGATTGGCTCGGGAACACCGGCCGCTTCAGCAAGAATTTCCTCGATTATCTCGCCGACATGCGCTTCACCGGCGACGTGCACGCCATGCCGGAAGGGACGGTGTTCTTTGCCCACGAGCCGATTCTGCGCGTCACGGCCGCGTTGCCGCAAGCCCAACTCGTCGAGACGCGCGTGATCAATCTGTTGCAGTTCCAGTCGATGATCGCCGCCAAGGCGGCGCGCATGGGTCTTGCCGCGCCAGGTAAGCGCCTCGTGGATTTCGGGTTGCGCCGCGCGCATGGCGCCGAGGCGGGCCTCATGGCAGCGCGCGCCAGCTACATCGCCGGCTTTGCCGGCACCGCCACCGTATTGGCCGACAAGCGCTTCGGCATCCCGATCTTCGGCACGATGGCGCACTCCTATATCCAAATCCACGACGACGAGACGCAAGCGTTCGAGAACTTCGCGCACGCGCGGCCGAAAAATCTCATCTTGCTCATCGACACCTACGACACCGAGGCGGCCGCGCGCAAAGTCGTCGCGCTCGCTCCCAGGCTCAAGGCTGCGGGCATTTCGATCGCCGGTGTGCGTCTCGACAGCGGCGACCTGATCGCGCTCTCGAAACAGGTGCGGCGCATCTTGGATGAGGGCGGGCTGCGGGAGGTGACCATCTTCGCCAGCGGGGGCATCGACGAAAGCATGATTGCGAACATCATCCGATCGGGCGCGCCGATCGACGGCTTCGGCATCGGCAGCAACCTGACCACCTCCTCCGACGCGCCGGGACTCGATTGCGTTTACAAGCTCGAGGAATATGACGGCTTGCCGCGGCGCAAGCGCTCGGCCGGCAAAGCCACTTGGCCGGGCCGCAAGCAAGTGTGGCGCCGGTTCGGGGTGGACGGCCGCATGGTCGGCGATACCCTGTCGATAGAGAGTGACAAGCAGCCGGGCGAGTCGCTGATCGAATTGGTCATGCAAGGCGGCAAGCGTATCGCCTCAGCGCCCGGCCTCGATCAGATCCGGGCGCGGGCGGCGCGCGACCTCGAGCGTCTGCCGGAACCGTTGCGCAATCTCGAACCCTCGGCCTCCTATGCAATCGAGGTGAGCGAATCCCTCAGGCGCCTTGCCGCCGATGTCGACGCGCGCATGGAGCGCCGTGTCACCCCTTGATGCAGATGAGCGGGCGCAGCTGCGCCACGCGTCGCGCCAAGCCCGCTTGCTCCGCCGCCGCCACCACGGCGCCCACGTCCTTGTAGGCGCCGGGCGCTTCCTCCGCCACGCCGCGCGAGGAGGGGCTGCGGATCATGATCCCCTGTGCGGCCAGATCGTCGACGACTTTGCGGCCGCTCCATTGCTTGAGCGCGGCATGGCGCGAGAGCGCGCGGCCTGCGCCGTGGCAGGCGGAGGCGAAGGATTTCGTCCCGCTTCCCGCCAAGCCGACGAGGATGTACGAGCTCGTGCCCATGCTGCCGCCGATAAGCACCGGCTGACCGGTCGCGCGAAGCGCCGCGGGCAGGCTCGAATGACCGGGGCCGAGCGCGCGTGTTGCCCCCTTGCGGTGCACGTAGAGCTCCTTCGGCGCACCGTTGACAGGATGAGATTCGATCTTGCAGGTGTTGTGCGAGACATCGAACAGGAGATCGAGCGCGGCATTGGGAAAGAAGCGCCGGACGACTTGCCGCGCGTAATGGCCGAGAATTTCCCGATTGGCGAGCGCGCAATTGACCGCCGCGCGCATGGCGCCGAGATAACGCTGGCCGACCTCCGATCTGATCGGCGCGCAGGCGAGCTCGCGCTCCGGCAGCGCGATGCCGGCCGCTTTCGCCGCCTCCGTCATCTCCTTCAAATAGTCGCTTCCGATCTGATGGCCGAGACCGCGCGAGCCGCAGTGAATGGTAATCACCACGTCGTCCTGCGCCAGATGGAAGGCATCCGCGGCCGCCTCATCGAGAATATCGGCGATCACCTGCATTTCGAGATAATGGTTGCCCGAGCCGAGCGTGCCCATTTGCCGACGCTGGCGCTCCTTGGCCCGCTCCGAGACGTATTTGGGTCTCGCGTCCCTTTCCACGCCCTGCTCCTCGATCCGGGCGAGGTCGCGTTCCTCGCCCCATCCTTGCTCGACCGCCCAACGTGCGCCGCCGGTCAGCATCGCGTCCATGTCGGTCTGGTCGAGGGTGATGGCGCCCTTGCTGCCGACGCCTGCCGGAATTTCGCGGTAGAGCGCGTCGGCTAGTGCGCCTTGCACGGGCCGAATGTCGGCGAGCTTGAGTCCGGTGAGTATGGTGCGCACGCCGCAGGAAATGTCGAAGCCAACGCCGCCCGCAGAGACGACGCCATCCGCATCCGCATCGAAGGCGGCAACTCCGCCAATCGGAAAGCCATATCCCCAGTGCGCGTCGGGCATAACGTAGGACGCGGTAACAATGCCGGGAAGCGCTGCAACATTTGCCGCTTGGTCGTAAACCTTGTCGTCCATGCCGCGGATGAGGTCTTCGTCCGCGTAGATGATCGCGGGCACGCGCATCGCGCCGCTGCGCTCGATGCGCCAAGTCGTCTCATCGATGCGCGTGAAGCGTGCCGGATCCATTCGTTTTGCCTGATCCTAGACGTCGACCACACAGCTCGCCGACCAGAAACCGTCCGCATCCTTGGCCACGCGCAATGCGGTATAGGTTGCTCCCTTCGGCTCGCAGACGGGAGCATGCCGCTTGGCATCGGCGCCTTCGCCCCAGAGCGTGCCGCGCAACCGCGTGTCCTCGATCTCAACCGCGAAGCGGCAGAATATCATGTGCCGGACGGCCATCTCGTAGATGATTGCATTGAGCCAGTCGACAAGAAGCAGTTCGATATCGCCTGCCTCGCAGGTGACCTCGACCTGGCTCTTTGGTGCAATGGGCGCATCCGTGATGGCCGCAGTCAACGCGAGAGCTGCCCCCTCGAAAGCTTCGGCAACCGTCGCTCCGAAACCGCGGACACCGACGTCAGCATCGTGGGAAAATAGCTCCCATCCGACCGTTGGTGCGACCTTGTCTCGGGCGAGCGTCATTTGCGTGTTCCGGTCGTTCCCGCGCTAGACGGGCCAACGACCACCGGCCGCTAATTCTAGCGCTCGATTGTGCCAGCGCGGCGAATCTTCTTTTGTAGCAGGAGTCCGCCGGTGCCTCGTTGGAAACCCATGGTCCTGCGGGCAGGTTCCGCAAACAAACGAAAAATAGACCTGCCTTTTTTACAGACTATGGATTGCGGGGGACCGCTGCAGCCCTTGCGCGGCCCTGCGCGCGGCACACATGTTAACTGCCGCAGGGCCTCAGACGTACATTCCTGCGCGGGGCAAGCCTCTAGCCGCGGGCTCAGTCATGACCACTCCAATCGCCGACAGCGACGTCCTGTTGGTCGTCGACATCCAGAACGACTTCTGTCCGAGCGGGCAGCTTCCCGTCCCCCATGGCGACGACGTCGTACCTATCATCAACCACCTCGCGAGGCGCTTCCGCCAGGTGGTGCTGACGCAGGATTGGCACCCCGCCGGCCACCACTCGTTTGCGTCGTCCCATCCCGGCCGACACCCGTTCGAGACGGTCACGCTCCCCTATGGGCAGCAAATTCTGTGGCCGGATCATTGCGTGCAAGGCACGCCCGGCGCGCAATTCCACAGTGGCTTGCAAATTCCGCACGCTGCGCTCGTCTTGCGTAAAGGCTTCCGATCGACGATCGATTCCTACTCCGCCTTCTACGAGAACGACCGCAAGACGCCGACTGGCCTGGCCGGCTATCTCCGCGAACGAGGCCTGACACGGCTCTTCGTTGCCGGGCTCGCGTTCGATTTCTGCGTGCGCTACTCGGCGGAGGATGCGCGGCGGGAGGGCTTTGCCGTGACGATTATCGAGGATGCCTGCCGCGGCATCGATGTCGCCGGCTCGGTTGCCGCCACGCGCGAAAGCTTCGCGGCACTCGACGTCGCGGCGGTGACCGCTGATGCGGTCGATTGACCCAAAAGGGTCCCGTAATCGGGGCGCTATAAAGCTGGACAGAGTGGCCGATCGCCGACGAGGCGCTGGAACTATTCCGGCAAGATTAATGTTTGAAGGCCAAGAGCGTTGCCCGGCTCACCGAGCTTTGCGGAAATGCCGAGGTGGGAGCATGGACGAGACATCGACATTATCGATCTCATCCAAGAAGGTCTGCTATATCATCTCCAAGGCACGCCAGTTCGAGGCCAAGGACGTCGTCGCCGATCCGGAATCCGGATCCAATCCGGCCGACGACCGGATGGTGGACATACTCGAGGACCAAGGCGACGATCCGGTCTATGAAGAGCTGATGGCGTTCATTGGTGCGCTCGATGAGGACGAGCAGGTCGATCTCATTGCCTTGACGTGGCTCGGCCGGGGCGATGCTTCCATCGATGAGTGGGAAGAACTTCGCAGCGAGGCCGCGCGAGCTCGCAACGAGCGCACCGCTGTCTATCTGCTCGGGCTGCCCTTGTTGCCAGAGCATCTGGAGGAAGGCCTTTCCCAATTTGGCCGCTCGTGTGAAGATTGAAGACTGGTCGCCTATTTTCGTGAGAGCTTTCCTTCGGCGGGCCACCGGTTAGCAGGCGAGGGAAAGCCCCCAATTCCGTGCGGCGCGCAACGAGGAGGGGCCCATGCGTGCAGCGCTCTCGCAGCTCCGCGCCGACCGTACGGATTTCGTTCTGATCCGATGCGCCACGCGTGCGCTCGTCCTCGGCATTCTCTTTCTCCATGCGCTCTCTGCCGAGCCTGCGGTGGCAGCGAAGGCCGTGGTGCTCCAGATTGACGGCGCCATCGGTCCGGCAGTCGCCGACTATATCGTGCGCGAGCTTCGTGGGATCAGCCAAGCTGACACGCGCGTGGTCGTTCTGCGCATGAATACGCCGGGCGGGCTCGACACCTCCATGCGCGAGATCATTCGCGCCATCCTGTCTTCGCCGGTGCCCGTTGCTGCTTACGTGGCGCCGAGCGGCGCGCGCGCGGCAAGCGCGGGCACCTATATCACCTACGCTAGCGCCATCGCGGCCATGGCGCCTGGAACGAATCTCGGCGCCGCCACGCCGATCCAATTGGGCGGCACGCCGCGCCTGCCGGGCGGCGCCCCGCAACAGAAAGATAAGGAGAAAGGTAGTGGCGGTGATACCAGCGCCAGCGGGCCGGCGGATACGGAGACCCGCAAAGCGATCAATGATGCCGTCGCCTATATCCGCGGCTTGGCCGAGCTCAACGGACATAACGCAGATTGGGCCGCCGAAGCGGTCCGCACGGCGGTGAGCCTTCCCGCGTCCGAGGCCCTCAAGCTTAATGTCATCGACGTGATTGCCGATGACGTGCCGGATCTTCTCCGCAAACTCGATGGACGCACCGTCAAAGTTGCGGGCAAGCCGCAAACTTTGGCGACTGCGGACCTCGAGATCGTGACCGCAGCGCCGGATTGGCGCACCGAACTCTTGGCCGTGATCACTGATCCCAACGTCGCTTTCATTTTGCTGCTGATCGGCACCTATGGACTGATATTCGAATTTCTCAATCCGGGTGCGGTGGCGCCGGGGCTCATCGGCGCCATCAGCCTCTTGGTGGCGCTCTATGCTCTCAACTTGCTGCCCATCAACTATGCCGGCGCGGCGCTGGTGATGCTCGGAATTGGCCTGATGGTGGCCGAGGCGCATATCGGCTCCTTTGGCGTCATCGGCGTCGGCGGGATCGTGGCGTTCGTGATCGGGGCGATCATGATGTTTCCCCCTGGAGCGCCGGGGTTTGCGCTCTCGCTCTCGGTCGTGGCAGGCGCCACCGCGGTGACGGCTGCCCTGTTCCTGCTCGTGCTCACGATGCTGCTGCGGTCGCGGCGACGTCCCGTCGTCACCGGCAAAGAAGGGCTGCTCGGCGCCGAGGGCGAAGTCGTGGCCTGGAATGGAGAAGAGGGACGCGTGCGGGTACACGGCGAGATCTGGCGCGCGCGTGCGCAGCGGCCGCTGCAGCCTGGGGCGCGGCTCAAAGTCATCAATCGCGAGGGCCTCGTGCTCGTTGTCGAGCCGGCCTGACCGATCTTGCAAGCGCCACAAGGAGGATACTCATGCTTTCCATTGCAACAATTACCGCTTTGGCCGTCCTCGCCGTGATCGTTTTGTTCTCGGCGGTGCGCATCCTGCGCGAATACGAGCGCGGTGTCGTGTTTACGCTCGGGCGCTACACCGGCACCAAGGGACCCGGGTTCTTCCTCCTCGTGCCGTTCGTCCAGCAGATGGTGCGGGTCGATCTGCGGGTGATCGTGGATGAGGTGCCGCCCCAGGACGTGATTTCGCGCGATAACGTGTCCGTCAAGGTGAATGCCGTGATCTACTTCCGCGTCGTCGACGCTGAGCGAGCGGTCATTCAGGTCTACAATTATCTCGCTGCAACCAGCCAGCTTGCACAGACCACGTTGCGCTGGGTCTTGGGAAAGCACGACCTCGACCAAATGCTGGCCGAGCGCGACAAACTCAATGCGGATATCCAGGACGTGCTCGATAAACAGACCGAGGCATGGGGCATCAAGGTGTCCACCGTCGAGATCAAGCGCATCGATCTCGACGAGAGCATGATACGAGCGATCGCGCGTCAGGCGGAGGCCGAACGCACGCGCCGCGCCAAGATCATAAACGCCGAAGGAGAGCAGCAAGCGGCGCAGAAGCTGGTCGACGCCGCGCAAATACTGGCGCCGGTGCCACAGGCGATGCAGCTGCGTTATCTCGCGACATTGTTCGATATTGCTGGCGAGCGCAGCTCGACGATCGTGTTTCCTTTCCCGATCAACCTGATGCAGGCCTGGACCTCGCATGGCTCCGCCGAGCGGGGTTAGCGCCTGCCGCCGCAGACGCGGTCGATGGCATCCGCGGCGTAAAAGGAAGGCCGCTCGACTTCGGGCGGCCCAGGTTTGTGAGGAACGCGCCGGACCATCCGGTCCATCGTACCTTTCATTTGCAAAGTGCCGCATCGAAATTCAACTGAGATCGAACGGCTGGGCCTCATCCGCGCCACGCGCGCTCCAATTCCCGCCGCAGTTCATTCTCCCGATGCACGTACCGCGGCGAGAAGTGGAACGGGACAACACTCGAAACACCCGCTCGTCTTGCGAGCGCGCCCGCCTGCGCAGCGGTGAGGTGGCGCCTTTTGGCAGCGAGCTCCGCGTCCTGCTCCAGAAACACCGTCTCGATGAACAACTGGTCGGCACCGCGCGCAAGCTCGGTGATCTTTGCGATATTCGACTCGTGGAAGGCTGCATCGACCACGTAGGCCAATCTGTGCCCGCGCGCCGTGCGCAGCGCGTGGTGCCTGAGCAGGCCGAGCGGGACAGATAAATCGTCGCGAATGCGGATACGGCTGTGGTCCGGCTCATCGCGTCTCACCGCACGCTTGGCGTCGTTCAACCAGGCGCCAACCGGAAGCCCGAGCAAATCGAGGCCCTCTCGCCACACGTTGATCCGCAGCTTTTCCTGAAACGCGAAGGCGAGACACGGAGTGCCGTGATCGAGGACGACGCTCTCGATTTGAAATTCCTCTTGCTCGAGCACCGTTGCGGACACGAGCGGCGGTGGCGGGAGGTCGCGTCGGCGGAAGGCCTGTCGAGCGCGGAATTCGCCGATCCTGCCGACGCGATCGCCGTCGAAATCGGCGGCCGTCAGGACGAAGTCGAACGACGCTGTGTCGAGAAGATTCCAATTATAGCTTCTCAACTTGTGCTCCACCTGATTCACGAAACCGACCGGACCGATGAGATGAAGAGGTGCCAGGCGATGCAGGCAAAGTCGCAACAGGCGATCGAATCCCGCGAAATGATCCATATGCGTGTGAGAAACAAATGCATGGCTCACGCGCAGGAGCTCGCGCGCGGACAGCGGCGACAGGTCGCCGAGGTCGAACAGCAATGCCTGACGCGTGAAATGAAAATCGACGAACAGCGCAGGATCCGCGAACGGATCATTGACGAGCCGGGCTTGCACCAGCCACGTCACGTCAGCTCCGTTCGGGTTTGGTTTACCCCGCGGCATTGGCGTCCCGAAAGCCATCTTGTCGAAGCGAAGCTCTCGGAGAACGGAACCTTGTGCGGCTTACTTGATTGTCGGATAGACGCCGAACGCGCCGTCGCGGCCGGCGCCAGGCCATTTCGCGCAACGATTTCATGGCAGGCGAGCCTCGAGGAGTCAGCAATATTCGCACCATCGACGCCGCAGCCGGGCCGACGGCGCCCTCGGTGGTGGCGGAGGCGTTCTATGCGGATGCTCTCCGCGAGCTGTCGAAACTCGGCCTTCCTTTCCTCTTGGCCGGCACCTATGCGCTCAGCGTGTACACCGGCATCACGCGCGCAACCAAGGACCTCGACATTGTTTGCAAGCCGAGCGACCACCCCCGCATCCTCGAACGCTTCAAGCGTCTGGGTTACGCGATCGAGATCGAGGACGAGCGTTGGATCGCCAAGGTCTTCCGCGGCGAGCATTTCTTCGACCTTATCTTCGCCTCCTGGCACGGCACCACGTCGGTGAGTGATGGTTGGTTCGAGCACGCTCCGCGCGTCGAGGTATTCGGCATAGCGGTCCGCGTCATCGCGCCGACCGAGCTGATTTGGTCAAAGTCCTTCGTTCAACTGCGACATCGCTATGATGGCGCGGACATTGTGCACCTGATCCTCAAGCAGCATGACAGGATCGATTGGCGGCGTCTGCTCAGCTATATGGAGCTGCACTGGGAAGTACTCCTAGTCCATCTGATAAATTTCCGTTGGGCCTATCCGAGCGAGCGCGACCGCGTGCCCCGCTGGCTCATGGACGAGTTGCTCGGCCGACTCGAGCGACAGCTGGACCTGCCGCCTCCGCGCGTGAAGATATGCCGCGGGCGGATGTTCTCGCAGATCGACTACGAGCCTGCGATCCAAGAATGGGGTTTTGCGGACGCAGGCGAGGAGAGCGGGTGACGCCATGGCTGGCAAGCCGGACACGTTCACCTTTGCAGCCATTGGCGACTTGCACGTCAAGGAAGATCGCACGTCCTTGGTCCGGGAGCTATTTGCCGAAATCTCGACCAAGGCGGAAGTGCTCGTCCTTTGCGGGGACCTCACCGACGTCGGCAAACCGCGTGAGGCGGAGGTTCTCGCCGAGGACCTGCGCGCCTGCTCGATCCCGGTGGTCGGCGTGCTGGGCAATCACGATTACGAATCGGGCCAGGTGGAACAGGTCGAGAAAATTCTAAAAGCCGCCGGCATGCACCTGCTCAACGGGCAATCATTCGAGGCAAATGGCGTCGCCTTCGTCGGCGTGAAGGGCTTTGTTGGCGGTTTCGGCCGCCGCATGCTTGCCTCGTTCGGCGAGGGCGTCGTCAAGAGCTTTGTGGCGGAGTCGGTGGGTGAAGCGATGCGACTCGAGAATGCCATGCGGACGGTCCGCAACGAGCGGGCGGTCGTGGTGCTGCACTATGCGCCCGTGGTCGACACGGTTGAAGGCGAGCCGTTGGAAATCTTTCCCTTCCTGGGCTCGTCACGTCTGGGCGAGACCATCGACCGATTCAAGGTGAGTGCCGTCGTACACGGTCACGCCCATCATGGTCGTTACCAGGGCCGCACGCCGCGGGGTGCACCGGTGTACAACGTAGCCTTGCAAGTCGAGAAACCGAGCGGCCGTCCCTACGCTCTGATCAAAGTGTGAGAGGGGGGCCGCCTGTCTTGCGCCTGTTATAGCAGTCGCTCGCGAAATTCCTTGAGCACGCCTTCGCACAGAATATCGGGATTGCGCTCGCCAGCCTTGGCAAGTTCGATGATGCGCTTGGCGATGAGCTCGTTGGTGACGATGGGGCGCTCGGCAAGACCGAGTGCGATGCGGGCCATTTCGAATGCGACGCCGACGACGCGCCGCACTTCTGGGTCGGTTCCTGCATTGTCGAGGAAGGGCGTGCTCGGCATAAGGCCTCGCGGGCGCAGGGGGGAGCGGCGACCGGTCTCTCAGCCACCGGCCTCATCAGAGCTGCCGCCGGCGGTGCTCAAGCCTTTAGGAGCTAACCGCTGGCGCGTCGGTACGGTCGCCGACATTGGCGCCTAATGGTGCGAGGAACCAAGCTTATGGATGGCGCGTTTGCGATCCGGCCGGATGGCGGAGAACGAGATGATGCACACGCTGACATGTGCCGCGTGCGGACGATCACTTGCCGAAGCTTTCGCCTGGAAGGGCAGCGGAGAGCGGTATTATTGCAACGACTTTTGTGCCGAAGCCGAAGAGGCCGAATCGCCAGCACTTGTCCCGAGCGTGAGCGAAGATGCCCCCGCAACCCTCCCAATGAAGGCCGTTTCCTAGCAAAGGCCAATGGATTGCCGGCAAGCCCGCAATAACGGGACGATCACGCCGCCAGGCGCGCGTAATCCTTGGTCGCCATGATCTGCAGACGCCGCATGTAGCGCGGCTCGTCAGGGCGATAGTCGGCGACGGCGTTGTGCACCGTGCCGATATTGTCCCACATCAGCACGTCGCCTTCCGTCCATTGGTGCGAGTGGGAATACTTCTCCTGCTCCTGGTGGGCGAACAGAAACTGGAGCAGCTCCGCGCTTTCCGCGTCCGCCATGCCATCGATGTGCGTGGTGTAGCCGGGATCGCAGTAAAGGACCATGCGGCCGGTAATCGGATGCGTGCGAAAAATTGGCTGCGACACCGGCGGCTTCTTGGCGCGCTGCTGCGGTGTGAGCGGCGCGCGCGACGAGCCGGGCCGCGCGCGCATCATGTTCCAGAATTTCGCAAAATCATGCGTCGCTGTGCGCCCGTCGAGCCGCCGTTTGATCTGCGCCGGCAGATCGTCATAAGCCGCATGCATGTTGCGGAATTGCGTATCCCCGAGTGGGCGCCCGTCGCGCATCGGCACCCTGATGGCGTAGAGCACGTTCGCGAGCGCGATCTCCGTGCTGTAGGACATATCGGTGTGCCAGCCCTGTCCGGCATCGGCGAGCCCGATCGGCTTGCCGTCCGCGCTAATGTTGGATAGCACCATCACTTCGGGAAAGCCGCCCTCGTGGAATTGATTTGCCACGTTGATCTCAAGCTCGCCGAACCGGCGCCCGAAGCGCACGAAATCCTCGGTCGCTAGCCGTTGCTCGGGAAAGCGCAGAACGCCGCGTGCGCCCAGCGCGCGAAGGATCAGCTTGAACTCGCTCTGCGAAAGCGGTTGGGCGAGATCGATCCCTTCGATCGTCGCGCCTAGTATCTTTCCGCTCGGAGTAATTTTCACGGCAGCCTCTCAGTCGATATGGGCGCCCGAGGCTTTGATGATCGGCGCCCATTTCGCCAGCTCCGCCTTGATGAACGCGGCCGCTTTCTCCGGCGAGCTGCCCGGCGTCGGATCGATGCCGGCCTCTTCCAAGCGCTTGAACACCGTAGCATCGGCAAGCGCGGTATTGATGGCCTCGCTGAGCTGGTTGACGATCGGCTGCGGCGTGCCTGCCGGGGCGAGGATCGCGTTCCACGTGTAGCACTCAAAGCCCTTCAAGCCTTGCTCCTGCAACGTCGGCAGCTCCGGTTTGGCACGCATGCGCGTGGCCATACCGGCGCCCATCGCGCGGATCGCGCCCGATTGCGCTTGCGGCAGTGCGGTCGGCGTCGCGTCGAACGCCATCGAAATCTGGCCGCCCACCAAATCCGACATCATCGGCGCCGAGCCGCGATAGGGCACATGCACGATATTGATGCCGCCCGCGAGCGCCTTGAACTGCTCGCCGCACAAATGAAGGATCGAGCCGAGACCGGACGAGCCGTAGGTGAATTTTCCGGGATTATCCTTGACCAGCGCGATCAGGCTTTTCACGTTCGTCGCGGGCAGAGAAGGATGCACGCCGAGCAGCGTCGGTGTCACGCCGATTTGCGCGACCGGCGCGAAATGGCGCACCGGATCGTAGGGCATGTTCCTATAGAGGCCCGGGTTGATAGCGTGTGTGGAGACGGTCGCCATCAGCAGGGTGTAGCCGTCCGGCGGCGACTTGGCGACCTGATCGGCGCCGATATTGCCGCCAGCGCCGACCCGATTCTCCACCACAAACTGCTGTCCCAGCAGATCTCCCATCTTCGCGCCCATGACGCGCGCGACGGTGTCGGTCGGCCCGCCGGCGGAAAAGGACACAATCATGCGAATCGGTTTGGACGGATATTTGTCCTCGGCCTTGGCGGCGCCCACGAGCGTGAACGTCATGACGAGGCCTGCGAGAGCGGCTAGGAATCGATCATGCCTGCCCATCACGTCTCTCCGACAGTTGAAGCGCATACTTTCCCGAACCCATTGCTGCCGCTTAGTCAATGCGGATGCTCGCGGTCTTGATGACCTTGCCCCATTTCGGGATCTCCACCCTGATATACGCGGCATAGTCATTGGGCGTGTTGACGAGCGGCTGGAAGCCCAGCGTTGCGAGGCGCTCCTTGAGGTCAGGCTGGGCGAACGCCTTGGCGATCTCGCGATAGAGGAAGTCAATGATCTCCTTTGGGGTGCCAGCAGGCACGACCACGCCGGTGAGCGCATCGGATTCTTGGCCCGAAATTCCGGATTCCTCCATCGTCGGCACGTCGGCAATTGTGGCCGCACGGGTCTTGGCCAGCACCGCGAGCGCACGCAGGTTGCCCGCCTTGATCTGCGCCGCGACCGGCGGGAGCGCGAGAAAGCCGATCGGGGTGTGCCCGGCGACGACCGACTGCACCGCCGGCCCCGCACCGTTGAACGGCACCGTCACGAGATCGAGCCCGAACGTGAGCTTGAATAGCTCACCCGCGAGATGCGGTGTCGTGCCGGTGCTGGGGTGAGCATAGTTGTATTTGCCGGGGTTCGCCTTCACGAGCGCGATGAGTTCGTTCACGCTGCGGGCGGGCAGTGATGGATGAACCACGATCACATTCGGCATGGTGCCGGCCAAGGTCACCGGCGCGAAATCTCGGTACGGATCGAAGGGAATGGTGGCATAGAGGCTCGGATTGACGATGAAATTGCTGCCATGGACGAGGATGGTATAGCCATCCGGCGCCGCCTTCGCCGCCATTCCCATTCCCGTATTCCCGCCGGCGTGGGCGATGTTCTCGACATAGAACTGCTTGCCCAGGCTGTCCGAAAGTTTCTGCGCAATGATGCGCGCAATGACGTCGGTCGGCCCGGCCGGTGAAAACGGCACAATGACCTTGACTGCGTGCGTAGGATACTCGCTTGCCGACTGAGCCGCCGCGTTCTGCGCAAACCCAAAGCCCGCAAGCGCCGCGGAAAATAGCAGTCGGCACGCGCCCCTCTTCATGTATTCCTCCCTGGATTTTTCGGCGATGTTACCATTGTCCCGCGCCCTTGGTCAGCCGGCAAATGGGTACCTGTCTCCGCGGATAACCGCTTGGCACGCGCCTGAGCCACTGCCGAGCGGCTTGAAGTGTCCCGACGCCCGGGCTTGACTAGCAAGGCCGCAAAACGTGTACCGAGCTGACTGGCGCGATGCCGTGAGCAGCCCAAGATTAAAGCCGACGGGGTTGATGCAAGTGCTCGCGCCGTTGCTTGCGGCCTTGCTCGCTGTCGTGCTCGCACTTTTAGCCGCGTGGGCACTAAGCCAAGGAGCGCCCGCGCAGGGCGCCCGGGAGACCACAGAGGATTTGGCATATTATGATGGCGCGGACCGCATGGAGAAACTCGTCGCCGGTGCGAAGAAGGAGGCCTCTGTTTCGCTCTACAGCTCGGCGGCGCCTGACGATTTGGCGGCGCTCACCGCCGCTTTCGAGAAGAAGTACGGCATCAAGGTGCGCGTGTGGCGCGGCAGCTCGGAGAACATTGTCCAACGTGCGGTGGTGGAGGCGCGCGGCGGCCGTTACGACGCGGACGTCATCGAAACCGGGGCGATCGCCATGGAATCCATGCACCGCGAACGCCTGTTCCAGGCGATCAAGACGCCTACGCTCTCCGCGCTTCTTCCGGCGGCGGTCCTGCCGCACCGGGAATGGATCGGGACGCGCTTCAACATTTTCGTCGCCGCCTACAACACGCAGCTGATCAAGAAAGGCGACCTGCCGAACAGCTACGATGATCTCCGCGATCGCCGCTGGAAGGATAAGCTCGCCGTCGAGGCCGAAGACAGTGACTGGTTCGGCGGCGTGGTGAACGCTTTGGGCGAGGACAACGGCCTCAAGCTCTTCCGCGATATCGTCGCGGCGAATGGCATGTCCGTGCGCAAGGGGCACACCTTGCTCGTGAACCTCGTCGTCAGCGGAGAAGTTCCGTTCGCGCTCACGGCCTATGCCTACAAGGCCGAGCAGCTGCGCAAGAGCGGCGCACCGATCGATTGGCTGGTGATCCCACCCAGCGTGGGGCGCTTCGAGGGTGCCGGCGTCTCCCGCCGCGCGCCGCATCCGCACGCCGCGATCCTGTTCTTCGAGTTCATGCTCACCGACGGCCAAGATATCCTGCGCGACCGCGACTTCTTTCCGGCGCGTGCAAATATGCGATCGTTGCCGCAGGGTGCCGACCTGTATTTTCTCGATCCCGCCAAAGCGCTCGATGAAAATGCGAAGTGGAGCAAGTATTTCCGCGAGATCGTCGCCAGTGCGCGCTGAATCATTTACAGACCGGATCCGCAGCCGTGGCGATGGCCGTGAGGCCGCACCTCGCCGAGGCCCAGGGGAGGGTTCAAGCGGAATACAGCCTAAGGGATCGGCAATAGCGGCTCTTGTCCCGAATGGAGCTGCATGTCGACGGCAGTGAGCAGCGCCGCCGTGCCGGCATAGTTGCCCATCAGCATCACCAGTTCGATGAGCTTGTTCGGGCCGAACAACGCCTTTGCCTTGGCGAAGGTTTCGGGCGCGACCTTGTGGTCGCGAAAGATCTGTCGGCCGAGCTCGATCACGGTCGCCGCGCTCTCGTCGAGGCCGGACGTGGATTGCCGGTGCTTGATGACGTCGATGACGCGCGGTTCGACACCCTCCTTCAAAGCCTCGGGTTCGTGCGCCGACCATTCGAATTGGCTATCCATCTCGCGCGCGGTCGTGAGGATTGCGATTTCGCGGATCCGCGGGGAAAAGCCCGCCTCGAAGCGTAGATAGCGGTTGAGCGCGCGTGCGTGCTCGGCTGCCTTCGGGCTGTAGAGCCCGATGCCGCTCGGGCCCTTGAGCCCGGCGATCGAGGCGCCCGGCGCCCCCACACGGTCGTAGTGCCTCTTGCCGACCTCATCCAAATCTTCGCGTTTCGGTAGCGGCAGGCGGAATCCCGATTGCGGATCGATATCGGATGGCATGTGCGGTCCTACGGGCGTTGGCGAAGCGACCTGCGCGGCCACCGGCGAGGCGCAGAGGCAGACGACGGCGCTGAAGAGACAAATGAGATTAAAATGGCGCAGGCGCATGAGATCGCCCCCTTAGCGAGGCTCATGCCGGGAATTGTCGCTTATCTAAATGCGATGCGCCAGGCGTTCTTGAATGCCGGCCACCGTCTGAGCGGGTAGCGCCGGTAGATTCCGTAATGTAGTAGCAGGCGTTGTAGGAAGAGCACGTGGTCCACTCCCATTGGGTATCCACCAACGCCGAACCGGAACGATGGTTCCGATCATTTCCGAGTCGGCAGTAGCAGTCGAGGGGGCCGACCTGTCGCGGTGGATTAATCGCCACAAAGGTCTATGAGCAGCGTGTTTCGTTTTGATGACGCTAGGGGGAATCGCCGTCTGGCCGGGCAAATTAGAGGGCTGGAGCAATGGTGCCGCGGCATTCGCCGAAGCCGATGGGCGCAAAGCCCTCGCGCCGGCAGTGTGCCCTCATGATGACGGTGTCACCATCCTCGAGGAAGCGGCGCGTCTCCCCCGAGGCGAGCGTCACAGGACGGCGCCCGCCGGCGGAGATCTCGAGCAGGCTGCCGAGCCCGTCGTCGCTGGGCGCCGAGATCGTGCCGGTCCCGAACAGATCGGCTGGGCGCAGATTGCAGCCGCCGCTCGTATGGTGCGCCACCAGTTGTGCCACGGTCCAGAAGAGATGGCGTGCGTTGCCGGCCGACAATCGCTGCGGGGGCAGTCCTTTCCCCTCGAGGCCCGGAGTGAACAAGAACACCTCGAGCTCGACGTCGAGCGCGCCGGTTGCCTTGATCCTTCGCTTCGAATAGGTAAGGCAGCAGGGCGGGATCTCCTGCTGGCCGCGCCGCTTGTGCTATTCGGAACGGCGCCAGCGCTTCGGGCGTGACGACCCACGGCGAGATCGTGGTGCAAAAGCTCTTGCCGAGGAACGGTCCAAGCGGCTGGTATTCCCATCCCTGGATATCGCGCGCGGACCAATCGTTGAGCAGGCAGAATCCGCCGATGTGGTTCATCGCATCCGCGATGTGAATCGGCGCGCCGAGCGCGTTGCCGGGGCCGATCCAAACGCCAAGCTCGAGCTCGTAGTCGAGGCTGCGCGACGAGCCGAAGCTCGGAACGGTCTCGCTTGCGGCCTTACGCTGGCCGTTCGGGCGGCGCAGTGTGGCGCCGGAGACCGTGATGGAGGAGGCGCGGCCGTGGTAACCGATCGGCACGTATTTGTAGTTCGGCAGCAGCGGATTGTCGGGTCGGAAGAGCTTGCCCGCATTGGTGGCGTGATGGATGCCGGCGAAGAAATCGGTGTAGTCGCCGATCGCGGCCGGAAGCTCGAGGCGGCAATCCGCCGCGCGGTGAATAAGCCGCGTGCGCAGCGGTTCTATCCGTGCGCGCTCGCCGCCATCGGCGTCGAGAATCTCGCCGGCGCGATGGCGTAGCGCTACGCGCGGTTCGCGGCCGAGCGCGAAGAGCGGATTGAGTGTCGTGCCGGAAGCGGCTTCCGCGGCGCGTTCAGCGAGGCCCTCGAATAGGCCGAGCTCGAGGGCGGCGGCGAGATCGAGGATGTCGTCCCCGATCGCGACGCCGCCGCGAGCAGTGCCGCCCGGCGGAGCGAATACGCCGAGCGGTAAGTTCTGAATGGGAAAATCGAGATGCCCATTGGCCGAAGTGACCCAACTGCGCCTCGCCCCTGAATGGGTCTCGTCGATCATGATGTTCGCTGGCTGCGCTTTGTTAACGGCGTGGCTCACGGCCGCTCGCGCTTAGGATCGAAGTGCTTGCGCAGTCCCTTCCAGCAATCGATATAATCGTCCTGCCGCACCTCGAGCTCAGTCGCGTATTTCGTCAGACGCTGCGGAAAGCGCGTTTCGAACATGAAGGCCATGGTATCGGAGAGCTTCACCGGCTTGAGCTCACTCGTGCTCGCGCGTTCGAAAGCGGTCTCGTCCGGTCCGTGCGGCAGCATGCAATTGTGCAGCGAGATACCGCCCGGCACGAAGCCCTGCGGCTTGGCATCGTAGACGCCGTAGATCAAGCCCATGAACTCCGACATCAGGTTGCGGTGATACCAGGGCGGCCGGAAGGTATCTTCCGCCACCTGCCAACGCTCCGGGAAAATGACGAAATCGACATTGGCGGTGCCTGGAGTCTCGGACGGCGCGGTCATGACCGTGAAGATCGACGGGTCGGGGTGATCGAGCAGCAGGGCGCCCACCGGGGAGAAGCGCCGCAGATCGTATTTGTAGGGCGCGTAATTTCCGTGCCAGGCCACCACGTCGAGCGGCGATTGGCCGATCTCGGTCGCGTAGAGCTCGCCGCCCCATTTCACGAACAGCGTCGAGGGCTCCTCCTTGTCCTCGTATGCGGCGACCGGAGTAAGAAAATCGCGGGCATTGGCCAAGCAGTTCGCCCCGATCGGCCCACGATAAGGGAGCGTGAAAGCGCCGCCGTAATTCTCGCAGACATAGGCGCGCGCGGGGCCGTCAACGAGTTCGACCCGAAAGATCATGCCGCGCTGGATCACACAGATCTCGCCCGGCTCGATGTCGATCACGCCGAATTCGGTGCGGAAGCGAAGCTTGTTGTGCTGCGCGACGACGAGAAGCTCGCCGTCGGCATTGAAGAAGTACTCGTTGCGCATGGACGCGGTCACGAGTGCGACGTGCGCCGCCATGCCAGCGCGAGTCTCGGCGTCGCCCGCCGTCGTCATGGTACGAAGTCCGCTCACGAAGCTCAGCTTCTCATCAGCTATCGGGATCGGCCCCCAGCGCAGCTGCCCGATCGGCAGATCGCTCTCCTCGCGCGCCGCGGGCGCGGTGCGCATGAGCCCCTTGTCGACCTTTCGGTAGCGCGCTGAATGCTTGACCGTGGGCCGGATGCGATAAAGCCAGGAGCGCTGGTTGGTTTCGTGTGGCGCCGTGAACGGCGAGCCGGACAGCTGCTCGGCATAGAGCCCGTACTTCACCCTTTGCGGCGAATTGCGCCCAAGTGGGAGCGCGCTGGCGAGCGCCTCGCTTTCGAAGGAGTTGCCGAAGCCCGACATATAGCCGGGGACAAGACCAGGAAAGCCGGCCCTTGCTTCAAACCGCGATGCATCTTGAACGTTCATGGCGATGCTCCGGAGCTGGGACCCCTTCATTTGTAACCCGGATTGAAGCGTTAGCGAAATCGGGAGGAAGTCACCGGTCAATGGCGGCTATCGCATCGTCGCCGGCAGCCATGGGTCAACTCGGACATTCGGCGATGTTGACTCAATGTCTGCCTTACCCCCGAAAGCGGACTGTCAATCGTCGCGGCAAGCATGTCCGCTTAGTGCCTTAGCGGACTTACGCCGTGCCAATCGACCAGCGTGCCGAACACGTCGAAGAACGGGGCTTTCACCGACATGCTTGTCTGAGCCAGCATCACGAGTCATGCGCGCCGATTGGAGTCGTCTACCCTACATTAAACCGGCGAACTTTTTTCCGCCTGTACCGTTGTCGCTGCGCATGGGGACAATGATGGGACTTTATGAATGCGCAACCCCTTGCGAGCCCTCTTTTTGTTGTTGGCGGCGTCGTTATCCTTTGGCTCGATGGCACTTGCCCACGACAGTTGGATTTCTCGCGGCCTTTTTCGTAACGCCAACGGCGAATTCTGCTGCGGCCAACTCGACTGCTTCGTCATACCGAAGGAGCGCGTCGTCATGACGGGCGAAGGCTATGTCATCATTCAGGGCCCGCTCGCCGGCATGGGGCCTGTCCAGCACGAAGCAATCCCATTCTCCGAAGCGCAACCCTCGCCTGACGGCGAGTTCTGGCGCTGCAGGCGTCCGGACGGCTCACGCCGCTGCTTCTTCGCGCCGACGCCTTTGATGTAGCGGGAGCATCGCCTGCTGCGCGTGCGCCGCGAGCGGCCAGGATGCCGCGCCGCCGACGACCGTCATGAACTCGCGCCGCCTCATTCGATCACCTCGTCGGCGAGAGCAAGAATCCCGGGCGGTAACACAAGCTCGAGCGCCTTGGCGGTTTTGAGATTGACGGCCAGCTCGAATTTGACCGGCTGTTCCACCGGGAGGTCGGCGGGCTTAGTGCCTTGCAAAATTCTGTGCACGTAACCAGCTGCGCGCCGGAACAAGTCAGGCTCGCTCGCACCGTAGGACATCAATCCTCCGGCGCGCACGTTCTCGCTCAATTGATACATCGCCGGCAGCCGGTTCTTCGGCATGAAATCAATGATCCATGCGATATGGGTCTGGTGGAAAGGTTCGCCGGTCATCGCGAACGCATCAGGATGCTCCTTCGTCATTGCTGCGAATGCGGTCGCGAACTCGATGCGAGGGCCCACGCCTACAGAGATGACCGTCAAACCCAACCTCGGTGCCGCACGTTGTAGCTCCTCGAATTGGAGGACGTTTGGAGGCGTTGTCCGGATTCCACAGAAAGGCTACGCGCGAGACGGTTGGAATAACCTCCTTGAGAATCTGCAGCCGCTTGGCACCGACGTCTGGGCCAAGGACGCTGTTGCCGGTGATATTTCCTCCCGGTCGGGCGAGGCTTGGCACGAGCCCGGCGCGCACGGGATCGCCGATCGAGATCATGACGATGGGAATGGTGGTGGTGGCTTGCTTGGCCGCCAAGCTTGCGGGCGTGCCGAAGGTCGCAATGACGTCCACCGGGCGACGAACGAGCGCCCCCGCGGCCTCGGCAAGTTGCTCCGGCACTTCATTGCCATACGCATACTCGAAGGCGATGTTTTGGCCTTCGAGGTAACCGAGATCGCGCAACCCGTGACGGAAGGCGTTCTACCGGGGCGCGTCATCAATGATGCCGATACGCGGAATCTTCCCCGGCTGCTGCGCGCGCGCCGCAAGCGGCCACGCAGCCGCGCCGCCGAGCAGCGTGATGAACTCGCGCCGCTTCATTCGATCACCTCGTCGGCGAGCGCCAGCAGTCTCGCTGGAATTTCGAGCCCAAGCACTTTCGCGGTGTTAATGTTCATAACGAGGTCAAACTTAGTCGGCTGCACTACGGGTAAATCCGCTGGCTTAGCGCCGTGGAGAATCCGGCCGGTGTAAATGCCGGCTTGGCGATACCCGTCATGAAGGGTGGCTGCATAGCTCATGAGGCCGCCAGCCAAGGCAAACTCGCGCAGGAAATACATTGAAGGAATTGCATGGCGTGCAGCCAGTAGGACCAGTTGATCGCGCCGGCTGAGGAAAAACGTATCCGTACCGACAAGTAAAGCACCGGCCGTCAACTGAACCAGATTCGCAAAGGCGCTGTTGGTCGTCGTCGGTAGGCTGCCGTTCCCGATCAGCGGCGGGAGTTGCACGCGGCATCGCCAGCCATTCCTTCATCCGCTCGCGGCCCGCTGTGGTCCGGGTGTTCGGGAGCTACCCTAGCCGCGCGCAATCGGATTTACTCGATTCGCCTCGCGACGAATACGCCCCGACCCGATGCCTTCAACCCGACCCCAGCAAGCTGCCGGATCGCTCATAATGACGCCACGCGATGATAAGCCCTGCGGTTTCTTCTGCGGCTCCTGCGCTTGCGTCGAAAGGGACCGCAGCCGCCTCCAACAATCGCGCCACTTGGACAGCGGACCAATTCCCACCGCGCAGCGCTGGAATTGTGGGATAAACTGAACTTTAACGGTCACGGTCGATCCTCGATTCCCAATGGAGCACT
>Ga0126376_10000205_pt1 | contig 27661 bp, 19 predicted proteins | sample PanSoiMetPlot_15_FD_92760 | JGI IMG/M metagenome (GOLD analysis project Ga0126376, IMG submission 92760) | Tropical forest soil microbial communities from Panama - MetaG Plot_15 | ecosystem: Environmental > Terrestrial > Soil > Tropical forest > Bulk soil | place: Panama | collected 2016-02-17 | reverse complement strand
TCAAACTCGACCTCATCCATGAGAGTTCGGATGAGTTTAAGTCCCCAACCGCGTCTTTCTTCCGCCGCTTCTTTCGCTTCTGATCCGCTATTCGCGCCGTTTAGATTGACTGGCACGATGCCGCGACTCGAAATAGTGATGACTAATCTATCACTTTCGACGCGAAAACGTTGATAAATTTTTCGATCCGGGCTGAAACTGTGCTCCGAAGCGTTGATACACGCCTCGACGATCGCCGTTTTTATCTGGTTAATCGCCTCGGGCCGAAAGGTCAATCTCTTCGCGATCTGTTCGGCCGTGTTCGCTGCAATCAACTCGTTGTCTTCGCCCATGGGCACGACCATCAAGAACTCATCCGGATCGCTCGTCTGTACGATAGCGCTCATAACGGTCTCGCCGAGACGAGCTGCGAGCAGGCCCAGTTGCTGACGGCTCGAGCCAAAAGCCTTGCGCCGTTCAAGCAGTTTGCCGGCTTCCTCTGAGAAGCCTTCGTTTGAGATCAACCAGATCTGAAAACGACTGAAGCCTAGCCGTTCGGCCATGTTCTCGAGCCGGTCGCACCAAGCGCGCACGACTTCGACGTCGACTTCGAGCTTTGATTCGATATCAGCGGCGAGCCAGATGACCTGCTGGGCGTCGGAATAACTTCCCTCTTCGAACGTGTGTGCGACGAGACAGTGATCCTCTTCGCAAAGCTGACGCATGTCGCTGACAAATGCCGCGCAACTGGCGAGGTGGACCGTCTGCGGTAGTTTGATGAACTCGGTCTCGGTTGCGAGTCCGGACAGCACCGTGTCGCTCTCAGCGCCTTTGTATTTCTTGCTGAAGTTCTGGTAGTCGAAGAGAACCGCAGGCACTCGCTGGCAGTTGAAACGCGAGATCAAATCCCGCAAGCCGGCGTTGGCGATCTGTTTGTAGTGTCGCGCCATTGTGTGCGGCGCGCGTTTGAGAGAGTCAGCGAGCATGTCCGCCACGACGAGAGCGCGCGGCTCGTTGAGCACGTCGAGGCGATAGCGAATCTTCAGATAGTCTTTCCACGCTTGTGGTCCAGCACCAGCTTCGACCGTGGCTCCATCCCGGTTAATAAACTCCTGCACGTGGAGGCGATGCAAAACGTCTTCGAGTTCACTCGCCGCCATGTGAAGACGTTTGCGCCAGACTTCAAACGACGAGACCTGCTCTTCACCCGCAGCCGCTTCCCAAAGCAGACGAATCAAGAGATGGCGTGTGTCGAGTCGCGGGGATATTTCTTCTAATAGATCGGCAAAGTGCCTGTGAATGTGACCGCCGAATAATTCATCGACGTAGAGACGTTCGCAGTCGAGATATGAGACCAGCGACGTATGTTTCTCTCGTGCTGCCTGCAAGAAGATGTTGATGAAAAACGGACTGCCGGCAAACTGTTGGACCAGCAGATCGCGGGCGACCTCACTGGTCGCCACGTGCTGGCGTCGTGCCACGTGTTCGACCAGACGTGCGGCCTCGGTCGTGTCGAGTTGTTCGAGACGTAGTGTGTCGAGCAGTTCGAAGTCACACTTCGCATCGTGCGCTGCTTCGAGGATCTGGCGCCGCAGTCCGGCGAGCACGAAGGAGAAGCCACCACGTCCGAAGACACGCAGGATTTCCGTGCCCAGCACGACCGCGCCATTCAGGTACTCTGCGAGTTGTGAACCGTCGAGCATCACGAATGGGCGGCCTCGGCCGGACGGAATACGTTGTGGCGCGCCGAGGCAGAAGCGAACGAGCGCTTTGTCGTCGTTACTGAATCGCAGGCGGTTGTACGACTCGATGAGTTGCTCGATCCATTCGTGGTCCGCCGGGAGTGCCAGTTCCTGCAGATCCTGCAGGGTCAAAGGCGCGTGGGAAACGACAGGTTCGTTGCGGCGGAAAGCGATGTACTGCTGGACGAAGGTGTTGAGAAACTCGATTGCAGCGCTGACCGCTGTGGTCTCGTTCGGTGTGATGGCAAAGTAGATCGGGATGACGTCAGTGTGCAGATTGAAGAGCTGATCGTAGCCCTGGCGCAAGAGTTCCGAGACGCCCGCAGAGGGTTCCATGAGTAGAAGCAGGCCGCGACCGGCGTTGACCGGTTCCGCCTGGACCATGATGCGGTCCAGTTCGCCGGCACGGCCGACAAAGTCCTGCTGGACCACACGGCCGAGGATGCGGCGGAATTTTTCGCTGGGGCTGCTCATCGTCTTAGAATTAATAGGTCCTATAGGTCCCATAGGACCTATATTTAGGATTCCTTCTCCCCGTAGAACTCAACCCTGTCCTTTCCCAAACTCTTCGCCTGATACAGCGCGCGGTCTGCGGCGGCGATGACGTTCTCAGGCGTGTCCACATTCTTCGCGAACGTCGATACACCCACGCTGATCGTTACATGACCATGTGGCTGCGCTTTCCCGTGCGGAAACTCGGTCGTCGACACACGATGCCGGATGCGATCCGCGATCACACCCGCTTCAACCATGCCCGTCTGCGGCAAGAGAATGCAAAACTCTTCCCCACCGTACCGCGACGCCACGTCCGCCTGACGCAGCGCGCCCTTCAAACAGTGCGCAGTGATCTGCAACGCCAGGTCTCCTGCCTGGTGACCGTTCTTGTCGTTGTAAGCCTTGAAGTCGTCGATGTCGATCATCAGGAAACTCATCGGATAGTCGTAACGCTTCGAGCGACTCAACTCTTCCGCCAGCCGCTCTTCGAGATAGCGGCGATTCGGCAGCGCCGTCAGCGCATCCGTGATCGACATCAGTTGAAACTCAGTCGCTCGTTCCTGCCACTCGGCCCGCTCGAGTGCGAGCGCGACCTGTGGTCCAATGATCTCCAGCAAGCTCAGATCGACTTCGTTGTACGTTCCGCCGCCTGATTTGTCGGTGACGTTGAGCACCCCTACCTTCCGTCCGCCGATCGTGATTGGATAGCTGATGAACGAGTTTGTTTTGTAATGACGTTCGAGCGGCGCCGGTTTGCGACCGGCCGTGCGAAGATCCGTCATCATCATCGCCTGGCCTGTATCGATAACTTCTCCGGACACTCCTTCACCGACTCGTACCGGCGACACTGATGTCAGATCGGTCGAAAGCCCGCTCGCCGCTTTCAAGACCAACTCGTTTGCAGTTTCGTCCAGCACCATCAACGACGCGCGTTCCGATTGCAGCAACTCTTTTGAGTTGGCGATGATCGAGTTGTAAGTCTTGACCGGATCGGCGCAGCTTATCCGCTCGAGAAAATGTTGCAGAGAGTCAGTGAAGCGCGAGCGATACTCCAGCTCGCTTCGCAAACGCTGTATTTCGAGCTCCAGTTCCTGCTGCGCTCGAGTTGGTTCCGGTTTCGCGGGCTTTGCGGGAGGTTGGACCAGATGAGCGATACCGGACCCATTCGAAGATGCCGCGTGTTGCTTGCGCGCGGCGCGATCTACGCGTTCCGCCAGTTCAGTCAGACGCTGCGGATCAGAGAACAGGATGTTCGCGAAGACTTCATCCGACGCGATGCTTTGTAGATCTCCGGTGCGAAAACGTTCCATCAGTTGTTGATAATCCGAGCTCTTTACGAAGGCTCGTCCGCCGATCACTGCCAGGTTTCGTTTGCCGCCAATCTCGATCGGTAGCGCAAAGCACGAGAGTCCGGCGTGACACTTGAAATGGATCGTCTCGCCGGCTTTCACGGCCCGGGAATGAGCGGCACCGCAATAAGCGTCGCACAGCTGAGCGTGCTCAGGGGAGGTTTGAAAGCTATGGCAGATCGAGTTGTTGTTTGACACCACCACTGCCGGAGGCTGGTGACCCTCAACTAAAAGCAGGGCCAGCCCTGAAGACTCCGCCATTGAATCCTGGGTTCCAGGCCAGGCAGGCGGGGCGTCTTCACGATGTTCCTGAGGACTCAGGGCAATGGGGGACTTTTTAACCATCAGGATCTGGGACTTCCCTTTGTGCTAAATGTCCAATAACGAGGGGTTTCAAGAGGAATCTGCCATAAAAAGGCACAAAATGCACAAATGGCCTAGCGGAATGATTGAGTACCGGGAGATTTTCTCGTTTTTGGCCCTATGCTTCTTGTGGTCCTGTTTGCGGCAAACCTGGGGCGGCGCCCGGCGCGACATCTTCGATGTGCGGTTGCGCCGGACTGATTCTGATGCACGCCGCGAAATGCGCCGGCTTAATTTCGACCAACTGAGGAACCACCTCCTTGCATTTTTCGATTGCGTACGGGCAGCGTGTGTGAAAGCGACAACCCGTCGGGGGATTTATGGGAGAAGGAACGTCGCCCTCCAGCATTATACGCTGTCTGGTGGCTTCGACCTGTGGATCGGGAACGGGCACCGCGGAAATCAACGCCTTCGTGTAAGGCATCAGGGGCTCGTTGTAAATCGTCTTCGCGTCAGCGATCTCGACCAGCTTGCCCAGGTACATCACCGCCACGCGATCTGAAACGTGTCGAATCGCACGCAGATCGTGAGAGATAAAAAGATAGGTCAGGTTCTTTTCGCGGCGCAGTCGTTCGAGCAGGTTCATGATCTGCGCTTGAATGGAAACGTCGAGAGCCGAAATCGGTTCGTCGGCAACGATGAAATCAGGATCGACTGCGAGAGCGCGTGCGATGCCGATGCGTTGGCGCTGACCGCCGGAAAACTCATGCGGGTATCGCTTGATAAAACGTTTGCTCAAACCGACGGTTTCGAGCAATTCCTGCACGCGCTGCTCCGCTTCCCTGCCTCGCGCCAAACGAAACGTCTCGAGCGGTTCGCCGGCGATCTGGCCCACGGTCATGCGCGGGTTTAGTGACGCATAAGGATCCTGAAAGATGATCTGTAAGTGGCGGCGCTGTTCGCGCAACTGTCTGGACGAGAGGTGTGCGAGATCTCGATCGTTGTAGAAGACCTGGCCGTCAGTCGGTTCAGTAAGCCGCAGGATGGCGCGTCCGAGTGTCGATTTACCGCAGCCTGATTCACCCACGAGTCCGAGAGTCTCGCCTTTGTGGATATCGATCGAGACGCCATCGACAGCCTTCACCACGCGCTTGACGGTGTTAGTGCCGAAGAGTTTGTCGAGCGGACCACCACCACCGAGATCGAAATGCACTTTCAGATCTCTGATCGACACTAGCGTTGAATCGTTTGCGCTCATTCCTGGACCGGTGTGCCTCCGGATTCGCTGTACACCTCGCGTGCGAAGTGACAGAGTGAATGATGATCTGTGTTCAGCTTTACGAACGGCGGAAACTCACGCCGGCAGATGTCCTGTACGTAATCACAGCGTGCAGCGAACGGACATCCCGGCTTCAGATGGGCCATGTCGGGAGGCAAGCCGGGGATCTGATACAACTTGCCCTGTTCGTCGGTCGGATCGGGCACAGATCGCAGCAGACCCTTTGTGTAAGGATTTCCCGGCGTCGCAAACAACTCCGCGGTCCTGGCTTGCTCGAAGATCTTTCCGGCGTACATCACGATGACGTGATCGGTCATGCCCGCGACGACGCCGAGATCGTGAGTAATGAGAATAACGCTCGTGCCCGTCTCGCGTTTTAGTTTCTTGATGAGCTCGAGTATCTGCGCCTGAATGGTGACGTCGAGAGCGGTAGTCGGTTCGTCGGCAATCAACAGCTCCGGTTCACACGAAAGCGCCATCGCGATCATCACACGCTGGCGCATGCCGCCGGAGAATTCATGCGGGTAACTATCCGCGCGACCACGTGCGTCAGGTATACCGACGGTTTCCAACATGCGCACGGCGTGGTCGTAAGCCTGTGCTTTCGAATGGCCCAGGTGGAGTTGAGTCGTCTCCATCACTTGCTTGGAGATCTTCATGAACGGATTGAGTGAGGTCATCGGATCCTGAAAAATCATCGCGATGCGGCGGCCCCTGATCTTTCTGATCGCATCATTGGGCAGCAACAGCAAGTCGGTGCCGTTGAAGATCACTTCGCCGGATACGATTTTTCCGGGCGGGTCCGGAACCAGGCGTATGATCGAAAGATTCGTGACTGACTTACCCGAGCCCGACTCGCCCACGATGCCGAGAGTTTCCCCACGCTTGAGTTGAAAAGAGATGTCGTCGACTGCCTTCACGACTCCGTCTTCGGTATCGAAGTATGTGCGGAGGTTTTTGACTTCTAGAAGGTTGCCGTCTGAGCTGGAGGTCATGGTTATACCGTTCGCATCTGCGGATCTAAAGCATCTCTCAAACCGTCGCCGAGGAAGTTCAGCGAGAAGAGCGTGAGCGCCATCGTCGCGCCCGGAAAGATCAGTTGCCACGGAAAGACGGCGATGTTCGTAATGCCATCTGCCGCCAAACTGCCCCACGAAGCCAACGGTGCCTGAACGCCAAAACCGAGAAACGAGAGAAACGCCTCAGTCAGCATGATCTGTGGAATCGTTAACGTGGCGTAAACGATCACTGGTCCAAGCGTATTCGGCACCAGGTGACGGAAGATAATCCGCGGCGCCGAAACACCGGTCGCGCGCGCCGCGAGCACGAACTCCTGATTCTTGAGTGAAAGTATCTGCCCGCGAACAATCCGCGCCATCGTCAGCCACGACACCGAACCGAGCGCAATGAACAGCAAGGTCAACTGACCTCGGGGCGTCTGACTGCGAAACATCGACAGCAGCACGATCACGACGATCACGTAAGGCAACGAATAAAGCACGTCGACGATCCGCATCATCACATTGTCAATGCGGCCGCCGATATACCCGGCAATCGCGCCGTAACTCACGCCGATCAACAACGACACGAGCGTCGAGAGAATCCCGACAAACAGCGAGATCTGCCCGCCTTGTAACACTCGCGCAAACTGATCGCGTCCGGCATTGTCAGTTCCCATCGGATGCAACCATGAGAATTCGTTGTCCGGTCCCTTGAAAGGCGGCATCGAGCGGGTCAACTTCGGATTGCTAGCGGGAATGAAGTCCGGCGTGAATCCAAACGTATGCTCGATCACGGTTGGTCCAATAATCGACGCGATTGTCACCACGATTACTACCACCAAACCGAACACTGCCAGCTTGTTCTTCAGCAGACGACGCCATGCATCGCGCCACAATGAGGTGCCGCGCACGAATGCTCCCGCTTCGTCGGGATGCACGTCCGCTTCAGCAACGGCCATCTCAGGACCGATGTGAATGAGTTCGTCGTGTTCTGGCTTCTTCTCCGTAGCCATTTCTACTGATACCTCACACGCGGATCGAGATACGCGTAAGCGATATCGACGAGCAGGTTCATAAACAGCAGCGTGATCGCGATAAACGCGACGATGCCGATGATCAACGGCTCGTCGCGATTGAGTGATGCCTGGATAAAGTAATTGCCCAAACCCGGCAACGCGAAGATCCGCTCGACTACGACGGTGCCGGTTAGTAGAAACGCGAGTGCTGGTCCGGTGTACGAAACCACCGGCATCAGACCGCCGCGCAGTGCGTGTTTGAGCACGACGTCGCGCTCGCTCAATCCCTTTGCTCGCGCGGTGCGAATGTAGTCGGAACGAAGCACCTCGAGCATGCCGGCGCGTGTGAGTCGCGCGATGTAGGCCATATAAATCGCCGAGAGCGTCAACACAGGCAGAATGAGATTGCGACTGGGAAATCCTTCCCAGCGCGCAGGCGGTAACCAGTAAAGACCAAGCGAAAAGATCAGGACCAGGATCGGACCAAGCACAAAGTTCGGCACCGAAATGCCGAGCATCGCCAGCGCCATCGACGTGTAATCCCACTTCGAGTTTTGCTTGAGTGCCGCAATCGAACCCGCCGTGATACCGACGATCAAAGCAAGTAGATAAGCCAGGATTCCCACCGCGGCCGACACCGGAAACGAGCGCTTGATGATCGTATTGACCGACTGACCTTCGTACTTCAGAGACGTTCCAAAGTCGAGATGACGAACAATGGTCCACATCGTCTTCCCGTACTGTTGGTACCAGGGCTTATCGAGGCCGTACTTCTCGCGGATGCTTTTTTCGACAGCGGGAGATAGAGGTTTTTCGCCGGAATAGAAGTTACCCGGGGCGAGCTTGATCAAGACCCAGGTAATCGAGATCACGACAAGGATCGTCGGTATCGTAACCAGGAGGCGTCTGACAATGAACCGAAGCATTCGTTAACCAGAGATCCGCGTTCATTCCGCGGTCAAACTCGGCGTGCCGTAATCCCATTTCGCACGATCGCGTTCGATATAAATGTACTTCCAGGGAAACAATGAACCCGGATTCGGATACATACCTTTCACGTATGGTTTCTTGAGCCAGTTCACTGACGGTGTATCGAGCGGAATGATTGGCTGTTGTTCCATCAGGTAAGCTTCCGCTTTCGCGAGTAACTCGTAACGCTTCTGATGGTCGAGCGTGCGGTTCGCTTCATCCAGCATGGCGACGTATTTCGGATCCTGCCAGCCCGTGCCGCTTTCGCCGCCCGTGTAGAACAGGCTCAGGAATGTGAACGGGTCCATGTAATCGGCGCCCCATGCTCCGCGCATAAATCCTTTGAAGTCGAGTTTGGCCTTGGCCTCGAGAAAAGTCTTCCACTCCATGTTACGCAGGCCGACAGTGATGCCGAGATTTTGTTTCCATTGAGCCTGCATCCACTCGGCGAAGGATCGATTTTGTGCCTGCGTGTTGTAGACAAACTCGACCTGGTCCACCGGAAACGTCGGACAGGAGAAACTGCCGTCCGAGTTTTGGATCACGGGATAACCGGCCTCACCCAGTACTCTGCGCGCTTCCGCCGCATTGAAGGGCTGAGGTTTAGGCTGCGGGTATCCGGGAAACATTCCTTCCGGCGTGAACCCGTTCAACGGTTTTACGATGCGGCGCCAGTCGGCATATGCCTGCTTATCGATCGCGAGGTTGAATGCCTTTCTTACCTTCGGATTATTTAAAGGAGGCTTAGTGGTGTTGATGATCAGGTAGTCGATCGCCGCCTCCGCCTTGTCCATGTAGTCTTTCTTGGTCTTGATGATAAATATCCACGGATTCGGCACCGCGTGATTGTACATCGCGTCAAGCTCCCCTACCTTGTACATGTTCATTACGGTGGAGTTGTCGAGGATCGGATACAAATAGATCTCATCCAACTTCACAGTCGCGGCGTCCCAGTACATCGGATCGCGTTCGAGGACTAATTGATCGTAAGGCTTCCAGAGTTTCACTTTGAATGGACCGCAGGTAACGATGTGTTCCGGCTGCGTCCATTGATCGCCCCATTGCTCCACTACTTTACGCGGCGCGAGCCGGAAAAGTTGATGGGCCAGCATCATTACAAAAAATGGCGCCGGCTGAGCCAGCGAGATCCGCACGGTGTACTTGTCGACGGCTTCAACGCCGAGATCTTCAGCCTTCACCGGCACGAACTCTTTGCCGGCGACTGCTTCTTTTAACTTTGCGTTGGCATCAAGACGCTTGTTTCGTGCCTTCTGATCGCCCGGCAGAGTCAATCGCATCGGCGTGTGCATCTGATGATGGAACTCAGAATCGAGCATTGGAGCCGTGTCTTTGGAGGGAGGATATTCGCTCTTTGCCGGGTCGATGGGACTGCTGCTGAGCGGTTCCGGTGGCGCATTCTCAACGAAGTCTTTCGCAAGCAGGAACTGCCCGGTTTTCGGATCGCGCACGAAAACACGTTGTGCGTTGTAAGCCTCCGCGTATTTTAAATACGCTGCCATGTAGGCATTGCGTGAAGCTGTTTCTTTCGCCAATGCGCGTCTGAAACTGTAAACAAAATCATTCGCGTCGATCGGATCGCCGTTGGACCAGCGACCAGTCTTTCGCAAATAGAAAGTGAACTCGGAAGAGTCGTTGTTTACGCGCCACGATTGGGCGAGTGCCGGTTCTGGCTCGAGTGTTTTGGGGTCGTAGTTAACCAGTCCTTCGAAAAGCGCCTGGTACAGTCGCGCTTCGGGCTGGCCGTTGCTGATTGCCGGATCGAGCGTTTCAGGTTCGTCGCCGCTGACGTAGCGAAAGATGTTTCGCGCTGGTGGGGTCGTAGATCCGAAAAACTCTTCATTGCTGGAGGCAACGTTACACGAATGATTAGAAAAGGCTAACGCGGCCAGCAGAACCAATCCAACGATCTGTTTGAGCTTGTCACTGTTCACCAGTAACCCCCACTTCTTCCCAGTTCGTTTAGTTCAGCACGAGTTTATGAGGAGCCTCGCAAATGAAGAGACGTGTGGAAGTTAGCACGCGCAAGGAGGTTAGGCAAGATTTGATGTGGTCGAGTTTCCAAAAATACGCCGAAGGCATTAGCAAGATTTTCTGCCCAAAACGCCGAAGGCGTTGGCCAATTCCAGCCCAGAGTTGGAGCGCAGCGAGAACCCTGGGTACGTATAAAGAACAAGGTGTTAACCCTGAAAGGGTTCATCTCGGAACGAACCCTTTCAAAGGGTTTATGAATGTTTCAATGTGGGGTCCCAGGGTTGTCGCTGCGCTCCAACTCTGGGCTGAAATTAGCCAACGCCGTCGGCGTTCAGTGACTGTTACTTCAGCCTATTTCTTTACCGCGTAGCCGAGGCCGTCGCCGACTGCCAACACTTCGGCGATCAGTTGCGGGTGGTTGATGAAGTAGCGGTTGAATTCGCGCAGTGCGACGGTCGAGCTCTCCGTGTCGTCACTAGCAACTCTTCCGCTCCACAGCAGATTGTCGACGATGACAACGCCGCCGGTTCGCAAACGCAGCAAACCGAGGTCGAGGTAGCGTGAGTATTCTTCCTTCACCGCGTCGATGAACAGCAGATCGAACGTCTGCGTAAGCGCCGGCATGACTTCCAACGCTTTGCCTTTCTCGATCTCGACTCGATCCAGCAAGCCGGCGCGCTTGAGATAACCAGACGCCGCACGAATCATCTCGTCGTTCGGTTCAATCGTGACGACTACGCCCTGCTCGCCCATGCCGCGCGCGAGATGGACCACCGAATACCCGATCGCCATACCGATCTCGAGGGCCTTGCGAGCGCCGGTCACACGCGCCGTGATCTCGAGAAAGCGCGCGACCTCAGGATCCGCGATCGGCACGCGATGCTCAGCCGCGTAAGCCTCCATCTCCACCAGCAGCGGATCGCTTTGAGTATGCAGTTGGTCCAGGTACTCAGCCTGGTCACGTTGAACGATTGCGTCGAGTTTATCCCTCATGATCTTCTATCAACTGTCGGGATTATCCTGCACCTCGCCGTTCACTGAAACGTAGCGACGGCCGAGGCCGAGTTGTCTAAGTTTGTGTTGTAGTGACTGCCGGTGCATGTCCAGAATCTCGGCCGCACGCGTCACATTACCCTGCGTATACTCGAGGCAGCGAGTTATGTAGCGCCGCTCAAACTCTCTGCGATCCTCGCGAAAATCCGCTGTAAACGGCACCCGCAGGCCGTCCGTTTCGGAATCACTACTGTCAACAATCCCGTTCTTCGACATTCCAGCGGTGATTTCGTCCGGCAGGTCTTTGGGTGTCACTTCGTCGCCGTCGGCCATGATCACCGCGCGGTCGATCGTGTTCTTCAGCTCACGTACGTTACCCGGCCAATTGTACTCAACCAGGCGCCGCAACGCCGCCTGATTCAAAGCCCGTTGTGGCAGTTCATAACGCTCAGCCGCCATTCTTAGAAACGTTTCCGCCAACTGCGGAATGTCTTCACGACGCTCGCGCAGCGGCGCAATGTCAACCGTCACAACGCGCAAACGATAAAACAAGTCAGCGCGAAAATTACCCGTCGTGATCTCCTGTTCGAGTGGCCGGTGCGTTGCACTCACGATGCGCACGTCAACGGGGATCGACTCATTCGCGCCGAGACGCTCGATGCGTCGTTCTTCCAAAGCGCGCAGCAGTTTGGCCTGCACGTTGGCGCTCATGTCGCCGATCTCGTCAAGGAACAGAGTGCCGCCATCGGCCTGTTCAAACTTGCCTTCGCGTCGCGCTGCCGCACCCGTAAAAGCGCCTTTTTCGTGGCCGAAGAGTTCTGATTCAATCAACTCGGAAGGCAGTGCGGCGCAGTTAACTGCGACGAAAGAAGCGTTGCGACGCGCGCTGTTACGCTCGTGCAGCTCGCGCGCGACCAGTTCTTTTCCAGTACCTGATTCGCCACGCACGAGCACGGTTGCATCAGTCTCAGCGACCTTCTCGATCGTGGCACGTACCTTCTGCATTGCGTCGGAGTTTCCGATCAGCGCACCGCGTTGCGAGCGTTCAACTTCGATGCGGCGGCGCAGCGAATAATTCTCGCGCCGCAGTTGAACTGTTTCGGCAGCGTTCTTGATAACGAGTCGCAGATCGTCGAGCTCGAACGGTTTCGAAAGGTAGTCGTGAGCGCCGGCTTTGACGGCTTCGACGGCCATGCGTTCCGAGCCGTGGGCCGTCACGATGATCACGAGCGGGCCGTTGCCATTCGAACTCTTGATCTCGCGGAGGAAATCAAGGCCGCTCATGCCGGGAAGATTTACATCGAGGAGAAGGAGGTCCGGCTCGTGTTGTTTTAGCAAGGCCCTGGCGGCCTCGGCGGAACCGGCTTCAGTAATGTTGTAACCAAAAGTGGTGAGGGCGCGGCGCATGCCGTAGCGCGCGGCCTCCTCGTCGTCCACAATCATCAATCGCAACGCGTCTTTTCTCACTTCCTCAGTAGTTTAGGGCCCTGCGGCCCTAAACTCCTAGCGCGTTGCGTGCCACGCCTTATTTCGGGGTTCGCTTGGCTGAGACGACCAGGATGATCGCGTCGCCTGATGGTCCAACGTTGAGCGTGCCGACGATCACGGGTTCCCCTTCGCGCATGCTGATATCGGTCGAAAGGCCAGTGGTTTCATAGTTGAAAGCGGGCGCGATAGTGCCGTTCGCTGCGAGCGAAGGCGTGGTCTGAATCGGAATGCGGGCGCCATAATTGAAGCCCAGCATTTGCACGACGGTCTGATTTTCAGCGTTGCGCACGAGCTTCACTTGCCTGACTCTGAACTGACTGAAGCTCGGTGTCACATTCGAAGCGGCGGCCAATGGTGATGCTGGCGGGGCGCCAATCCAATTCAACTCCAGGCGTCCTTCATTCTTCACGCGGTTAATCAACGTCGCCGCGAGCCGGTAGTTCTTGAATGGCAAGGTTGCGCGCAACTGTCGCACAACCGGATCGAGTGATGCGGGTAGTTTGGCGTCGTCCACTTCCTGATTCGTGCCCACGATCAGGTAGAGTTGTGTGTCGAGATTGCTTTCATCCACGGACTCGATTGGTTGCGACTGGGCGTGTGCACTCAAGCTGATGCTTACGAGGCAGAGTGCGAGCAGCAGCGCGCTCAAAAAGTTTCTCTTCTTCATGGGAATCGTCTCCTTCGACAAAAGTCAGCCACTAACACGCAGGATGCGCAGGAAAGTTCCACGCAAAGGCGCAAAGATTAAGAGAAGGCACAAAGTTGTTCTTTGTAACTTTTTTCTTTGTGCCTTTGTGTGAAACCTTTTTTCTCGCCTAGAGCGGGACCCGCAACTGAAAGAGCGCGCCGTGTCCATTCTGGCCCACCTCGAGCGACGCAGATCCACCGATCTCCTGCACACGTTTGCGAACGATCGCCAACCCCAATCCAGTGCCGCGCTGTCTCGTGGTGAAGAAAGGCTCCCAGATACGTTCACGCAGATCGGCAGGCACACCGGACCCACTATCCTGAACGCTGATCACGAGATCACCGCTCGCAGCCACTGCGATCAACTCGACCTTTCCGCCCTGCGGTGTCGCCTGAAGTGCATTGAGCAGTAAGTTCGACAATGCATCACGCAGTGCAGCGACCGATCGTCCGGCCAGCTCTGCCTGAACGTTGATTTCACAATCGAGCACAATCCCCTGCTCTCCTGCGTTCGCACGAAATAGATCCGCGACAGAGCGCACGAGTTCTTCAACGCTCAGCGGTTGTCCTGCCGGACTCTCCTTCCTCGCGAAACTCAGCAGTTGCGTCACGCTCTGGCTCAGTCGATCAGTTTCACCAACGATCAGACCGAGATCACGTTCGTATTCATTGCGCAGACTCTCGTCTTCACGCATCACCTGCGCGATCGATTTGATCGCTGACAGCGGATTCTTGATCTCGTGCGCCACGGTCGCGGCCATGCGACCGAGTGAAGCCAGGCGTTCACGTTCCGCGAGTTCTCTCTCAAGACGCAGGTTTTCTCCAAGCAGCCGCGAATCGTCGATTGCGATCGCCACCTGGTCTGCGAGTAAGCCGATGATCGAACGCGCGTCAGGCGTCAGGCTCGCAGAGGCTGCATCAACCGCCACTAAGCCTTCGACCTTGTCTTCGCGTCGCAGTGGATACGCGATCTTAAAACCCTGTTCGGTCAACACCTGCTCGTCCTCGACCGGTTCCCAGCCATTCAGTTTCGACTGGTCCAACACCTGCTCTACCCAGGCTTCAGAGTCAACAAAGATCTTCAGGCGTCGTAAACCAAGCGCGCCGGTGGTTCGCTCTTCGACGAAGTGCAAAAAATCCGAGAGATCCTTGTGCTGACCGGCGTATGAGCCGATGCGCGCCACGATCTCTTTGTATAGCGCGGCCTCACGTTCGAAGAGTTTGTGGAAACGTTGGGCCAGCCAGCCGCGCAACGGCGCCGCGAGCAGTGCGAGAGCGAGGATCAAAAGCGCTTCGACCAATCCCGGGCGAACACCATAGCGTTGCGTCAACCAATCGCCAATCGTGCGAATACCGAATACATAGACTGTCAACACCACCATCGCGAATGTAACTACGACGAGACTCTCTTCGATGATGATCTCGAGATACTGATAACGGTAGATGGAATAAGCCAGCAATATCGACGGCAGCAGCGAGCCGAGGTTTGCGAACGTCTTGAGATAAAGCCCGGCTTGAGTGCCGGCGCCGACGCCGGCCGCTAGCGCAGCGAAGATAACCACGCCCACGCCGATGAACGACACGGCGAGCGTCTGCATGACTCGCTGCTCGCTGCGATTCTTTGTCTTGCGCGCGATCAAGAGCTCCGTCACTGCAATCAGTCCCAGGACGTATGCGATCCAGAACGCGAAAGGAATCACGAAGAACGAGAGCTTTGTGAACATCGGCTCGTAGTCGCCACGCCAGAGTCGTGGCACGGCTACGAGCAGAAAGATTGTCGGAATGTAAGAGAGATAAACGCGGACGTGCTCGCTTCTGTTCAGCGGCCGCCCGTGTGCATTAGCCCACAGGTGCAGGTGAACGTGAAGCAGGAACGAGTAAGCAAAAGTGATGCTGACAACGGCGACGGTATCCGCGACGCGCAGGAGGGTGGTCCAGGTGTCCGGACCGAGATCGAAAAGGCCGTGCAGCGTGATCACGAGGTTGCTCGTGTGCCAGCCGCCCATCGTTAGCGCGAGGAGGGCGAGTAGTCGCTCGATGGTGCTTAGTTTGCTGCGGTGAGTAACGAGCTGGAACAGCATCCAGAGCGGCAACAACGCGCCGATGCTGTAGCCGATGACCTGTAGGATTTCGAGCGGCTCGAGTGGGGACATTTCGCGGGCGTTATTGTTGGGGCGGCACTCCGTGGCCGCCCCCCGATTCGGAACGCCTCATTCATCTGAGGGGCGGCCACGGAGTGCCGCCCTACAAAAAACACCCGTAGGATTTGTTAATTTGCAGCCGAGTTCTTAGATGGCGACGTGAACGTTATCTCAACCCGACGATTTTTCTTCTGCCCCGCAACGGTTGTATTCGGTGCGAGCGGGTTTGAGGCGCCCATTCCGTTCGCCTGAATGCGCATCGGATCGACACCTGCCTGCTGGAACCGATCTGACAGCACTCGCGCACGCTCTTGAGTCAACTGTTGCAGCGTCACTTCATTGCCTTTGCTATCCGTGTAAGCCTCGATAAGGATCTGGTAGTCCGGATTGCTCGCGAGTAGCGCTGCGAGCGGTTCGAGTTTAGCTGCTGAAGCAGCAGACAACGTTGCGGTGCGCGCGCTGGTCCAGATAGTTTCCGGAAGCACGAGACGAAAGCCGGTTGCGGTTTCCTTGAGCGTACCGTACTTCGCCAGCGTTTCTTTTAGATTCGCTTCGGCCGCGCGTCTCTCGGACTCGCGCCGTTCAGCTTCGACGCGCGCAGTCTCAGCCTGCTTTTCACCTTCCAGGCGCGCCAGTTTTAGTTTGGCGGCGTCACTGTCGGCACGTAGCGTCTGGATCTCATCACGCAGTTGCGCGATCTCGACTCGCTTTTCACGCAATTGATCGTTTGCGGTGCCGAGATCTCGCTCAGCCAGTTCGCGCGCGCGCTGCTCCTTCTCGAGCGCCGCGCGCAGTTGGGCCACTTCACGCTGCGACGCCTCGGCGCTCTCTTCCGCACTCCGCACAGCCTCATCGCGCCTGCGAATCTCTTCACGATTGATACGCGCCGCGCGGTGCACCACGGCGACCTCTTCAGCGTGTGAACCCGCGGCGGTCGCCTTTCGTGCTTCCATATCGACTTCCGTGAGTGGCTGACCCAGGCGCCACGCTTTCTCCGCCGCCTGCAGTTGATCTTCCGCTGTTTGCAACTCCTCCGTTGCGTCCGCCGATGCGCCTGCATACTTCGCGAGGTTTATAGCCTGGCGCGCTCCCAGCAGCGAGACAGGCGTTTGGCGGTAGTCTGCATCGGCGATCTCGGGAACTTTCGCGGTGCGAAAGTAGTCGCTCGAGTTTCCGATGTAACGAACGTCAGCAGTTTCGACCTGGCTGCCGTTTGCTCGCTGCGGCGGCAAGTTTTCCATCACCACCATTCGGCTCGGCACTTTCATCAGGAAGTGTGGCTCGGCAGTGAGAATCATCGCGAACGTCTGCAACGGCGTGGTGACGTCCAGCTTTGAAGCAACAAACGTACTGCCGCTACGTTTGATCTCACCCAGATTATCGACGTGTCCGTCAGGCGAGATGGCCCAGAGGATGTATGTGGTGTAAATGCCGCCTAACTCAGAGGCGCGGGGAAGATCTTCAACACTGAATTCGACTCTAGTGCCGCGACGACCGGCACGCTTCACCTTGGCTTCACCCTTGAGTCGCGGCAACACAGTCGTGCCGCGGAATTTGACTGTCACGGTCTCGTCCAGCGGATAGGTAACCGCAACCGTCTTGCGTTCGGTATCCTGCTGGGCAAATGCGGCAGACACAAACAGTAAACAAGCGCTGAGCGCAAAAACGAGATGTCGACCAATGCGTCTGTAACTCATGGTGAAACTGCTCCTAATCATCAAAGCTGGGAAAGAAAGGCTAGAATTACCATCTTCTTGATGCCTCAAACAGCCGCATTGTTGCCGATGGACTAGGAGAGGTCAAGACCAATAGTCCACAGACTACACAGATTATCTATGTTTACGTGTGGCTTTTTCTTTGCGGTAAGCAGCGGTTTGGATGATGAGGAGCGAGACTCCGGCGATCAACAGCATGGGCACCCAGCCACGCGGTGCAAGTAATTGCAGGACCAGCCAGAGAAGTATCAGGCCTGAACCGATCAACCACAACATGCTGATCAGGGAATCTCGTTCAGCTTGTAACCGACGCCACGAACTGTCAGCACGTAGCGCGGATTTTTCGGATCAGTCTCCAGCTTTTTGCGGAGACGATTGATGTGTGGGTCGATGTTGCGCTGGTAGCCTTCGTAATCCGTGCTCCAAACTCGATCGAGCAGAGCGTTCCTGGACCATGCGCGGCCAGGTTCCGACGCGAGCAGCTCGAGGATCTGAAACTCGAGCGGAGTCAGGTCAACGCGAAAGCCGTTGCGAATGACTTCATGACGCCGTTTATCGATCACCAGATCGCCGACCTCGATTCGTTCGCCATCCGGCTCGGCCGGAGCTGATCCGCCGCGGCGCAAAAGTGCCTCAACGCGATACTCGAGTTCGCGCGGACTAAACGGCTTGGCTAGGTAATCATCGGCGCCCGCCTCGAATCCTGCGACCTTGTCGTCCAACGCGTCGTGTGCGGTCAGGAATAAAGCCGGCGTTTGAATACCTCGATCGCGCACTCGTTTGAGGAGTTCGATGCCCGACATGCCCGGCATCGAAACGTCGAATATGAAGCAATCGAATCGTCCGGTTAAGGTGGCTTCGAGTGCCGCCATGCCGCTTTCGCGTTCTTCAACTTGAAAGCCCAGCCGGCGAAAGTACTCGGCCAGTAGAAGTCTCATGTCGGTATCGTCGTCTGCGATCAGAAGACGTTTACCTGCGTGTTTGCTGTTTGGTGTCGCTTGCTGTGCCAAATGTCTGATCCTGTCGGAGGGATCTGATAATGCCATGATTGCGCGAAGAATTATAACCTAAATCGATGCAGACTCATCCTGGGGAAACGATGTGCATCAGTGACGTCGACGAGGGAGTTCTAGCAAATCAGTTAGCCTTGACGCAAATAAGTGGGGGTAAGTATAGTTCCTTTTTACGGTTTTGGTCGTCTTTTTACCTCCTTTATAGCAACGGAACAGAGATTTCCGCAACCAGAGATGCGTGATCTTCGTCGCCTGTTAAAGTATCTGAGACCTCACTGGCCAATCTTCACCGTGGCGACTTTCGCAATGGTACTGGTGGGCGTACTGGAGAGCGCAATCGGCGGTTTGATTGTGCCAATCTTCGATCAAGCCTTCGTGCAAGGAGCGGGACAGCGTACCTCCACGATTTTCGGTCTGCAACGTCTAATTCCCCAGGCTCCGTTTGGCGCCTGGAAAATGATCTCTATTCTGTTGATTGTTTTCACGCTCGCCAAAGGCATCGCCGAGTATCTCTCGACCTATTTAATGGCGCGCATCGGACAGTCAGCAGTGCTTAAGTTGCGCCAGGATCTATATAGCCACTTGCTGGCGCAGTCGGCGACATTCTTCGAACGACATCGCACCAATTATCTAGTTTCAAGACTCGTCTCGAGCGCGGCGGCGATTGAGACGGCGGTGACGAGTACGATTCGCGACATGTTGCGCGAGAGCTTCACGCTGATCGCGTTTCTGGCCGCGTCATTTTATTACAGTTGGCGACTGACGCTCGGTTCGCTCGTAATTGCTCCAGTTATCGCAGTGCTAACGGCGAAGTTTGGCCGTGCCTTGCGTAACCTCGCTCGCGAGAGTTTTGAAGGCAGTAAGCAACTGACGGACACGGCGCAAGAGGCGCTCGCAAATCAGGGGATCGTCAAGGCGTATCGTGCGGAAAAACGTGAGTCGGAACGTTTTACTGACGTTGCCAAACGGATTGTTAAGGCAAATCTTCGTAGTGCTAGCATTGCCGGAGCTTCACCGCCGACGATCGAGATGATCGGCATTCTTTTCGTCGTGTTGCTGCTGTTCTTCGGGCAACGAGAAATCATCGTCGGACGGATGAACACGGCGCAGTTTGTCACGTTTCTCTTTTTCCTATTTCGCAGTTACGACCCGATGCGCAAGCTCTCGCGCCTCCAGAACAGCATGGAACAGGCACTCGGGGCTGCCCATCACGTTTGGGAAGTGATGGACGAGCACGCCGCGATTCAGCAGAAACCGGGAGCGGGCGAATTGTCTGTTCTTAAGAAAGAGATCGAACTGCGCAGTGTTTCGTTTGGTTATGCAAACGAATCGCGCTCGGTGTTGCGGGATGTGAGTCTAAGAATAAAGGCCGGAACGATGGTCGCTCTCGTCGGCGAATCAGGCGGCGGAAAGTCAACGCTTACGAAGTTGCTGCCGCGTTTTCACGATCCGAGTGAAGGCGCAGTGTTGTGGGACGGAACAGACATTCGCGACGCCACGATTTCGAGTCTGAGAAAGCAGATCGCTCTCGTCACTCAGGAGACGGTACTTTTCAACGACACCGTGCGACACAACATCGCGTACGGCAAGCCTGAAGCCACCGACGCTGAAATTGAAGAAGCGGCGTCGATCGCTTTTGCGCACGAGTTCATTCGCGAACTTCCCAATGGTTACGATACGATTGTCGGCGAGCGCGGCATCTTTCTTTCCGGCGGCCAACGCCAGCGGCTCGCTATTGCCCGGGCAGTTTTAGTTAATGCGCCAGTTCTGATACTTGATGAGGCTACTTCCGCACTCGACGCGGAGTCGGAGCGTCTCGTCCAGCGCGCGATCGGCAACCTGGTGCGGAATCGAACGACGATTGTGATTGCTCACCGGCTCTCAACCGTTCGACGCGCGGATGTTATCGTCGTGATGGAAGCGGGCCGAATTATCGAAATGGGAACGCACGCGGAGCTGTTGGCCCAGGGCGGACAGTACCGCAAGCTCTACGAGCTTCAATTCGCAGACGAAGAGGAGCTCGTGACATTTTAATAGGTCCTATTGGACCTATGGACCTATTTCCTGAAACCATGAAATCAATGACCGGATACGGCAAGGGGATGGTGGCGGGCGACGATTTCTCCGTCTCCGTTGACCTGAAGACCGTTAACAACCGCTTCCTCGATATCCACCTTCGGGTTGGCTCCGAGCTCGGCTCGCTCGAACCGTCCATCAAGAAACGGATCACATCCCGATTAACCCGCGGTCGTGTTGACGTGACCGTGAGCATGGAGCGCGTGGCCCAGGTCGCTTACGAACTGAACCGCCCGCTCATCGCCGGCTACATCAACGCCCTGAAACAGTTGCAACAGGATTTCGATATCGCCGGCGAGTTGGACATCAACGTCCTCGCCCGAATTCCCGGTGCGTTACAACCAGCGCGCAACGGCATCGACGAGCGCATGATCACGGGGCTCGAACAGGCGTTGGACCAGGCCCTCGACGAACTGGAGAAGATGCGTCTCCAGGAAGGTGAAGCACTCAAAAACGAACTGCGCGATCGAGTGCGGAAGATCGAAGCGCTGGTACCGGTGATCGAAGCGTCAGCCGCGGGTCTCGCCGATGCTTATCGTCTGCGTCTGCAAAAACGCATCGGCGAATTGCTGAATCGCGGTGGGCAGATCGTGGAAGTGGATCCGGTGCGACTGGCCCAGGAAGTCGCATACCTCGCGGATCGCAGTGACGTGAGTGAAGAAATGGTCCGGTTGCGCAGTCACCTGTCGCAGTTTCAAGAAGCCCTCGATGATCCCGGCGAAGCGGGCAAGATGCTTGACTTCCTCTTGCAGGAACTCAATCGCGAGGCCAACACGACCCTTTCGAAATCGACGGATCTCGTGATTAAGGAGGCGGGCTTGGCGATCAAGGCTGAGGTCGAGAAACTTCGCGAGCAGGTTCAGAATGTCGAGTAGAGTGAAAGAACTGGAAACTTTCCGCACAGTCAGTCACGCCGCTTGGAGAGGCACGCTCTTCGTCGTTAGTTCACCATCGGGTGGCGGCAAAGGCACGATCATTCGTCACGTGTTGGCTGTTGTCGAGAATCTTCGCTATTCTGTCTCGTACACGACTCGCGCGCCACGTCTCGGTGAAGTCGATGGCCGCGAGTATTTCTTTGTCAATCGCGAGATTTTTGCAGAGATGGCGGCAGCGGGCGAGTTTCTCGAGTGGGCCTGCGTGCACGGAAATCTTTACGGCACGGCGAAGAACCAGGTCATGGAAGAGACTGGCGCAGGCGCGGACATCATTCTCGAAGTCGACGTTCAGGGCGCGGCCAGCGTGCGGCAGTTGCTGATGGATTCAGTCAGTATCTTTATCCTGCCGCCTTCATTCGAAGTGTTACGGCAGAGACTGATTGACAGGGGCACGGATTCACCTGAGGAACTCGAACTGCGACTGCGCAATGCGCCCGAGGAGTTGAAGCAGTACTCGGCTTTCGATTACGTAATCATTAACGACGAGGTCGACCGGGCGGTGGGCCAGCTTGCGGCGATCATTTATGCGGAGCGCGCCCGTTGCATGCGCCAGGAGAGCCTGGTGCTGGAAGTGATTGAAAAATTCAAGAGCAATTCAATTATAGAGTGATAGCAGAAGGAGCAATCGAGTGGCAACGACAGAGTTGGATGAGAGTGAAGTTGACGGCAGCGGCGGACAGGAAGTTGATTCCAAGTATCGTCTGATAATTCTCGCGGCGAAGCGGAGCAAACAACTGCAGCGCGGCGCCCAGCCCAGAATCGAAATCGATCCTCAGAAACACAAGCCAACGCGCATCGCGCTGGAAGAGGTGATGCGGGGCCGCGTGCATTTCGACATCAAGCAGGAATCGCAAAGAGGGGAATAGGTCTTATAGGATCTGACCTATACTCAGCGCCTCACATGCCTTTGTAGTCTGGTCCGCCGCCACCCTCAGGCGTAACCCAGTTGATGATCTGGTATGGGTCCATGATGTCGCAGGTTTTGCAGTGTACGCAGTTGGAGAAGTTTATCTGCAGCCGCCGGTTTCCGTTACCGCCATCCGAAACCATTTCATAGACAGCCGCCGGACAAAACCGCTGGCAGGGATTGCCGTACTCTTCCGCGCAACGGGTAGAGCAAATATTCGTGTCGAGCACGTGGAGATGGACCGGCTGGTCTTCGTCATGGCCCACCGCGGCGTGGTAGACGTCGGTCACTTTGTTGAAAGTTAACTGGCCGTCGAAACGCAAATCTTTGTACCGCTGCTCGAGCCGATCATCGCGGTAGCCGTACGCTGAAAGCTTCTTCATCTCTTCATGACCTGCGAGAGAATTATCGCGATCGAAGATTCCCCAGGCACGACCGCCCGTAACGAATTGTAATCCCGCATTGATCAACGCCGGCCACCGACCGTGTTTGAAGGCAGCGTGAAAGTTTCTTACTTTGCGCAGCTCCGGAATGATCCAGCTTTCGTTTACTGCCTGTTCGTAGCGTTGTAGCTGTTTCGCGGAGTAGTCGCGTGCCTTCAAAGCTTCGAAGATGACTTCGGCCGCGAGCATTCCGCTCTTGATTGCGGAGTGAATTCCCTTCAATCGTTGCGCGTTGAGAAGACCGGCGGAGTCACCGACCAACAGCACGCCGTCTGCATACATGCGCGGCACTGCGAAGTAACCACCGGCGGCGATCGTCTTCGCGCCATACCGAATCATCTTGCCGCCATCGAGCAGTCGCGCGACGTAAGGATGCGTCTTGAAACGTTGAAACTCCGCGTGCGGATCGATCATCGGATCCTTGTAATCGAGTCCCGTGACGTAGCCGATATTCAACACGCGATTCTGCATGCCGTAGATCCAACCTCCGCCGTACGTCGCTGAATCGGAGGGAAAACCGAGCGTGTGCGTCACGCGCCCGGCCGGATAACGGTCGTCCGGCAACTCCCAAAGCTCTTTCACACCAAGGCTGTAGACTTGCGGCGCGCGCCCTTCATCGAGTCCGAGACGCTCGATGAGTTGTTTGCTAAGTGAGCCACGTGGTCCTTCACCCAGCACTGTGATCTTCGCCTGCAGATCGACGCCGGGTTCGTAATTAGCTTTAGGTTTGCCTTCTTTGTCGATGCCCTTGTCGCCGGTGCGTACTCCGAGCACGCGATCGTTTTCGTCGTAAAGCAAATCGGCGCCGGGAAACTCCGGAAAAATATTGACGCCGGCTTCTTCACATTTTTCTCCGAGCCACGCAGTCAAACGATTTAACGAAACGATGTAATAGCCGTGGTTCTTGAGTGGCGGCGGTGTGATTGGTGAACGCAGCGCCAGTTTCGGCGTCAGATAAAGAAAGTGATCTTCTTTGACTGGTGATTCAAGCGGCGCGCCCTGCGCTTCAAAATCGGGGATGAGCTCGCGCAGCGCTTTCGGATCCATAACGGCGCCGGAAAGGATGTGTGAACCGACAGCAGCGCCTTTCTCGATCACGGCGATCTCGACGTCGCCGAGTGAATTGTCTTGTTTGACCAATCGCGCGAGATGAAGTGCGCCGCTCAAGTTGGCTGGACCAGCGCCTACAAATACAACATCAAACTCCAGAATCTCCCGTTCCATGTCCACAGATTACACAGATTAGTCTGTTCGTTTCAATCGGTGTAATCTTTGACTATGCCAAATCATCTTATTCACGAGACGAGTCCTTATCTTTTGCAGCACGCTGATAACCCGGTCGATTGGTACCCGTGGGGTGAAGAAGCTTTCGACAAGGCGAGAAGCGAGAACAAACCCGTGCTGCTCAGCATCGGCTATTCGGCATGTCACTGGTGTCACGTGATGGCGCACGAGTCGTTTGAGAACGAGCAGATCGCAAGGCTGATGAATGAAAATTTCGTGAATATCAAGGTGGATCGTGAGGAGCGGCCGGACCTCGATCAGATCTACATGAACGCCGTGCAGATGATGACTCATTACGGTGGTTGGCCAATGACAGTGTTCCTGACGCCGGATGCGGTTCCGTTTTACGGCGGCACGTACTTTCCGCCCGAAGATCGCTACAACATACCCGGATTTCCCAGAGTCTTGATCGGAGTCGCGGAGGCTTATCGCGACCGCCAGGATGACATTCGCGAGACGGGCACGTCGCTTGTGAATGAGCTAAAGCGCGTGAGCGCTAGCGGCGGCCCTGATTATCTAATCGAACCTGAATTACTGGATGCCGCGTACGTTGGAATCGTTAGAAGTTACGATTCAATCAACGGCGGTTTCGGCGGGGCACCAAAGTTTCCGCCGGCAATGACGCTCGAGTTTCTGTTGCGCACACACGCGCGCACCGGCAATCCAGAGGCGCTCGAGATGGTGAGCCACACCTGCCGCAAGATGGCAAACGGTGGCATGTACGATCAGCTCGGCGGCGGTTTTCATCGCTACTCAACCGACGCGAGATGGCTCGTCCCTCACTTCGAGAAGATGCTTTACGACAACGCCCTGCTCTCGCGGGTGTACCTGCATTACTTTCAGGTAAGCGATGAGTCCTTTGCGCGTGAGACTGTCGAGGGCATTCTCGATTACGTGCTGCGCGAGATGACGCACGCTGACGGAGGTTTCTATTCGACGCAGGACGCGGACTCGGAAGGGCATGAAGGAAAATTCTTCGTTTGGACCATGGATGAGATTCGCGACGCGCTGGGCAAAGTCGGTGCGCGCATTTTTGCTGCTTACTACAACATCACCGAAGCCGGAAACTTTGAAGACAAAAACATTCCGAACGTAACCCGTCCAGCTGAAGAAGTCGCGACGGCATTGGGGATCTCCGAATCTGAGTTGCGCGCGTCGCTCGAGGAAAGTAAACGCAAACTGTTTGAGCTGCGTGAGCAGCGCGTCAAACCTGACCGTGATGAAAAGGTGCTGACAGCGTGGAACGGCTTGATGATGGCGAGCTTCGCAGAAGCCGGTATAGTCCTTGATCGACCTGACTACACCGACGCTGCGCGACGAAATGCTGTGTTTGTAACTTCAAGTCTCCGCCGTGACGGTTCGCTGCTTCGCACGTGGAAAGACAGTGTGGCGAAATTCAATGCGTATCTTGAAGATTATGCGTTTCTGATCGAAGGGCTGGTCACGTTGTTTGAGACGACGGGTGAGTTTCGTTGGCTTACCAAGGCACTGGCGCTGACGGAGATCATGATTGCCGAGTTCTGGGATGACGACGTGGGTGGCTTTTTCTTCACGGGCAAGAGTCATGAAAGCCTGATCGTGCGTTCGAAGGACTATTTTGATAACGCAACGCCCTCGGGCAATTCTGTGGCCGCGCTCGCGCTATTGAAAGTGGCACTGTTTACCGGCAAGGAGCAATACCGGAATCTGGCGATGGCAGTTCTTCGCGAAACAGGTGATTCAATTCGACGTTATCCCTCCGGCTTTGGCTACGCGCTTTCAGCGGCAGACTTCCTGCTTTCAACTCCAAAAGAAGTGGCGATTGTCGGAAGTACTTTATACGACTTCCAGCCCCTGCTCGCCGAGACCTGGCGGCGTTACATACCGAACAAGGTCGTTGCGCCCAGTTTTGGTGTCGACGTCATTCCGCTGCTGGAGAATCGGCCGATGATAGACGGTCTGCCGACAGCATATGTTTGCGAGCACTACACCTGCAAACAGCCGGTGACTGACGTTTCCGCTTTGCGAGAACAACTGGATTGAGCCGCGGATTTACGCAGATAAACGCGGATCTTTTCATTGTTAATTAAAAATCCGCGTTTGTCCGCGTTCATCTGCCACAAGTTCCGCCGCTCCTTGACCCAACCCCCTCAAATCGTTATATTTAACACCGTGCCCAACAGTGTTGGCACCTTACCAAGCGCGATCATCACCTACAACAAGCTCCTGTTTTCGGAAGGATTGAGCCCCGGCAATGCTGAAAACCAACTCGCAGGGCATCGCTCTCGTGACTGCCATCGCTGTCGTTAGCGCGCTTTTGCTTCTCTCCGCGGTCGCAGTTCTCTTTTACGCAGCAGTGCTTCAGGAAAGTCTCACATACGCAGTCCTCGGACTACTCATCTTTGCACTCGTCTACCTGCTCTATCGATTCAACGAGCGACGCCTCGAAGAGATCCGTCAGGGGGAAGCCGAGCGCCGGCACCATGCCGAAGAGATGGCGATCATCCACATGAACACCATTGAGTCGCTCGCCATCGCAATTGATGCGAAGGACCAGACAACTCACGGCCACGTGCGCCGCACACAACTCTACGCCACGCAGATGGGAACACTCTTCAAAGTTTCCGAAGCTGAGTTGCGTGCACTGCACGCGGGCGCGTTGCTGCACGATATCGGCAAGCTCGCGGTGCCTGAATACATCCTGAACAAACCAGGCAAACTTACCGAAGCAGAATTCGCGAAGATGAAGATCCACCCGACTGTCGGCGGCGACATTCTCAAGCGCGTGAACTTCCCTTACCCGGTTGAGGACATCGTGCGTTATCACCACGAGAAGTGGGACGGCAGTGGTTATCCCAAAGGACTCAAAGGCGAAGGGATTCCACTCGTCGCGCGCATCATCTCGGTGGTGGATTTCTACGACGCCACGCGCTGCGATCGTCCGTACCGCAAGGGGATGAAACGCGAGGAGTCGCTCGCGTTGCTGCGCAGCATGGTTGGTAACGCATTCGATCCGAGGGTGGTGGAGACGTTTATCCAGCACGTCGAAGAGTTTGATCGAATGATCGACTCGCAAGACATCCAGGAACAGGTTGCTTCCACGCCTGCGGTCGACGATAAGACAGCGACGAAGCCTGATGCAGGCCTCGCGCCCGACATTCTTGGTGTTTCCGAAGAGATCGCAGCCGGCTTCAGGTCCATCAGCGAGGCACAACGCGAAGTCTTCGCGCTGCATGAGATCGCGCAGACCATCGGCTCGTCGCTCAACTTGAGTGATACAGTGACGTTGATCGCGAACAAGTTACGAGCGATCGTGCCGTTCGATACCTGCGTCATTTATCTCGTTGACGATCCGTCGGGAAAAGCGATCGCGGCGCACGTAGTTGGTGAAGAAGTCGAGCTTTTCAAACGCCGGAAAATCACTATCGGCGACGGCATTACAGGCTGGGTGATCGCGAATTCGCGCTCAATGTGCAATGCGTCGCCGGATCTCGATCTGGTAGGCATTCCGGAGGAGATCGTGAAGCGTTTTCGCGGTGTGCTCGTCTCGCCGTTGCTTCGCGAAGACGGTGCCTTCGGGGCGATATCGCTTTACTCACAGAGTCGAACTTCCTACACCACCGAGCACGTGCGTTTGCTCGAATCGGTGTGTCAGCACGCTTCAAGCGCGCTGAACAACGCCCTGACTTATGAGCGGACTCGCGAGAGCGCTCTCGTCGATCCGTTGACCGAACTGCCGAACGCGCGTGGCTTCTACATGATGATGGAACAGCGAATTGCCGAGTGCCAGCGCATGAACAAAGAGCCGCTCGCGGTGGTTTGCATGGACATCGACGATTTTAAAGTCGTCAACGATCAGTACGGCCATTCGATCG
>Ga0126376_10000203_pt1 | contig 27788 bp, 24 predicted proteins | sample PanSoiMetPlot_15_FD_92760 | JGI IMG/M metagenome (GOLD analysis project Ga0126376, IMG submission 92760) | Tropical forest soil microbial communities from Panama - MetaG Plot_15 | ecosystem: Environmental > Terrestrial > Soil > Tropical forest > Bulk soil | place: Panama | collected 2016-02-17 | reverse complement strand
TCGATCGCGTGTTCAACTTCGTCGAGCAACGCGTGCAACGACTGATCGCGACCGACGGTTTTGAGAACAAGGTTCACGAGTTTGTTTCGGGGCGTTTGGACGATCTCGCTCGCAGCAGCGCAACTCTCGCAGAGACGTTCACGCCTGAAACAATCGCGTTCATCAAGGATCGCATCGATCAACAAGTACCGCCAATCGTTCATCATCTCGCCGACATCGCGACCAGCCAAAGCACGAGCAAACGAATCGGTGGTTTGATCAAGCTCGAAGTTGACCAGTATTACGAACAACTCTCGCTCTTCAAAAAGATCTTCATCTCGCGCGAACGCATTCATCGTGAGGTCGATGAGCTCGTGAACAAGACGCTGCCGAAACGCGTCGAAGAGTATTTGCGTGGTCCTGCGTTCGAACAGGAAGCGGAAGCGTTTTTGAATGCAACGATCGACAAAGTCATGGCGCGGCCGCTTGATGAGTTGGTCGGGCAGTTCGATGCGATCAGATTCGAGGATCTGAAGTCACAGATCAGCAACCGCATGATCGAGCTTCTTCGCAGTGAAGCACTGTCGACTTCCGTGTCGATGCAGATGACTGATTTGTTCGATCGTCTGGCACCGCAAAAACTCGGCGGGGTGATGCAGCAGATCGACTCAAACTCAGCCACACACGCCAAGAGCTTTTTGACGAAGAGCTTGTTGAGCCTGCTTTCACGCGACGATACAGCGCGCACCATCAACGCGATCCTGAGCTCGCAGATCGAGCGCCTGTTGATAAAACCAATCGGCCGACTCGGCGATCACGTTTCTCAAAACGCGATGGAGCGCGCCAGTTCGGCTCTCGTCGAGCGCATCACGCTCGCAGCTCGCGAACGCCTGCCGGTCGCGATCGCGGAGTTTGACGTCGGTGGACTGGTGCGTAGAAAAGTCTCAGACTATCCGCTTGAAAAACTCGAGGAGCTGGTGCTTTCAGTGGCCCAGCACCACCTCAAAACAATCGAGCTCTTTGGCGCCGTCATCGGGTTCTTTATCGGCGTGGCTCAGGCGATCTATTTCTGGTTTACCTACCATAAATGAACGAAGATGAAACGAATTCTGTTGAAAAGCCGTACTGGGCTTTAATCCGCGTAAAATCCGCGTCGGGGAGAAACCTAAAATGTATTGCGCACATTGCGGCATGCCGCTCACGCAAGGACTTAGCTACTGCAACCGTTGTGGAGCGAACCTAAAAGAGCGTTCCGAGGTCAGTACCGGCGCGATCAGTGCTTTTCTCACGGCGATCACGCTCATCGGCATCGGTGGGTTGGGAATCATGTTCGGCGGCGCTCTCGTGTTGCGCAGGGGCGCGAACCTGAGTCAGGAATTGATCGGGTTCTTCATGTTGTTCACGTTCATGATCGTCGGCATGACCGAGATTATGCTGATCAGAAACCTCTCCAAGCTGGCGGGCGAAAAAGAAAAAAAGACGCTTCCCGCACCGCCTCCGATACCGCAGGATTTACGTCTGACACAGGGAATGCCACTTGGTGAACCCGTTTCGAGTGTCACGGAAAACACGACTCGCACACTCGAATACATTCGACGCGAACAATAGCGTCAGGGAGGATCTCGATGAAGAAGCTTGCGTTGCTGTTCTTATTGCTGCCGGTTTTGGCTGCGGGCTGTCACCACGGCATGCTCGCGCAGATTAAAGGCTCCGGCAAACGCGTGATGGAGAAGCGAAATGTAACGCCGTTCATGTCAATTTCGACTGAAGGGGCTTTCACTATCGAGGTCACGTGTCAGAAAGACCTGGGGCTGGAAGTTGAGGGCGACGACAACGTTCTCACCGTTGTCACGTCGGAAGTCTCGAACAAAGTTTTGCGCTTGCGCAACACGAAGAGTTACTCATCGAGCGAGCCGGTAAAATTCAAGATCTCTGTTCCGAGTCTCGAGGGACTTTCCGTTACGGGCGCCGGTAACGTCGATATCAAAGGCTTGAACAACGAGAAGTTTGAGATCGATGCGGAAGGTGCACCGACCATCAACGCTGCCGGCAACACGAAGATCATCAATATCGATAGGAGCGGCGCGGGCAAGATTGACACTCACAATCTCCACGCATCGCGCGCGGTTGTCGAGAGCAAAGGCGTTGCGCAGATCGATCTCGATGTTGCGGATCAATTGGATGTGACCATCTCCGGTCCCTCGTCCGTCTACTACAAAGGCGATCCGGTGGTAAACAAAACCATCAACGGCCCGGGCAAGGTCGAGCGGCGCGGCGGCGCAGGTGCATAAGAAATAGTTTGCGGCTCTTTTCGGTTGACATTACACTCACGAGTGAATAACTATTTGCCATCATCGAAAGGAGCTTGGTTCCCCAATGACCTACGTAGTTGTTGAATTATGCGTCGATTGCAAGTACACCGACTGCGCAGCTGTTTGTCCTGTTGAGGCATTTCATGAATTGCCCGATCGTCTTTACATTAATGCCGACACTTGCATCGATTGCGACGCATGTGTTCCCGAATGTCCTGTAGAAGCAATTTTTGCCGATAGCAACGTACCTGAGAACTACGCTCACTGGACCCAGATCAATATCGACGAGGCTCCGAAGTATCCCGTTATCAGTCAGAAGATTCCCGCCCTGCACGGACCAACTTGTACTGGCCCGGAAGAATAAGGGGCATAAACTCGAAAAAACCGGTAACTGATGAGAACAGCATTAATCCTCATTCTCATCTTCTCCACACTTGCCTTCGCCCAGTCAGGCAGACGTGCGAGACCTGCGGCGCCAACGCCCACGCCGACTCCGGAAGAGAAACCCTCTCCCACTCCGTCGGTGCGGCCGCGAGAACAAGTGACTGCGGAAAGAGATCAGGACTATCGCTGCACCAACGACGGGTCACTCGCGCATCTCCTCGATCCACCTGAAGTCGCAGGCTTCTCGCCAAAGGAAGTTGACGTGAAAGCCGAAATCACGTCGCAGCCTGAGCCTGAATACACACGTGAGGCGCGACGCGTCGGCATCCAGGGCAACGTCGTTTTGAAAGTCCTGCTGTTGGCTAACGGAAAGCTCGATCGCGTCAGAGTAGTGAGACGAGTTCCTTATGGTCTAACTGAAAACGCGATTCGCGCGGCGTGCGAGATCAAATTCAAGCCGGCGCTCAAGGCGGGCAAGGAAGTCTCCCAGTGGGTAACACTTGAGTATCCATTCCGGCTCGCTCACTCTTCAATCTTTGGACCCTGAGTATTTGTTATGAGACGTATTGCTTTTTCCCTCGGTGTTAGTGTTTGCCTTCTTCTTGTTGTTTCCCAGCACACCGCTTATCTGAATCCCAAAATTTTTAAGGAGGTCCTCCCATGGAGTACGACAACTATAAGCTCGCAGAGCTCACGAAACATTACAAATCCGGTGCTAACTGGTTTTATTGGCTTGCCGGTCTCTCAATAATCACGTCGCTGATTGCGATTGGTGGTGGCGGGATACAGTTCATATTTAGTTTGGGTATCACTCAGATCATCGATGGCATCGCCGTCGACCTTTCGCTCGACATGGGCTCCGGGGCTAAGGCTGTTGCCCTGGTTCTCGACCTCATCATCAGCGGGGTCTTTGTTCTCTTCGGCTACCTGTCGAATCAAAGACAGTTGTGGGCGTATATCGTCGGCACCGTGCTGTTTGTGCTGGATGGACTGCTCTGTCTGATTGGGCCGGACATCATCAGCCTCCTGGCGCACGCAGTTGTTCTCTTCTTCCTGATTCGCGGGATCATGGCCGGGCGCGAACTCATCGCGCTGGAAAAGGCGATGGCCCAACAGGCTGCCGCTCCGTAAACAGAAACCGTACTGTAACGCATATCGTCACGCCTTAAATCCAGCAGCGGATTTACACAGATGAAACGCGGACCAGAAAAATGATCTGATTCGCATTCGTCTGTGTAAATCCGCGGCTTGTCTTGTCTCCGTATATCCATCGAGTTCTACAAATTAGTTCCAACAAGGAAGGTGTTACCGTGAAAAGAGTATTCGTCATGGTGCTGCTTGCCGTGGCAGCAATCACAGTTGCGAGCCAACATGCGCGGGCTCAAATGAATTCGATGGACGACAATCCGATGGTTGGCGGAGCGGCGATGTTTAAGTCGAAGGACATCGTTGACAATGCCGTCAACTCCGCGGACCACACCACACTCGTCGCCGCAGTGAAAGCCGCGGGACTCGTGGAAACGTTGAAGAGCAAGGGGCCGTTCACCGTGTTTGCTCCTACAAACGCGGCCTTCGATAAACTGCCGGCGGGCACTGTCGACACTTTGCTGCGCCCGGAAAACAAAGGGATGCTGACAAACATCCTGACGTATCACGTGCTTGCGGGCAGGTTCGACTCGAATGCGATCGCGAAGAAGATCAAGGCGGGTCATGGCAAAGCGTGGTTCAAGGCAGTCAACGGCGGAACGCTAACCGCCTGGATGGATGGAAACTCGATCGTGTTGACGGATGAGAAGGGTGGCCAGTCGCGAGTGACGATTGCGAACGTCTATCAATCGAATGGCGTGATACACGTTGTCGATACGGTCCTCTTGCCTAAGTAAACAAAACCAACCACAGATTACACAGATTTAAATAACGATCTGTGTAATCTGTGGATAAATGTCTTTATCGCTGGGCTTCGGTCGCGACGTTCTTTTTCGATCCATTCAACTGTTTCATCAACTCATCCACCGCAGCTTCGAGTTGACGATCGCGTCCGGCCAGCGTGTCCTCAGGTTTGTTATCGACGAACACATCAGGCTGGACGCCATAGTTTTCCATGTTGGTATGTTTCGAATCCGCGAGAAATACACCGACCCCCGGCGTGCGCACGGTCGAGCCGTCGATCAAACTGTAACTGCCCGTGCCGATAACCGCGCCCATCGTCGGCGTGCCGATCACTTTCCCCAGACCCAACGCACGAAACCCAGCCGGGAACATTTCCGCGTTTGAAGCCGAGCGCCAGTTTTGCAGCACGACCTTCGGTCCGAAGAATCCTGCAAACGGCCGACCTGTCGCTTCCGTGCCGCGCGGTTGCCAGATCTGATACTGCCGTTGGACCAGGATCGCGAGCAGTTCCTGTTCGATGTTACCGCCACCATTCCAGCGCTGATCGATGATCATCGCTTCCTTGTTGCGATATTCGCGCAACTCTTTTTCAAACCGGCGCAACGATGGTTGATTCATCGCCTGAATGTGCAGGTAACCGATGCGTCCGCCAGACAGCTCATCCACTTTCTTGCGGCGTTCCTTCACCCAACGTTCGTAACGCAACTGGCTGTAAGCGTTGGTTGAGATCGCCTCGATGCGCGTGTTCCACGCTCCATCTTCCGACGGCTTCGAGTTGAAGGTCACCGTTACTTTGCGATTGAGACGTTCATTCAGCAGTTGCCAGTATTCGTCACCGGCTTTAACAGGCTTGCCGTCGATTGCAAGCAGGTAGTCGCCGACTTTGACGCGCACCCAGTCTTTATCGGCTGGGCCATCCTCGTAGATGTAAGCGACGCGATAACGACCGGCTGCCGTATCGGGCTCGAGTTCGATGCCGAGATGCGACGTGGAAACACCACCGGCGTCCCGTCCGCGCGGTGGCGGCGCCGCGCCGGTGTGTGAAGCATTCAACTCACCAATCATCTCGTTGATGATGTTGAGCAATTCCTGGCGATCGCCGACGAAGTCAACGAGCGGTCGATACTTCGCGCGCGCCGCATCCCAGTTCATGCCGTGCATGTTTGGATCATAGAAACGATACTTCATCGTGCGCCAACCATCGTCGAACATCTCAGCCCACTCGGCCGGACGATCGATGCGAACGCGAACATTGAAGTTGATGCGCCTGCGTCCTCCAGCTTCGCGACCTGCACCTGCTCCTGCCGCTGCTGCTCCTGTTCCTGCGCCTGCCCCGACCCCTGCGGCGGCGGAGAGCGGCACCGAATAAATACCGTCACGTTCGCTGAAGAAGAGCGTGCGTCCGTCGCGCGAGACGTGCAGATCAGAAATTCCACCACCAAAACCAAAACCACCGCCAGGACCACCTTCACTGCCTTCATTCGGCGGCTGGCCCGCGGTGATTCTGTTTAGACGACGGCCATCTTCCTGAATCGAATAGACCACCGGCACATTTGCGGGACCGGCAGGCTCGGTAGTGACGAAGACGATCGTGCGGCTGTCGGGAGTAAGCGTGTAGTTGAGAATCGCAAACGGCATGCGTGTGATCTGACGCGTGCGTCGTTTGAGACCATCCCAATCGATCTTGATCTCGCGTGGCGGGCGATTAACAGCCGGACCGCGTCGCGGCGGTACTGCACTTTCGCCATCAGCCGCAGGCGCTTCCGCATCGCGTTCTTCAGCGTCGTCAGGATCGCGATCCTGATGCTCCAGCCAAACGGAATAGATCTGCGACGACGTCCGCTCGCCGCCGCCCGTAGTCTCGACGCGTTGGAAAAAGAGTTTGCGACCGTCTGGTCCAAAATGCGGATTGCCTTCGTTTGACGAATCGAACGTGACCTTGTGCGGCTCTTTCTCCTGACCTGACGACGCGATCAGATAGACGTCATTTATGCGTGTAGCGTCCGGCTTTGAATAAGCGATCCATTTTCCGTCCGGCGACCAGACCGGCGAGTTGATGTTGCCGTAATGACAGGTGTCGAGCACGATCACCTGCTTCGAAGCGACAGTCAGCTTGCGTAAGTTGTTGTCAGACGAAACGAACGCGAGCTCTTTGGAATCGGGTGACCAGTTGTAAGCGAACTTCAGCGCGTCGATGTCTGTGACTTGCTGCGCCGCTGCTGAACCGTCAACCGGAACGACGTAGAGCTCTTCGCGTCCACTCTGGTCGGAAATGTAGGACAACCACTTGCCATCAGGGGAATAAGCAACATCGCGATCGCGTGCTGGTCCGTCGGTGAGTTGCTTCAGATCCCCTTCCTCAACCGGCGCGGTGAAGATTTCACCGTGAATCGAGAATGCGATGCGTCGCGACGACGGCGCGAGATCATAATCGTCGGCTTCTGAATTGAATGAGCGCATCTCCGACAGGTTTTCCTGTGTCTCGGCGTCGATGTTAAGCGGGATCGGAGTGGCGCGCTTGGAGCTGACGTCGAGTTTCCAGATGCCGAAGTCGTGTTCGAAAACGATCACGCGACCGTCGGAGCTGATCGAGGGCCAACGAACGTCACCGGACTTGAAGCTCGTGACTTTGTCGGCCTTGCCGCCGTTTTCCGAGACGCGCCAGATGTTGGTCAGACCGTTGCCGTCGCGATCGCTGACGAAGTAAATGAAACCGTCGTGTCCCCACATGGGCCATGAATCGATACCATCGAAATCAGTGACCTGCGTGAATTTCTTTGCCGCGACGTCCATGATCATGATGTCGCTCTGGTTCGCGCCGCGATAATACTTGCGCCAGTAAACCTGCGCCTTCTGGTTGTAAGCGAGTCGGGTTCCATCCGGCGAATACGACGCTTGCACGCCCATGTCAGTGCCGGCTTTCCACGGCATGCCGCCGTCGATGCTGACGAGGTAAAGCTGCGGCGTGAAGTCTTCGCCACGATTGCTGCTGAAGAGGATCGAGCGCGAATCGTTGGACCATCCGAGCACGATGTCGTCAGCGGAATGTGTGGTCAACTGTTTCGCGTTGCCGCCGGTTGAAGGAATCACATAGACGTCGAGATTGCCGTCACGGTCACTTGAAAAAGCGATCCACTTCCCGTCCGGCGAGAAGCGTCCATAGACGTCGCGCGCGCGGTTGACCGTGAGACGTTGCACGTTCTGGCCATTCTCATCAGCGGTCCAGATGTCTCCGAGGTAAGTGAAGACGATGCGGCCGTTGTGATAATGCGGATAGCGGACCAGGCGCGCTTCGCGTCCAAAGGTTGAGATTGCAGTGATAAGAAACAAGGCGGTGGCGAATAGAGTGGCAGTCTGTTTCATGGCTCCTGACCTCAAACTGGGATGGAATTACTCGGAATGCGGAGGCTGGATTATAGCATCTGCGAGAGATATGGCATCATTGGCGACGTGATCACTTGTCGAAAAATGAACGCGGCGGATGTGCCGGATGCGTTTCATATGCTCAGCGACTTTCTGACTGCTGACGAACACTATCTCGCGAGCAGCGAGGCCTACGGCGACCTCGGTGTCAAGGGTTTGAATAACGCACTCGACCTGTTTTTGGAGCACCCGGAGCTTGGGTTCGTGTGGATGGCGTACGACGAGAATGGCGTCGCGGGGATTTGCGTGGTCTGTTATGCGATCTCGACGTCGATGGGTTCGGTGGTCGCAAAGCTCGACGACGTTTCGGTGAAGCCCGACCGGCGTGGGAAAGGCATTGGGACTGAAATGCTGAACCAGCTTAAGGACCAACTAAGAAAAGAAGCGGTGACGCGCATCGACGTCGCGGTTCACCTGGAAAACCCCGAAGCCCGCAGCTTCTACGAGAAGGGCGGCTTCGTCGCCCTGAACGAAGAGCGCCTCTCCTGCTTGATATAGGTCCTATCGGTCCTATAGGACCTATTTTAGGTTCGCGATCTCCTCGAAGTATTTCGCAAACGCGACCATCCCGCCTGACGCCTGCTGCCAGTCGAAATTCTCATTCGGCGCGTGATAACCGTGCTCAGGCAGCGATAGACCAAGAAACAGAACGGGACAGCGCAGCACCTTCTCGATACTCGTCATCGCGCCAATCGTGCCGCCATCTCGCACGAAAACCGCGTCGCGTCCAAACGCAAACTTGATCGCACGCTTCAAAGCCTGCGGTAACTCACCGTCGAGCACGGTTCGAAACGCCGGCGCGGCATGTTCAAACTGAATCTTCACGTCCGGGTTTTTTTCTTTCACTGCCGCGGCAATCAGTTTTCTGATCTTCGCCGGATCCTGCCCCGGCACCAAGCGACACGAAGCCTTCAACTCAGCTCGCGGCGGCACAATCGATTTCAACCCCGGTCCCTGGTAGCCACCGACGACGCCATGAACTTCCAACGTCGGCATACCCCAGATGCGCTTCATCACTTCGAGCGGATCCTCCGAACGCATTTTCTTGAGATGATGCGCTTTCTTGAACGCTTTGGTCGTGAAACCGGAGTTCGCCCAATCTTGCAATTCTTTTTTGGACGGCGGAATCACGTTGTCGTAAAAGCCCTTGATTTTGACTTTGCCGGTGCGGACGTCGTAGATGTCGCAAAGAACCTGCATCAACTCGGCGATCGGGTTGCGCGACGCGCCACCAGTTTCACCCGAATGCGTATCGGTCGTTCCAGTTTCCAGGGTCAGGATGAAACCGAGCAGTCCGCGCAGGCCGGCCGAGCTCGCGGGCCGGTTGCGCGAAACCCAAACCGTATCGGAAACGACCACTGAATCCGTCCGCAAATTCGGAGCGGCTTTGGAAATTATTTTTTCAAAGTTCGGCGAGCCGATCTCTTCTTCAAACTCCCAAAGAAAACGTATGTTGACCGGAACGTCGGCCTCCATCGCGGCGCGGGCGCCAAAAAGTGCGCTCAGCGCAGGTCCCTTGTCGTCGGTCGTGCCGCGGCCGTAGTAAGTGTCGCCTTTCTTCGTGAAAACGAACGGCTCGGTGTCCCAGGGTTCTGTCTCCTTTGAAGCGGGCTGGACGTCGACATGGTTGTAGACGGTGACGGTCGGCCTGTTATCGTCGTTGCCAAAGACGCCGTGAATTACGGGATTTCCCTTTTCAGCCTTGTAAACCTCGACCTTGCCGCCGTAGCCCTCGATTGTTGCCACCGTAAGTTCGACCCCTTTTGTGATGTCCTCTGCATGGCCCGGATCGACCGAGACTGTGGGGATCTCTACGAAACGCTGAAGGAGTGTTTCAAACTCCTCTCGGTGCGAATTGGCAAAAGACAACAAACTGTCCCGTTTCAATGTCGTGGGCATTCAGAAATCCTCCGTCGAACTGTCGTGCGAGAGCTTGGAAACCAATAATAAAACAAATAGGTCCTATAAGTCTTATAGACCCATTCGCAGGCGACCTAACGCGGAGTTGGCGCATCAGAAAACTTCGTCAGACGCCCCTGCGTACATTCAAAAGGTTCGGTGCTTCGTGTTATTCTGGCGTCCCGTGTTTCCTACCTGGAATCCGGCCCGACGTTTAGAACCAGCGATATAAAGGTTTTTAGGAGGGTTGCGTGAGAAAAAGGTCGCTTGCCCCGGGAATTCTACTCCTCGTCCTGGCCTTGGCAGTTCCCGCTCTGATTTTTGCCCAGCAAAACAGATCAGCCCGGCGGATAACAACTCCCGATCGATCAACGTCCGGCGTTACCACCACCGGAAAGACAGCGCCTTCAGGTTCGATGATCAAGAGCGATGTCTCCGAAGCGTTGTCGGTTATTCAATCAAACTACATCGACGGCCGGAAACTGGACTACAACGCAGTTTTCAAGTCGTCGATTAGCGGCATGCTCAGCGTCCTGGACCCACACTCGACTTATTTCGATCCGGTCGAGTACGCATCGTTCCGCACCGAGCAGCGCTCTGAATACTTCGGCATCGGCGCCACGATCGAAGATCTACGCGAAGGTTCTGACGTCAATACTTACATTCGCGCCACCTTCCCTGATTCACCCGCGGCACGTGCCGGTTTGCGGTTTGGTGACCGCATTACGGCCGTTGACGGCAATTCGATGAAGGGTAAGACCTATCCGGAAGTCCGAAAGTTTTTACTTGGCCCGCGCGGCACAACCGTCAAAGTCACGGTTGAGCATCCGGCGACGAAGGAATCGGAAACCGTGAACATCGTTCGCGACGCGGTTTCGCTGCCGTCAATCGCGCAGGCTTACATGCTGCGACCGGGCGTTGGTTATGTAGCCATGATCGGCGGTTTCAACCTGACGACGGCCGATGAATTCGATCAGGCGTTGAAGTTCCTGCACGGCAAGGGCATGAACATGCTCGTGCTCGATCTGCGTGGTAATCGCGGCGGCCTGTTGATCCAGGCGGTGCGAGTTGCGAATACATTCTTGCAACGCGGACAGATGATCGTTTCGCAGAAGGGACGTTTTCGCGACAGCTCGCAGTCGTACGCGGCAGTGAATGAGGCCCCGGACACTGTTCCCATCGTGGTGCTGGTTAACGGCGAGACAGCTTCGGCAGCGGAAATCGTCGCCGGCGCGCTTCAGGATCACGATCGCGCGCTGATTGTTGGTGAGACGACGTTTGGAAAGGGTCTCGTACAGTTTCCATTCCAGTTGGACTACGACTCGGCGCTGCTGCTGACAATTGCCAAATACTACACGCCTTCAGGTCGCCTGATTCAACGCGATTATTCGAACGGCGGTTTCTACAACTACTACTTCCCCGGCGGTCTCGCAGCCGAAAAGAACAACCAGGCTAATCCGCAAAATGGACCGGAAAGTCACACCGACACGGGCCGTGCGGTTTACGGCGGCGGCGGCATTTCACCGGACGAAGTGATTAAGCCAGGCACGATCTCCGCGGCTGAACGTCACCTGCGCGATATTCTCTTCGCGTTCTCGCTCGAGCTGACGACGGGAAGAGTTCCTGCTTTTGAGGAATACAAAGTCCAACGCGCAATCGAATTCGATCACGACCTGTCGGACGGAGATTATCCCGTAACGGACGCGCTGTTCCGCCAGTTGAAAAAGTTTGCGACGGATAAGTCGATTTTCAAGGTGACTCCGGACCAGCTCGATAAATCGCGCTCCTTCGCCGAAAGACAGTTGCGTTACAACCTGCTGTCCGCGGCTTACGGGTATCGAACGGCGACTCAGGTCTTCAACGACGGCGATCCGCAGATCGCGCGCGCCGTTGATGTCATGCCTCGCGCACGTGAGTTGGCGCTCGCAGCGAGCCGCGCTCGGGCTCGTGGCTGATCTCATTATCATTAACAAGAGCGCCGCGCGTGCGCGGCGCTCCTGGCCCACCATCAAACAACAACTCGACGCCGCCGGCATCGAGTATCAAGCATACGAAACCAAAGCACCGGGCGACGCCACTGAGCGGACTCGTGCGGCCTTAAAGTCGGGCACTGAATCGATCGTAGTTGTCGGTGGTGACGGCACGCTCAGCGAAGTCGCCGAAGGCTTCTTCGAATTCAACGCCGATCCCGACTTGTTGCCGGTGGCGATCAATCCTGCCGCAACGCTCTCAATTCTTCCTGCCGGCACTGGCGATGACTTTGCTCGTGGGTTGTATGGCCGTCGCGCGCCGTTGGAAGAGTCGATGGAAACACTGATTTCCTACGCTCGCGGAGACTCGACAAGCGTCCCGCGACAAATCGATGTCCTTTACGGCCGTTGCAATGATTACGAAAAGCCCTTCGTCTGTCTCAACGCAGCGACGATGGGCATCGGCGGTGAAACCGCGGGACGCGTCGCCGCGCAGGGCAAGTTCATGCGCAACTTCTCGGGTGAGTTTCGGTTTGTGTTTGCCGCCGTGGGAGCGTTGGCCGCGTGGCGTGAACGACGCGTGATAGTAACCGTCGATGGACGAACGGTTGCTGATGGTCCAATGAATCTGGTTGCTGTCGCTAACGCGCTCTATGCTGGTGGCGGGATGATGTTGTCGCCCGATGCGAGTATCGACGACGGCAGGTTGGATGTGATAACGGCCTCGGGCCTGTCACGCGCAAATGTCGTGACGGAGCTTTCGCGCGTACACACCGGCGGTCACGTCAATAATCCGAAGGTCACGATCACGCAGGGCACAATCGTGCGTATCGAGACACTCTTGTTGCAGGATGCTATGCCGCTGGAAGCTGATGGAAATGTCCGTGGCGTGACGCCCGTGCAGTTTCAGGTGCTGCCGGGCGCGTTGCGGTTTGTGTCGAGAGCCTGAACCTTCGCTAAACGGCGCCGGTGTCGTTCTTCACCGGTGAACCGCGCGGCGACAAACGCGCGGACGATGTCGAGCGCAAGCTCAACTCCAACGACGCGGGCGCCGAGACAGAGCATGTTGCAGTCGTCGTGTTCGCGTGATTGATGCGCGGAATAGGTATCGCCGCAGAGCGCGGCACGAATGCCGTAGAGTTTGTTGGCAGCGACAGCAGCGCCGATGCCGCTGCCGCAGATCAGCAGGCCAATCTCGGCGTCGCCGTTCTGAACCGCATTGCCGACTTGTACGGCGTAGTCGGGATAATCGTCGGGAATGGAGCCGTCGTGAGTGCCGAAGTCGATCAGTTCGTGACCCGATTCGCGCAGCTCTTCGATGACCCGCTCGTTGAGCGGGTAACCAGCGTGATCCGCGCCGATTGCTATACGCATGATGATTATTTCAAAAGCAGCGCCCGGGCGTGCTTCAAAACGTTATCGACATTAAATCCCAGTTCGCGCATCGCAACATCACCGGGTGCCGACGCCCCAAACCGATCGAGACACACAACGTCACCTGACGATCCAACATACCGATCCCAGCCTTGTCTGACACCGGCTTCAACTGCGAGTCGCGCCGTCACTGCCGGCGGTAACACTTCATCGCGATACGCCTGCGCCTGCTCGTCAAACAGTTCCCAACACGGAAACGACACCACACGCGTCGGCACGCCTTCACCCTGTAACTTCTCGCGCGCTTCCATCGTCAACGAAACTTCAGAACCCGTTGCGATCAAAATTAGTTTTGGTGTGGTAACACTCACGTCAGCGGCCTGCGCTTCCGCAAGAATGTAAGCGCCGCGTCGCAACCCGTCAGCTTTCGCAAAACGCTTCCGGTCGATCACTCCGACTTTCTGGCGCGTCAGAGCCAGCGCTGTCGGTGCGCTGCGACGCAGTATCGCAATCCGCCATGCTTCGCTAACTTCCGCCGGATCCGCCGGACGAATCACAAACAGGTGCGGGATCGCCCGCAACGCAGCGAGGTGCTCGATTGGTTGGTGTGTTGGTCCATCTTCACCAAGCCCGATCGAATCGTGCGTGAAGACGTAAATCACCTGCACTTCCGAGAGCGCAGCCAGCCGAATCGCGGGTCGCATGTAATCAGAGAACGTGAGGAACGTTCCACCAAACGGAATCAAACCGCCGGTCAGCGAAATGCCTGTGAGAGTCGAGCCCATCGCGTGTTCGCGCACGCCGAAGTGCAGTATGCGACCGTCGTAAGTACCTGCTTCGAAACTGTGATTCTCTTTGATGTCGGTGTTGTTTGAAACTCCGAGATCAGCGGAGCCGCCGATCAGCATCGGCATCACCGGCGCAAGCGCGTTGATCACTTCACCACTCGCGACACGCGTCGCCACCGCTTTCGGATCTTCAAACTTCGGCAAGTGATCTTCCCAACCTTCCGGCAGTTCTCCGTTCATCGTAGTGCGCCAGCTTTTCGCTTCCGCCGGATGGCTCTGTTCGTATTTACTGACCAGCTCATTCCATTCAGCTTCGAACTGCTCGCCGCGTTGAATCGCTTCACGGAAGTGCGCGAGGGCTTCGTCCGGAATGTAGAACTGCTTGTCTTCGGGCCAGCCGAGGTGACGTTTCGTTTCTTTCACCGCGTCTTCGCCGGGCGCATCGCTGTGAGCTTTGCGCGTGCCTTGTGTCGGCATGCCAAAACCGATGACCGTCTTGACTGAAATCAGGCTGGGTTTGTCTATCACTGACTGCGCTTCGCGAATCGCGGCTTCGATGTCGTCGAGATTGTTGCCGTCGGTGACGGTGTTCGTGTGCCAGCCGTATGCTTCGAAGCGCTTCGGCACGTCTTCGCTAAACGCGAGACTCGTGAAGCCTTCGATCGTGACGTGATTGTCGTCGTAGAGATAGATCAACTTTCCGAGCTTCAGGTGACCGGCAAGTGAAGCCGCTTCAGACGCGACGCCTTCCATCAGATCGCCGTCCGAAACGATCGCGTAAACGTAGTGATCGATTAGCGGAAAGTCTTCTCGATTGAATTCCGCGCCGACATGCGCAGCGCCCATGGCCATGCCGACGCCGTTCGCGAAGCCTTGTCCGAGCGGGCCGGTAGTAATCTCGACGCCGGGAGTGAGTCCGTACTCGGGATGGCCCGGAGTTTTCGAGCCCCACTGCCGGAAGTTCTTCAATTCATCGAGCGGAAGATCGTAGCCAGTCAGGTGGAGTAACGAGTAGAGCAGCATCGAACCGTGACCGGCTGAAAGCAGAAAGCGATCTCGATTGTGCCACTTCGGATTGTGCGGATTGTGACGCAGAAAACGCGTCCAAAGCACGTAAGCCATCGGCGCTGCGCCAAGCGGCAATCCGGGGTGACCGGAGTTTGCCTTTTGAACGGCGTCGAGCGAGAGGGTGCGAATGGTGTTGATGCAGAGTTGATCGAGTTCGGGATTGGTGTTGGAGTTTTCTTTCGGTAGCGGCGCGCTCATTGGGTTCGGTTCCTGGTCTGTGAATAGGTCCAATAGGTCCTATAGGACCTATATTAATCGGTCGTAAAGCTCTTCCTGGCGTGCGAGGCCTTGCTGATAGCGAGCGTGTCGCGTCAGGTCAGGCTCGAACACCTGCTCAATTGCAATCGAATCTTCCTCAATGGTTCCTATTTTGCCCACCGCTTCCAACGCAAGCAAGGCAGCGCCGCGGATCGATGCTTCCGCCGAGCCGCCAAACAGCAACGGCCGGCCCAAAACGTCGGCGATAATCTGCAACCACACCGGCGATGAACGCAGTGCATTGCCTGACGCAACGATCGTCGCGTTTGGCGCGACCTGATCGAGCGCGCGCGCAATCAACGCGAACCGATACGCGATCGCCTCGAGCGTCGCTCGAACAATTTCGACCGCCGTGGTCTTTTGTCTTAGTCCCAGAATGCCGCCGCGCGCGTCGCTCGACCAGCCGGTGCTTCGTTCGCCGGACCAGAACGGCAGCACCGTCAGGCCGTGTGCATCAGGCTCGAGTGCCGCCACTTCAGTTTGTAACGCATCGCGATCGAGCTTCAGCGATTCCGCCATCCATTGTAAGAGGCCGCCACCGTCCGATAGCGCACCTCCGACAACTGTACGTTGCTGATCGATACGATAACTCCATAAAGCCGGCGCAAGCTCAACCGGAGGCTCACCCGCGAACGCCACTCGCATCGCGCCGGACGTGCCGACCATCAACGCGACACGCTCTTTCGTGCTGCAACCAGCGCCGATGTTGTTTGCCGCGCCATCGCCAACAATCGTGACGAGTCGTGCTTGTGCCAGGGCGGGCCAGCGCGACGCAAACGACTCTGTGAGTCGCGTATTCAATTGCGGTCTGATTTCCGGCAGCGTGTCAGTCGAGACACCGAGTTGTCGAACAAATTCCCAATCCCAGTCACAGTCGCATTGATTGAACAAGCCCGTCGCTGAAGCCATCGAAACGGATGTCGCAACGTCGCCAAAGAGCCGCAGGCAAAGGTATTCGGCAAACCCAAGCCAGCAACGCGTCTCGAGAAACTTCTCGTGATGCTCGTGTTCGAGCCATTGCAGCTTCGCGGGCCAGTAACTGGGATGAAACCGGCAACCTGTGCGAGCATGCGTCTCGCGCTCGTCGAAATTCTCACGCAACGTGTTCGCGTATTTCGCGGCGCGCGTGTCGGCCCACGTCAGTAATCGAGTAGTTGGAAGTCCGGCGGGGTCGATGCCGATCAAACTATGCCAAAAAGCTGAGATCGCGATCAGTTCGATCTGTCCTGTGAAGTTCGCGAGTAACTCATCGACTGTTGTTATAACCTCTGAAACAATCTGATCCGCGTCGAGTTCGGCAAAATCGGAGACGCTGGTGAAAGCACGTCGGCTGCGGGCTTGCGCCTCCGGCACAAACGCGCCACGCTCGTCGAATAAAGCCGCACGCACGCCGGAGGTGCCGGCATCTATGCTCAATAAGAATGTCATCCGTGTAGTCTGTAGGTTATTCTACGATGCGCACCTCGAATGAAGCACGTTACTTCAATCAGATACTTGATCCTGGCCGGTGTGGTCCATATTACACTGACCGCCGCGATCTTTCTCATCGGTCATTTCCAACTGCTGCCTAACACGTTCGATCAAAACGGCACTGGTCTGACTTTCGCTATCGACGGCGCCAGCTATCAGCGAGTCGCGAGTAATCTCGCTGATGAAATGCAAACGAACGGCGTCGCGGCGTGGCTGAATACCAAAGCGCCTTTTCACAGCCGTCTCTACTCGCTGTCGTTTGTAACCTCCGGCCGGCTCCTGGGCCATAACATTCTCGGCGCTGAACCACTAAATCTCTTTTTCTATCTGGCGATCTTGGGTTGCATCTACTTTCTGGGCCGCGAGATTTTCGACGCGCGCGCAGGGTTTGTCGCAGCATCGATCGTCGCGCTCTGGCCGTCGTTCCTGCTCCACTCAACTCAACTCATTCGCGATTCGATGTCGATCGCGTGTTTCCTTGCGCTCGTGCTGGTGCTGACGTTGTTGCTCAGTCGAGAGTGTGCGTGGCGTGGGACCGTGGCTGCCGGCGTGAGCGGCGCAGTTGTCGTGACATTGTTTTGGCTCCTTCGCGGAAACATGTGGAACGTGGTACTCGTCGCTGTCGCTTTGACGTTTGTGCTACAGGTAGCGCGAATAGTTCATCGGGATCGACTCATGCTCGGAAACGTGATCGCGTTGCTCGTGATCATCGCGGCCATGCTTCTGGTACCGGCGCGACTCGAAAGCACCAGCCTGCCTGGCGTCAAGCCGCCGGAGACGCCACTGGCCATCCCGCCGATTTCGGGACCCTCGCCGATTTTCCCACCCCCTATCCGCACAACTCCTATACAAGGAAGTATCTGGGCGGGAGTGGTCAGACAGATCTCGGCGCGTCGCTCGGGTTTTCGCTCATACACGTCGCAGGCGTCGAATATCGATGGCGACGTACAGTTCCACAGCCCCAAGGACATCCTCAGATTCGTTCCGCGGGCGCTCGTCATCGGATTCTTTGCTCCGTTTCCAAAAATGTGGTTTCAGGCGGGCAGTTTTGGGCGCGCCGGTCGCTTGTTGAGTGGAGCGGAAACGCTTGCGATGTATTTGTTCTATGTCGCGGTCGGCTTCAGTCTCTGGCACGATCGACGAAACTTGAGAATGTGGTTCGTGTTTTTGGTCGCCGCGACGGGCATGTTGGCGCTGGGGTTGGTCGTCGTGAACGCCGGCGCGCTTTATCGCATCCGGTATGTGTTTTGGATGCTGCTGATCGTTATAGGAAGTCACAAAATAGAACAAGTCAGGAAGGGTGGCTTGCCCCCGCTCTAACTTGGAAGCGGGGGCAAGCCCCTCTTCCTGACTTGTTCTATTCTATTTAACCGTCTTCCGCACGAACTTAACGAAGTCGCGAATGTCGTCTTCGCTCGTATCAAACGACGCCATCAATCGCACTTCCGAGATCTCTTCATCCCAAACGTAAAAGAAATATTTCTTTTGCAACGCGGGTATGTACTTCTTCGGGATCACTGCGAAGACGCCGTTTGCTTCTACGGGTTGAGTGATCTTGATCTGCGACAACTTCGCTAACTCGCCCGCCAGCAACCGCGCCATTCGGTTCGCATGCTCGGGACCACGGCGCCACAAGTTCCCCGACAACATCGCTTCAAACTGAGCCGAGATGAAACGCATCTTCGACGATAGTTGCATGCCTTGCTTGCGAATGTATTTGAAATCGTCCGCCAGCTTCGGATTGAAGAAGACGACTGCCTCGCCGTATATCATCCCGTTCTTCGTGCCTCCGAACGACAGCACATCGACTCCCACATCCGCAGTGATCTCTTTCAAACTTGCACCGAGACTCACCGCGGCATTCGCCAAACGCGCTCCATCAACGTGCAGCAGCATGCCCTGTTCGTGAGCGAAGCTGGCAAGCGTCTTCAATTCCTTCTTCGTATAAACAGTGCCCATCTCGGTGGCTTGCGAGATCGAGATCACGGCGGGTTGTACGTGATGTTCGACGCCGATACCGTGCAGCAACGGCTTGATTTGCTCGACGCGTAGTTTGCCGTCGGAGGTTGAGATCGCCAGCAGCTTGCAGCCGGTGAAATCCTCCGGAGCGCCACACTCGTCGACGTTCACGTGCGCAGTCTCTGCACAAATGATTGCCTGGTACGATTTGGTAATCGCCTTCAGTCCGAGGACGTTCGCGCCAGTGCCGCCGAAAACAAAGTGAACCGCAATGTCGCGACCAAAGTGTTTCTGAAACAACTTGACCGCACGCGCCGTGAACGGATCGTCGCCGTAAGCAATCACGTGCCCTTCGTTCGCTGCTTTGATCGCTTTGATGATTTCCGGATGAACACCGGCGTTGTTGTCGCTCGCGAAGCTTCGTTTGATCATACTTTGCCCGCCTTGAAGTCGCGCGCGATCTCACGCGCCGCGTTTGCGCCCGGCAGGCCGGTGATGCCGCCGCCGGGATGTGTGCCTGCGCCGCAGAGGTAGAGACGCTTGAGCGGCGTACGATACTGCGCCCAGCCGATCAATGGCCGGAAGGTAAAGAATTGATCGAGTGATTGCTCGCCGTGATGAATGTGCCCGCCGCTCAGACCATACGTCTCTTCGAGATCGCGCGGCGTGATCACCTGTGCGGCGACAATTAAATCGCGCAAGTTCGGCGCGTAAACCGACAATCGATCGATCACAACATTCGCAAACTCTTCGCCTCGTGTATCCCAATCCCCTTCTCGTAATTTATAAGGCGCAAACTGGACGTGGATGGACATCACGTTAGGCGCGCGCATAGCAATATCAAGATACGGTTCGCGTGAAAACTCGCCGTACTTCGACGCATCAAATGCACGCTCGAGATAATCGATCTCCGGGCCAATATGAATTCGGCCCGACAATTTCGCTGGATCGTCAACACCTCGAAACTCCGGCAAACCCGAAAGCGTTAGATTGATCTTAGCCACCGTTCCCTGTGCGCGATAATTGCGCATCTTTGAAAGGAAATTCGGATCGAGCTCGACTGGATCGACCAACTTCAAAAACGTCGTGTGCGGATCAGCGTTTGACACTACAGCTCGCGCCTCGATTGCCTCACCGTTCCGCAGAATCACTTTTCCATCTTCAATGCGCACGACTTCCGCGGCGGTGCGTATTTCAGCCCCAGCACTTGTCGCTGCATCGGCGAGTGCCTTAGCGAGCGCACCCATGCCGCCCTTGACAGACGTCGATGGTCCGATCGCGCTCCCATCCAGGGCCGCCTGCCACAACAAACCAAGACTCGTCCCCGCGGACCATGGACCAGCAAACGCTCCGTGAATTCCGCGCGACGCCACTGTTGCTCGCAATAACTCTGTCTCGAACCACTCATTTACAAGATCGGCAACTGCCATCGGTCCCCAACGCAAGAGCCGATACTCATCTTTCTTGCCCAGCTTGCGAAACGCCAATCCAACTTTTCCAAGTTGCCACACGTCACTCTTCGCAGGCTGATCGATTGATGGCGGTGTCATTGAAAGCAGCGGCGCCAGCACACGGCCAATTCGCGAAAAACTCTCGACAAATTCGGGATAAATCTTCGCATCCTTCGCGGAAATCTTTTCGATCTCTTTGACAGTCGATTCGACGTCATTGTTGTAAATACAAATCGATCGCCCGTCATCTGACAACGCGAGCACTCGGACTTTGGGTGTGATGAATTCGATTTTGAGATTTAGATCGGTGGCAATTTGTTGTGAAAATGGACCAGTCACATGATCCAACTCTGCACCACCACCGACAACCTCACGACGTTCGAGCACCAACGTCTTCAACCCGCTCTTCGCGAGGTAGGCAGCGGTCACGAGACCGTTATGCCCTGCACCGATGATTGTGACGTCGTAAGCCATTTTCCAAATAGGTCCTATAGGTCCTATACATCGATTAGAGATCCTTTAGCATTTGCAACGCCGCATTTCGCCCGGGCGCGCCCATGATGCCGCCACCGGGGTGCGTCGCCGAGCCACACATGTACAGGTTCTTTATCGGTGTGCGATATTGCGCCCAGCCCGGCGCGGGCCGCAAAAAGAAAAGCTGCTCGAGCGTCAGTTCGCCCTGAAAAATATTTCCTTCAGACAAGCCAAACTCGCGCTCGAGATCGAGCGGAGTCAACACCTGTCGATCGCGAATCAGATCGCGAATGTTCGGCGCGTGCTCCGCAATCGTGTCGATCACTGTGTCGCCAAACGCGTCGCGCTTTTCGTCCCAGTTTCCTTCCTTGAGGTTGTAAGGCGCGTACTGCACGAAGCACGACATCACGTGTTTGCCCGGCGGCGCCACCGATGGATCCGTCAAACTCGGAATCACCATGTCGATGTAAGGCCGGCGCGAAAAACGTCCGTACTTCGCTTCGTCGTAAGCGCGCTCCATGTAATCGACGCTCGGCGAGATCGAGATGGCGCCGCGCAAATGCGCGCCTGGTCCCGGCAACGACTTGAAATCCGGCAAGCCGTCGAGCGCAAGGTTCACTTTTCCGGACGAGCCGCGATACTTGTAACGCTTGAGATCCGCACAAAAATCATCCGGCAACTGCTCTTCGCCGATCATCTTCATGAACGTCAAACGCGGATCGACGCTCGACGAAACAACCTCAGCGTGGATCTCGTCGCCGTTCTTGAGCACCACCCCACTCGCTCGACCGTTCTTTACTAGGATCTTTTCGATGGGCGCCTCAGTGCGGATCTCTACTCCGGCTTCGCGCGCGGCATCCGCGATCGCGTTTGAGATCGCGCCCGTGCCGCCGCGCGCAAAACCCCAGGAACGAAACGCACCATCGATCTCGCCCATGTAGTGGTGCAGCAGCACGTACGCGGTTCCCGGCGAGCGCACGCCAAGAAAAGTGCCGATGATGCCCGATGCCGACATCGTCGCTTTGAGCACGTCAGTCTCGAACCATTGATCGAGAAAGTCGACGGCGCTCATCGTCATCAACTGCACCTGGTTGTACTTGTCGTCGTCGGGTAGCCTTTGAAAACGGCGACCGAGAAACGCGAGATTCTTCCAGGCTTTCGGATCCAGTGTCGTGGGGTCAGGCGGCGTCATGCTCATGATCGGCTTCACGAAGTGGGCCATCTCGATCATGGCTTTGCCGTACTCATCGTACGCCTCGGCGTCGAGACGCGAGTGGCGCGCGATCTCACGTCGCGTGCGCGCGTGATCGTTCACACGCCAGAGATAGTCGCCGTTCGGCATCGGCGTGAACGTGCCGTCGAGTGGAAGAATCTCGAGACCATGACGCGGCAAGTCGAGCTCGCGAATGATCTCTGGTCTAAGCAGCGAAACGACGTACGAACAGACAGAAAACTTGAACCCGGGAAACACCTCCTCCGTCACCGCCGCGCCACCCAGCACATGCCGGCGCTCCAGCACCAGAACCTTTTTCCCGGCGCGTGCGAGGTAAGCGGCATTCACCAGACCGTTATGCCCGCCCCCGATCACGACGACGTCGTATTTACTGTTCATGCGTTTTGATTTCCGACCCTCTAAACGATGCCGGTGGTAAACATCACAATGCTTTCGACTGCTGCCAGGGTTTCGTCGTTCACAACTCCCCGCCTTTTCATCAATCGCGCTCTATCCAAAACTCGCAATTGATGACAAAGAGCGACCGAGTCGTGCGTCAGGCCTCCCTCACCTTGAGGAATAGCCGGGCAAGAGGGTAAAGCAGCCCGCCGGAGGTTAGTCGTCAGAGGAATCGAGAGAAAAGTGGTTGTGAATCTATTTATCGTATCGTTCTGGAAGATCAAAACCGGACGGGTGCCAGCTTGTTCCGAACCACGTATTGGATTTAGATTTGCGAGCCAAATCTCTCCACGTCTGACCGTCATGAAGCATCCTCAATGGTCAGATCTCGCTCATAGTCCTGCATGCCTTCTTCGGCTAACGCGCGGTCTTCGTCGGCAAAACTGGTATAAAGTCTTTCGAGCTCGACTTCGTCTAACTCCGCCTTGCGATCCGGCGAAAAGGTGCGCCGGATAATCTCAGAAGCGACTGCTCGTTTTTCGATATCTGGTAGAAGATCAAATGACTTCAACAGTTCCTTGCCGTTCGTACTCATATAATCCACTCCACAGTCGTTAGTGATTTTACGCTGGCAACGCGTATCAGACAAAGAAGTTGTCTTGCTGCAAGCGCGCTAGCATACTTATAATCGCTCGCCCTGACAATCCGCGTTTTATCCGGCAATAAAAACATGCCAATCGGAACCGCCTTTCACGAACGCACGTTTCCGCTCTGCGAGAGCCTGAGTTATCGCGAGTGGTCTGGTTACTATGCTGTTAGCTCCTACGAGCCGCATCACGAACACGAGTACAACGCGATTCGCAATGCGGCGGCTTTGATCGATATTTCGCCGCTGTTCAAATACCGGCTCACCGGCAAGGACGCGACGCGGCTCGTCGATCGCATCATCACTCGCGACATGCGCAAGGTGTCAGTGGGCCAGGTGGTCTATACGCCGTGGTGTGACGAACGTGGAAAAGTGATTGACGATGGCACCGTCTCACGTCTGGAGGAAAATACTTATCGCTGGACCGCCGCCGATCCGAGCCTGCGCTGGTTCACACAAAACGCCGCCGGCATGGACGTTCACATCGAAGACATCTCCGAAAGTGTTTCAGCGCTGGCGTTACAAGGACCAACATCGGGTCGCTTGTTGAAGAGTCTCGTTGAAGATGCTGACATCGCGAACCTGAAGTACTTTCGCGTGACTAAAGCCCGTATCGCCGGCGAGCCGGTTGAGATTTCGCGCACCGGATACACCGGCGATCTCGGCTACGAGATCTGGATCGCGTCGGACAAGGCTATCGCCGTTTGGGACGCTTTGATGGAAACGGGGCGCGCTTTTGATATTCATCCAGCCGGCATGCTCGCGCTGGACGTGGCGCGTGTCGAGGCTCGTCTGTTGTTGATCGATGTCGATTTCAACAGCAGCAAGAAGGCGTTGGTTGATGAGCAACGATACTCGCCGTTTGAGATGGGTCTCGGCCGCCTCGTAAACCTCGACAAGAACCGTTTCGTGGGCCAGGCAGCACTCACTGAAGAACAAAAACGCGGTCCGGCACGTGAGATTGTCGGGCTCGAGATCGATTGGCCGCAGGTCGAGAGTCTCTACGAAGCCGTGGGCTTGCCACCGGCTGTTTCGCCGATGGCCTCGCGAGTGGCGGTCCCGATCTACAAAGAAGGCATTCAGGTCGGCAAAGCGACGACGACCACGTGGTCGCCAACGTTGAAACGGATGATCGCGCTTGCGACCGTCGACCGCGGATACACTCGACCGGGCACACGTTTGCAATTCGAGATCACGGTCGAAGCCGTCAGGCATCAAGTGCGCGCTACGGTTGTAAAGACGCCGTTTTTCAATCCCAAACGCAAGACGGCCACACCGATCGCATAATGCTTCTATGAATTCAACGCTCAAGGAGATCGTTGATGAGTACGATCCGGGTACTCCTCTCGATCATGCCTCGACAATTCCTTCCTCGTGGTACACCAGTAAAGACTTCTACGAACTCGAATTAAAAACAGTCCTCTCGAGCTCGTGGCAACTTGCCGGGCGCATGGACCAGGTGCGTGAGCCGGGGAATTATGTGACGACCGACATTGCCGGTGAGCCTGTAGTGATAGTTCGCGGCAACGACGGTGTGCTGCGCAGTTTCTTCAACGTTTGCCGCCATCACGCCGCCGCGGTGATGACTGAGCCGCAAGGCAGAGCTGCGCAACTTCGTTGTCCATATCACGGCTGGACGTACTCACTCGAAGGCGAGTTAAAAGGCACGCCGGATTTCTCAGGTGTCTGCAACTTCGATCGGGCGCAGAATGGTCTCGTGCCGGTGGAATTCAGCGAGTGGGAGAATTGGCTGTTCGTCAGGTTGGGCCATGGACCAGGGTTGCTCGATTTTCTGGGTGAGGATTTGATCGCGCAAACGAGTCAACTGCGACTCTCCGAGCTACACTGGTTCGAACGACGTCATTACAGCTTTGATTGTAACTGGAAAGTGTTTGTCGATAACTATCTCGACGGTGGTTATCACGTGCCTTACCTGCACAAGGGACTCGATAGCGTGCTTGATTACAGCAACTACATGATCGAGAACGGCACGCACCACTGTTTGCAGTGGAGCCCGATCGTCACCGAAGGTGCTGAGGCACAGACTGGCGCCGTACGGAAAGGCGATCGAGCGCTTTACTATTGGATCTATCCAAACTTCATGATCAACTGGTACGACGGGGCGATGGATACGAACCTCGTGGTGCCGCGCGGTGTTGACCAGACCGAGGTGATCTTCGACTTCTATTTTCCGGATGTTTCGAGTGAAGAGGCGCGCGCGAGGAACCGCGCGAGTGTTGAAGTGGGCCAGCGCATTCAGGACGAGGATGTGGCGATCTGCAAGTCAGTGCAACGCGGATTGAGTTCGCGCGCTTACAAGACCGGCAGGCTGTCAGTACGGCGGGAAGCGGGCGAACACCTGTTTCATCGTTTGCTGCACGCGGATGTGAGCAGATGAAGAGTCACGGCCATCTGCTGCGCATACTCGGCGTGGGATTTGGGCTGGCCGTGATCATCGGCAACACGATTGGCGCCGGTATTTTCAATACACCGGGCACGATAGCTGCGCAGCTACCCGCCCCGGCGCCGTTTCTGCTGGTATGGCTCGCGGGCGGGCTCTATGCGCTGCTCGGTGCGATTTCGCTGGCCGAGCTGGGAACGATGATCCCGCGCTCGGGCGGGCAATACGTGTTCGCGCGCTACGCTCTCGGTGAATACGCGGGGTTCGTCGTTGGCTGGAGCGACTGGATTTCGTCGTGTGGTTCGACGGCGGCGGTGTCGCTATTGATCGGCACGTTCAGCGGTGCGCTGATTCCCGCGCTCGAAGGGAAAGCCACGGCGGTCGCAGCAGCCGTAGCAATCGTTTTCGCGCTGTTGCAATGGCACGGCATTGTTTGGGGCAGTAACACGCAAAACCTCACCAGCTTACTCAAGGCACTCGCGTTCCTCGCGTTGATACTTGCCGGATTCATTTTTGGCGGCAAGGGCGCGATCACCACCGCTTCACCCAGCACAACTGCCGCAATCACGCTTTCTGCGATCATTGTTTCCATTCAGGGTGCCATCTACACTTACGATGGCTGGGCCGGCGTGATCTATTTCTCGGAAGAGGTGAAACACCCGGGTCGCGACATACCTCGCTCGCTGTTCGGTGGCGTCCTCCTGATAACGGCGATCTACTTGCTGGTTAACGTATCGCTACTCTACGTCTTACCGATATCTCAAATTGCAGGTAAAGAGTTTGCTGCCGGTGAAGCTGCGAACGTGATCTTCGGCGCACACGGCGACACAGTCTTTCGCTGTTTGACAATTGCATCAATGCTGAGCGCCATCAACGCGCTGCACTTAATGGCTACGCGCGTGGTTTTTGCGATGAGTCGCGACGGCTTGTTCACCAGGAAAGCCGCCGCGGTCAACGAAGGCGGCACACCCACCGTGTCGCTGTTTTTGAGCGCCGCAGTTGCGCTGGTGTTCATCGTCTTCGGAAGAAAATTCGAGCGCGTCATCCAGGTGCTGGCGTTTTTCTTCGTGGCCAACTACATCCTCTCGTTCATTTCCCTCTTCGTTTTGCGCCGTCGCGAACCGGAAAAGCCGCGGCCGTATCGAGCCTGGGGTTACCCGTTTACGACTGCACTCGCGTTGCTCGGCTCGCTCCTGTTTCTCGCGGGCGCGATCGTGGCTGACACGAAGAACAGTCTCTACGCGTTGCTGCTGTTGGCGGTGAGTTATCCGGTGTTTCTGCTGATGAAGGAGTGAGTTAAGGCATCACGCGAGAACCTTCGTTGTCGACTTCGAGTGCCCTGATTGTCGCTTCGATCCCGCGCGCTTCAAAACAACTCGCAACGCGAGCTCCGATCTCGTCGTCGTTATCATCCACTAACGCCAGAATACTTGGACCAGCACCGCTCAACGCGATGCCGAGAAGTCCAGGCGTCTGTGGAAGGGCCAGTGCTTCCGCCAAGCCGGGCACGAGCGACTCTCGCTGCGGTTGGTGCAAGCGGTCGCGCATTGCTTCCCAGAGGACGTCGTAACGTCGCTGTGCGATGGCTGAGATGAAGAGCGCGCTTCTTTGCAGGTTGTGCACGGCGTCGTGACGGCTCACGGTGCGCGGCAGTGCGGCGCGTGCGACGTGAGTCGGCAATTGCGAGTGAGGCGAAACTACGACTGCGCGAATCTGTGCGGGCCAGAAGAATTTGGCTGAAACGACTGCGCCGTCGTGGCAAGTGCAGGTTGCGAGGAAACCGCCGAATAGCGATGCGGCAACGTTATCCGGGTGGCCTTCAAACTCGGTTGCGTAGCTTTGAATCGTTTCATCGGAGATGTTGCGACCGGCGAGCAGTCCGCCGAGTTTGATACCGGCGACGATAGCCGCGGCGCTGCTGCCTAAGCCACTCGCGAGTGGAATGTCGTTGTGGACACGCAGATCGACGGGAGGCAACGAAAGACCCTCGCGGCGCGTGGCGAAAGACATCGCACGATAGATGAGGTTGACGGCGTTGCGCGGCAGCGCTTCATTTTCTTGGGCGCCCGTAGTAATGACGCTGCATGGTTCGGTAGCGTCGGGCACCGCGGTGGCACGCGCGGTTAGATACAGCTTCAACGCCAGGCCGAAGCAGTCGAAGCCTGGTCCGAGATTTGAAGTCGACGCGGGAACACGTACCTCAAACATTTACATTCATCCACGGGCGTTATTGTAGGGGCGGCCACGGAGTGCCGCCCCTACAGTAGCTTCTTCAGGGCATCAAGGGACGCGGATGTTCGAATCGGGCGGTTTGCGAAATTGCCGGCGATGGGCGTGTTGTCGGGCGCCACGAGCGAATTGCTGTGGTATTGCATGACGTAGTCGGTGGCTTTGAGCAAATGTCCGGTTAACACGGCGCCCAGCGTTTCG
>Ga0126376_10000202_pt1 | contig 27811 bp, 24 predicted proteins | sample PanSoiMetPlot_15_FD_92760 | JGI IMG/M metagenome (GOLD analysis project Ga0126376, IMG submission 92760) | Tropical forest soil microbial communities from Panama - MetaG Plot_15 | ecosystem: Environmental > Terrestrial > Soil > Tropical forest > Bulk soil | place: Panama | collected 2016-02-17 | reverse complement strand
TCATTTTTCTCTGCGAGAGAGACTTCCCTGGTATCACCCACGCGTTCGATCTTTCTTTATCTTGCGGACCATCTACCCTGGCGCGATGGCCGCCTTTGGATTCTTTGGGAGTGCAAAAAACCGCTGCTACAGCGCATGCACGCACATGCGCGGCGAGCGGCACTCAAGTATAGCGAATCCGATTCACTCGGCAAACGGAAGGAATTGACCGAATCCTGCGAATCTGGGCACCAACTGGCCGCTACGAGGCCGTTGTCGCTTTTCTTACTTGTCGTTCATATGGCGCTCGCTCGAGAAGCCCTATGCCGAGGAATCCAGCAGCGGCCAGGAAGATCGCAACCAAAATTGTTTGCTTGGTTGGCAGATAACTTACAACAAGCGCCAGTGAGCCCGAAATTGCTCCCAACAAATACATAGCAAGCACTGCGCCTCGCTGACCAAGACCCCAATTTGCCAATCGATGCGCTGCATGGTCTTTCCCCGGCGTAGCGAACGGAAGAAACCCGCGCCGGCTCCTGGAAATCGTCACAAGTGTGGTATCAAAAATCGCGGCGCCGAGTACGAGCACTGACGCAAGCCACGCTGAAAAATGGGTTGCATGTTCGAGCCGCAACTTCAAACTCAGCGTTGCCATCAGGAATCCCAGAAACATCGCTCCGCCGTCACCCATGAAAATCTTTGCCGGCTTGAAATTCCAACGGAGAAATCCGGCCGCCGCCCCAAGTACCGCCGCGGCCAGCACTGACACAAGCGTTTGGCCATTCAAGTACGCCAGCATCGCAAAAAAAGCCGACGCCATCGCTGCAATTCCGGCGCAGAGTCCATCCATGTGGTCCAAAATGCTGAATGATGCCGTAATTCCCACGACCCAAACAACCGACAACACCGCGTCCAGCACATTCCCGATCCGTCCGCCCACCAAAACGCTGAATACTTGCGCGTGAATCCCGCTCCACAGCAATATCCCCGCCGCTACAGGCATCCCTACGAACAATTTCACCTGATGATGCAGCCACCCCCGATCATCCAGAATCCCCACTGCTGCAATCAGGGTCGCTCCCACCAGTATGGCTGCAATTTGTGCTCGTGCTTCTCCTTGGAACAGCGAGAAAACGCCTAGCAACACGCCGCCGTAGATTGCCAATCCGCCGAGTAGTGGAATCGGTTCTAAATGAACTTTGCGCGGCCCGGGTAAATCTACCATGCCTACACGTAATGCCAACGCGCGAACAGGCACGGCCAAAACCAAGGATCCCAATAACGCGATCGAAAATGCGATTAAACTCGCAGCCATCCATCCTCAACTTCTTGAGCTAATCTGCCGGCAGGGACGGGCTCACCGGTTTTAGTTCGCTCTTTGCCGGGTTGGGGTCCGGCCCCCAAGCAATTCTCACAGCCAGCCCACGGTAGACTTATACCCTATCGCGGAAATCTGTCCGCTTCCAACAGTATTCTTCTCTCGGATTTCATTTCCCAGCAACGCTAAACAAGAAGCTGAGCCTCAGGTTGCGGCTAGCGTTCCGTTAGCATTCGCGCGAAAATGCGGTTCACTTCTTCCTTGTTCCGCGTAGCAAAGTACCAATCAATGGTGCGCTTTAGTCCGTCTTTGAAAAGTACTTTCGGCTCCCACCCAAGCAGTCTCTTTGCCAGTGCGTTGTCCGCAACGCGGTTCAACGGCCCCGTCGGCATGTTTTTCAATAACTTGATCTCCGCCTTGTGCCCTGTGATGTCGCACACCATCTTCACGGCATCGATCACGCGGATTCGCTCCATCGTGCCGAGATTGATTGCTGTCCCGTCGTTGATCTTCTCTCCGGCCAGAATCGTTCCTTCCACGATGTCGTCAATATAAGTCCAATTGCGAATTTGCGTGCCGTCGCCCCACACTTCGAACGGAGACTGTCCGATAAACGCACGTGCGATCATGGCGATCACCGCGTGATTTTCCACGCCGCGTGGTCCGTACACCGTGAAATATCGGCAAGACGCAGCCCCAATCCCGTGCTCCTTGTGATAGGCGCTCAGCGTAAATTCCGCCATCAGTTTCGCCCAGCCATAAGTGTTGTCCGCGTCGTTGGGACCTTTCGTTAGGCCTTCAGTCAAAAACAGTTCTTTGTTGACGTCCGACTGCAGAAAGTTCGGATACACGCATCCCGACGACGCAAAGACAATCTTTTTCGCCTTTGCGCGCACGGCTTCCCAAAAAATAAGCCCATCCAGAAAAAAGTTCGATGCCGGCCCGGCCTGGTGCAAATCCACGTAACCCCGGCCTCCATGATCTGCCGCCAGATGAAAAACCGTATCCACGCCGTGCATCGCAGACCGTGTCACTCCCGGTTCGCGCAAATCCGCCTTGATGAACTCGACCGTCCCCTTTGCCATCGGCCCTTTCAAATTCTCCAGATGCCCGCTCGTCAAATCGTCCACTATCCGTACTTTCGCTCCCCGGGCGAGAAGCTGATCGGTCAGGGTCGACCCAATAAACGACGCGCCTCCCGTCACCAGCACCCGTTTTCCGGTCCAAAATGTTTCTGCGGGCTTCACACCTTCTCCAGTCCCTTCAGTTCTTCTTTTTTATCGCTACTGTGCTCACGATTCGAACAAATTTCTCAAGTTCTTTGACTCTATCATAGCCATGTGCAGCTTCTTTCGCGGCGGTTCCCAATTTCTTTACTCGGCCATTGTCCGCGGCCAGCTCGCGGATTACCGCAACAAGCTCTGCGGGCTGGTCCGGGTCAGCTGCGATCCCAAATCCTTGGCTCGTTCCCAGGCTTGCAACGTCCGTTTCTTTGGGGGCTACCGCCACAATCGGTTTCCCCGCTGCCAGAATTCCATACATCTTGCTTGGCACAACCACTCCTTCGAGCCCACGCTTTACCGTAATCAAATGCGCGTCCGGCGCGGCCAGAACGGATGGGATCTTGCTCCCTGGAAAAAACGAAAGAAATCTTACGTTCGAAATACCCGTCGTTTGCGTTTCCAAAGCTTCCCGCTGCGCCCCTTCCCCAACAAACACAAATCCTACGTTTTCCGCTGTCAGCTCCCTCGCCGCGGCCAGCACCGTTCCCCATGCCCCGTAAAATCCCAAATTCCCCGCATGCAGTACCACAAATCGAAACTCGCCTCGAATCTTTCGAATCACTTCCTCATCCACCGCTGGCACGGGCCCAATTTCCGTACCGTCACGAACGATCTCTATCTTCCCCGCATCGATCCCCTTCGCCAGGATGCGGTTTTTCATATCCTCCCCAAGCACGATCACACAGGTCGCGCGCCGCAACGCCCACCGATGCATTCTTTCCCAAATGCGTGCCAGCAACCCCGGCTCGACAATCGATCCACCCACCGCCATATCCGGATACATGTCGCGAATGTTGTAAATGTAAGGCTTGCCCGTCAGCATCGCTACAAATGCACCAACGATTCCTTCAAACGGAGGATCCGTCATAGCCAATATTGCATCGCAACTCGCAAACACCGCGCGCGGCACAGCAAACAACACATAACTCAAATAATTGATGACCCGTTTCTTCATTTTGAAGCGCGGAAACGCCGTTGACCCTACGCGAATAATCGTTAGTCTGCCGTTCTTCTCTGTCTGCCAAAACCTCCAGCCGCGCCGCTCCGTCGGGTCGTACGATGGCCGCCCGCAAACAATTGTCACGTAATGTTCTTTGCACAGCGCATCCACGATCGTCTGCGCCATCTTTGCGGTCGCAGACGTATCTGGAGGGAAATACAAATTCAGCAGCAGAATTTTCATGCCGCTGCTTCTTCTTGTGGTTCTGTTCGAACGTCTTTCACGATTTCGTAATAAGAAAATCCCCGAGCACCAACGCGTCCATCTGAGTGCGCAAAAAGCAGTCAATCGCCTCCTGCGGTTTGCACACAATCGGTTCGTTGTCGTTGAACGAAGTATTCAGCACCACCGGCACGCCAGTCTGCCGTTCGACTTCCTTGATCAACTTCCAATACCGCGGGTTCGCCGGCCTTGTCACAGTCTGCAAGCGGCCCGTGCCGTCCACGTGCGTCGGTGCCGGAATTTGATCGCGCTTCTCGGGCCGCAGAGCGTACGCCATCGTCATAAACGGCGAAGGATGTGATTTGTCGAACCATTCTCCAGTGGCCTCCGCCAAAATCGAGGGCGCAAACGGCCGAAATATCTCTCTGTGTTTGATCCGCCGGTTCAATACCTCTTTCATTTCCGGCCGCCGCGGATCGGCCACAATGCTACGGTTGCCCAGGGCGCGCGGCCCCCACTCTGCTCGGCCCTGAAACCATCCAAGAATTTTCCCTTCGCCAATAGCTTTCGCCGTCTGTTCCAAAAGCTTTTCTTCTTCCATCTGCGCAATCGAATACCCGCCCTGCGCGAGTTTTGACTCATCAATCGCACGTCGTGTCTCTTCTGTAGAAAATCCAGGTCCCCAATAGGCGTGTTCCATTACGAACGATCGTGGATTTCCCAGCACCTGATGCCAAACATAAAACGCCGCGCCGACTGCCAACCCTGCATCTCCTGCCGCCGGATGTACATAAACATTTTCAAACGGCGTCGCGTCCAGGATTTTTCCATTCGCCACGCAATTGAACGCCACTCCGCCTGCCAAGCACACGGATTTCATTCGGGTATCAGTCGCCAACTGCCGCAGCATCCCCAAATAAACTTCCTCGAGCCGTACCTGCAGCGACGACGCCAGATTCTTGTGCCGCTGCTCAATAGTTTCTTCAGGCACTCTCGCAGGCCCAAGATGCTCCGGCAATTTTGCCGAATACAACTTCCCGAGGACCGGTGTTTTATCCGCTTCCGCCCAACTCATCTCCGGCCCTGTGCGATGATGTGTAAAATACTCCAGCGCAAGCCGGAATCCCGATCCATTCGAACGCACAATCTCACGAAACTTCTCCAAAAATTCCGGCTCTCCGTAAGCGCCAAGCCCCATCACCTTGTATTCGTCGCCAAATTTCAAAAACCCCAGGTATTGCGTAATGGCGGTGTAATAGAGCCCCAGCGAATGGGGAAACGCAATCGCTCCGTGCACATTCATCCGAGGCCCGAATCCCGCGCCCCACATCGAACTCGCAAAATCCCCCAGCCCGTCCGCGGAGAGCAACGCCGCCTCTTCGAAAGGGGAACAATAAAACGAACTCGCCAGATGCGCCACGTGATGCTCTACCCGGTGAAAACTCGACTTTAATTTCTCCGGATCGGAATCAAACGCTGCCGCCAGTGCCTCCCTGATTCCCTTGAACTTTGCCAGTACCTTAATCCGCTTGCGCGCAAACGAAGGCATCCGCACCGCGTAAAGCAGTTTCGTTCCCAGACGCGCATAAGGATTTCGCGGCACCGCGACGTGATCGATATTCCCAAGCGTCAACCCTGCCTCTCTCAAGCAATATCGGATCGCGGCCGCGGGAAACCCCGCCGCGTATTTCACTCGGTTGAATCGTTCTTCTTCTACCGCCGCGATCAGCCGTCCATCGCACACAATCGCAGCCGATGCGTTTCCGTGATACGCGTTAATTCCAAGAATATTCATTTTCGCCCGGAATCGTTTCCCCAGCCCTAACCACCATTTCGTTTGCACCACTCATTCAGTACAAAAATCGCCCATGGTCGCGACCACGTGGTCTTTCCCGCCAAAAACGCCTGCCAAACGCTTTGCACGCCGCTATGCTTCATGTGTTCTTTCAGCGGTGCCGCAATCTCCGCAATGCTCGCCTCGATCTTTGCGCGCAGCGCTCCGCGTAGCCATTGCTCCCAGGGAAGAGTAAACGTGCGCTTTGTCTGCCCAATAATTTCAGCAGGCAGCAAATCTTGCAACGCGTCCACGAGCAGCGCCTTCTGCCGTCCCTTGGCGAACCGCGCTTTATCCGGAAGCGCGCACATGAATTCCACCAATGGTGTATCCAGCAAAGGCACGCGCACCTCTAGCGAGCGCGCCATGCTCATCGAGTCCGTATCGCGCAGGAGTGTATTTGCCATGTAGCAACGCATTTCCATCCAGCTCACTGCGCCATTGCTCTCCATCCGTCTCGCATCGTCTGCTGCCCGCTGCAGCCATCCCAGCCACGTTGGCTCGAGCGATGTACCATCCGCTCCAATGCTACTCGGCCGGAAGCGCGGTTCAATGATCCGGTTCAAATCTTCCGGCGCAAATAATGCTCGAGCAAAGAAATAGGCGTGCGGCAATCGTTCCGCGCCGCCCCAAGCTGACGCAGCTTTCGCCGCGGCATCTCGCGTCATGGAAATTTCGAGCGCCCCTCGAAGCACGCTTCGAGTGACTTTTCGAATTCCGCTCGGCAAAAATCGCGCTGCTGCCGCAAGCCGCTCCAGCTTCGGCACGCTCGAAAATGTCGGATAACCTGCAAATAACTCATCGCCGCCTAATCCTGAAAGCGCAACTTTCAATCCGACTTCTCGCGCCGCCCATGAAACAAAATACGTATTTACTCCGTCCATGGTTGGCTGGTCCAGCGACTGCAACACTTCATCCATGCGCTCGGTAACCGCGGCGCCTTCGATCGCCACTTCTTGGTGTTTTGTTCCGCACTTCGCCGCCACGCGCCGCGTCAACTCCGATTCGTCGTATACCGTTCCCGGGAATGCCAGCGTGAAACTTTGAATCCCCGGATGCTCGCGTGCCGCCAGCACCGCAATCGCTCCCGAATCGAGCCCGCTCGATAGAAAGAGCCCCACCGGCACATCTGCGATCAAATGCGCGCGCACGGCATCTTGCAGCAACGGTCGCGCCTGTTTCACTGCCTCCGTATAGTTACGCGGCTTTTTCGGGTCGCGTCCCGCCGGACTTCTTCGAGGATCCCACCATGGATGCGTCCGCGGAATTTTTCTCCGGTCTGGCACGTACACCAACATCCGATGTCCAGGTGGCACGGAAAACACCCCTTCGAGCATCGTCACCGGCTCACTAACGCTTCCGAACAAAAAATAAGCTGTGAGCGCATCTTGCGAGACTCCGCCAGTTACCGCCCCGCCGGCACGCAGTGCACGCACTTCCGATGCGAACGCAAAGCCTTCTGGGCTTTGCGTGTAATAAAGCGGTTTAATTCCCAGCGGATCGCGCGCGAGAAAGAGCACGGGGCCCGAGGTGTAGTGCTTCCGAAAATCCGCAATCGCAAGCGCAAACATCCCGCGCACTTCAGAGAGGCAGTCCTCGCCCCACTCTTCCCACGCATGCACGAGAATTTCCGTGTCCGATTGTGTTTTGAATTTGTGGCCGAGCCGCGTCAGCCGTTCGCGCACTTCGCGGTAGTTGTATAGCTCGCCGTTCATCACCACGGCGATGTCGTGCGATTCGTTCCAGATCGGCTGATGTCCGCCTTCGAGGTCAATGATGCTCAGCCGGCGCATCCCCAGGGCGAGCCCGGGCGCTCGCGCGTCGTTTACGAGAAACCCCTCATCGTCGGGCCCCCGGTGTCCCATCGCGGCAGCCATGCGCCGCGTGCGCGTTTCCGCTTCAGTGCTGCGTGTAAAGAAAGCGGTTCCGCAAATTCCGCACACTTTATTGTTTGATCTCCGGTGTGCCGAAGAACGCGGCCCCGGCCTTCGCAAAATGCGTCCGCAAACGGAAGCGTGGGATTTTAAGCCTGCGATCGGCGAGCCACGCGAGCACTTCCCGAATCAGCAGGAGAAAAAGTGAACCTGAGACGAACAAACAGAGCACAAAAAAGGACTCCCGTTCCAGCAACAAGCTCCAATCGATTGCTTCGTCCCAACCCGCGTACATCTTGTCCAGCAGTTGCCGCAGTCCCAGCCCTTGCATGGGCAGTCGCGCTACTCTCACGTGGGCAAATGCCTTGTAGTTATACTCTGCCGGATAATTTGGTACTACGCTCGTCGCCTGCGCAAATACTTCGGGATTCTGCAAATCCTTCCTTGTCAGTAGATGCCCCTGCTTGTCTCTCATCACGATGCGATACGCTGGGTCTACGATTGCCCACTTGTCGTCCAGCAGTACTTCCGCCACGACGTGCTTTGTTGTCCGTTCCGGCGTCAACAGCAGCAGCCGCCTGGCATTTAGGTCGGAGCTCCGCGCCAAATTCAAGAATGCATTCGTCGCCGTTCCGCATATGTTCAGTAATTGCTTGTAGTTCAGTGTCGTTTCCGGGTCTCTTTTCTGAAGAGCATCGGGATCGGCCGCAACCGCTCTCGGCGGGCCGCTTTTCATCCAGTTCAGGATTGCTTCGACTTTTTGTTCTGGAGTTGCCGTTGTAGGGACAATCGCGTCGGAAAACCCGTTCAGGTACTGCCGGACCGAATACTCCCATCCTGCTGAATACACCATGCCCGCGAGGCATAACACCAGGAGTACGTTCGTTGTTCTCCAGACGGTCTTGAACATCAAATGCTTCTGTTCCGTCAACCCGGGCCCCACACACTACGGATTTTCCAACCCTTACACTTTTTCTGCAAGCTTTCCGTAAAGTTCCTCAGTCTCGCGTACAGGATCTTCCCATCCGATCTTCGCCGCCGCCCTCATTGCTTGGCGCCCCAATTGCTCCCGTAGCGCCCCGTCCTGGAGCAGCTCGCTTAGCGCCCTCATAAGCGCACCCTCGTCATGTGGAATGATTCTTCCCGCCTTTGCCAATAAAGACGCAACGCCGCAATTTTCCGTTACAATCACTGGCGTCCCGACCGCAGCCGATTCAGCCGCCGTATTCCCAAAATTCTCATTCCTCGAAGGCAGTACAAATACGTCTGCATCTTGGTACGCTGCCCATTTTTCTTGATCAAAGATCGCCCCGGTAAAGCGCACCCTGTCCGTAGCGCCTGCCTCGCTGGCCAGATTCTTCAGCCTACCTTCCATCCCTTGTTCGTCCGGTCCGGCAAACACCAATTGCAGTTCTTTTCCATCAACCGTTATCGGCAACTGTGAAAATGCTCTCAACAAAAGCTCAGGACTCTTTTTCTCACTGAGCCTCCCCAAAAACAAAACCATCAGCGTGTCCTGTGCGATCCCTTTTGTCTTTCGAAACACTCCGCGCTCCGGAAGTTTCTCCGGCGTCATCACGCCGTTCCTGCGCAATACAATCTTCTCTTTCGGAATGCCCCCCCCTATTAATTCATTTACTTCTTGCTCGGACGTCGCAATTACCCGCGCTGCCCCTGCCAGCATCTTTCTCCCGTACAAAAAGTGATACATCCACTTCAGTCGCAGATTCCGCACAATCGGCACAAACATTCCGATCGGTTCCACTACGTATGGCAAATGCAATTTTCGGCAGGCTCTCGCAACGGCTGGTCCAAGCAAATCGTAGAGTCCAAAAATATGAACGACGTTGAACGCCTTCAATCGCGCCTTCAAAAATCTCCCGATTGCGGGGTTCCAGCTTGTCGCTCGGTATCCCACCCACGTCGGCAGATAAATCGCCTTCACTCCAAGATTCTCTCCCTGCCATCCAAACGCACACCGCTCGAACAATTCCTCCAGCGCAGTTCCCGCAATTCGCTTTTCCACTCCCCAATCTGCGGTCAGCACCGTCACTTCGTTCCCGTGTCCCGCAAGACCGCGCGAGAGCGCCTCCACCTTCGCTGGTGGCCCGCCAAATTCATAGAACGGAGCGTAAGACTCCGTCACATTCAGGATTCGCATAACTCCCGCAGGATTTTCTTCAGCGATCTCCCGAAAGCATTGAATCGAAACTCGTTCTCAACTCGCCGTTTGCCGCGCCGTCCCATTTCCTCACCAATAGCTGGATTCGTCAGCAGCGTTTCGATCGAAGTTGCCAGTTGCACTGCGTCCCCATGCTGCACCAAATACCCGCTCACTCCGTCCTCAATCACCTCCGGCGCCCCGCCATGCGCCCCGCCGATTACCGGCTTTCCGCACGCCATCGCTTCCAGGTATACCAACCCAAATCCTTCACCACGGCTCGGCAACGCAAACAATTCGCATGCCGCATAACACGCCGCCAGTTGCGCATAACTCAGCCCGCTCAAAAAATGCACGTGCATGCTTACGCCGTGTTCCTCTGCAAGATCCTGTAGCCAATCGCGGTCATCGCCTTCTCCGACGGCCGCGAGTTGCAGCTCAGGCCAGCGCGTCAGCAATTTCGGCAGCGCGGTAATCAGCGTGTCCATTCCCTTATAGCGTTCGCTCGTCAGCCAGCGCCCCACTGTTAAAATCACGCGGCCCTTCGGAAAACTTTCCGGCAATTCCGCCTTTGCCGCTCCAGTGACCAGCGCTTCGAACTGTGGATCTAGCGCCCAAGGCAAAACCCTCAATCTTTGCGGCAAGACCCCTTGATCCGTTCGAACATGGTCCGCCGTGTACCGGCTCGGAGCCAAAACCATGTTCGCATTTTGCAAAGTTCGCCGTCGCAAACCCGGTAGGGGCTCCCAAACTTCGACTCCATGAGTGCTCACAATCGATTTCATACGCGGCGCAACGAATTTCATCAGCCGCACCACCGGCGCCAGATTCGGATGCCCCGCGAGCACTACCTTTGCTCTTCGTCGCGCTGCCTTCAATGCAGTCGCGACAAGTCGTCCTTTCCCGCGATCGCAGCCCGTATAAACAAACTCCCGTCCGCTTACTGTCATACGGTGCAGCTCAAGCGAATCGTTCAGGCTCAGAAGCCGGCACTCCATCCCTCGGCTCGCCGCATATTCCGTCAACACCGCGGCCATGTGCCGTCCCGCGCGCTGCACTCCACCCGCCGCATCCAGCTCAGGAAACAATCCAATTAGCACGCGCCGAGTCTGCCTTGTGTCGCGTTTATTCGCAAGCTTCTAGGGCGTCGTGGTTTCTTCTATCGCGAGCGCGTTTGCTGCGTTCTCTCTCTCACAAAACTCGCGGCCGATCCGTCTTTACAGGTCGCGCTTATGGAAGTGGTAGATTGCGATTGCAAGAGCGACAACAAGGTAGGCGCCCGCATAGACGATCATAACGGCGCTCGGCGCGGAACTGCCCCCAAACGGCCCGAATGGAAGCGAGCGGGTGGCGGGTGACTGCATTTCGAATATCGCCCTGCGCCACAGCGATTCGCTCGGCATGATCAAGCTGGATACAATTCCCACCATCACGAGCCGCGGGCTGTTCGTAAACCCTCCGATCTGTTCAAGCCAACCACCGAGGAAAGCCAGTCCATGCAGACCCAAAACGACAACTCCGCTTGCCAGCGTGGACAACGAAGTGCCGCACAAGAAAGTAATCGTAAGTATAAGGATACATTCGAGGAATACCAGGGGCACCCCACGAAGCAGGTTTTGCGGAACGACGCCGCCGATCCAATAGCCAAGCGCGACAACGCCGCCAAACATCAGCGTCACGTAACCCACGGTCATCGCGATGAATCCCATCCACTTTCCGATCAACAGTTCCCACCGGCGGATCGGTTTGGTAGCAATAGCGTGAATTGTCCCGGAGCTGATTTCCCCGGAAATCGCATCCACCGAGGTTAAGACGGTCAAAACGACGGCTAGCAGGTCCACTGCGTAGAAGCCCACTTGCAGAATGCCATTTATGATCTGGTAGCGGATGAAGGGGGGAAGATGTCTCTCATGGAATTCCTTAACCTGATAATGCATCCCTGTGCCGTACAGGGCGAGAAACGCGATGCCCGCCAGAAGCCCAATCCAAAGAATCCTCTTTCGAGCGGCTTCGCGAAGTGTGACGCCGGTCATGATCCACAAACCCATCAAAGCCCTCGATCTTCGCCCATGATTTTCACGAAGAGACTTTCCAGCGAAAGACGCTCCGGCGCGAACTCGTAGATGTCAGCGCCGGCCGATACTAAATGCCGAAGAATTTCCGGAAAATCTGCCGTCGAGCGTGGGGAGAGCGAAAGTCGTTCCCCGTCTTGCTGCGAAGCCGTGCACCATTTTGCAAGACCCGCGACCGCTTGCGGGGACAACTTGGTGGCGCGCACGAAGAGACGAAGATCGCCGTCTGGTTGCGCCCGCAAGTCCCGGCTCGCTACAACTTCGCCGTCTTTGATGAATGCCACCTGATCGCAAGTGATTTCGACTTCGCTGAGCAGATGAGAATTGAGAAAAACAGTTGCCCCTCGTTCGCGCTGCGCACGAATCACGTCGCGCACCAGCCGTCGGCCCATTGGATCGAGGCCCGAAGTGGGCTCGTCGAGAAAAATCAGTTCTGGCTCATGAATCAGCGCTTGTGCCAGTCCGATCCGTTGAAGCATGCCCTTGGAAAATTCGCGAAGCCGCTTCGCTCGATGCGGCGCGAGTCCGACCATCTCGAGCAGCGTGGGAACGCGCTCGCGCAACTTAGCTCTGTCCATCCCACATAACCGACCATGCAAATCGAGAAGTTCAGCCGCAGTCAGCCAATCGTAAAAGCGGAAGTCTTCGGGCAGGAAACCGATCTTTCGACGCACACCGACGTCACTACACGGAAGCCCCAGGACATCCGCACGGCCGCTCGTAGGCTTCACGAGACCCAGCAGCATTTTCACTGAAGTACTTTTGCCCGCCCCGTTTGGTCCGAGGAAACCAAATATTTCGCCCCGGCGCACTGTCAGCGACAGATTGCGGACCGCTATCTTGCTCTCATAAACTTTGCGCAAATTCTCCGTTTGAATCGCAAAGCCGTCTGATTGGTCCACAACCTCTCCAGGGATCAGTTCAATGAATTTGCCAGTGACACCGCGTCTCCGGAATCTCCAAATCCCAGTAGAGAATAAACCATTCCGCCCTTGACCCAGATCAACGCGTATCGTGGCCCGCGGCTACCGCGATTGTTCACCAGCGTCCCCTGCACTCCGTTAACATCCACTACATCGTAGGACTCTACGTATCGCGGCAAGGGGAGAACCAACGTTGATTTCCAATTGATTGTTTGGCAGAACTCCTTCGCTTGGCCGGGGCTCATTCCCGCAAGCTGCAATCCGATTTCCGCAAGCTCCTCGATGTTCAGGTTCGGCGGAACACTTACCAATGGACTCGGCGCTTCCATAAGAATTAGGCAGCTGTTGAATTGGCGTGCTTCGCGCGATTCACTCTCTCCATCTTCGCTCCGCTGCGGACACGTTCCATATTGTGCCCGTATGCCGCGTGGGATCTGCACCGCTACCATCGCCCCGTCTACTGATCCTGGCAGTGCCAAATCCGAGCGTCCCGCCTGATTGAAAACGTCCTGCAGTCGCGCGCGATCGATCGTCATGTTGAACGCATGCTGTCCCTCAACAGTCAGCCGCGGCATATCCGCCCGCGCACTCGGGAGCTGTACATGGAAACCCGCCAGCCGCGCCGCTTCTGAAACGTCCGCCACTTTTTGCTCTTTCTCGTCAATGGTGACCACGACGTTGTCAGAAACCATTTTCCCGATCATCTGCTGCAGGGTGCGGTTACCCTCAAGCGCGGAAGTATCAATGCTGACCGGCTGAACTTTTTCCACGCGCAAAGTCTCTAAAAATCTCTGCGCCAGGCTTCGCGCCGGAGGAAAGCTCAGGAACGCAGCTACAATCGCAATCGCGACGCCCACCGCCCACGCTGGCCGCCACCTCCTGACAAAAATTCGCCCAAGTAGAGATACACTTTCTCCCGTACCTTCGTGTCGCGTTTTGAAATTCGCGAGCGCAACACGGGCATCAATTCCCATACCGTTCTCCGCGGTGTCAAGCGAAAGCAAATGCTCCCCCACGCGCGACGCAATCTTCTCTAGCTCCGCAGCGCGCGAACGGCACATCGCGCACTTTTCTAGATGCTGCTCGACTTTCTGTCGCTCTTTATCTTCCAATTCCTGATCGCAATAAGCGCGCAGCGTACCTTCCGCCATGCAATTCATAACCCCTCCTCACCGCCAAAAAGTTCTCGATATCTTTTTTCGAACGCAGCTTCCGCACGGATCAGCATGGTTCCCACTGACCCGCGTGAGATTCCGAGCGCGTCCGCAACTTCCTTGTATGAGTGACCGCCGGCGCGCAATATCAGCGCCTGCGCATGCGAAAGATTCAGGTCTGTCAGCACGGCGCGTACGCGTTGCTGCCGCTCAGTTCGCAAAATCTGTTCGTATGCGTCTTCACCCTGCTGGCCGCGTGTCCCGTCTACGGCAGCCACCTGTTCATATTTTTTTCTTCGCGCCGCCGCGCGCAGGGCATCAATCCCATGGTTCATCGCAGTACGGTAGAGCCACCCGGGAACGTTGCCATCGGAAATTTGCGGCAACGGCTTGCGATAAAGCTTCAGGAAGGTTTCGTTCGCAACTTCTTCAGCTTGACCACGGTCGCCCAACAAACGACGGAGAGCGGCGACAATCCGCCCATAATGGTTCAGAAAGAGTTCCTCAAAACTCTCATCCGCGGATGAATTGCCAGTCACATCGCTCTCGCGTGTCTGCGTTCTCCCCGAAGCGAGCCCTTCGGCCATTTGATGAAGCAAGGGCACTCTCCCCACCTCATCCTAATAAACGTCTGCCGGCTCTCAAATGTGACATTGTCGGGCTCTTTACTCCCCGTTTCGAAGCGCCCGCGGTTCAGTCGCGCCCGCCAACCAGCTGCAATAGCTCATCAAATCGACTCACGTAAACATCCGCGGGATGCGCCGCGCGATCATGAATTCCAAATCCAAAATTCACGATGATCGAACGCATCCCCGAATTCCGCGCCGTTTGCACGTCCACCTCGGAATCGCCCACCATTGCCGCTTCCGGTGCTGCGACACTCAACTCGCTCAAAATCTTTTTCGCACCGGCTGGCTCCGGCTTCTTCGTTTCAAAACTGTTCCCGCCATAAATGCTGCGAAAATACTGCGCGACTCCAAGCCCCTCCAGAATTTTCACGCTGATCTTCACCGGCTTGTTCGTCAGCACACTCATCGGCAAGCTCTTTAATTCAGCAAGTGTCTCCGCAACTCCCGGATACAATCGCGTGTAATCCAGTTTGTGTTCCTCGTAGTACACCAGAAAAAACGCCAGCGCCCGCTTCAATTCTTCCTCGCTCGGATTTCCTCCCAGCGCCCTCCGGATCAGCACCGGCGCCCCCGACCCCACATAACTCGCCACCAAATCCGTCGGCAGCGCTTCCCGTTTCATTTCCCGCAGCGTGGCATTCACGCTATTCACTAAATCCTGTTTCGAATCAATCAGCGTTCCATCCATATCAAAAACCAGTGCCCGCACCTTCCAATCAATTGTTTTTTTCATAAAAGAATTGTAATACGCGCGTCGCAATCCGTGCCGTCCTTCGCGTACACTATTGGTTTCTGCCGTCATCAAAATATCTACCGGAGAACCCATGGCTCAGGTCTTCCCCTTTCGTGCGTTCCGCTACAATCCGCAACTCGGGCCGTTTCAAAGCGTCCTCACGCAACCGTACGACAAAATCTCTCCGGAAATGCAGCAGAAGTATTACGACATGCATCCGCAGAATTTGATCACCGTCGAAAAAGGGAAGGAATTTCCCGGCGACGCCTCGGGCAACAACGTCTATTCGCGCGCCGCTGCCGCACTAAAAGATTGGGAATCAAGAAATGTCATCGTGCAGGACGCCACTCCCTCTTTTTATGCCTACACGCAAGAATTCAGCGTGCCTGGCACATCCGAACACCGCATGCGCCGCGGCTTCATCGGCGCGGGAAGACTCGAAGAATATGCCGCCGGCATAATTTTCCGCCACGAGCACACCCTCTCCGGCCCCAAAGCCGACCGTCTCGAACTTCTTCGCAACACACGCACCCACACCGGCCAGCTCTTCATGCTCTACTCCGATTCACAAAGACACGTTGATGCCATTCTGGAGGAAACCGAAAAATCCGCGCCGGCGGCCACCGAAGTCCACGACGAACACGGCGTCACGCATCGTCTCTGGGTCGTCTCCGATCCGCAAAAAGTTTCCGTAATCCAATCCGCAATGGCTGATCAAAAACTCGTCATCGCCGACGGCCACCATCGCTACGAAACCGCACTCAATTATCGCAATGAGCGCCGCACGCAAACAGGCTCTGCCGATTCGAACGCGCCCTACGAATCGGCCATGATGACTTTCGTCAACACCCGCAGCGAAGGTCTCGTCATTCTTCCTACGCACCGCGTCGCCGCCAACGTTCACGATTTTTCCTGGCCTGCCGTTCGCCGCCATCTCGAACCGTGGTTCGCCACTGAAGTGTTTGCTTTCACCAACGACGCCGAAAAAGAATCGGCACGTAAAAACTTTCTCGCGCGCCTTAAATCTGCAGTGCCTAAGCGTGCCATCGGCGCCTATCCCGCCGCCACCGATGACAAGCGCGCATTCTTCTTGCTCGTTCTTCGCGCGGGCGCCGACCTCGCTCAGCTTCTTCCAAACGTCTCGCCGCTCCAGCGCGAGCTCGACGTTGTCCTTCTGCACGAAGGAATCCTCGAACCCGCGCTCGGCATCACGCCGCAATCCGTCACCAAGGAAGCCAATCTGACCTACGAACGCGAAGCCGCCAACGCACTCGCCGCTGTCGATTCCGGCAAAGCGCAAATCTCGTTCCTGTTGAATCCGTGCGACGTCGAAGAAGTCGCTAAAATCGCAACCGCAGGCGAAGTCATGCCGCAAAAGTCCACCGACTTTTTCCCCAAGTTGCTCAGCGGCATAACGATGTACAGAGTTTAAGCTCGCACAGAAACAAAGAGGCGCCGCAGTCTACAACCCGGCGCCTTCCCAAAATTATTCAGCTCGCAGCGCGGATTTTTCGCAAGTCGGCGAAAAATCTACTTAAAGCTTCCCACCGCCTCTGCTTCCGTCTTATATACGTCGAATACGGTCAGCAGTTTCGTGATCTGCAAGACTTCCTGGAACTTCGATCCCAGGTGGCTCAGCTTCAGCGACGCGCCCTGTGACTTTGCGCTGTGATGCGCCGCCACCAGCGTGCCCAGCCCCGCGCTGTCTATGAACGTCACGTTGTCCATGTTCAGCACAATCTTTTTCTTGCCTTCCGCCAAAAGGCTCTTCACTTTTTCCCGCAGCGCGTTCGATTCTTCGCCGAGGACGATGCGGCCATCCAGAGCCACCACCGATACGCCGTCGACTTCGCGATTCGTCATCTTTAATGCCACGTTCGTTTCCTCCTCATTCTTTGGAAAGCCCCATTCTGGAAAGAAGTCCGGCGGCAACCAGTTCCGGAGCCGAACAGCATACCAGAGTTCTCAAGAACCCCCGTTGTCTCGCTCGCTCCTTGGGGCCGCTATTGCGTTTGGCGACCAGTCGCTAGTCACCGCTCACGAATCACTAAACGTAATCCGAGCAGGACATGTAGTAGCCGCACAGATTGCAGATCAGCTTGCACCGGCGCGATTCCAGCCTCTGCGAGCACACGGGACAATAGCGCGAAGCGTCCTCTCCCCGCAACCCGGAAGAAGCCGGCTCAGGAAGTGCCACCTGGGAAGAGCACAACTCACCCTCTGCCCGTCCGGGACCCAGAGGCAGGCCGGCTTGCTTCGCAGCTTGTTCCACGGCGGCTAGGGTTATAGCACAAGCGGGTCTGCAAGAGGTAGCGCCGAAGCCGCGCCCTCCTTGTCATCCCGAGTCCGCCTTTTTCCCATTTGTCATCCCAAGCGTAGCCCGCCGTTTTCGGCGGGCGAAGTCGAGGGATCTGCTTTTTTCCTCCTCCTACAAAATCGAGAACCGGTCGATGACCCACAGCCACGTACCGTCGTTCTGGCGGCGCGCGACCTCGGCAGTTATGCTGCCATCGGGCATACGAGTGGAAGTGAGCGCCAGGTCACCACTGATCAGCGCCGCGCGTTGCTCTCCGAAACTAAATTTGCGCCTCGACGCAACCAATGCGGCGTAAAACTCCCGGATCGCCTCCTTGCCTCGCACCAAGCGCCCGTCATCGCCGACAAGGACGGCAGCGGGCTCATAGAGCGCCGCCATCCCTTCCACATCTCCTGCCCTCTCCCGCGAAACGAGCAGCCGCTCCAAATCCTGAGGATCGCGCGCCGGCTCGCGCCCTGCTTCCTTCGTCACAACGAAACTCGGCTGCAATTTTTCCTTCATCGACCTTCGTTCGGGCTCCAGCCCTTTTGCCTCGGTCCCACTTTTCCACCACTGCTCGTCGCCGCCTACTTCTACTTCGACGATGCTGCCGTTTGCCAGGCCGAGCACTTCACGGAATTTGACTTGTCCCATCAATTCCAAATGCTTTTTGCCATGAAACTGTCCATCGCCGATCTCGTGCGAATCTGGCCGCATGATCAGGGCTTTGTATCCTTCGACGATGCACCGCTCGAACTTGATCGTCTCGTTCAGATTGCTCGTTTGGTTCAGCGGATATTCGTGGTGCAAAACAACCGCGTCCGCAAACACAATGTATTCTTCCGGGATATCGACATTAAGCGTGCCCGGCACAAGATTCAGGAATTGAGTGCGCGCTTCGATCAAGTGCATGACGGGATTAAGATTCTGCGTCGCAACCCCATATCCATTTGTAACTGTTCCCTTAAAACTTCGTATCATCGTTGCATCCCTGAACATTAGTGTAGCCACTTACGAGTGGAAATTGCCTTGTTGCAGAAGCTTCAAGTTGATACGCTGCATCCCTCTCCAATCCACTGTAGGAATTGTCAGCCATGAAAACCCGTTCAACTTTGTTCGCCCCGTTGCTCGTTCTTGCACTCTTGAGCGGACTGTTCCCACCCTTTGCCAAAACCGCAAAAGATGGGCCACCCAGGAACGAAGCGCGCGCAGCGACAACCGGCGACACAACTGCCCAAATCCACTCGCTCAAAATCACAGTGCTCTCCACCATGCTAGTTGGAGAACCATCCGCCCTCGGCGAATGGGGCTTCTCCGCGCTCGTTGAGGCCGACGGCCATCGCATTTTGCTCGACACGGGCGCACATCCCGACACCGTCGCCACGAACGCTCGCAATCTGAAAGTTGACCTCTCCGGCATCCACGAAGTCATCCTTACGCATGATCATTGGGACCACGTCGCCGGACTGCTCACTCTTCGCCGCGAATGGATGAAAAAGGATCTCGCAGCCATGTCTATCGTCCACGTCGGCAAGGGCATTTTCTACAGTAGACCTGGCGCGGATGGCAGCGAAGGCAACCAGATGATCGCCCTTCGCAAAGAGTACGAAGCGACCGGCGGCAAATTCATCGAGCACGAAAGCTGGTCGGAGCTTTTTCCCGGCGCATGGCTCACCGGTCCTGTTCCACGCAAATTTCCGGAGCATAATTACGGCCTCGGCGGCGTTGTCGGAAAAGTGCAGACGCCGGAAGGATTGGTGGAGGACAACGTTCCCGAAGATCAATCTCTCGTGCTGAACGCACCACAAGGCCTCGTTGTGGTCACGGGCTGCGGCCACGCCGGCATCGTGAATATTCTCACCGACGCAGGCGCCGAGTTTTCGGGTCGCCCGGTCTATGGAGTCGTCGGCGGACTGCACCTCTTTCCCGCCACCGATCAGACGCTCGATTGGACCGGCGACAAAATGAAGGAGTTCAGCGTCGCGAATCTCCTCGGTGCGCACTGCACCGGCATCGAAGCCGCTTATCGCCTCCGCCAGCGCGCCGGCCTTAGCCGCAAAACCGCTGTCGTCGCCACCGTCGGCTCGACGCTTTCCCTCGCCGACGGCATCACCGCCGGACCCCTGGCGCGTTGAGGTGAAGAAGAATGCAGGACAAGCCCAAGACAGCGACCTGGACGAGGAGAAGTGGAGCGGGTTCGGGCATGACGTGGCCGGAATGGGCGGGGAGGCCGGCGCGTTCGAGCTGAATGGTGACGTGGTCTATGGAGAAAGTGTCGTGCAGCTTCGCGGATGGCGACGAGGATGGCTTCGCATTCGTCCTTGTGCATGTCAGGGACGCGGGCATGGCCAGCAAAGTGATTAAGGCCGCGCGGATTTTCGCAGTCCAAGCACCCCGAGGAATGCGAGGGCGAGCGAGAAAATAAGGTAGGCAAATAGCAGGCTGTCAGGAAGTCCCATCAGCTTGAACTTGAGCAGCATAAAATTCGGGACCAAATAGTTCTCCGAATTAGGAAGCAGGCGGAGAAACTCTTCCTCGGTCATTGCCGAGTTCCCGTTCGGAGCTATGGCTGAGCCTTGGTGATTGAGTGTCAGCGAATCCGACGGGCGCAATTCGGGGCTAGCGGCTCCTGGAAGGAGCGGTTTTGAGCGGTGAAATACGAAACGCAGCACGGCAAAGGGAGGAGCGCTAAAAGACCACGAGGTCATAGGCTTGTTGGTCGCTTGAGTTCGCAGGATGTAGTAGCGTTCGTCCGAGTATGAAAGACCGAGCGCCTGAAGGAGAAGGCTGAAGGAAACCAAACCGACTAACGCCAAACGGAAAGCCCCGCCGAGACGTGGCTGCGTGAACTGATCGGAAGTATGTCGGATTGTTTCAATCCATGGAACCAGAGGCAGAGCCAGGAAAGGAATCGCGGGTGAGAGGAATCGAGGACCGATCACCCAGCCGCCATGCCACGAGTCGTATTTGGCGAAGAACAATAGACTGATCAAAAAAATAGAAGCGCAAAGGGCCGCTTCCGGCTTGTGCTTCTTGAAGAAAGAAGGGAAGCAGAAGAACGCGAGAAGAATCCAGGGAGTGAAAACCAAGAGGCCGATTTCGGGACTAAACAAGAGGTCGCGGATTCCAACCCAAAGAGGATTAGGTAACAGCGAAGAAACGGAAGGGTAGGCCAGGTGATACCCCGTCTTGAGCGGACTGTCAAAGCGGATATAGTTCGCCCAACCGATCAAGATAGCCCAAACAGTAAAGCCAGCTGAGAAGAAAAGCGTATCCTTGAAGAAACGTTTCGGGAAATCACCAGGCTGAGAAATGCGAAAGGCGATGCAAACAATAAAAGCAGGAAACAGGATCAACCCGTTGAGGCGGCAAGCGCAGGCTGCCCCAAAGGCGAGCCCGGAAAGGAAAGTTGCGAAGCGAAATTCGGCGCAGGACAAAAAGTAGCCTGCTAGCAGAATACCCAAAGTATAGAACGGCTCGGAGAAAAATCCTTTCACCCCTAAATGCCAAATGGAAGACGCGAAAGAAACGATAAGCCCTCCAAAAACTGCGGTGAGTCGTGTGTAACCCAGCTTCAGGATCCACATGCACAAAACAACGCCCGTCAGAGGGGTTACGATTGCCGCGAAGAGCGACACTCCCAGTTTCATGGCGAGTACAGAGTTGACATGCAAGAGTGTGGCAACGGCCTTTGCTCCGATGAGAGCCGGCACGGCAAGGACGGACGGAAGCAGTCCAAAGCCTGCGTAATAGCGGCCATTTCGGCCTGGGACGCAGTGGTTTGGATGACCGGGGTCTGCTGCAACACAAGGTTCTGAACTAAACGTCCCGTCGGTGATGATGGAGTGAGAGACATTGAACATGGCGACGCCGTCTGACAAACCGATTCGGCCGGACACAGTCAGCAGGTAAATTCCGGCGATCAATAGATAGAGAGCTAGATAGAAGTGTTTCTTGGGACTTTGCATTGGAGAGGAGACGCACGATAACACAGTGTGCGAAAAGTGCAGCAAAAGAATTGGTGCGTAGGCCGCTAAGCGCAGTGCCACGAGCGCACGCCGACCGATTATTGCTTTGAGGCTGGTTCGGGCATGACGTAGCCGGAGTGGGCGGGGAGGCCGGCGCGTTCGAGCTGGATGGTGACGTGGGCTATGGAGAAAGAGTCGTGCAGCTTCACGCGAATGGCGGTCAGGATCGTTTCGCACTCGTCCATGTGCATGTCAGGGACGCGGGCATGGCAGCTCAGCGCGTTGTGATCGCCGCCGAGCGACCAGATGTGCACGTCATGCACTTCCACCACGCCGGACACGGTGAGAATCGCGCGCGCGACTTCTTCCACTTGCAAATTTTGCGGACGGCCTTCCAGAAGAAGATGCCCGGACGCGCGCAGGATGCCGATGCTCGACCACAACACGAGCAGGCCGATGGCAAGACCGAGGATCGGGTCAATCCAGCTGCGGCCGGTGTAATGAATTGCGATCGCGCCGGCGATGATGGCGACATTGGAGATGGCGTCGCCGAAGTTGTGAATCAGAATCGTGCGCAGATTCAAATCTTTGTGGCCGCGCATGACGGCCAGCGTAATTCCGCCGTTGACCGCAAGTGCGGCGATGGAAGTCCAGATCATCCAGCTTTCAACGACGGCGACGGGCGAGCGCAAACGGTCAATCGCTTCCCATCCGAGCCAGCCTGAGAGCAGCACGAGCAGCACGGCGTTGGTGAACGCGGCGAGCGTTCCGGCGCGATGGTAGCCGTAGGTTTTGTCGCGGTCGGCGGGACGTTCGGCCCAGCGCATGGCGATCCACGAAATGCCGAGCGCGGGCACGTCGGAAAGATTGTGCACGGCGTCGTTGAGGAGCGCGACGCTGTGGCCGAGGAAGCCGCCGAAGATTTCGGCGACGACGAGGCCGAGTGTGGCGACCATGGCCCACGCAAGAACGCTTGGCTTCAGCGGCGGATGCGCGTGCCCGCCATGCGAATGACTATGTCCGTGCGAATGGCCGTGACTATGTTCATGAGAGTGGTCGTGGCCGGCGTGGGAATGTTCGCCCATCGGTGCCTATTCTACGCCAACGCTGACGCTTTTGAGCGGAACGACAGGTATATCGTGCCTCTACCTGAAGAGAAATCCCGCGACTGCGCGACGCCGCGTGCAAGAAACGCACGCAGAAAGAAACGGGTCGCTTCGCTCGGGATGACAAATGAGAGCACAAAGGACGAGGAACGACAGAGGGAGAGCGAAGATACCGATCGGAAGATTCGCCACTACAAAGGCGAAGAGAAAAGCACCGGTCTGAAGACCGGCCACTACAAGGGCAAATATGTTAGGCACTTTGACACTACGCGCTTGCGAAGCGATTGACGCTACTCGCGACCACTGCGAGTATCAAAAGAGCTTCCCAGCGCACGCCATACTGGCGCGGGGAAAACTGCGTTCCAGGGGCATTACACAGGAAAATGTCGGTCCCCGTCAGCAAATTGAGTTTCTGGGGTGTGCGCGGCTCCACGCCAACCGTGGATCCGGCGACGTGGCGCTATGGCGGAAACACGCCGTGCCTGGAACTCGTTGCGCCGGACGGCACGCAATTCATTCTGGATTGCGGAACGGGATTGCGCTCGCTGGGCTCGCGCTGGAGTTTGCCGGCAGCGGGCCGAAATCCGGAAACACACATCCTCGTCACGCACTATCACTGGGACCACATTCAGGGCATTCCGTTTTTTATGCCGCTCTACGCGGAAAACAACGCATTCCATTTTTACAGTTTCCGTTCGAAATACTTGGGGCGAGACAGCTTGAAGCAAGTCTTTGAAACGCAAATGGCGATGCCGTATTTCCCGGTGGACATGTCCGCAATGTGCGCGAAACGCAAATTTATGGAAGTGGCCGCGGGCGAGACCATTACGATCGGCGAAAACAAAATCACGGCCCGCGAGCTGAATCATCCGCAAGGGTGCCTCGGCTACCGGATAGAAACTTCCGCGGGAACTGTGGTCTATGCGACGGACAACGAGCCGGGCGACGCGAAGCTCGATGCTTCGCTGAGGGAATTGGCGAAGGGAGCAGACATTTTTATTAACGACGCGCAGTACACGCCAGAACAGCTCGCGACTACACGCAAGGGCTGGGGACACTCGACGTGGCTCGAAGGCGTGAAGATTGCGAAAGAAGTGGACGCAAAGACTCTGGTGCTGTTCCACCACGATCCGGATTCCACGGACCGCATGGTCGATGGATTACTAAAGCAAGCGCGCGAAGAATTTGATTCCGTCTTTGCAGCGAGCGAAGGAATGGTGATCACGCTTGGCGCGGCGGAAGGCCGGATGGAAGCGCATATGCCGGGAACGCGCACGGCGCTGCGGCGCGAAGCGGCTTTTCGCGCAAAAGTAAGCGGCGTAACGGAAAACGGAGATGAGTTTGAAGAAGAAACGATGGTGCGAGATTTGTCACTGCAGGGCGCGCTGATTTCGCTGCATCACACGCCGCGGCTGCAATCGGAATTGCAAGTGACGATGGAAACGCCCGGTGAAGACGGCACGCAAGCGATGAAGCTGCGTGGATATGTTGTGCGTGTGGACACAGGAGCGGAAAAAGGACACAGCGCCGTCGGCGTGGTCTTCACGGACTAGATTTTTTGGCCGGATTTTCTTAGAAAATGTTTCTGAAAAAATTACTTGAGAGATTCTATTTTTGCTTCGAGGTGCGCCAGAGCGGCTTCAAGCGATTTGCGATGATTCGGATGAGTTGCGGTTTCGAGATCGGCGAGCACTCGCTTCTTCGATAATTCCAGTCCCTGCCGTTCGCGATCTTTTTCCATTTGTTCCGGAGTCCTCGGAGTTTTTTCGGCCGCAGGCTTCTCGACGCGAGTCTCTTCCACCTGGGATTCTACGTCCTTGCTTTCCCAACCGCGCGCCATACATCTATTTTGCCACAGCGAAGCGCATTGTGCTGCGAAGAATGTCGTTATTTTGCGAGTTGCTTCCTACGCGGTCGCGGCGCCTGCTTTAGGCTTCTCGGAGGCGAAGCTTCCGAGATTATGGATGGCAGCTTCCGCTTTTTTCGCGTGGCGTTCGGCGGCGTGGCCATGAAACACAAAAGCGGTTTCTTTTCCGAACCAAATCAGAAAAAGGAGCCAGGATTTTTCGCTGCGCTGGAGAAAAACGGAAGTGAGTTCCGCGGTTGGAATCGCAATCGCCGGTTGCAGATCGGATTTCATGGCGAGGATTTGTTCTTCACTCACGTAAAGTTCGACGGGGACAGGCGCGCCTCCGGAGCACAATTCAGCGCCGTGCAAAACGAGTTGAGGCAGCGACACGGAAAGCTTTTCGTCTTCCGTGCGAGACGGGTGCGAGGACAAAACGGGCGGCAACAAAATCGCTGTGAGGAAAAACGCAAGGCCGAAAATGGCAGCGATCCAGCTTTGCGGAAGCGCGAGTGGGAGAAGGACGAGCGCGGCGCCGAGAAATCCAAGAGCCAAACGAGAAACGAACCAGGAATGCTGATTGCGGCGGGGATGGAGCAGGTCAGAAATTCTTGTGGAGGAAATGACGGAATCAAACTTCGATTGCCGCTCTGAAGAATTTGAATCGTGAGAGGCGGTCGCGCTGGGAGTCCTGCTCATGCTTGCCTCGGGTTTGCGTCAGCGAGTATGGACGGTATGGTAGCAGGGATTTGTGAAAGTGGAGCAAGAAAGAAGATTTTGGAGAGAAAAGCGATTTGGCGAGCGCAAAATTTGCTGTTATCGAAAGTGGAATTTTTGCGGAAGCGGGATGAAACGATTCGAGAGGTATCAAGCAGAATGAAGGGATGAATGACAGACGAGGGGAGAGTTTCATGAAGCGTATTGGGGCGTTTCTGCTCGGGTTGATGCTGAGCCTGGCTCTCACGGCCGCGGCGAATTCCGGGGAGCCGCAAATGGATGACTCCTCAAAGATTGTGGCGATGGAGAATCTGTGGAACCAGATGCAGTTGAACCACGACGCCACTGCAATGGAGAAAATGCTGGACGTTGATTTTGTGCTGACGGACTACGATGGGAGCATTTTGAACAAAGCGCAGTTTCTGGATTCGATCAAGGATATGTCCATCAAGCTGACGCAGGAAATGTCCGAGGGAATGAAGCTGCATCCGCATGGGAATACCGTGGTGATCACGGGAGCGACGCGAGAAAAAGGAACGCAGAACGGGAAAGCGTTCGCGCACAACGGGCGGTTCACAGATACATGGATCAAAAAAGACGGGCGGTGGCTCTGCGTGGCGAGCCACTTGGGCGTGATCAGCAAATAAAATAGCAAATAGTGCGCGGCGAACGCGGGTTATAGGGAGCTCAAAAACGCGACCAGGTCCGACTCTTCTTGAGGTGTCAGGACAAGGCCGAAGCGCTTTTCATAGAACCGCACGGCATCCAGCAGCGTCTGAGCGGAGCCGTTATGGAAGTACGGGGCACGCGCAGAGAGGCCGCGCAGGATGGGACCCTTGATCTTGCCCACATGATCAAACTTACCGTCAATCAAAGCCTGGCCGAGGTCCGTCGTCGTTTTGCAATCGTTCGTTTGTTTGGGCGGAGTTGTGGATAGATCCAACCTGCACACGGTGATGCTCGGCAAGTAAGTCATGTCCAAACCGCCCATATTGACAGACGAGTCTGCAGGATCCGGATCGCCGGTGCCGATATCCAAGGGCGTGGGGAAGGAATGGTTGCCGACGTTTGGTGTGTCGTGACAAGTGCCGCACGTTCCGGGAAGGGAAGAAATGCCCCCGGGAACCAGGCCCCCAGCCGAGAGATCATCGTTGATCCCAGCAACGCCCGTGATGTTGATGATCTTCGAATTGAAAATGGCCTGTCCGCGGGCCACGGCTGCCCGCGGCGAGTTATCTGGCATGGATGCCCATGCGTCGAAGGGATTGAAGATCGCAGATGTGAATCCTTTATCGCCGGGAGCGACGAGTCCGCCTGGGGGCTCGAAACCTGGAACGAGAGGGTCAACGCTGGAGTTGACACTGATAAAGAACGGCTGAGTCGTGAGAGGCAATGGCCCTCCCGTCGCGCCGTGCGCGTCCAACCGGCCAGGTAAAGTGCCGATTATCTGTGCCGTCGAAAGCGCCATCTCGAAATTTACGATTTGTTGTTGTTCTTCGGGAGTGGGTCTGGTTCCGACTCCCTGAGCGTGGCCCGTGGTGGCATCCACAGATTGGTGGGCCAAGTCGGAGAGGAGATTGTCGAGGTTGTCGGGCGGCAGGACGAAGGTGATTTTCTTGGTTCCCGTTAGCGCAGAGGATTCCCGGCCGTCAAACATGACGGCGCTCAGAAAACGGAGGTTGGTTGCGGGCAAGGGGCGGCGATACTGAGAAATTACATCCGATTCACTACAGCCATAAGGGTTGAAGACATTTTTGATGTAGTAGTCGGCGGATGCCGGGACAGCGATGGCTATGCGGATCAGGCCGCGCGTGCGCAGAAGACTGTAGGCTGCTATCCTCCCATCCAGTGTGGAAACGGTAATGCTATGGTTGCAGTTCGATCCGTCTACAGTACGAAAAATGGGATCGAGACCCTCAGTCTGATCGAATCTTGCCTGCACATGGGCGGCGGAAACCGACATGGCATCGCTGGGCTGGTGGCAAGACCCGCAGGAACGGCCATTGGTGCCAAGGCTCTGGAAAAAAGGTCCGGTCAGATCAATTCCGCCGTTGACTGTACTGTAAGTCTGAGAAGCACCGCCCGGATTGGAGAAGAAAGTTCCGTTGGGGATTAAGATAAATCGGTCACCCTTGGCTCCCATCATTGCCATCAGCATTGTTCCAAAGACAAAGAGAATGACGACAGCGCTGCGCCGAAGGCCATTAAACCGTTTAGCAACAAAACGAGAGAGGCGAGCAATAAAGCGAGACTGCCGGGCCCGGGAATTCTGCATGGAAATACTCCTTGGCGGCGCATTTGCCGCGAATCCTGTTTCTGCGGTCCAGGGAGAATGGGACAGTAGTGAGTGCAAAGCTAAGGGAGGAGTGACGCAGAGACAATGCACGAGGCATTATTTCTTGATGGCCAGCCAACGCTCAGATACGATGCGACTTAAGTCATTCGATAACTACGATTGATTCAGCTTGGCATCCGAGGCCTGGGAGTAGTGAGTAGTGGCTGGAACGAATGAGCTTTCGCCGAGAGGGGTTCTCCGATTCGGCGTCTTTCAAGTGAATCTTGCGGCGCGCGAATTATACAAACACGGCGTGTGCATCCGCCTTCCAGGGCAGCCCTTTCTTGTTCTGTCCATATTGCTCGAAAAACCTGGCGAGGTAATTACGCGCGAGGAAATACGGCAAAGGCTGTGGGCTTCCGACACTTTCGTGGATTTCGAACACAGCATGAATAGTGCGATCAAGAAGTTGCGCGCGGTG
>Ga0126376_10000200_pt1 | contig 27993 bp, 24 predicted proteins | sample PanSoiMetPlot_15_FD_92760 | JGI IMG/M metagenome (GOLD analysis project Ga0126376, IMG submission 92760) | Tropical forest soil microbial communities from Panama - MetaG Plot_15 | ecosystem: Environmental > Terrestrial > Soil > Tropical forest > Bulk soil | place: Panama | collected 2016-02-17 | reverse complement strand
CTAAAAAACCGAAAGGCCGGTTTGGACCGGCCTCTCAAGGTTGGCGGAGGCATTCAGCCTCTATTGGTTACCGTCCTCACCCCGGCAACCACATTCACCGTTGGAGAGGATTTTAGTCAAAACGGCCGCCGGGTCAATACCTTCTTGTCAGTTATTTGCGGTTTTCTTTGGGCAAGACGCCTGTTGATCTGGTATGTGACTGAAACCCGCCGACATAGTTCAGCTTGCAGCATTACGTGCAAGAAAAAAGATCAGCCACGCTCGGACTGATCCCTTTCATGAGACTGTTTGAAATCTTACTGACTACTCACACTTGAGGATGCGCTCTTGCGATCGTGCCATGAAACGAGATCCATTGGTGTCTCCCAGGACTGTCCAGCTTGAGTTGTTTGAACCGCTTCGGCTCTGGGTAGAGAGAACGATGCACTCAGGGGAATTGGGAGGTTATGTCGAAACTAAATGAGGTGAATGGCGGAGCCGACGGGACTCGAACCCGCGACCTCCGACGTGACAGGCCGGCGTTCTAACCAACTGAACTACGACTCCGCAAACTTTCAAACGTGGTAGGCACGGAGGGATTCGAACCCCCAACCTCTTCCTTGTAAGGGAAGCCGTCTACCATTGACGTACGTGCCTTTACCTCTGACCGACCCTGCCGTCGGTCGCGGCACGTCTCAGCAAAACAGCGCCGCAAGCGAGTGGCCATGCTATGAGAACGGCGCAGGAGTGTCAAGGCTGCGGCCTTCTTTTGTGACCTCAATAGTTTTGTGGCAATATTCTTGCCGAGAGCCCATCCCCGTTTGTCGTATGTCAATACTTGCAAAGCTTTTAATTGCAGTGTGCGTGGCGGTGCTGTTGAGTGTAATCGTCGAGCGACCGCAGCACGCACAGCAGGTCACGCAACAACCAACACAGCGACCGCGGCGAGTCACCGGAACGGATCAAACAACGGAGTCGAAGAAGCCCGGGGATGAGATAGATGAAGGTGACGTCGTCAGAGTTGATACTCAACTCGTCTCTGTTCCCGCTGTTGTGACTGACAGCGCGGGGCATCCGCTTTCCGGCCTTCGTCCGGAGAACTTCCGTCTCATCGAGGATGGCCAGCCACAGACCATCGCAAACTTCGGCACTACCGAAACCCCTTTCGAGATCGCACTCCTGCTCGACACGTCCGGCTCAACGCGTGATGACGTGGCGCTGATACGTGCAGCCGCGAACAGTTTTATTGCGGCGTTGCGTCCGGGCGATCGCGTTGGCGTCGTAGCGTTCAATACAGCAAAGACCGTGGCGGAGCCGATCGCGGCAGTTGAAGTGTTAACGCCTTTGACAGGCGATCGCGAAGCATTAAAAAACGCCATCGAGAATCTGGGCGCGAGCCAGGGAACACCATACTACGATGCTCTCGAACGTATTGCCGACAGCATTTTCCACGATCCTCCGAGCGAGGAAGTGCGCGGTCGCAGGGCGGTCGTGGCGTTGACTGACGGCGTTGACTCTTCCAGCAACTCGGATTTTGCCACCGCGAAAATGAAACTCGCGCGCGTCGGTGTTGCTTGTTATTTCATCCAGGTCAACACGGAAGACTTTGTTGAAGATCGCCTGATGAAGGATTGTAGTGACGATGGTCAGCTTGCGCTTTCGCCTCGACAGATACAGCGTTACCGCGAGATCTTTTTCCCGAAAGCGAAGGCCGAGAATTTCAACAGCTTCTGCCAGATGGGTCCGTTTGAAAGGATGTCGATCAGCCGCGAGCTTTACAATCTTGCGCGGCGCGAGATGAATGATCTCGCACGCACTTCAGGTGGCAGGAGTTTTGTCGCGGCGACACTCTCTGATGCGCGCGCCGCGTTTTCGAAGGTGGCGGAGGATATCGGCACGCAATACAGTCTGGGTTACTATCCAACCAACAAAGCTCGCGACGGAAAGTATCGTTCCATCAAACTCGAAGTGCGCGGCGTAAAAGACAAAGCAGTGGTCCGTGCGCGCGACGGCTACTACGCGCCGAAACAGTAGAACCTTGATGCCCAGTTCATCCCCTTTTAATCGCGTCTTATTAATCGTCTTGGATGGTGCCGGCATTGGAGCAATGCCCGACGCCCCGGAATGGGGCGATGCCGGTGCTGATACTTTCGGTCACATTCTCGCGTCGCGGCCCGTGCGGCTTCCGAATCTGCAGCGTTATGGACTCGGTAACATTCGTTCGTTGCAAGCGTTGCCGCCGTTGGACCAACTGACTGGATCGTATGGTCGCTGTGCCTTGCGTTCCAACGGTAAAGACACGACCACGGGGCACTGGGAGATGGCGGGTATCGTCCTGGAGCACGCTTTTCCGACGTATCCCAACGGCTTTCCGGCGCCGGTGATCGATCGGTTCATCAAAGAAACATCGGTTCCAGGCATACTCGGCAACATCCCCGCTTCCGGCACAGAGATCATCAAGCAACTCGGCGAAGAGCACGTCAATACAGGTAAGCCGATCGTCTACACTTCGGCGGATTCGGTGTTTCAGATAGCGGCGCATGAAGAAGTGATCCCGCTCGAAAGGCTTTACGAGATTTGCGAGATCGCGCGCTGCATTCTCGATGGTGAGCACAAAGTTGGCCGCGTGATCGCCCGTCCATTCCTCGGGCAATCCGGATCGTTTTATCGCACTGAGAACCGGCACGATTACGCTGTGCCGCCGCCGCGCGAGAATCTCTTGCCGGCTCTCGCCGACGAAGATCTCGACGTTGTTTGTATCGGTAAAATCGCTTCGATTTACGATTCGATGGGAGTAACGCAGGATCTGACTGCGAAGAACAACGAGCAGTCGATCGATCAAACAATTAAGGCGCTTGAGGATTCAAGCCGCGGATTGATCTTCTCGAACCTCGTCGATTTCGACATGCTCTACGGCCACCGCCGCGACACTGAAGGTTACGCGAAGGCGCTCGAACACTTCGATATGCGATTGCCCGAGATCGAATCGGCGATGCGTGCAGACGACGTGATGATGATCACCGCCGACCACGGAAACGATCCAACCTTCCACGGTTCAGACCACACACGCGAATACGCGCCCTTACTGGTTTACGGAAAGAACGCCCAGCCCGGCGTCAACCTGGGCACCCGCGACTCGTTGGCCGACATCGGCCAGACCATCGCACACAACTTCGGGCTGCGGTTGAGCGAAGGTAAGAGCTTCTTAGATAGAATTCACAAGATTTGACAGGACACGATGATGTTGGAAGTCGATCCCGATATTGAGGAAGCTTGGCGCCTGGAGATAGAGCGCCGCGTAGCCGAGTTAGATTCGGGTACTGCTCAGACTGTGTCGGGAAGTTCTTAAGGCCGAACTTCTTCGACTCAGCACTCCGGAAAAAGATAACTCGGAATAATACTATTCCGATTTCAGTAATACGCCGAAGGCGTTGGCTAATTGGAGCCCAGGGTTGGAGCGCAGCGACAACCCTGGGGTCGAATAGAAAGAAAGCCGTTCAAACCCTGAAAGGGTTACTGCGAGGCGAACCCTTTTCAGGGTTGAAATAAAAGATTGAAAATTAAATAACCCAGGGTTGTCGCTGCGCGCTCCAACCCTGGGCTCCAATTAGCCAACGCCTTCGGCGTTTTATTCGCTGTCGCTACTGCTTCGCGGTCAGGCTTTTGTAGATGGTTTCGACCCAGCGGTCGGTTTTGATGAAGCCTTCGCCCCACGGTTTCCATTCGTCAGGTAGACCTTCACTTTTGATCTGATCCAACGTTTTGCCCGCTGCGATTTTTTGTCTCACGATCTCGGTTGTCTGTTGCAGCATGCGGTGGTAGCTCTTGAGATCGTCGAGAGTTGAGAGGGGACCATGCCCGGGAATTAGTTTCGCGTCGGCTGGTATTTTGTTGACGAGCTCGCCGATGTTCTTGACCAGTCCTTCTACGGAGCCGCCACTTTCGAGATCGACAAACGGAAAACGTCCGGCGAAGAAGTCGTCACCAAGGTGGACCACGTTTGACGCCGAAAAGAAGATCACGCTGTCGCCGTCGGTGTGTCCATGCGGGAAGTGGATCGCGCGAATGTCCTCGCCGTTGAAATGCACCGACAACGACTGATCGAACGTAATCACAGGCAGCGCTTCTTTGGGAGACGGTGGCGTGGTGGTGTTGAAGACCGTCGACTTCTGTTCGGTCGCGAGCCGCTTGCGCACGTTGTCGTGCGCAATGATTGTCGCCTCTGGTCCAAAAACAACGTTGCCGCCGGTATGGTCACCATGCCAGTGTGTGTTCAGTATGAATTTCAGTTTCTTGTCGGCGATACCTTTGAGCGCGGCCCGAATCTTGTCGGCGAGCGGCGCAAATTGATCGTCAACGATCAAAAGCCCATCATCGCCAACCGACACGCCGATATTTCCACCGGCGCCTTCGAGCATGTAGACGTTGCCGGCAACTTTTGTTGCCTTCATCTGAACCTTGGAAAAGTCAGTTTGCGCCTGCGCACTCGCAGTAAAGACAAACAAAATCGTCAGCAACAGAAACTTCTTCACGTGATTTCCTCCTAAGCGTCTGGATTCTTCAATACAGCAATGAACGGCAGGTTGCGATAGCGTTCCGCGAAATCCAAGCCGTAACCAACGACAAACTCATCCGGAATCTGAAATCCAAGATAGTCGATCTTCACTTCCTTCTGCCGTCGCTCGTATTTATCGAGCAACGCCGCGAGTTTCACGCTCGTCGCGCCGCGCGAAGCGAGATTCGCCAGCAGGTAAGAAAGCGTCAGTCCGGTGTCGACAATGTCTTCCACGACGAGAATGTGGCGTCCCTCGATAGGCACGTCGAGGTCCTTCATGATGCGGACTTCGCCCGATGTTCGCGTCGACGATCCATAACTCGAGATCGCCATGAACTCGATACTCAAACGCGTGTCGATCGCGCGCAGCAGATCGCTGAGAAAGAAGCACGCACCCTTCAGCACGCCGATCAGCAACGGGTTGAGACCGGCATAGTCGCGCGTGATCTGCGCGCCCAAGTCTTTGATGCGCGCTTGTATCTGCTGCTCCGGAAGCAACACCTCGAGATTTGGATTATTAAACTCCGATGTGAACTGGGCGGAAGAAGTAGCCAAGTTGTTGCTCCTTATAATGAAGATGCAGACGTTTGCCTATGTGATGCGTGGTGCGACATACTATGCAAGCTCTTCCTTCAGGTCAAATGATTACCATGCACAACTTCAGTCGCGCCTCCCGAGAACTGCTTCGCGCCCTCGCCCTGATGGTTTTTGTCGTTCCCGTTTTTGGTCAGGGAGCGGCGATCGAACCTTGCCAGGCCACGCCAACTCCGGCCAAACCTGGAAGCGCTCAGCAAGCTCCACGTGCCAGCCGGATATTGGTAGACGAGAGTATTCCGGCGGATAAAGACGTCGAAAAGTTGCTGGCGCCCTACAGCGAGAAGGTGAGCGAGTTGAGCAAGGTGATCGGCCGGCTCGAAGGTAATCTCAGCAAGACAGGCGTCGGTGGGGGTTCGTTGGGATACTTCGTCACCAACGGCATGAGAGCCCAGGCGCAGGCAAAACTTGGCAAGCCCGTGACGCTCGCCATCATGAATGTTGGCGGGTTGCGCAAGAATGAGATCTCTGCCGGTGAACTGCGCGCCAGCGACATCTTCGAGTTGTTGCCGTTTGAAAACGCATTAGTCGCACTCGAAGTCACAGGAGCACAGCTTTCACAGTTGCTTCAGGTCGTGACGCGCGATGCACAGGCCGGCGCGCGTATTCAGTTTAAGTGGAACGACCGGAATCGCGCGGAGTTCATCAGCGGCAAAATCGTTGACGCCACCGGAAAAGAGTTGGAGATCGATCCGAATAAGAGCTACACCATCGTCACGATCGATTACCTGCTGCGAGTCGGCGGTGGCCCGTACGCTATTCTCAAGGAGGCCAAAAGCACCACACCGCTCAACCTGACGCTCCGCGATGGAATCATGAACTACGTTAAAAGCGAGACTGCTGCGGGCCGGCCGATACGTAGTGTCGTCGACGATCGCTTCGTTCAGATTGGGCCAGGTCCCAAGACTCCAACTGAGGAGCCTCGATGATTACTCGCAGAAACTTTCTAATAGCTTCCCCTGCTTTTGGCGCCACCGTAGTTGGTTTCCCGCGCGCGCTACTCACCGCGAGCGCGGCCGAATCTGTAATCACGATTCTTCACACCAACGACACCCACTCGCAGATCGATCCGTTGCCGGCAAACGACAAGAATGCAGGGAAGGGAGGTGTTGCACGCCGGGCGACACTCGTCAAAAGGATCAGAAAAGAGAATCCGAACACGTTGCTGATCGATGCAGGTGACGTGTTGCAGGGCACGCCTTATTTCAACTTCTACAAAGGCGAAGTGGAGTACAAGGCGATGTCGGCGATCGGTTACGACGTCGGCACACTCGGCAATCATGAATTCGATAACGGCGTCGAAAAGCTCGCGGACGCGCTGAAGTTCGCCAACTTCGATATCGTGTCGGCGAATTACGATGTGAAGGGAACCGTGCTTGAAGGTCGCGTGAAGCCTTACGTTGTGAAGACAATTGGCGGAGTTCGAATCGGCTTGTTTGGTTTGGGTATCAGTCCGACCGCATTGATCACTGCTGAGAACTTCAAGGGCGTGACGTACATCGATCCGGTTCTCGCAGCTCGTGATGTCGTGAAGAAGCTGCGTGAGCAAGAGCGTTGTACCCTCGTTGTTTGTATGTCGCATCTCGGCTATTACGAAGACGGTAAACGAGGCGATTCGTTTGTCGCCGCGCAGATCGACGGTATCGACTTCATCGCGAGCGGGCACACGCACACGTTCATGGAGCAGCCGGTGACGCAGACACAACCTTGTGGCGCGAAGACTTTGATCTTCCAGGTTGGCAAGAGTGGCATCTATGTCGGACGCGTTGATTTCACTTTACGATCAGGCAAAGTGGTCGCGGTTTCGGCGCGGTTGCTCGATTCGAGGAACGTTTGATGGCAGATGATTCGCAGCGAGATCGAGTGCGCGCGCTCGTGCGCGAAGTGTTGGCGAAAGCCGCACCGGAAAACGAGCCGGCGCCGACTCGCTTCGTGAACACAGTTCCGGAGAGCACGACGCAAGCTACGGTGACCCGTGATGAGTCGGCGAAGAGCGTCATCACCGAGGACGACGTGCGCGGCCTGGAGTCGGGTGCGGTTCTTCGCATCGGCGAAGATGCACGCCTGACACCGCTGGCCGCGGACATCGTTAATGAAAGAAAGATCGAGATCGTGCGACGCGCTTCACGACGTGGATCGAAAGCGTCGAAGTTGATCGCTGTCGGAGCGGACCACGGCGGTTTTCAGATGAAGGAAGAGCTCAAGGTGCTGCTGGGTGAGTTGGGCCATAAGGTGCAGGACTTTGGTGCGTACTCGGAAGAGGCGGTTGATTATCCTGATTTTGCGCACGCGGTGGCGCGGGCGGTTGCGAACGGCAGTTCGGATCTCGGAATCGTGATTGACGGCGCGGGCGTTGGCAGTGCGATGACGGCCAACAAGGTTCCGGGCGTGCGCGCCGCGGCGTGTTATTCGGTTGAAGTGGCGCGCAACTCGCGCGAGCACAACGACGCGAATGTGTTGACGCTCGGCAGCAAGACGATCAACAGCAAGCAGATGCGCGACATCGTGATGACATGGTTGTCGAGCGAGATCAGCGAGGAGCGCCATCGCAAGCGCGTCGCAAAGATCGACGCGATCCAGCGCCAGTATCAGCGGTAAAGATATAAGTCCTATAGGCCACATAGGACCTATTAGTCTAGAATGCTTGCGTCATGCCTTTTTCCAATAACGGCGATTACGAGGCGCTAATCGAGCAGATCACCGATGTGATCGTCTCGCGGCTGAATGGCGACGGCAGCGCGGAACAGGCTGCCATGTGCGGCTGCACGTCGGAATGCTTCCATCGCTGCCCGGAGCGCATGCACCGCATCGTCGATGCCGGCGCTGCGCGCATCGGTCTCGTACTCGGCCAGACGGCAACCGCGAGGGAATGGGCCAGCCTGATCGATCACACGTTGCTCAAACCTGAAGCAACAGACGAAGACATCAAAAAACTCTGCCAGGAAGCCGCGACTTATCGTTTTGCTTCGGTCTGCGTGAATCCGACGTGGGTTCGCGCAGCCGCCTGCAACCTGGCCGGCAGCGGCGTCCCCGTTTGCACCGTGATCGGCTTCCCGCTCGGCGCCACGCTTCCCGACGTAAAAGCTTACGAAGCGCGTCGCGCGATCTTTGACGGGGCAAGGGAAGTGGACATGGTGATCAACGTCGGCGCGCTGAAGAGCGGCGACGATTGTCTCGTCGAACACGACATTCGTTCAGTTGCGCAAGTCGCGCACGAGTACGACGCGATCTGCAAAGTGATCATCGAGACAGCGCTTCTGACTGACGATGAAAAAGTGCGCGCGTGTCTCGCTGCAAAGAAAGCAGGCGCGGATTTCGTGAAGACCTCGACTGGGTTTTCAAAAGGCGGCGCGACTGTTGCCGACGTTGCGCTCATGCGACGCACAGTCGGATCTGAGCTCGGTGTGAAAGCGTCGGGCGGCGTGAAGGGTCTCGAAGACGCGCGCAGGATGGTCGAAGCCGGCGCGACGCGAATAGGCGCGAGCGTCGGCGTAAAGATCGCACAAGAAGCTGCGGGCAAGAATCCCGCGTTCGCAAGTACTTCCGCCTACTAACGTGCCCCAAAACGCGAAACTACTGGCAGTTATTCTCGGCGGCGGCGCCGGCAATCGTCTCTTTCCACTCACGCAACAACGTTCGAAACCGGCTGTGCCACTCGGCGGCAAGTATCGCCTCGTCGATATCGCACTTTCCAACTGCATCAACTCCGACATCCTGCGCACGTTCGTGCTGACGCAGTACAACTCCGCTTCACTCAACCGTCACATCGCGCAAACGTATCGCTTCTCGCAGTTCTCGAATGGTTTCGTCGAGATACTCGCAGCAGAGCAGACTCCCGAAAGCCCGCAGTGGTTCCAGGGAACTGCGGACGCAGTGAGACAAGTCCTGCCGCACATCAGAGACTGGGGCATCGACACGTTGTTGATTCTCTCGGGCGATCATCTTTATCGCATGGACTATCGAGAGTTTCTTGAGCGCCACCATTCATCGAATGCAGACGTTACTGTTTCTGTGATTCCGTGTGAAGCCCGTTCCGCGAGTGAGTTTGGTTTGTTGAAGACGGATGAGACAGGTCGCATCGTTGAGTTTAAAGAGAAACCCAAGGGCGACGATCTACTCTCGATGCAGGTCGATACGACGAAGCTCGGACTCGATGCGAACGAAGCACAGCGACGCCCGTTTCTCGCATCGATGGGGATTTACGTTTTCAAGTACGAGGTGCTGGAACAATTGCTTAGGGAAGATCAGGACCACGTTGATTTTGGCAAGCATGTGATCCCGACAGCGATCAAGTCGCGTCACGTGCAAGCGTACATGTTCGACGGTTACTGGGAAGACATCGGAACTATCGGCGCGTTCTATCGCGCCAATCTCGATCTGACGAGCAAGATTCCGAAGTTCAATCTGTTCGACGCTGAAGCCCCGGTCTTCACACGTGCGCGCTACCTGCCGCCGTCGAAAGTCGAAGAGAGCGAGATCAACGATTCGATCATCAGTGACGGCTGCATTATCACTGGCGCAAATGTGAACGCTTCGGTCATAGGTCTGCGCGCCCGGATTTCGAAGGGTGTGCAGATAGATTCGTCGTACATAATGGGCGCTGACTACTACCAGACGTTTGAAGAGATGCGCAACGATCTCGGCAAAGGCGTGCCGCGAGTCGGTATAGGGGAGGGAACTGTTGTCAAACACGCCATCATCGATAAGAACGCGCGCATCGGAAAGGACGCGCGACTGCTGAACGAAGCGGGCGTGGTCGAGACGGATGGACCAGGCGGCGCGTACTTCATTCGCGACAGTATCATCATCGTGCCGAAGAACGCCGTGATCGCCGACGGTTCGGTGATCTAAGGTTTTACTTTAACTAATGTTTCCAACGCGTGATTACCACCCCGCTACAGTAGAACGAAAGTCAGGCCCCAGCAAACGTCGGATACCTCAAGTAAAACTTCCGAAAGACAAGAACAATCTCGATGTCGAGATCGGCGAGCGGGTAGTGAAGCTCACGAACCTCAACAAGCTCTTCTGGCCGAAGCTCGGCGTCACCAAACGCGATCTGATTCAGTATTACCTCGACATGGCGCCCGTGCTGTTGCCGCACCTGACGGATCGCGCGATGGTGATGAAGCGTTATCCGAACGGCGCCGCGGGCGAGTTCTTTTTTATGAAGCGCGCGCCGTCACCGCGACCTGACTGGATTGACATCTGCAACATCGAGCACGAGTCGGGAAACTTCATCAACTTTCCGATGATCCAGGACGTGGCCTCGTTGATGTGGGTGATCAATCTCGGTTGCATCGATCTTAACCAGTGGTACGCCCGCTGCGACGACGTGGATCGCCCGGATTACGTTCATTTCGATCTCGATCCGGTGCCGAAGGCCTCCTTTGAAAAGGTTTGTGAAGCGGCGCTGTTTCTCAAGCTCGCACTCGATTCATTGAAGATCCCGAGCTTTGTGAAGACGACGGGCTCAAAAGGCATTCACATCTACATTCCGATCAAACATGGTCCAACTCAGAAGCAGGTGTGGACGTTTGCGAAAGAGTTTGCGTGGGCGGTGGCGTCGCAGGCGCCGAAGCTGCTGACGGCGGTCTACCAGGTTTCGAAGCGGCCGAAGGGAAGAGTGCTGGTCGACTACAATCAGAACGCGTGGGGACGAACCTTGGCGTCAGTCTATTCGGTGCGGCCAAACAAGCTGCCGGCAGTCTCAACGCCCGTGAGTTGGAAAGAGTTGGAGCGCGGGATTTCGATCGATGATTTCCGTATCGACAACGTGCCCGCGCGTGTGCGCAAGCTCGGCGATTTGTGGAAGCCTTTGAATGAGGCGAAGGGGCGTTTTCGACTTGAAGCTTATCTTTAACTTCAAGCGAAAACGTATGAAGTACAACTTCAATGGTCGGCGGGCCTACACTTGAAGTAATTGGTTATGAGTACAGTTTGGACAGTGGGGCATTCGACTCGGAGCGGGGAAGCGTTTGGGGAGATTCTGCTGGCGCACGGGATCAAGGTGCTGGTTGACGTGCGCAGCTTTCCGGGTTCGCGCAGGTTTCCGCATTTCAATAAACCTGTGCTGGCTGAGTCGCTAAGTAAGCTGGGGATTGAGTACCGGCATGAGCCGCGGCTTGGTGGACGCAGAACGCCGCGAGCTGATTCGCATAACACGGCGTGGAAGAATGCGTCGTTTCGCGCTTACGCGGATCACATGGAGAGTGAGACGTTTCGCCGTGGAGTTGAGGAGTTACTTGAAGTCGCAGCGAATGAGCGTACGGCGGTGATGTGTGCGGAAGCGGTGTGGTGGCGCTGTCATCGCAGTTTGATCGCTGACTATTTGAAATCTGAAGGTCACACCGTCCTTCACATCATCGATAAACACAAGGCCGAAGAACACCCCTTCACCTCCGCCGCCAAAATAATCGAAGGCAAGTTGTCGTATCGAGGTCTATTGTAGGGGCCGGCCCTCCGTGGCCGCCCGTTGTTTGCAACAGGCCTTTTCGCAGGAGGGCGGCCACGGAGGGTCGCCCCTACAGTTGATTCGACGTGGTCCAACCGTTTAACTCGTCCGGTTGCTGTGCCAGACTTTTGCTTTCGCGCCCTTCTTGCGGCGCTTGACGCCCGTGCGGCGCGGGATCTTTTTGGGGTCGCCGGTTTTGGCTTTCGCGACGTTGCCGCCTTCATCTTCCGCGATCTCAGCGAGCGAACGTCGCGTGAGAATCGAAACAGGCGCGAGCTCCGTCACCTCTTCTTCAGTCGTGTAGTAATCGCGATGCTTGATCAGCAACCACTGTCGCTCACCGCGCGTGCGCACGAGCACCCACGAACCTTTTAACTTCTCGCCCTCGAGGGTGAACTTGAAATCACCTTTGCGCAACGACGCCTCAACGTCATCCGTCTGTTCGGGTTTGTATGTTCCGTAATCCCAGACCATCACGGTGCCGCCGCCATACTCACCTTCCGGTATCACGCCTTCAAACTTCGCATAGTCAACCGGATGATCTTCAACCTGCATCGCCAACCGCTTCACCTTCGGATCGAGCGATGGCCCTTTCGGCACGGCCCACGACTTCAACACGCCATCGACTTCGAGACGAAAGTCATAATGCAGTTGCGTGGCCCGATGTTTCTGGATGACGTACAAACGTCCGGTGCGCGTGCGCTTCTTCTTTGGACCAGGCTCCGGAGTCTTATCAAACTTCCGCTTCTTCTTGTATTCGGTTAAGGAAGCCATCGCCGCTAGTTAACGCTAAAGTATTTCTTTAACTGTCACGCAGAGGTTTCCATTGTCATCTCTTGCGCGATGATCTCTTCTTCTTCCTCGGGGGTGGAGGCGAATAGCTCGGGCTGGATCGGATCGAGGCCCAACACCTGTCGCACACGCGCGAAGCTGCGACGATGAATCGGCAGCGCGCCGAGGTCTTTCAAGACGCGACAGTGTTCGGGAGTGGGATAACCTTTGTGAGTTGCCAGACCGTAGCCGGAGTAGAGCTGGTCCAACTCGAGCATGTGAGCGTCGCGCGTAGTCTTCGCGATGATCGACGCGGCGGCGATGCTCGCAGAGAGTGCGTCGCCGCGAATGATGCCGCGTTGCGGCGTTTGAGTGTTTGGAATCCTGCGCGCGTCTACCAGAATGAAATCAGGTTGCGACGACAAGCCCTGCACCGCTCGCTGCATCGCGAGGAGTCCGGCGTGATAGATGTTGATCTTGTCGATCTCTTCGACTTCCGCAATTCCTACCGACCAACAGACGGCGTCCTGCTTGATCTGAACCGCGAGCTCATCTCGCTTCTCAGGATCGAGAATCTTCTTCGAGTCGTTAAGGCCGCGAAGTTTGTAGTTCTGCGGCAGGATGACAGCGCCTGCTACGACAGGTCCCGCGAGTGGCGCCATGCCTGCTTCGTCAACGCCGGCGATGAACCCGTAGCCCTGCGACCACAACTCGATCTCGAATCGCAGCAGGAAGTGCAGTCGTTGACCTTCGGAGCGATTATCTCGATAACGGCTGCGGATGCGTTTCGCGAGCTGGTGGGCGCCCTGGCGTTTATCAACTTCGAGAGCTTCAAGTAAACCTTTAGGTACCGGCCGTTGCCGCCGCACGAACAGTTCACTCAGTTCGGGAATTGATTTATTGAGGAGGTCTTCCAGAGAGCTCATGACTTTCTGAGTGCTTCGCGACTGATTCTTACCACAAAGCCGCTCGGACACGAAAGCAGTCTCGCTGTTTTTTTCAAATAGCTGTTATTCTTTAGGCTGTCCATGAATCTTTCCCCGCGCACAAAGCTCCGGCTGCTTGGCTTGCTTCCGGTCCTCTTCTTCCTTGCACAGGGCGTGCACTACTGGAAGATCAACCAGCTCGGTCACCTGATGTGGATGTGTAACATCGGCAACCTGCTGCTCGCGATGGGACTGTTTCTGGAGAAGCCGGTTGTCGTTCGGCTGGCGGCAATCTGGACGATTCCCGGGTTGCTGATCTGGATACTTTACGTCGTGCTGGCCTGGGGTGTGTTTCTCAGTTCAACTCTCGCGCACGTCGGTGGACTTGCTGTGGCGATGATTGCGTTGAGCAAGTACGGAATGGATCGTACTTCCTGGCGCTGGGCGTTCGGCTGGTATTTAGTGGTCCAACTCGCGTCGCGGTTTTTCACGGCGCCCGAGCTGAACGTAAACCTCGCCCATGCGATTCAACCCGGCTGGGAACGAGCGTTTCATTCGTACTGGAGCTTCTGGCTCGTGCTGACTCTAATTGCGCTTGTTACGGTGTGGTTATCCAGTCTGCTGTTATGGCGCATTTGGCCGGTGGATCGTTTAAACCACCGCGCGGTGATAACGACGATGGGTTTCGATCAGTGAAGCGACGAGATTACAGAGCTCGGACGGTTGGCTGGGTTTGATTAAATAAGCTTGCGCGCCGGAGTTCATCGCCTGGTACTTGTCGATCTCGTAAGCGGCGGCTGAGTAGAAGAGAATCGGTGTGGCTTTATCAAACTCACGTATCTGCCGGCAAAGATCCAGGCCCGAACCATCCGGCAGCCATGAGTCCAACAAGTAAAGATCAAATTCCTGCGAGACTGCTAAGGCGATCCCACTCTTAATCGTCGAACCGGTGACGACCTCATAGCTTCGCTGCTCCAGCACTAGCGTAACTAATTCTCGGGTGTCTTCGTGATCCTCGATGTAGAGGACACGGGGGGTATCGTTGATGTGCATAGCCAGCTTGCTTTGAAGCAAGAACTCCGTTGTTTGGGAAATTTCGGGAAATTCAAGCTGAAAAGCCGAGGCCGTCATATGATTCTCAAGGTCAGTCGGGAAGGATATGCCGGCCGCGGCGACCCTGCTTGTTGTGTACGCGTGAATGTATGCCCATGGCACGGCATTGTCGGTACGCTAAGGCACAGTAAACAAATCAGGAAAATCCCTAGTGCGTAAAACGGCTTGCAACAGCTGGCGAGACCGTAATTATTGCCTGTACGGCACCAAACAAAGAGCGTAGAATCTTCGGGAACCCTCTAGAGTAGCACTTCGAACCCCCGTTATTTTCACCAGCCCAAAGGATGTTAGAACGGATTGGAGTTGTACGGGATGAGTATCAGCCTTCATTCATTTTCATCAGAGAGAAAGGATATCCCAGTCTCCGGCATTGCCTCCCGGAATGAGCTGCTGGCGGAGCTTTTGAAGGTACCGAGTATTTCCAGTTATCTGCTCCCCGAGCTCAAAGTTGTAACGCTTTCGGTGAACCAGGTTCTTTACGAACTTGGAGACCAGATCGAGAACATCTACTTTCCAGTCGACTCAGTAGTGTCCGGCCTCGCCATAATGGAAGATGGCACCACTATCGAAACATCGATGATCGGTCCCGACGGCCTGATCGGTATCTCGAGCATCCTCGGCAGTGGACGCTCGAGACAGTGGGTCTGGGTCACGATTGGCGGGAGTGCCATTCAGCTGGAAAAGAAATTCCTCGAGAGAATATTTGTTCAGAATGAAACCGCTCTCAAGGTTTTGACGAGGTCATATCGATCGTTGATTACGCAGCTCTCGCAACGATGCGTTTGCAACACGCGCCATACGATCATGGAGCGACTATGCTGCTGGCTGCTGATGATTCACGATCGTGTAGGCGGCGACAAGCTGAGTTTGACCCAGGAGATGATCGCTTCGCGAGTGGGCGCTCGTCGTGCCGGAATAACCGTTGCGGCCGGACTACTGCAAGCAATGAAAGCGATCGAATACCGGCGTGGTCAGTTGCACATTTCGAATCAGGAAATACTCGAGAATACGGTTTGTGAGTGCTATAGACTCATAAAAGGTGATGTTCAGCTATCCCCCTACTCAGCCTTTTCACTATAGATAAATAGACGAGTAATCAACGATCCGTTGGCGTCGGAGATCGGTACGACTGTGTGAACATAACTTGCGCCATCGTGATCGGAATCGGCACTTGCTTTAATTGGACCAGTCGTATGCGATTGTGCTTCACGCGCGGCGGTTTTGAGTACTTTGATTAGGTCGTCGACCTGCTTGCCGGAAAACACTTCGGAGAGAGGCAAGCCGTTTATGTCGCGGTTACCAAGTAATTGTTTGTAAGAGGGATTGATAGCTTGAACCGTCAGGTCCTCGGCGTTCAGCACCATAACGTAGTGAGGAAATCGTTCGAGCAGCGCCGAGAGTTGCAGCTGTTCCATGCGGTATTGCTTGGTCAACTCCTGTAACTCAACGGTGCGGGCGGTCAACTCATCGTTGGTAGTTTGCAACTCTTCATTCGTAGCCTGGAGCTCTTCGTTATTCGTCTCGAGCTCTTCGTTCGTAGCCTGGAGCTCTTCGTTGGTAGCTTCAAACTCCTCGTTGGTCGCCTGCAACTCCTCCTGAGTCAACATCAACTCTTCATTCGCCGCCTGGAGCTCTTCGTTAGCGTCCTGAAGTTCCTTGTTCATCGTGCCTAGACGTTTGTTGGCGGCACTCAACTCGCCAACCAACTCAGCGTGTTCACGCTGCACCGCCTCGAGTCGTTTCTTGACCTGTACCTGGTCGGTTACGTCCAGGGCAGTAATGACAGCCAGATCCGGAGCGCCCTGTTCCACCTGCATGATCATGATGGTGAAACTCACGTACCTCCCCGAGCCTTCCGACGTCTGGTCCAACTCCAGCTCCTGAAGGGACATAGTGGTGTGCTCGCGAAAGGAAGTATCGATCGCGCGGCGCACTTCCTGGTACGGCATGCCTCGCACGGTGTGCAGGAAGTCCTGATCGTAGGCGACGTCACGCACGCCGAGCAGCCGTCGCGCAGCCGCATTGATGGTGAGAATGCGATATTGGCTGTCGATGATTACGACCGCGACGTTGGTATAGCGCAGCATCGTTTCATTAACGCGGCGCAGTTGCGTAATCTCTAATTCAGCCTGCGAAAGATCGTGTGCGGGTTGCACGGCCGACGAGCCTTGCCGCCGGCGTGTTTCCCTCCAGGAACCGTTTGGCGCGTTCATTTGAACCGACCCTTCATTTAGCGGGAAAGCAATTGGGCCGCCCAGGCAGCGATAGATCTTCCATTTTTTGTTGACCAGTTCAAAGGTCGCCTTTGTTGGCCGGGCAGTTTCCGCTTTGCCAAGGAACAGATACCCATTCGACTGGTGCAGTGAATAAGCAAACAGATCGAGGACCACCTGCTGCAAGTCCGGCTTGAGATAGATCAACAAATTACGGCAGCTCACGAGATCGATGCGAGGAAACGGCACGCCACGGCTGATGTCCTGTTGTCCAAATATGACTGCCTGTCGCAGAGCCTTCGAGATTCGGTATCCCTGGTCGATTCGTTCGAAGAAACGGTCACGGTAGTCATCCGGCAGATCTTTGAGCACGTTCTCAGGATAGAGACCGCGGCGAGCGAAGTTGATTGCGTCGGCAGCCAGGTCGGTAGCAAAGATCTTAACGTTCCACTCGGGAAAATCCGGTCCCAGGTGATCGGCGATCAGCAACGCAAGCGAGTAGGCCTCTTCACCGGTGGCGCAACCGGCCGACCAGATTCGCAGCGTGCGACCGTTATCGCGTCCGCGATCGATCAACTCGGGAATGATGCTGGTTTTGAGGAATTCATACGCTTCAGGATCGCGAAAGAATCCCGTTACCTTGATCAAAAACGCTTTGACAAGTTCCTTGACTTCATCAGGGTGCGTCCGCAGGTAGTCAGCATAGTCGCGAATGTTTCCGTTGTGACTAACGGCCATGCGCCGGCCAATGCGGCGCAGAATCGTGGATGACTTGTAGTTGCGGAAATCGATGTTGGTCTGTGCGCTCACCTGGGCAAGCAGATCGCGCAGCGGGTCATCTGCTTTGGCCGCCATCGGCAGGTTGACGCCCTTCAGAATGTCGTGCAGTAACGGACCGATTTGCTCGATCTCAACAACGTGATCGACTGCGGTTGGCGGCAGTGAAAGAGGCATCGAGGGATAAGCCGCCGTCTGCGGGTTCTGAATGATCACAACTCCGCCGCCGTTCTTCACGTCAACCGCTCCCGCCGCGCCGTCAGAACCCGACCCGGTGAGAACTACTGCGATCAGGTGTTCACCGTAAGATAGCGCGGCGCTCGACAACAAAATATCGACTGACGGTTTCGGTCGATCGGCGTGATCGCCCTCGAGGTGTACGTGTCCATCGACGATCTTTACGTGACGATTAGCAGGAACCACGTAGATCTTTCCGCGCTCGAGCTTCGTCGGAGGTTTCTCGCTGACTACGACGATGGGTAAGACACTGCGACGCTCGAGAATCGATCCCAGATGACTCGGACGTTGCGGATCGAGATGTTGCGCGATCACGATAGGCGCGGGAAAAGATTTATTGAGCGTGCTCACCAGGGTCGAAAGGGCGCCCACGCCACCGGCGGAAGCACCAACTACGACGAGGTCTTCATTATGTGTCTCCGTTTCGAAAGAATCCGTCATGGCTTAAGGGGCCTTTTAGAAAGTTTATGTAGTTTCCGGCCAACGTCACCACGGCGAGCAGGAATACGAGTATGAATTGTGAATTAGTCGTCGCCCGTCAATACCGGCTCGGCTATATCATCTTTTTTATCGCTCAGCAACACTTGCCGGATTAATGAACTATGCTCTTCAGCTTCCTGCGCGCGCCGGGCAAACGTTACGGCCGCGCGAGTGTGGTTAGCTTTACGGGCGCGTTCGACGATTCGTTGCGCCAGCATCATCTGCTCTTCAAGCGCTCGGACGGCAGACCAGAGAGCCGCTTCGAGCATTTGCGCTTGTCCCTCGTTCAGAGATTCGGCCGAATAGGCATGCCCGACGTGACAGCGATAACGCAGCAGCTCCTGATCGTCGATCTCCCAGAGAGCACCGTGACAGTCGGGACAAGTAAGCTTCGATATCTTTCCTAATCGCTCGACGCTGGCGATGAGCTCATCGCTTTCCATCTCCTGCTCTGCGATTCTTGCTTCAATTTCAATTTGATCCGGCACCGGGTACTTTCCTTCCTCCTCAGCTTGCTCGTGGGAGAGTTTGCCCAACAACGGTGCGATCTCCCGCAGAGGTATGGAGTAATCGACCTTGATGTACTGCATGACGTTCATCGGCATGCTCGGGAACGGGGCCTCTAACGGATCCTGAACGATCGTAATTCCGCCACGTTGTTTGATCGCTTTCATTCCCACCGCACCGTCATCTCTCGCTCCCGTGAGTATGACTCCGATGACGCGCGGACCGGCCCATCGTGCAGCCGAACGAAAAAGAGCATCGATTGAAGGACGATGAAGATTCTCTTTTGGCCCACGCACCAGTTTGACGTGACCATATTCCATTAATAGGTGGTGATCCGGCGGTGCGACGTAGATTTTTCCGCGCGCGAGTGTTTCGCCGTCAACAGCATGGCCCACACGCAGGTGTGACTCGCGCGCGAGTATGTTTGGCAACAAGCTTGTAGCGTTTGGTGGAATGTGAAGAACAATGAAGACAGCGGCCGACAGGTTCGCGGGCAAATCCCTAACCAAACTCGTGAGCGCTTGCACACCTCCGGCGGAAGCTCCGATTACAATGATGTCGTGCGTTGCCATAAGCTGCCTCTCGGTGCAGCAGACTTGGTTGTTGACGGAATAGGGAGCACTCCAACGCAGCTGCACGAACCGTTCGCAAGAAATTGTCAGGAGGCAGTCAAATCTTAGCACACGAAAAACGATTTAACGGCGGTTAGAATGACCTTCACTAGCGTGAGCCGTAAATAGCAGAGGTTTGACATTGTTTGGTGTCTGTTTAGAGACGCCCTAGCACAAAAACGGAGCGAAGACCGTGCGGTAGCGCACATTGCTACTCATTCTCAGATCCTCTATACTTCGGAGCGTTGAATACCCCTTTCCTCCTGTGGGTATAGTTGGCGCGGCGGACGGCAAAAACCGCCGCGCTTTTTTCTTTTTAAATCATTCTTCTTTGCATCCTGCGAACTCAGGCGTAGACTCTGGCCCAAACCCGGATTTGTCGCTGAATCACCCCGATGAAACGCAGCTCGCTTCCCCCGATTGGCCTGAGCTTACTCGTCGCGATCGTCTACTTCGCAGGTGCGGAGCTCGGACTTTCACTCGCCACTCTGCACAAGAATGTCACGCCTGTTTGGCCGCCAACTGGAATCGCGATCGCTGCGCTGCTGATCTTCGGTGGACGCGTGTGGCCGGGCGTGTTTATCGGCGCACTCGCGGCCAACTTACCTACAAGTATTTCCGTCGCTTCCGCAGTCAGTATCGCCACTGGAAACACGCTCGAAGCGGTCATCGCCTGGTTTCTGTTGCTAAGATCCAAACGCTGGGGACGATCGTTCGACTCCGTCAACGACGTGATGATCTTTGTGGTCTATGCAGCTTTCCTGGCGCCGTTGGTGAGTGCGACGATCGGCAGTTTGAGTGTGTGTTTCAGCGACCCTGGAGAATGGCATCGTTTCGCGAGGATCTGGTTGACGTGGTGGATGGGCGACGGTTTTGGCGCGCTGATCGTTTCCCCGTTTCTACTGTCGTGGAGCTCATCGAGAAAGATTAACAGTCGCGATATTCCTGAGCTGGCGAGTCTGTTTGTGTTGCTGCTGATTGTGGTGCTGATCGTTTTTGCGGGCTGGTTTCCCGGGCCGATTAAGACGTATCCGCTCGCGTATCTGTGTTTGCCGTGTTTGCTGTGGGCGGCTTTGAAGTTTGACCAGCGCATCGTGACGAGCGGCATCGTATTGATGGCTGGACTGGCGGTGTGGGGCGCGAAACGTGGGTTTGGTCCATTCTTTCAACCGAGTGCGAACGTTACGCTGTTGCTGCTGATCTCGTTCGTGGGAACCAGCTCGTTGATGACGTTGCTCGTGGCTGCGGTCACCACTGAACGCCGCAAAGCCGAAGCAGAAAAGTGGAGACTCGGCTCGGAGCTCGAGATGCACCGGCGCCGGATCGAGGACATCGTGGCGCACATTCCGGGTGTGGTTTGGGAAGCGTGGGGCAAACCGGATGCAGCCAATCAACGCATCGACTTCGTCAGTAGTCACGTGGAGCAGATGCTCGGTTACAGCGAACAGGAGTGGCTGTCGACGCCAAACTTCTGGCTTTCAGTAGTTCATCCCGACGACAAAGACCGCGCGGCTGTTGAGGCGGCAGCGATCTTTGCTTCGGGCAAAGGTGGTTCGAGTCGTTTTCGCTGGGTGCACAAAGATGGACGCGAAGTCTGGGTCGAGGCGCAGTCAATCGTAGTCAATGACGAGCATGGACCAGCGGGGATGCGTGGCGTGACGTTGGATATCACCGCTGCGGTCAGCGCGGAGATCGAGCGTGCCGATCTGCTGCAACGCGAGAGTCAGGCGCGGCAGCAGGCGGAAGAAGCGAGCCGGTTGAAGGAAGAGTTTCTCGCAACTGTTTCGCACGAGTTGCGAACGCCGCTGAATGCAGTGGTCGGATGGTCCAAGTTGCTTCGTTCCGGACAGCTCGATGCTGACGGCACATCGCATGCGGTTGAAGTCATCGAGCGCAATGCCGCGGCGCAACGTCAGATCATTGAAGACCTGCTCGACGTATCGCGCATCGTCACCGGCAAACTGCGCATCAGCACGCAGCCGGTCGATCTCTTGCTGGTAATACATGCCGCCATCGATGCCGTGCGTCCGGCGGCGGAAGCCAAGGAGATCGAGATCAGCACGCATATTCAGTCGCCGGATTCGATCGTGAGGGCTGATTTTGAACGACTGCAGCAGGTCTTCTGGAACCTGTTGGCGAACGCGGTGAAGTTCACGCCGCACGATGGCGCGATTGACGTTTATCTCGAGCGCAACGACTCACTGGCTGAAGTCAGGATTGAAGACAGCGGCCCGGGTGTGCCGCCTGCGTTTCTGCCGCACATCTTCGAAAGGTTTAGTCAGGCGGATGGATCGAGCACGCGCAAGCATGGCGGACTCGGCCTTGGACTGGCGATTGTGCGACACCTCGTCGAGCTTCACGGCGGAACGGTGTCGGCAGCGAATCGCCAGAACGGAAGCGGCGCGATCTTAACGGTTCGACTACCTGCGATGATTGTGCCGCAGATTTTCGCAGAACAACGTGGATAAATCAGATTCGTGTCTATTCGCGTTCAGCTGCGGCTAAAACACCTTCTTCTTCAACACTGGTGCGTTCGACGTTGAATTGTCCGACACGGCGGCCGTGCCGGATGGGTTGAAGATGTAACTATCGCGGGCGCGCACCGCGAGATTCGGTTGACGCGCGCGCACCTTGATCTGTCGTCGCTGTCCAACTTGAGGTGGCCGCTTCGGATAGTAGCCAATGCTGTACTGGCGTCGCAGTTCCTCAGCAACATTCGCGAACGCGGATGACATGTTCTGCAACGAGTCGGCTTGATACTCACGACCACCTGTCACGTTCGCCATTTCGTTTAGATACTGAGCGGCCAACTCGTAATCGTCTTGACCGTTAGATGGATGTGGGTAGCCACCGCCGCCCCTGCGTCCGCCACCGCCACGCCGGCCGCCGCCGCCGAAGATACCGCCGAGAATCTGTCCCCAGACATCACCCGGACGCCCCACGGGATAATTCATCACGTTCATGTCGCGCGACGTGTCGTAGTCTACGGTATAGATCAATGCATCGAGCTCCTGAGCGTCCATGACGTTGCTCTGGTAACTCGCATGACGACTGGTCGTATCGACGCCGTCAGTGAAAAGCACGATCGCTTTTCGTCCCTGAATGCGACTCAACTGTTGATTGATGACCATGTCGACCGCGTCGTACAAACGCGTGCCGTCGCTGGTATGTGAGCGTTGAATCGCGCGGTGGAGTTTCGATCGATCGGTAGTGAAGTCGCTCAGGATCTTGATGTCGTCGTTGAACGAGACGACCATCACCCTGTCGTCGGGACGAAGTTGATTGACGAAACTGATCGCAGCGTCCTGGATGTCTTCGAGTCGAAACTGAGTCGAGGGACTCGTATCGAGCATCAACACCACTGAGAACGGTTTGTCGACTGATTGAAAGAATGCGACTTCCTGTTCGGCTCCGTCTTCCCAAATACGAAAATCTTCTTTTTGCAGGTTCGGCACGTAACGGCCATCGCGATCCATCACACTCACGGGAATCGTTACGAGAGTCGTGCTCACCCGAATGACGTCGCTCGAATCGACTTCTTCAGGGCCTGTTGGTGCCTGGTTTTGTTGTGCTTCCGGTTTGCGATTGTTGGGATAGTTCGCGCCACCCAGAACGGGCGGCTTCGTTGGCGTCGTGCTCGCCGGCTCAGTGGTGCTGGTCGATTGACCGACACGACGTGGTCGTCCTTGTCCCAGGCAAACGCTGACGGACATTAAAAGCAGAGAGAGGAGCGATAGGAAAATGAAGAACTTTCTCATAGTAAGCTCCAAAAAACGCTCGGCGCGCCGAATCGACTTTGATGCAGTCGGGGAAGATTGGATGCTCGCGGATTGAGCTCAATCGAGGGAGAGAAGGGCCCCCTTGTCCAAGGCAAGGATAACCCCTCCGGGATTCGGCAGGCAAGAAGGATTCTTGAATTATAGGACCTATTTGTCCTATAGGACCTATTTCTTCTTAAGACCTATTCTTCCGTCGAGGTGGTGCCGGCGCTCGAGAGTGCGTTCCAGATAAAGGGCAGCGTGCCCCAGGTTTGGCCGCGGTGCTGGGGGCGAAATCCGAAGAGAATGATGCGGCCCTTGCCGGCGCCCACCTCCGCCAGCGCAATCTGGCCGCGCAGCTTGTCTTCACCGAGCAACCAACCGCTCAGCAGCACGTTCTCTTTCGCGTAACGTGCCACAACCCGCACATTTGCGTCCGCCGCCGCTGTAAACGCCGAGCTGTTGATGAAGTAGGCGGGCACGCTCGCCGGCAACGTTGCCGCGATCGGGTTTTTGTTATCCACGTCGAGTGCGACGATTGATCCGGGACAATAAAACTCCGACGACCTGACACCTTCCAGCACATTCCGCAGTGGCAAGTTGAACTCTTTGATCGCCAGGTCACAGGCGTTATCGAAACAGATCAGCATCCCACCATTGTTCACAAACTCTTTCAGGTTCTTCACGCCCGTCTCGGTCATGCCGCCCGTGTACTCAGGCGGCAGACTGCCGGCCGCATTACCACTCAGGATCTGTGTCGCTGATTGCGACGGCAGAATCAGTGCATCAAACTTTGCGTTGAGCGATCCCTGCCTCATGTCAGTGTCGCGAACTGACGAATAAGGAACGTTGAACGCGTCGAAGACGTAGCGCGTCCAGCCTTCGTCCATGTTGCCCATCGAGCCGCGATAAATTCCCACGCGCACTGGTTGTTTCAACGGATTCTTGATCGGCGATTCGTCGCTTCGTTTCAGCGGCAGTGCAAGATCGGCCCTGACTTCATTTGCGTCTTTGAGCAAGGTCAACTTGCGTTCGCTGGATTGTTCTTTGATCGCGACGACAGCCGGCGCATCGACGCCCATCTGCAATGGCAACGTCCATCCGGCGACGTCATAAGGACGTTCAGCTTCACCTTGCGCCGTCAGTCTGTTTGGATAGATTTGCGGCTCGAAGAGTGCGAGCACATTGGTTCGTTGTGGCTGCGCCAAAAAGATGATGTAACTGCCGGCAGGCACCTCCTGCATCGACGAAGACGTCAGACTAGCCAATTTCCTGTACGACCCAACCTTCTCGGCGACGGGATTCGTTCTCCGCACGACTGGTGTTGCTAAAACAACGTGCAGCTCTCGATCCAGGCGAAAGACTTCCACGCCCTGATCGATCAAGCTGCCGATCAACTTCGCGACACACTCATCGCGCGCTTGTCCCGCTGGAATTAAGTACGCTTGCGGCTCACTCTTGTTACTCGGCGATTCGATACTCGTTCGGCCGAGTTCGTAGAAGTTGCGCAGATATTCGTTGCGGAACTTCGAAGCCATTTCGAGAATCGAGCGACTCGAGATCAACTCCATCGCCATAATGTCGCGCGGGCGCCACTCGCCCGCCGGCCATGGATCGGGAAAGTTCGTCGTCACTTCGGTCGCGTTGCGCATGCCTCGTGTGCTCGACCTCGCAAGTTGCTCGGCCGTAACGGTGCTCGGCGTCATCAGGTGCGCGCTGGCGGCTTCGGAAAGGATTCCGATCGAGTTGTGAAAGTACGGCGCGGTGCGAAAGCCGCCGTGCCACCAGGTGTCGTAAAGCGCGTTCGTTAACACGCCCTTGAAACCTGCCGCCTGAAGATCCGCAGCGACCTTGTGACCGATGAGTCCGACTTGCCTGAGCAGCAACGGCGAGATGTTTGGATTCGGTGGATCGTAAAACGGCGGAATGAAGAATCTCGAGCCGTTCGAGCCCTGCTGGTGTACGTCGTAAACTATCTGCGGAAACCACTCCTGCCAGAGCAAGCGCGTGATGAGTTGCGTCTCTTTGAGATTGAGCATGAACCAGTCGCGATTGTCGTCGTGACCGGCGTAGTGGTGATAAAGCTCCGGCGGCTCTTTTCCTTCGTACGGCGTGCCCAGCGTCTTGCGATACCAGTTCGCGACGATGTCGACGCCGTCGGGATTCGGCGATGGAATCAGCAGCAGTATCGTGTTCTGCAGGATCGCGCGTGTGTCCGGATCCTGAGCGGTGGCCAACTCGTAAGCGAGTTGCATCGACATCTGTGAAGCGACGATCTCAGTTGAGTGTATCGAGCAGGAGATCGTGACGACGACCTTGCCGTTAGCGAGTAGCCGATCGCGTTGGAGGCTGTTGGTAATCTTGCGCGGATCGGCGAGTTGCTGTTGGATCTCTTTGTATTTTGGCAGAGCCAGTATATTCTCACGCGCGCTGATGAAGGCGACGATGACGGGGCGTTTCAACGTCGATTGACCCAGAGTCTGAACCAGCACGCGATCGGAGGCGCGGTCCAGGCGTTCGAAGTAATCGGTTATCTGAGACCAGCCGGCGATGGTGCGATCGTCACCCGGCGTGAAGCCGAGCACGGATTTCGGAGAAGGAATGACGGCTGGTTGAGAAGCGGGCCTTTGGGCGAACGACGTTGCGGAGCAGGTGGCAAGCAACACCATTAACGCCGCGCAGGCGACTACCGATCGTTGGCTGATCATTCCGAGTTCCTTTATTTACAGACTTAGATGGAAGAGAACGCTGCAATCGAGAAAACTATGGCGCAGGAGTCTAACACACCCGGACGCCGCAGTTTTATTCGGCGCTTGCATTACTGGTGGTCATTGTTTGTAGCGGGCGCGTTGCTGGGGCTGTTGGGGCCGCCGATACTGCTGTTTTCCTGGCTCGTCAACAAGCATGAACTCGTTTATCCGTGGGCGCTGTTCGGCGCGCGACAGTGGTTGCGTCTGAGCGGCGTTCGCGTTGAAGTTCGAGGACTGGAGTTGCTCGATCCGAAGCAGACGTATGTTTTTGTTTCCAATCACCGCTCATATCTCGACACGGCGACGATGTTTATCTACACGGGAAGACGGATCGGTTTGTTGGCGAAGAAAGAGCTTTTAAAAGTGCCCGTGCTCGGTGTGGGGATGGGTTTTGTGAATGTGATGGCGATCGATCGCACGAATCGAGAGAGTGCGATTCGAACGACCGAGGCTGCGGCGAAGCGCATTCAGTCGGGAGTCTCGTTTGCTGTTTTTGTGGAAGGAACGAGGGCGAAGCCGGGTGAGTTGTTGCCGTTCAAGAAGGGCGCGTTTTACATGGCGCGGCAAGCGGGCGTGCCGGTGGTGCCGGTCGCGATCAGGAATTCCGATGTGTTGATGGGCAAGGGAACCGGCGAAGCGAGATCGGGCACGTTGGAGATGATGGTGCTGCCGCCGGTGAAAACCGCCGGTGTTGAGACCGACGAAGATATGAATCGATTGGTAGCGTCGGTGCGCGCGTCGATTGCTACTGAGCTGAACAAAAAATAGGTCCTATGAGATTCACAGGACCTATTCCTTGCTTTCAGAAATCGTAGGTCAGCGTTCCGGTAACCTTCACCGTGATCCCGCCCTGCGTGGTCGGCGCGAAGGTGGCCTGACGCGCCGCGGCTTCAGCAGTCTCACGCAATGCTGCTGGTCCATCGACAGCTTTCGCAGAAATCACTTTTCCGTTTTCATCGACCACCACGCGAACAGTAACTCGACCCGAAATCCTCAATCTCTTTGCTTCCTCCGGATACACGGCTTTCGGCAACGAGGTCGCTTTTGAATTCAGCACTCCACCTTCAACCGGTTTCGCAATGCCAGTCGAACTCGTCGAATCTTCATTCTCACCAATCTCAGTAACCTTCAACGTCGCGCGCGACGGCGTGAAATCGGTGTAGCGAACTTTCATTCGCACGTGAATCGAACCGCCGTTATCAAAGATCAACTCTTCGTCGGCGTACGAATAAGTCGGAAACCAGTAACGACCGTCGATGTGTTCGCGATAAGTCTCAACTGTCGGAAACTTATTTTGCTTCGTTTCCGGCACACCTTTGCCTTTTGTCTTCACGATCTGAAGATCCTGATCGTCAACCCAGATCCTGCCGGTAAACAGTCGCTCCTTGGTCTTCTTGGGATTGGGAATGACCTTTGGACTCACATCGAAGATGTAGAGATCGAGTTCGTCGATCTTTTCTTTACCTACATAGCGGATGTTGTACTCGTTGATTTTGCTCGGCTCGAGCGCGAACGGTTCGACGCCGCCAAGATCGTCGATGTCTTCCTGTGTGACTTCGGCCATCGTCGGCATCGGGAAGAAGCTGATCTTCTCGTAGCGATTTCCCTGATCGTCGAACGTGAAGTTTGAAACGCGATGATACTCACCGATTACCTGGCCTCCCATGCCGATGCTCTGAATCAACGCGTCGCGCTTGAATGAATAGCTGTTCAGTGCGCGCCGAAACTCTATTTCCTTTGCGGTGAAGGAGCGAATTATTCGCTCGGAGTCAATCGTGTCGGTTGGTCCAGTGGAGGCTTTTTGCGTTTGGACCTGAGCCGATGTGTTGAGGGCCGTCAGGACCAGAAAGGCCACGGCGGCAATGAACGGAGTAGTCCTCGAAAGTGCTCTCATCATGTCTACCTTAAAGGTGAATAATTGTCCCAAAATAGCGGTATCTGTCTGTCCTCAGATGCTTTGACGAAAGACTCTTGTTGCCAGCCGGAGGGTGGGGCCGGAAGCCCCGGGAGGGTAGAACGCCATTTTCCTGTTGCAAAATTTCCTGCATCTAGTGTAAGGTGCCTTTACTAGAATAAGTTATAACTTGACTAGCGGCACGAAAGACAGTGGAAAAAGGAGCCCGATTGACCTCGATAATTCGCGGCTCCGCTAGTTTGAAACAAAGATTTCTCAAGGTCCTCATGTCGGCAACAGGCACTCGTCCCAAAATCCGTGGAGCTTTACGGCGCGGGAGCGCAGACGTGACGCCGAGCGGCGGCGTTGCTACACGG